>Ga0182024_10006675_pt1 | contig 25237 bp, 13 predicted proteins | sample P32metaG_FD_120480 | JGI IMG/M metagenome (GOLD analysis project Ga0182024, IMG submission 120480) | Permafrost microbial communities from Stordalen Mire, Sweden - P3-2 metaG (Illumina Assembly) | ecosystem: Environmental > Terrestrial > Soil > Wetlands > Permafrost | place: Sweden: Stordalen...
CAATCGCAATCCGAAACTCCGCCGCCACAACCGAGCCAATCGCAATCCGAAACTCCGCCGCCACAACCGAGCCAATCGCAATCCGAAACTCCGCCGCCACAACCGAGCCAATCGCAATCCGAAACCGATCAGAAGACTCCGCCAAAGCAGGCTAGCCAACTGCAGCCTGAAAACAATCAGGCTCCATTATCAGTTGCGGGGCAATCGCCGTCGGGACAGCAGATTTCTTCCACTGCGCAGGCACCGGCGCCGAGTTCGCCGCCGCCTAAGTCAGATCCACCGGCTCGCCAGGTGCAATTGGGGCCACTATCGGCGGTGCTATCGCAGGCAGCATCCCAACCACCGTGGAATGCATCAACGAAAGCGGCAAAATCTCTTAACGTCTCTTACACACAAGAAGTGACACCACCGCGGGCAGAGCCGGCTAAACCGCCCGCTCCCGCAGCGACCAAATCGACTGAAGAACCATCAGCTTCGGCGACGGAATCGCCGGCACCGCCGGTAGAGCCACCAGAGGCTGACGACACTGAAGTGTATGGACCACCCGGGACACGAGAATTGGACCGCCCGGTCGTGCCCGACAATGAGGCGCTGGGATCAGGCGAAACCGGCGAGATTGAATCAACCCTGATGCAATGGGGTGGAACTGATCTTGATGATGAGCTGGAGACTGAATTCAATAGTGAACCAGAATTCAATAGAGAACCATACGATCCCGACGCGGCGGACGAACAAGACATCACATTGACGTTGTCCAGAGCGCCTTTGACAGTAGAGCTGATCAATCCCCCCGAGCCGGGAAAAGTCAGGCCCTGGGAAGAACCGTTCGAAGACCAACCGGGGGTCGGTAAGGCACTGCAAGAGTTGGAGCGGGAGACGGAAGCTCGTCAGCAAGGGCAAACCGAACCTGACTCTGCCAGCGCTGCCGAAAAGCGAGGCGAACAAACTCAACGAACGCTCAATCAGATTCTCTCCAAAAGTTCCGCACCAGAATCTCAGCAAAAGTTTCATCCTGAAGTGACACCGCGGTTGCCACTACGGGCGATATCAGTGCCTCCGGGCGGTGCGCCCCCTGAAGCGCCTGAACCGTCATCACAGTGGACTGTCAGCCCAGCCGATCAAGAAACACATTTGAAACTGCCGACCGAAACCATGGGTTTCAATGAGAAACTCGCCCGCCTTGAAGACGGCGAAACTACCGGCGGAACGCCCAAAGTCGGAGAGCCTGGGCGTTTGCCAAGCCTGCGCTCGCTTGCTTCTCTGGTTCCACCGCGATCGTCGAACAATGAACCGGCAAAAGCGGCTCCTCCGGCCCAGCCCGCCAGCAAGAGCACGACACCACCGGCGGCACCAACACCGGCACCGGCTTCTGCTCATAGCGCTGCCGCATCGGCGGCTCCAGGCAACCCATTTACTGCCAGCGGGCAATTCCTGCCGCATACAGGCACCAGAGACTTTGAAACCACCAAGATCGACGCCTTCGACGATCACAGCAATCGCCTGGAGATGCAACCAAATTCGGTGGCATGGAATGGAGATCCGAACGGTGGCAAGGACACAGAGAAGACAACCACTGGTTTTGGCCAGCCGCCACCGCCTGCGCCTAACCCCGTGCCTGGTTTTGGCCAGCCGACAACACCTTATCCCGCGCCTTATCCCGTGCCTGGTTTCGGCCAGCCGCCAATCCCACCGACTGCGCCTAGTCCCGCGCCTGGTTTTGGCCAGCCGCCAACGCCGACGACTCTGTCCAATCCTGCGCCTGGTTTTGGCCAGCCGCCAACGCCGACGACTCTGTCCAATCCTGCGCCTGGTTTTGGCCAGCCGCCAACGACTTCGTCCAATCCGCCGGCCGGCTCAGGCCAACCGCCAGCGCCCGCTGGACAGGGTGCGCCTGCCGCATTCGGTCAACCTTTTGATTCCATCCAGCCACCACCGGGATTTGGCTCGGCTACAATGGAGCTTCCAGCCGGATTCGGCCCGATCACTACGCCCAAACAATCCTCGAACGATGTGGGTTGGAAACCGGTCCCCGGCGCCTCAGGCGCAGGGCACTCTGCCGGCGCTGCCAATAACTTCAAAATCGGCCCGACTGCGTCGCCACCGACGGACTGGTCGGACAGCACGGTATCAGGTCCGGCGGCTGCGACTGCCAGCGACCAACGATCGTCCGGAGGCCGGGCCTCGGCACCACAGGCGCCACCATCACGCAGCGATGGCACTGCCACCGCTCCCAGGGCAGAGCAGCCGGACACCAAGCCTTCACCGCCTGCCAGCGAGAAAACAGCGATCACGCTGCCTGACACCTCGCCATCCAACAGCACAAGAGAGAAGCCGCGGCCATCGGACTCCGAAGCAGAAAACTTCGATCCGGTAACGAACAGAGCCTCACGCTATGCTCATCTGCTACAAGGTTCCTCCTTCAAGCTGCCGACACAACAGGGGGCGAAGAAAAAATCGAGCCTGTCGCTCAAGACGATCGTGCCATTGGTCGTCGCCGTGTTGGTGGTCGGTGGGGCCGCTGTGTACTTCGTTGGGCAGCTGTCTCACAAATTGTCGAGCAGCAACAACGGCAACCACGAACAAGCAGGCGACGACGCTTTGAAGCAGGGCAATCTGACAGCGGCGTTCGAAGAATATGACGATGCGGTCAGTGAAAGCCCGAACAATCCCGATCTGCTCCACAAGCGTGGCAACGTGGAAATGGCCTTGCAGCAATATCGTCGCGCCGCTGACGATTTCGACAGCGCGCATAAGCTCGATGAGCAAGATCGAGGGCTGTTGCTGGATCATGCCGCTGCGTTGATCTGGCTGCACGAATACGACAAAGCGATCTTAGACTACAATCAAATCCTTGCCAAAGAATCTGCTAATGCCAAAGCATACTTCGGACGCTCCTTAGCGTACAGGAAGATGCGCGAGCTGCAAAAAGCCCTGGCAGATTTGAAGAAAGCGACGACGCTGGATCCAGCCTATGCAGAAGCTTTCAGCGAGATTTCTTCGATTTACTATCAACTGGGCGATTACAAAGAAGCGCTGAAAACTGCGGATACGGCTCTGCGGTTGCAACCAAGATCCGGACACAACTACTTCAACAAGGCGACGGCGCTGCGCAAACTCGGGCGGCGGCAAGAAGCAGAGAACGCCTATTCATCAGCGCTCAGGTATATGCCTGGCGCGCCGGAATCTTTCAACGACAGAGGCTTCACCTACCTGGAGCTGGGGGCGAAACCCCAGGCATTGAGAGATTTCCGCAGCGCGATCGAATTGGCTCCGGACTGCGATATCGCGCAGAAGAACCTCAAGGCTGTTTCCAGTCGACTGATTAGCGGCGCCGGTGCCAAAGACCCGCATGTTCAGGCTAATGCCGCCTTAGGATATCTCGGAATGGGTCAGACCGCACAAGCTCTGGAGACGGGAAGGCGCGCAGCTACTGCCGCTCCACGCGACCCGTATGTCCTGGAAATCGCCGGCGAGTGCGAGCTGGCTAGCAAGAATTACAAAGAAGCGATTGCCGCACTGGGCGCAGCCGCCGGTTTCGGCCCGGCTTTAGCCGATGCTCATTTCTTCAGAGCTCGCGCGTTTTTGCAAGACCGACAGTTCCGAGATGCGGTGGCAGAGTACAGCGCCTACATTTCGGCTGCGGCAAAGAGCGGCGATCCCAGCTTCGCTGATCACATCGCCTTCGCCTTCATCGAGCGAGCTCTGGCCTATGATGCGCTCGGGCAGGGCGCACCCGCTGCTGAAGATGCGCAAAGATATCTCGGCATGAGCGGCTGGAACTATCCCACCTCAGGAACGGCGGCGCTCTTAGCCTGGCTCGGTTGCAAAGAAACAGACCAAAAGGCTCAAGCCGCGAAGATGTTGGACAACGCCGCCATTTATCTGCCCGCCGGCTTATGGCCATCACCAGTGGTGTCATTCTTGAGGCGGGTTTCGTCCGAATCGGATATGCTCAGCGACGCGGCAAAGAGCAATGCAGAGATGACGGACGCGCATACATGGCTGGCCTTCGACAATCAGTTCGAGGGACTGACCGGCAAATCAAAAGACAATTTTGACTGGGTGGAGAAAAACGGCAATCCGGAAACGTATACGTATATTCTCTCTTCCAGCCGCTTTTCGCGATAGATCATTCAATATTATGCGCCGGGTGCGCGGCAGCGCCGGCCCTAAAATGCTCACGCCGGCCTCACATATTTCTCACCGGCGGCGTTTAGGTTGGACTGGAGCGCATAGAAATACACCCACGGTTCGTCACTGCAAGTACGCCGAAATAGGCATGCCGTGCAGCAACGCACTGTTTGACTGGAGAGCTGTCATGGCCCAACCACTAGATCTGCCATCGCAAACTTCACCTCCACCGATCGTAAGAGAGGTGCAAACCCCTGTCAGCACCCCGGCTAACGGCGGCGATGCCCTGTCACCGGCGCAGAAAGAAGGCTATGCGCGAAATCGAGAGGCAGCACTACCAGCGGATCAAGGCAAGATGAATGCCGCTGCGACGGTTAGAGACCAATTTCCCAACCCCACGATCGGCGATGTAACTGGCCAAAGGAGTGGCGGGGCAGCTGCTGCGGCCGCAGTCTATGAAGGCATCGGACAGAGATTCGACAAGGCAGTAGCGAGCAACAATTTCGCAGCCGTAACCGGCGAACTTAAAGGCGCAGCACTGGAAGCTTACAAGCAAGGCGGCATGCAAGCGGTGCAAGATCTGCAACACCAGTTGAACGGTCATATCAAGACGGACCATACCGGGGTTTACTTCAAGCAAAATGGCGACAAGCTTGAAGTTCATAACCTTCAACAATTGCCAAAGGAAGAACAAAAGAAGTACACCGGCATGACAGGCGAAACTCTGGAGAAAGCTCTGGCCAAGGATAATTTGATCAAAGTGCCCGGGTTTGGCATTTGCCGCGAGCTCAGTCCGGCGGCATCGGTCGACCTTCCTCACGCCACCCCTGAGCAATTGAAGAAAGGCACTGATGCAATTGTGGCCTCGATCAAGGCTGGTGACAAGGACGCCGCCACCGCACTAAAATTTCAAGAGGCACTGAATAGCGGCATTCCGATCGATGACCTGGTCAAGTCGGTCAACAATGCACTGCCGCCAAACCTTCGCCCACCTTCTGGAGATGCGATTTCAACGCATTATTTCAAAGGTCGAACAGACATTACGGTTCATCCAGGTATTGGCGGATTCGGGCTGGAGGCATCGTATAAAGACGGGAAGTGGTCGGTCAAGCCAAACGGAGAACGACTGCGAGATCTGCCCTAGATCTGCAGTACCAGATTTGGTCAAGCATCTTCTCCTGTCAGGACACAGCCGTCGCCGGCGTAGCACCGCATTTGGTGCGATAGCCCGGGGCGCAGGCATCTGGTCCGCTGCGAGATCGGGCGGCACGCCGGCACCCAGCGAACAGCCCTGACCGCTCGTCGGCAGCCCAGCACCGAAAGCGGCAGATCGGGATCGCTTGAGGAGCAAGTCATACCAGCGGTAGCGGCACGGTCAGTCCTCTCGGTCACGAGCCACTATGTGGCAAGCTCAGAGGTTGCCGCCTTTCAACTGGTTCGTGGGCGGCGGCGCTAGCTGTGCCACCATATCCGGTAGCAGCTCGCAGTGGATCGTACGAGCTTGAGAAAAGCGGTCGACTGGATCAGAAAATTTGCGATAAGTGGATCACTTAACTGGCACCGCGAGCCAATCTGTTCTGGTGCCGATTAGATCTGGCAGATTTCCTTGTCAACCAGTCAAGAAATACGTATGGTGGATTATTGGAACTTTTCCACAGTCTTTTGAGCGCGCCTATACAAACAAGCCCGGAAATGAGTTTGCCCACTGAGCTGTAGAGCACCATGTGCCCTCAGATCTTGGCCAGCTGCAGTTTTCGTTGCTTGGCAGGCTCGTCAACGTTCGACCCATCCAGCCTGAACGACAACTGATAGCGCCGGGCACACGACTGCAGCTCGAAATTCGGATCGAAAGGAAAACCCATGACCAAACAAATGAGAATCAACGACATCGATCTGAGCTTCGTTCCGCAGTCTGTGCGCCGGGATATGTTGTGACAACGCTGTGTGGATCTGGTGGCGCAAGAGATCTGCCTTTAGCAGACGAGAAAACCAACAATTCAACTCTTGTGACGTAACCCGCTTGATTGAAGTGCCAACCGATCTCCAGAGGAGAAATTATGGACGAATACAGAAGCGCCAACCTCTCCCTCTGGAGAGAGTTGGTCGCTGTTCATGCAGAATCAACAGAATACGATCTGGCGGGCTTCATACAGGGAAAGTCGAGCCTGCGCTCAGTCGAACTCACCGAGCTATCAGATCTGAACGGCCAGTCTGTTCTTCACCTGATGTGCCATTTTGGTCTGGACAGTATGTCTTTAGCCCGGGCTGGCGCGCACGTGACCGGAGTGGACTATGCGCCAGAGGCGATCGCGCTTGCCCGCAAGCTGAGCAAGCAAGTTGGTGTCAAAGCCCGCTTCGTCTGCTCAGATGTTTACGATCTGCCGAACAAGCTCAAAGGCAAGTTCGACATGGTCTTCATTTCTTACGGTGTGCTCGCCTGGTTGCCGGACCTCAATAAATGGGCGGCAGTGATCGCCAGGTTCCTCAAGCCTGGTGGCTTCTTCTACATCGTGGAACTCCATCCGACCACCTTGTTGTTTGCCGACAATGCAGATGGCAGCGGCATCGTTGCCACTCAGGCACAGGCAGCCAACCCGCGTCTGGTGCCTGTGCACGGCTCGTATGCCGACCGCACCGTCAAGCTGACGCAGCCGGTCAAATACAAATGGCAACACACAACTGCCGATATTCTCAACTCGCTAATGCAGGCTGGGCTCCGCCTGGAGTTTTTCCACGAGTTCCCATTCTGCTCGTTTCAGAAATTCGCCTGCATGGAGAAGGGCAGCGATGACTGGTGGCGCTTCCCGGAAGGAATCGCCCCCGGTGTGCCGTTGTTGTTCTCGCTGCGCGCAGCCAAGCCACATTCGCCAAGGCGTAAGAGGGTCGCTCGAGCGAGGCGGTCAGGCAGCGGCGCCACATAAGATTGCCGGTGGAAGTTCTTTGATCAGAAATTCTGCCGGCAATCTTTCCGTTTTTTGCTCAGGCACTCTTCTCGTGCTTCCATCGGGAAACACCCAATGTCCTCCCTCAGCTTGGGGTTTTTAGGCAGCCGATGTACAACTATATCACATAGCACTTAAAACCCAGACACCAAGGCCAAAGCACTCATGCAAATCCAGAGCTGGGAGCGTACAAAAGCACAGCTGGTTCCAGTCTCTAAACGAAAACATCGCCAAGTGAGAGCAAAACACTTGAACGCGTTTTGGCTTGAGTAAGTCATGTAAAGTTATTAGGTGGGCTGCAGAGGTAGATAGATCTGTCTATGGCGAAACTCCTGTTTGCTGATGATGATAAGGGTTTATGCGAGACGGCCAAGGAGTGGTTCAAACTGGAAAACTACCTCGTCGATCTCGTCAAAGATGGCGACGATGCCATCGAGCATCTCAAGTCCTTTAATTACGATGCCATCGTTCTTGACTGGGATATGCCTGGCGCCAGTGGTGTGGAAGTATGCAAGAACTATCGCGCCAGAGGCGGCAACTCACCGATTCTCATTCTCACTGGTAAGGACAAGGTGGAAGACAAAGAACTGGGTCTTGACTCCGGAGCCGATGATTACCTGACTAAGCCGTTTCATTTCGAAGAGTTGAGCGCACGCTTGCGCTCGTTAATGCGGCGTCCGGCGCAATTGTCCGCCCAGACGTTGAAGGTGCGCGACCTTGTTCTCCACCCAGGTCAGAGAACTGTAGAAAAAGCAGGCAAAGAAGTGACTCTCCAACGACTGGAATATGCAGTGTTGGAATTCCTCGTCAAACATCCGCGACAGGCATATACGCCGGAGATGTTGTTGCACCATATATGGGGCTCTGAATCAGAGGTTTCTCACGATGCCATCTATGCTTGCATCAGGAGGCTGCGCAAGAAAATCGATGCTGATGAGGACAATCCATTGATCGTGTCGAGCTATGGTGCCGGTTACCGATTAGAGCCTTAAGACAAACAGCAGCTCCGCCCGAGGGCGGGAGCTGCGTTTGTCGGTCAAAATCAGATCGTGTTGAGCTACGATACTGTGTGCAAACAGTAGCTCCGCCCTAGGAGGGAGCTGCGTTTGCCACCCCAACTAAATTTTGAACTTTGAGGAATGCACTGGACGGTTATCTGCTCAATAACCGGTTGTGACCGGCATCTTGTTGATGGATCGACAGTCCCAAACCCAGCTGAAGGTCTTCCATCCTTTGCTGTTGCTCTCCCGTTCCGAGCCGATTTGGTCCCTGTTCTTCCGTTTCCGTCGTTTGGCCAACAGGCACAGCAGTGCGAACTTCCCCATGCTGTCGGTCTATAGGCACAGCAGTGCGAACTTCCCCATGCTGTCGGTCTATAGGCATAGCAGTGCGAACTTCCCCATGCAGTCGGTCTATATTGCGGACTGGAGGTGTCGTTCCTTCCCCTGAATCTTCATCTGGTTCCGCGGACGGGTGTGCTCTATCCCCAGTGGGAGAGTCGCTGTTCCCAGTACGTCCTCCGCTGGGCGGAAGACCCAGTCGACGCCCTTCGATGCCGGGCGAGGCGCCCGGTCGTTCATCATCAGTACGCACTCCGATCTCCTGCACGGAGCCATCGGCAGCACGACGCACTCCGATCTCCTGCACGGAGCCCGGTCGTTCATCGTCATACTCCGGTAGATAACTGCTCAGAAGAGGGTTCGGCATCTCGTCAGAGACGATATTTGCGAGCGGGTTCGTCGTGCCATGATGTTCATTCTCACTGTTTGGTCGTCGCCCAGGAAAAGTCAGGTTTGGATTCTCTGCCACTCCTGCTGTGCCTACGATGCTAAGAGTGGGAATGTTGTCGCCATCACTGTGTACGTTGTTCGCTGCCACTGCTTGCCGCCATTCTGCGTTTCCCTCTGTGAATTGAGGCAAGCTATGGAATAGGGATTGGTTGGTCGCATGATTGGCATTTTCGAAGCTTTCGATGTTCATGGATTTGCTCCTTTAGTAACAGGCGTGCTGGAGCTAAAGAATCAATGCTGTTCTCTGGCTCGGCATATTGGGTAGTGGCGCCATTCAAACTGACGAATCGCTTTCATCAGTTCGCCGTGAATGATAATCGGCAGATTTCGACACGATCCTGACGAACGGCAATTTCGTCTCTGGCACGCTGCTGCAGTAAAAGCATAATCAACAAGTAATGATACTCGGCCGACTATGACCTATTGTGGTTGCTCGCCGGAGAGCTTTGACCGGCCTGAATCTTCCAAGTGGCAAGCGCATTCTGCGTTGCCTTCATCGCCGGATCACGATTTACCAAACTCTGATTTTGAGCAAGAAATTGTTCGAGTTCATGTATGTAATGCATAGCCGAATCAGGCTTGTGAAGAGCTATGCATGCGCCACAAAGATGCGAAAGAATGTTGTACCGAGAGCGCAAATGTTCCTCAGGAGTGCTTGACGGTATGTTCATATGCTCGGCCTTTTCCAGATATGGCAAGGCGTCGGCCCAGAGACCCAAATCGGCCAAAATCCATCCGACTACGCTTATGTTTGGGTTGGTATCAGGACCTTGGGGATCTTGAGCAAGCAGTGTCCGACATCTCTTCAGCCAAAGCAAAGTGTCAGATCGAGTCGATTCAGATGAGTCGTGCGGCACTAATCTGGCAAAAGAAAATAGCACTTCCAAGCTCATCTCCAGTTCCTGGCTAAACTGATAATCCTGCCGAGACACCTTTCCATAGTGCGAAATGGCTGCTTTGAATATTGGTATTGCCACTTTGTCGAAACCTCTTTCTGCAAACGAAAGTCCCAAATGCAACAAACAGTTAGCGACAATTTCATTCTCAGCGCTCGAGGCACTGATCGCAGATGATTGCGAGAGCAGCGACGGCAGTAGCTTCTCTGCTTGTGCAACCTGCTTGCTATAAAGCGAACTCTGAATTTGGCTCATGAGGTCTATCGTATGGATTATCGCAGTTTGCCGATCTCCTGTAATTTGGCACAACTGCAGCACGCGTGGAAGAAACTTTCTGGCTGATTGGCGACAAGGGTCATTTGGCGAGCGGCTGAGGAGACAGTCTGAAACGATCAGATTCCTCAAGCTAAGAGAAAATGGACTTGCCCCTGGTTCATGCATTAGCTGAGCCTTGGTAAAGGTGGCATCCAAAAACCTTTCAGGAAACTCTCCATGACTGATGACAATCTGCAATACGCCTGTCATTTCGGTGCGACACACGAGCATAGGCAAGTAGTTCAGCCGAGTCACGGCATCGAGGGCTAACTGAGCGTAACGCTGTGCATCATTGATGTTGCCATCCTCGGCCAATGAGTTCGCCAAGGCCTCCAGTGCCAACGCGCCATCGGCTCCCTGCCTGTCTATCTGCATTACCTTGCCAACAAACAGATAGCTCAGCTTGGTAATTGGATGATCAATTGGAAGATGCAACTTTTTTCTCAACTGCTTAGCGTCACTCGCAGCCGCAAATAGGTCAACGGGCAGAGTGTTCTCTTGCACATTCAAAGAAGATGAGTCAAGCAGCGCTTTGGCTTCATTCAATTTTCCATCCAAACACTGGGCAATCATGATGTGAAGAAGAAGATCGTTCGTTCTAGGCTCATGCAGAGACTGACTGTATTGCTTCCTTATCTCCAGGGCGCGCTGAAACAATGCGGTCGCCTTGCCAAATTCGCCATTGAGCAAAGCAATTTTGCCAAGTTGATACTGGTCGTAGCTGATGTCCGGGTACTCGGGAGAAATGCGCATAAGCAGCGCTTCTTCCCGCTGATAACATTGCGCGGCAGTAGCGTAATCAGAGAGATTCATGCAGCTGTCGCCCAGATAGCGCAGCGTCACTGTCACCTTAGCATCTTCGATACTGTCCGTTTTCAGCATGGCCAAAGCCCTGGTAAACTTCGTTCTAGCCTCTTGCTGAGAACGACCTGGAAGAGCTCCCGCTTCCATGGTCTTGAGCCAGAGCAATGTATTGTCGCGGTCATTAGCCGCACACGGCACGAATGCGCCAAGCAATAACATGACGAGCACAAATTGCCGGAAGCCCGGCGCGACAAGGTAAGATCTTGCAGTTTGCACCAGATTCAGGTTCTCACTCTCGACACCATACTATCATGGACACCACTCGCTCCTGGCAAAGCCAACCGGACTGAAGATGCTCAACTTGTCACCAGCCGCGCTCAAGATCTCCCAAAAAGGGCTCATTCTTGTCTCGGTGCCACTTGGGCTGGGGCTGGCTTTTGTGCTGGCACTATATCTGGTTCTTTTGCAGGCCGATCGCCTCACCGACCTGGAGGGTCGGGCTCGCCATGCCTCGGAGGTGGACGTGCAAATGGGCCAAAATGTCTATGCTGCCGCCGGACTTGTCGCGCTGCAGATGATCACCGGCGATCGCTCAGTCATGAAGCGCTACGAATCGATTAGCGCCTTGATTCACGAATCAAATGGAGAAATGCAACAGCTCCTCAGAGATGAGAGCGAAGCCACCATGATCATCGCTCGCAACGAACTCTTGTTGAAACGTATCATGAGTATCCTCGCCATCTTTCGGGCATCTGCCGACGCCGGCGAATCGACACGCGACATGGGATCCGCCATCCATCTGAATCATGTGCGTGAAGAGATGCAGTCATGTATCGAGCAGTTGCTGGCTGATATGGACATGCTCAATGCCGACATCGATGCGCAACTTTCTCGCGCCCACCGGCAAGTACAGGCAGTCAGGCAGAACCTTCGTGCGCTTCTAGCGGTAGCGTTTGTGGGCAACGTCGTTGTCTCCATTCTGTTATCAACTTACTTCAGCAAAAGCATCGTCAAACGCCTGGCTGTCACTCAGGATAACGCCCTCCGTCTGACCAGGAGCGAGAGCCTCAATCCGCTGTTGCCCGGTTCGGACGAATTGGCCGATCTGGATCACACGTTCCACGATATGGCGGATATATTGGCCGATACCGCCCGCAAACAACGGGCGATCGTCGATCATGCCGCCGCTGTGATCTGCTCGATCGACAGAGAACTCAAATTCTCTGAAATCAGCCAGTCATCAGAAAAACTATGGGGTTATCAGAACAGTGATCTGGCAGGAAAGAGTGTTTTGGACATCCTCGCATCTGACTGGGGTGAACGGACCAGAACCAATCTTGAAAATGCATTTAGCGCTGGCGAAGAATATCTTTTCGAGAATCAGCTGAAACGTGGTGATGGTGAGACGATCGACGTATCGTGGTCGACAATCCGCTCGCCGCGCGATCAAAGCTTGATTTGTGTAGTCCATGATATTACACAAGTGAAGCAGTCCGAGCAGCTGCTGCAACAGAACGAAGAACGCATTCGGCGGATGATGGAGCGCCTGGCGGTTGGGCTGGTGCTCGTGCAACCTGGCGGACAAATAGAATACGCGAATCCGACATTTTTGGCGATGGCAAAATTGGAACAAGATCAGCTGATTGGTGCCAGCCTGATTCAGCTGATTCCGGGGGCGGTTCTGCACTCACTCATAGCGGCAGCAGATTCGGAGCCGCCCATGCTTGCGCTCAAGCACGCATTGAAGACGGAGCCTGAGATCAGTGTTTTGCAAGCGACCGGTGCCACATTCGATGCGGACATCAAGATTACTGAGCTGAGCGTGAGAAACCAACCACGATTGCTTGCCACAGTGCGAGACGTGTCGGACAGGCGGGAAATAGAACGACTAAAGCAAGAGCTGGCAGCGATGATCAGTCATGACTTGCGCACTCCACTTACCTCTCTGCAAGGCACGCTGACGCTCTTGCAGGCTGGCGCGTTTGGCCCACTGACGCCCGAGGCAGTTCAGACTGTGGCCAAGGCGGAGATTGATATCGGCAGCCTGATTAAGCTTGTCGGCGACCTCCTTCATTTAGAAAAGCTGGAAGCTGGTCAGTTTAAGCTGGTCTACACAGGTGCTCGCCTGGCTGATATCATCGCTAATGCTGTTGCTACTGTGCGGCGCAAAGCCGGCAAGAGAAAGATCCTGATCACGTCTGATACCACCTCAGCCATGATCGAATGTGATCCCGGACAGATCGAGCATGTGCTGGCCAAGTTGTTGGAGCACGCTATCGGGTCCTCGCCGGACGAAAGCACAATACAGATTGGTGTAGTTGACTCTGAAGAAACCTGCAAGGTTTCAGTGTCCGACCAAGGATCTAGCCTGTCCGAAAAAGATACAGCGCAGATCTTTCAGAAGTTTGCGCTGACCAAATGGAAACTGCAAACAGACGAAGCGAGCGCAGGGAAAAAATCGGAAGAAAAGGAGGGCATGAGGACTATGCCCCAGGCGGCAGAGTTGGGACTGTCAATCAGCAAAGCCGTTATCGATCAACACGGAGGCACTATTGGCGTGGTGAGTGAGCCGGGACAGGGCACTACATTCTGGTTTGTCCTGCCCAAGTTTCGGGCGAAGAGCCGGTAATCGCTGCCACCGCCCGTGATACTGTTCTCCGGCGCACCTCTCATTCTCCCAGATTGCGTCACTGAGCATTAGCCGGCCGTTTCGGCAGAGTAAACCAGAACGTGCTCCCGTGTTCGGGCTCACTTACCACGCCAATCGTGCCGCCATGTTGCTCGACGATTGTCTTGCAAATCGGCAGCCCGAGCCCTGTTCCCTGCAGTTGTCTTGCGTCATCGGCATCGACCTGGTGAAACTTCTCGAAAATCAGTTCTGTATACTCGGCTGGCACACCCCGTCCCTGATCGGCGACTGTGAATCTGACGAGATCTCCTTCATCGTCCACTGATAGGCGAATGGTGCCATTATCGGAAGAAAATTTAATGGCGTTAGAGAGCAGATTGATGAGAACCTGGATAATGCGCCCGCTGTCACAGCAGATTCCTAGCTCAGGGCATGCCACTGCCAGAGTGATGTTGCGCAGCTCCGCCGCCCGTTTGATGGAGTTTATCGCACCGCGCGTGATTCGCACAAGAGAAGCTTCGCTCAACGAGAGGCTGAACCGGCCAGTACCCAGCTTGTCCAAGTTAAGCAGATCTTCGGTCAGCTTGAGCAGCCTGGCTGTTTCACCTTGGGAGATGGAAAGAATCTCCTTGCCTCGATCACTGAGCGGTCCTAACGCGCCCGATTCCAGTCCGGTGAATGCGTTTTGCAGCGATGCCAGAGGAGTGCGCAGGGACTCACTGATCAAGTCCTGAAACTCGCGTTTGATTCTCTCGTTGTGCTGCCGTTCGCGGACATCCAAGATCGAGGCTAGCCGCTTTCGTTGCCCGCGAAGCGGAAACGCACCGACCGACACTTCGATCGGAAGCGTGCCACCGCTTTTGGTGGCGCATTCCCCGCCCGCTATGGTGCCGTCGGCAGAGTCGATGATTTCGCTGATTGATAACGTTTCTATGCTTGTCTGGAGCTTCTGCAGGAACAACTCTTCGATTTTCAGCCCGATAATCTCGTTTTGCGTGAAGCCTGTCATTGCCTCAAACGTGCCATTAACATAGTCGACGTTAGCTTGATCGTCGATGCCAATCAGTGCCACAGGCACACTTTCCATGATGCTCCGCCCCCGCTCTTCCGCCTCTTTCAACAGGTTTTCCGCCCGCTTCCTTTCGCTCACATCCTGCACGACGCAAAAGAGCGTCTGCTCTAGCGGCGAGCAGGAAAGCGACCAGGCAGCCTCAATGGTGGCACCGTCTTTCCTGATGATGCGATTGTCAAATCTGGAGTCGCCGGCGTTGGCGAAGGCTGCTTTGAAACTGGCGAGCGTGCGATCGGCATCATCGGCGGTTACTATGTTGATCACTCTCATGCCGACGAGATCTTCAGCTGGATACCCCCAGGCTTTCAGGACCGCGTTGCTGACCGCCGAAAATCGGAGTTCACCATCGATGGTGCAGATCACATCCACGGCATTGTCGATCAAGGCGCGCTCTTTGCTGATTACGTCGGACAGAGTGTCAACCATGGTGTGAAAGGAGCGGTCGAGTTGGGCAATTTCATCACCGCCGGAAACGGGCGGGCTCAACTCCTGGCGTAAAGAGAATCGGCGTGCGTTGTTGCACATGACTGTCAATCTTGATGCCACTTCTCTGGCAAAATAGGTCGCCAGAAGCAGCGAGATCGCAATATTGATGATCAGACCTCCCGGCAAAAGGATTCCTATAAGCTGGCGGCGCACCTCAATGGCGCTTCGCGCACCGCCACTGGTGCTTTTGAGTTCGTCGGTCAGAGTCTGAATGCCTAAGATTATGTTCTGGGCGCACGCCTGGAGCTGCAGGCGCAGATCCTGAACCTCCACGAGGCTCATTTCTCGGCCGGCACTGATCTTGCGCGCGGAGAAGGTAATGGCAAAGGCGCGATTTTGGGTGCGTTCATTCTCATCCAAAATGGCAACGGCTCTTGCATCATCCTTGACCAGAGCGCGAGCCTGTTTGTATTTGACTGGCAGTTCGTGGACCAGGTGCTGATATTGCTCCAGGAGTGCCGGATTCTTTGTCGCCCAATAGTTAACGATCAGGCTGTTTGCCTGCACGACCTGAGTGGCCAGTCCGCCCGCCAGGTTGAGCACCTCACGATTGCGGGCTTCGAGCGCCATCTCCTGGTCGGTATGTTCCAGAACGCCGTAGAGAATCAGGATGAATACTGAAGAAAAGAAAAGAGGAACTGAGACCAGGATCAGTCCTTTGTGAGCAAGCGTTGTTTTGAGTCTGAGCAAGTCTGGTCGCTCCAAAGCTGGTTAGTTCTACCATGTTTGGGAACCTGTCTAAAATGACATGTTTACCAACTTTTATAGTTATAGGAGGGCAAACATACCCAAACCAGCGTTTGGTAGAGAGCATGATATATATTGTCTTGGCAAACAATTGACGATAAAGCCCTTCAGCTCTTTAGACAGAAGGGGCTTTTATTTTGATTGGGGCGATTCCGCCAAAATGGTCAGTAGTTCTAATCGGTGGGGCTTCGAAAAGCAACATGGCTAGTTTATCTATTTCGGTAAAAATTCCTCTGGCGGTGGTTCTACCGTTGTTGTTGCAGCTGGGATTCCTGACGGCGCTTGTTGTTTTAGATAGGAACTTAGAAGAACAGCTGCGACAGTCCCAAAAGGACAAGATAGTCAGTGACGCCGTAAATGAGGTAGCCAGGGACTACTATGAAATCTTCCTGGAGTTCATGGAATTCAGCAACCCTCATGTGATGACGCAGCCTTCGCTGAACCGCCGGATGTTCGCGGCCAAGCTGGCGCAAACGCGCAGGCACACAGGAGGTTTGAAAGCGCTGGTAAAAGATGATCCGCATTTGAGGGCGACGATCGAAGGATCGGAAAGATCGTTAGATCGCGGCATGGGCTTGATGTCGCAGCTGCAGCAATTGCAAGGCAGCACTGATCCTGGCGCACTTGCCAACGCCACTGGACTGTGGAAGCAACTGCAAGCAGAATTCGGAACGATGCTCTATGGCTTTCACGGACCAGGCCTGTTGCGGGTGGCTCAAGACCAGAAGCAGGTCGTGCAAGACAGCACTGACAAACAGTCTCAATTGAGGCAACGGTTTAAAGACACGGCGATCTTGATCGAGCTTGCCAACGTGTTGTTAGCCACTATAGTGGCGATTTATATCACCAAAAGCATTTCGCAGCGATTGCGATTGCTCAACGACAACTCATACAGAATGGCTAGCAATCTGCCTCTTAATCCGGTTCTGCGGGGAAGCGATGAAATTGCAAAACTGGACGCGACCTTTCACCAAATGGCAAAGAGTTTGCGTCGAGCCGCGCGCCAGGAACGCGCGATCATGGACACGGCTCGCGACGTGATGTGCTCGCTGGACGGATCTTGCAAAATCACATCAATCAATCCATCGTGCGAGCAAATGCTTGGATTCAAGCCGGCGGATATGATCGGCACTCACCTGGGTGATGTGCTTAAAGGCGGACGCGAGCAAGCACAATGTTTGATCGATCAGTTAAAGCAGAGCAAGGACACGGCAAAGGATTTTGAACTAAAACGTGCCGATGGTGAAACGGTCTACGCGCTGCTTTCCACATACTGGTCAGAGGAGGAGAACTCGGCATTTCTGGTCATCCATGACATAACAGAAAGACGGCGCGCTGAGTTGCTCAGGAAAGAAATCGTCGCGATGATCACGCACGATTTGCGCACGCCTTTGACGAATTTCGGTCATGTCATCACTTTTCTCTCAACTGGAAAATACGGTGAATTGAACGAAAAAGGTAGGCAATATCTCAATTTGGGAACGCTCAACGTTCATCGCATGAGCACGCTGGTCAGCGACATGCTGGATATTGAAAGGATCGACAGCGGCGGCATGCAACTTGATCGCGCGAAAGTGATTCTCGACCAATGCTTCGAGGATTGTCTGGCATCACTCTCGCCACTTGCCGACGCCAGCGGCGTCAAGTTGAGTTTCGCGCCGGCAGATTTTGCGGTCTGGGGCGACGAGCATAAAATCGGGCGCGTGCTTGTAAATCTGGTCGGCAATGCCATCAAGTTTTCGCCAAGGGATTCAGAAATAAAGGTGACGGCTGAACTGCAAAAAGAATTTGCCCAGATCACCGTTTCCGACCAAGGCAAAGGTATTCCCCAAGATGAGATCGAAAATGTCTTCAAGCGATTTCACCAGGTGGCAGGCACAAGCAAGCAACCTGTCCCCAGCTCCGGACTCGGTTTAACGATCTGCAAGGCGTTTGTCGAGCTGCATGGCGGAAAAATCTGGGCCGAAAGCCAAATTGGTGTCGGCTCCAGTTTCATATTCACTTTGCCCCTATTGCCTGCAGAAGACTAATTGTCTGCTCAATCCGATATTTCAAGGCTTCGCACGACAAAAATTGGCGGTATATTTAGTGCTTATTCATACACGCGGAGATCTCAAGCATGCGATTGGTCGAGTGCGTGCCCAACTTCAGTGAAGGGCGCAACGAGAAAGTGATAAACGCCATAACTGACGCGATTAAGAGTGTCGATGGCGTCAGTTTGTTGGATGTCGACCCTGGATTCAGTACGAATCGCACCGTGGTTACCTTCGTGGGCGAGCCGGATGCAGCTGTGGAGGCGGCGTTCCAGGCGATCGTCATGGCGGCGCAGCTGATCGATATGCGCAAGCACCAGGGTGAGCACCCGCGCATGGGCGCCACGGACGTTTGTCCATTCGTGCCGGTGGCCGGGGTGACGATGGAGGAATGCGCGCAGCTGGCCGAACGGTTGGGGAAACGCGTGGGAGAGGAGCTGAAGATACCGGTGTATCTTTATGCCAACGCTGCCAAACGAGAGGACCGGCGCAGTCTTGCCGATATCAGAAAAGGTGAGTACGAAGCGCTGCCCGCCAAGATGAAGGAAGATTGGTATAAGCCGGACTTCGGACCGGCCGAGTTCAACGAACGTTCGGGCGCGACGGTGATCGGCGCGCGTCCTTTTCTGATTGCCTACAACGTCAATCTGAACACGAAGTCGAAGAAACTTGCCAACGAGATCGCGCTGAACATCAGGGAAGCCGGTCGAGCGAAGAAAGGGGCGGATGGAACCAAGCTGAAAGACAGCGACGGCAAACCGATCATGCAGCCTGGAGTGTTGAAGGAATGCCGCGCAGTTGGCTGGTATGTGGACGAGTACGAGCGCGCGCAAGTGTCCATCAATCTGATCAATTATCACGTCACGTCGCTGCATCAAGCGTTCGATCAATCCTGCCTGGAAGCTGAGAAGCTCGGGTTGCGCGTCACCGGCAGCGAAATCGTAGGGCTGGTGCCGCTGGAACCGATGTTGATGGCGGGAACCCATTATTTGAAACGGCAGGGTCGTTCCACCGGAGTTTCCGAGGAGGAACTGATTACCGCCGCAATCCAATCTCTGGGATTAGCTGATTTGACGCCTTTCGACAGAAATCAGAAGATTATTGAATTCAAAGTGCGAGAAAAGAAAAACTTGTTGCGCGACAAAACAGTCTCCGGTTTTCTCGACGAACTGGCAAGCGAATCCGCTGCGCCGGGCGGCGGGAGCGTCTCTGCGCTGTGCGGGGCATTGTCTGCGGGACTATCTGCGATGGTAGCCAATCTGACTTTTGAAAAGAAGGGATTCGAGAAACACAAGCAGATGATGGACGATACCGCAGTCAAAGCGCAGAAACTCAAAGCGCGATTTAGAGACGCAATTGATGCAGACATGGACGCCTTCAACAAAATCATTGAAGCCAGGCGCATGCCAAAAGGCACGGCAGAAGAGATAGCTGCGCGCGAACAAGCAGTATTTGCCGCCAACAAAGGGGCGATCGATGTTCCATTTTCGGTATTAAAGCAATGCACCGAAGCGTTGGCATTGGCGGCAGTAGTAATCGAGCACGGCAACCCAAATTCTCTTAGCGATGCCGGATGCGCGGTATTGAATGCGGTGGCAGCTGCCGAGGGCGCGTACATGAACGTGCTGATCAACGCAGGCGGTCTCTCGAAAGACGGCGACGAAGGCAAGTACCGGCAGGAGGTCGCTAAAACCGCGACCGATCAGATCGACTCGGTTCGCAAGAAAGCACAGACCTTGCAGAACTCCGTAATTGCCACGCTGGGAGAAGGAATCTTGCTGGAGCCCACTGCCAGCCGGCAGTGAGCATGAGCGGCATCGCGACAATGTGGATTCGGGACGGCGTGCTTGTCGATCGCATGCATATCAATCCCGTTGCATTTGCGTTTGCAGCCTTGAGTTTCGCCTTGGCGGATACGCCGACACCGGCGGTAGAGGAGCTAATCCAGTTCGCCTTCGCCAAGTCCGGCTATTCATTTGCTGAAAAGTTGCAGCTGTACAACCATGAGGTGGCGAAGATTGTCGCGGATGTGCACGCAGCCGCGCGTTACTACAATCAGCTAGCGACTGCAGCTGCCCAAGCGTGCCAGCCGTTTCCGGGCGCTGTAGAGCTGTTGGCAGAGCTAAAGTCGCGAGGAGTTCACAGTTTCATTACTAGCGCCGTGGAACAAGAACTGATGGACATGTGGTCGGAAAGCAGCGATGGACAGCCGCTCACCCAGCAACTCGACGAGGTTCTCGGGCGTCGCACCGATTTCAGCAAGGGTCGCGACCATTTTGCCTATGTGCACACGAAATACAAGCCCGAGCGAATTTATCTTATTGCCGATGCGCCTGCAGAAATCGGGATGGGAAGGCAGTTTGCTGAAGAATTCTCAATTATTGCGATCGGATTCGGCAACGTGATCGATCAAGCGAAAGTGGCTCAAGGTTACGACATCGTTCGCAAGTCCTGGCTGGATCTCGACGTAAAAGGCGATGCTCTTCCGAGCTATCAGTCGATTGCCTCCAGTCTTCGAGATAATCTGCGACTGGACGATTTGCACTTGCCGGACGAGAGCCAGATAGTCAAGAACCTCACCGTTGCTGGCGCAGATCATGTGGTTTCAGGCAGCGGCTCGGAACTCATGAGCGAATTGAGCCGCTTTTTCAAGCACCAGTTGAAACCAGACAGTTGACAGACCGCCTGATTTAAGCACTTAGAAACTGTAATCGCACAGTGCGAGCAGCCGGTTGTGAGTACAATTCCAACACTATTCTTTGGGGGCAACATGTCAAAGTGGCTGGAAGAGCGGGAAGATGGGTCGCTGGCGTTTTTCATCGACGGCGACTTGCAATTCGACAGTCGCGACGAGCGTATATACCATGAGGCGATCGCGCTGCCAGCCCTGGCTCTAGCCCTAAAAAACAAGCCATCGCTGGGGGCGCAGTCATCGCTGGAGGCGCAAACTTCCCTGGGGGCGCGGGCGTCCCGCCCGCATCTGGCACAAGGCGCGCGAGCGCTGATTATCGGTGGTGGAGATGGATTGAGCGCCCGCGAACTCCTCAAATCAGCCGAAGTCGAACATGTTGATTTAGTCGATTATGACGCCGAGGTATTGGAGCTGGCGCGTACCTCATTCGCCCGTTTCAATCATGCCAGCCTGGCAGACGCAAGGCTGCATGCGCACGTCGAGGACGCCTGGCAATTCGTCGAGAGCGCCGTCAACGAGGGCACCAAATATGATGTCATCGTCGTCGACCTGACCGTAGCGCAGGATCTAGCTGGTGCCAGGTTCCACAGCATTGAATGGTATGAAATGCTGAAGCCCCTGCTCGGTGAATCAGGCGTGCTTGCCACCAACGCTGTTTCACCATGCGCCACACCAGAGGCATACTTCTCCATTTTCAATGGTATCCGTTCTACCGGTCTGTATGCGGTTCCTTATCGCATCGCCGTTCCTTCATTCAGCAATCTCGGATACGGTCCTGATTGGGGATTTATTTTAGCGTCATGCGATCGTTCCCTCTGTGCCAGTTTGTGCGATGACCTGGATCTCTCCGGAGAGCGGCATGCCCTGCAAGATTCCGCTCATTTGAGAAAGCTGTTTGTCTTTCCCATTGAAGTGTTCGAGTATCAGAGCGAGAGCGAGCCGGCCGGCAAGGACAGTGAGATACTCTTGCACTATCTGTACAATGCAGACGATGTCACTATCACCTCCGGGCAGTCGTGGAACGCTCTGGAGGCTGACTTAGAGAGACTGGCGATACCGCAAGCTGACGTCGGCGCGAAGATCCTGCCTGCCAGCATTCGCGAAATCCTGGCGCGCGATGAAGAGCAGGAGATGCTTCTCTATCGGGTGCTGAGAATGATGCCGGCTTTGCACCGCTTCCACACACGGCAAGTAATCGCGGAGTTCTTGCGGGATCCTGCCGTTTTCTTCGAGAGTATCGATCTGGTTGGATTGGTGGAGGAGTTGCTGCGGCGCGCGGTCGAACTGCCGAGCAAAATCGTTGCCGAATTGAAGTTGCTGCAAGAGCGCCTGGCAGATTGGGCAGGCGATCATCTTTCGCTAATGCAGTTGGGCAGCCGCATCACAACAATCGTAGCGGTGGTAGTGATTCTGGGAAATCTGCTCTATCCCGACGCAGTTTTCGGAAAAGGTGAACACGGCGGCGGCCACGGTGGTCACGGACATGCCGGACACCCGGGGCAGCATCCCGACCAAAGGTTCGGCCGTAACGACCGCGGTGTCAATCGCGACTGGAATCACCACGATTTCGCAGGGCACCACTGGGACCACTGGGGGCATTGGAACGACTGGGGCGGACATTATGGAGCCTGGGGCGGTTGGGCTCGACCTTGGCACCGCTGGTGGGGCGGAGGCTGGGGCGGGTGGACCGGCTGGGCGCCGTGGGCTGGCTGGGGCATGCCTGTAGCTGCGGGAATCAACTTGAACGTCAACTCTATCGACGAGCAAGGCAACCAGTACCCGCAGAGAAACTACAACTACAATCCAACTTACATAAATGAGTACGGAACCGCCGCCGCACCACAGGCAGTACCAGAAGGCTCGTCAACTCCCTCTGGATCCGCGCCCCAAAACATGGGGACAGCAGCCAATACAAAGGGACTCTACCGGCTCGGCCCGGACACAGACATCTTGCCCGACGGCCGAGTCGTGATGCAACTGACCAGCAACGCCTATCTTCTGCTCGTCGCCGGACGGACGGAAGTGGTAGACCAGGCGACCGGCGCCCCGATTGTCTCTTTGTACAGCGATCCATCTTTGCACTGGCATCTCGCCAACGAACTGCAGCGCCAGCAGAAGAGAGTCGAGTCATCTATTCAGTCGAAACGCGGTGCCCTGGACTCGTCCGGCAGCCTGGGCTTTCAGAAGATGAACGACCAGTCGCAAGGCGAGCTGGGGCACATGAAGACAGTCGACAATCTGCTCGGCACCGCTGTGCAAAAGTTCGGCAGCGTGCCGGAGGAGCCGCCGCCGCCTGAAAAAGCGCCAATAACCGGAGCCATTGAAGTTTTCAGCAGCGTCTGGATGACACCTGACGGCAGCTGGCTGTTGGTCAAGCGCGCCGATGGCTCCGTCGCCTACATGAACGGCAGGGGCTGGTATAGCGACGAAGGGAAAACGAAAATTTCGGCGCCATATCCGGAAAAATTCAAAACGGTTGTCGCTGCGTATCTGACCAACCTGACTAAAGAAGCGGCTTCGGCTACTGCCAGCATCAATCAAGACAAACAGGAGGCACAACAGCGGTTGCAAAAGCTCAATCAAGATTTGCAAAATCTCCTGCCGGCGGAGAACGCGGCTGCAACTAAACCGGCTGACATTCAATTCGGACCGGAAACCGTGCAACAGCCTGAAGCGCTGCGCCGCACGAAGCTTGCGATCAGGCGCGCGCAGCATCGGCTCGATTTCCTCAATAAGGAACTTGAGTCAATTCCAACGGAAAGCGCGGCGGCAACCAAAATGCTGACGCATTTGAACGCTTGAGGCCAATCAGCATGATGCGAGTAACAGTCCTGGATAACATCGAGAACCCACGTTCCACTGCCGGGCAGGAGTGGGAATCGTTGGTTCAGTCCAACGAACACGCCGGTATCATGCAAAGCCTGCATTGGGCCGAATTTAAGCGCAAGCAGGGACTGGACTGCCTGCACGTCGTCGTGCATGACGACGCTCAGCTAATTGGAGGTGGAATTTTCTATACTGCCACCAACGCAAAAGGCGCAGGCATCCTCGTCTGCCCGGAAGGTCCGGTCCTGCCGTGGCAAGATGAACAGCGCAGCGAGCAAGCGCTCTTGCTGCTGCTTAAGTGCGTGGCTGACAATGCTCCGCGCCTGCAGGCGATGGCTGTGCGAATCGAGCCCCGCTTAGAATCGGCTCCTTCATGGGTTTTCCGCGGGTTCGGCCGAGCGCCATTCGATCTGGTTCCGCGTGAAACCATGTATATGGATCTAACAAAGCCCGAGCCGGACTTGCTCGCGGCGATGCATCCGAAAGGACGCTACAACATAGCCACTGCCGCGCGCCACGGCGTGCGCGTTCAAGAAGAAGCCTTCTCAAGCAAAACAATAAACAGACTCTATGCGATGTTGCTGCAAGCCGGACGGCGAAATGGGTTCATAGTCGAACCTTTATCGTTCTTCTCCGATCTTGCAGAAACCCTTTGCCCCGGCGGTTTCGCACATTTGTTCTTTGCAGAGCACGAAGGAGAAACTCTTGGCGCGCTATTGCTTCCAACCTACGGAGAAAGAGCCACTTATCTCTACGGTGGCATCGGCAATACCAAGCGCGAACTGATGGCCGGCTACGCGCTGCAATGGGCGGCGATAAAGGCAGCCAGGCAAGCAGGTTGCCTCACTTACGATATGTACGGCTACGACCAGTTCTGCGCGCCGGACAACCCATACGCCAGATTCTCGCGCTTTAAAAGGCAGTTCGGCGGCCAAGTAAAACGCTTTGTCGGAGCCCACGACTACTTCTTTATCAACCGCTTAGCCGACGTCGTCATCAAAGCCTTCGGCGAACTCGATCAAGAATCTAGTGCAGTTCCGGCAGCAAACCCTTATGTCACGGTGGCAAACAAAAACGAACCCGACATTATTGCCGTCAAAGACTGGCAAAAACAATCGGGTTCGAAGGTTGTGACGGGCTAGAAGCCTTCAGTCCGCCAATTTACAATGGAACCAGCGATAATAGTGACACCTTCATTTAGTACCACTGCCTGCCCGTTCTGGACGCAGTAGCAAATCTCAGTCGCTGCTCGACGTCGCTCAGGCGGCGGTTGAGATAGTTTTGTTGTTGGAAACTGATATTCCCGGTTTGGCGCATGCGACGAACGTTGATCAAAACGTCTTGCACCTGGGAATTCAGCGCATCGAATTGTCGATCGGAGATCTGACCTGTATTCGCCGCTACGTGCAGGCGATTGGCTAGCCCGTCTGCCCGATGATCGATCATTTTGAGCGAGTCGTTATTTTCGTACCCATTAATATGTTGATTATTATTTTGGGGTCCGCCAACGACACCGCGGGCGATGTCACGCCAGTCTTGTGCCTGCACCGGCTGCAACATTCCTGCACCGAGAATTGCCGCCAAACTCAGCCCCAGCGTTGCTGCTCTCAAACTAATATTCTTCATTGAAATTCCTCCCCTAACCATCCACCTGGTAATGAGCAACGTCCGGTCTCTAGTCTTTTGGGAAGGACGACTGTTGACTAAGATGTGTTCCCCTCCCATTTCGGGCTCAGGCACAGCCTGCCGTTTGCCAAAAATGGAATCGACGGACAAAGATCGTATTCACTTCACTATGGCAATACTCAGTGATGAAACAATGAGCATAAAAGGCAGTATTTCTACGCCATTGATACCGTATATGGTGCCCCAGC
>Ga0182024_10006676_pt1 | contig 25236 bp, 43 predicted proteins | sample P32metaG_FD_120480 | JGI IMG/M metagenome (GOLD analysis project Ga0182024, IMG submission 120480) | Permafrost microbial communities from Stordalen Mire, Sweden - P3-2 metaG (Illumina Assembly) | ecosystem: Environmental > Terrestrial > Soil > Wetlands > Permafrost | place: Sweden: Stordalen...
GTAGTTCGTCACCTCGTAGATGCCGCCCAGGATGAATCCCTGAGACGCGCCGCTGGTGCCGGTGATGTTCGCGTTGATGACGATAGGCGCAGCGTCAGAATCCGAGCAGCCGCAGTCATCGCAGGTGCCCTCGTTCGGGCCGAGGACCGGGCCGTTGCAGCCCGAGTTGAAGATTGCGATGTGCCGGATGCGCGAGTAGATATTGTCGTGACCGTGCGATCCGTAGCCCTGGAACAGCCCGTTGGGGTCAGCGGTGAAGAAGCCGCCTGCCGTGGACGTGACGTTGTTGACCGTGTTCGTCGCCGTCGCGGTGATCGTGACGGAGGTCGCCGAGTTGAACCCGTTGATCGCCCCGATGAGCGTTGCGCCTGCCGCACCTGCGCCGGGGATAGCGACGGTGTACCCGTTCGAGGCCGCCATGGCCGCCGTGAAGATCGGCGTGGTCGAGGTAACGGTGCTGCCCATCGCGGTGATCGAGCCAGAGAAGATGTAGCCCGCGCCGCCCCAAATGACGGCGTCTTGGACGCACGCGGTTCCTGAGTTGTTTTGATTCCCGATGAACCCGAGGTGGTGGTAGTAGACGTTGGTGTTGGTGAACTGGATGAACGGGATATTGGCCGTTCCGCCGTTGGTGATCGTGAGGTGGTCGATCTCCAAATAGCCGTTGCCGCGCGTGTCCACGAACGACGCCACGCCTGTGTTCGCGCGACAGTCGATGATCGAGCCCTGCGGGATGAGCTTGACGCCCTTGACCAGCGTGTTGATGCCGTTGCGCGCCGGCCCGACCCCGAACAACCGAATCGGCGGTTGGTAGGGCGTAACGCCATGCACGTCGCCGAGCACGTACGGCACGGTCAAGACTTGCGACAGGTAGTACGCAACCGGCGGGATCGGGAAGTAGACTTGTCCACCACCGATCGCAGCGGCAGCGTTGATCGCGGCTTGGATCGCCGGGTAGTCGTCGTTGGGATAGCCCAGCCCCGTCGCATTGAACGGGAACGACATGACGTTGAAAAACGGGGAGGTTGCGCTCGACGGGATCGGCTGATACGAAAGCCCCGACCCTGTCGAGGTGAGAACGTACCCGTTCGGGCCGACCGCCGTGAGGGCCGTGCCGCCTTCGTCAATCGGGACGGGGATATCGGTAACGGCCTGACCGACGCCGAAGGACGACGCGGGAACCTGCACTGTCTGCCCGTTGCGGAACACCGGCACAGCGTCGGACGGCACCGCTGCAACGCCGTTGGGAAGCTCGATGATCGTTGCATCCGCCCGTGGCGCACCCTGCGACAAGCGAATAGCCGCTTCGAGGGCGGCATCGTCAAGTCGGCGCAGCCAGGGCGTCATCGCGTCAGTCCTTGTCGCGAATCCGGCCGCGCGTGTTCTTGGGCACCCCGCCGATGTCTACAAACGACCCGTCCGTGATCGCGAGGCGCTTGGTCATCCCTGAATAGACTCCGCTCGGATTGACGAGCGTGTCTTTCTCAGCCGTTTTTGGTCCGGCCCGCGCCTTCTTGAATTGATCGTTCATGCTCGGCATCGGGCTTCTCCGTTTCGGGCGGTTCGAGGTCAGCGGGGTCCGGGGCGGTGAATGAGCCGTTCTGCGAAATGAGGTTGGCGAGCGCGTACACTAGCCGATTGCACACCCCGCACGCGCCGGTCAGTTTCTTCGCGCCACGCGGCCCGCTGCACATGACGAGCGTTGCATCCGCCGGACAATGCGCGCCGACCGTGAGCGTGTCAGGCACTTGGCTCTGCCGGGACGACTCCTCCCGTGGGCGGGTCCGCATTCACGAACTCGCCAGGCGGAACGGGAGTCGGCTCGCCCCACGTCGGCGTGGGCGCCGTGTACGGCGGGGGGCTGACGGCGATTTCCGGTTCGGGCTGCGGGTTCTTGACCTGCACGTACGTCGGCGCAGCAACGGGGTTGCCGTTGATCGCTACGCGCTCGATGCGGTGGTTCGGTGCCGTGACCGTGTGGCCGAGCGCGCAACGTCCGGTGAGTACCGCGTCGTCATAGTCGCCCGAACAGGCCGTGAGGGTGCCGCACGACGGGCAAGAAACGCCTACGCTTTTCTCAGCCACAGTTCAACGCCTCGCGCAGTTGAGCGACGGTGACCCGCACCGTCTGCCCGCCGACGACCATGAGCACCAGGTCTTCGTCGCTGATCGCCACTCCGGGCGTCGGTAGGTCTCGGATGAGTGTGCCGTTCTCTGCCACGGTTATTTGCCGCCCTTCGCATCGGTGAGGCCCTTGACGTACCCGAGCGTCTCGGACATTTGCCGGCGGATCGCCGACAGTTCTTCGTCCCGAGCAGACAGTTCCGCCGCATGACGCGCGCGCTCGCCGTCGAGCGTCTCAGGCGTCACGAAGTTCTCTTTCTCAGGGTCCCACTCGCCGATGCCGTACAGCTTGTGCAGCCGGATCGGCGCCTCTTCGGTCCCGTCCGAGTTCAGGATCGTCACCGTCACGTCAGGTGAGCGGTTGTGTCCCGTCTTTCGCATGTCGGGCTTCTGGTCGCCGCCGACCATCGGCCAGCCGTAGCGATTGAGGTACCGCTCTTTTTCCGTGCGGAAGAAGGCGCGCAATTCCTCACGCCGCTTGTCGTCCGCCGTGCGAATCTCTTGCAGCACCGAGAACGGGCCGAAGTACGCCTGCGCTTTGCCCAACGGCTGGATAACGCTCTCGCCCGGCCGAAGCAGGATGAGAGACGGCCGCGAGCCGTTCCCGACGTACCACGGAAGCGGCACGACCCGTTCCGGTTCGGGCCGGTCAGCTTTCCAATCGGCTGCGAGCGTGATGCGGACTTGCTTCTCGGGCTCGACGACACCACGAGCGCGGTCTACCGCTTCTTGGCTGTCGAGTGCTTCGAGGTCGTAGTCGAGTTGTGCGCTCATAGTACGTTCGGGACCACCATCGCGGGGATGACGCCCTTGTAGCCGGTACCGCTAGCGAGGTTCGCAGCGCCTGCCGTCGAGACGGTGCCGCCCGTGGACGAGACCGCGAAGGTGAGCGAGTTGGCGACCATGCCGGAGATCGAGATTTGGAAGGACGAGTAGACGCTCGTGCCTGAGCCGAAGTTCACCGTGAACGGGGTTGCGAGTGCGTTGACCGTGATGGTCACGACGCCCGCGACTTGCGTTGCGGTGAAATACTGCGAGAACGATGGGACGCCGTTGAGGTACGTCACCAGCGCGAGCGCCGCCGTGGTGACCGTTGCGGCTTGCGCCGAGGTCAACGGAGGCGTCGTCCAAGTGATCGTCTGCGCGGTACCCGGTGCGGTCGAGACGTACGGCGACTGAATGGTCACCGAGAGGGTATCGCCGACCGCAGGCGTTCCCGTGAGGGTGTCCGTCTGCGAGGCCTGTGCGAGCGCCGCGGCAGTCAGCGACGAGCCGATCCCGGACGCCGGAAGCAGCGCATTGGCTGCGTAGCCGGATGCGCCCGCCGCGGTCGTAGCAGCCACGCCTTGGACGTAGCCTGCCGTACCACGTGACGGAACGAGCGGGATGCCGTTGGTGACCGTGACCGCACCCGTGCCCGACTGATCGAGGGCCACGCTGGGATGGAAGCCCCAGATGACCGTATCGACCATCTCGGTCCCGGTCGAAATGAGCGCTGTCGTGGGTGAGACGTAGGACGGCACGCCGATCGATCCGTTGAAGCCTGCCCACGCTTCCGAGACGAAGCCGCGAATGAGTTGCTGCGCTGCGCCGGTTCCCGCGAGAGCGACGGTCTTCATATCCGGCTGCGTCTGCAAGTCCACCGATGGGCACACGACCAGCGCGCCCAAGAAGAACGTCGTGTTGATCGCCGGGCGATAGTTGAACTCGGCCCGCAGGTAATCGCGGTACTGGTTGCCGAGATCGGAAACGTCTGGGAACCCCATCTACTTGCGATCCTTCGTGCGGGTGATCGTACGCCCGTTCCACAGCGTACCGGGCTGCGTCGGGTAGCCGCCCGAATAGTCGTGCGGCTCCATCGCACCTTTCGATGCGGTTTGGATGTCGGCGAGCTTCACGTTCCCGGCGGCCGGTTTGGTGAAGGAGCTATCGCCGCCTTTGCTAGTCTTCTTGCTTGCCATGTTGCTGTGTTGCTCCTACCTATCCATTAGAGATATTTTGGTAAACGCCGGTCGCGCTCGGTTTCCGGACCTGGAAATTCCCCGCGGAAAAAACGTGACCCGTATCTACGTCTTGATTCGTCGGCCGCGAGAACCCGTCGAACTCGAAGTTGCGCTCGCGGTGCAGCATCAGCCACTCGTGATCGAGGTTGTGGAAGTTCATCGTCCCGGACGGCTGCGCCGAATCGTCGACCAGGGGTGAGCCCTGGAAGGCGATGTTCTTGAAGCCGAGGTTGCCGAGTTCGTCATCGACGAACCACTCTTGCGGCGTGAGCAGACCCCAGTACGAAGCGTAGCCGGTCTTCGTCGCCGAAATGAGGTGAATGCGCTCTTCGTCCGTCTTGCACGCCATCCAGAGCGTCATCATCGAGGCGGTTGAGAGCGCCGTCGCGGTGCCCGGATTGAAGACTTGCGCCTGCCACCACGGATTCTGAATCCGGTCGATGCCGAGGTACACTTGCTGACCCGCGGCGTTCTGCACGCCCGCGCCAAGGCCGTCCCAGTCCTTGCCGCCGTTACCCGAGCCGTTCGCGAACACTTGCGAGCCCATCTTGTCGAAGATCGCCATGTACGCGGATTCGATCTTGTTCTTCACGAGGTCGAGTTGCGCCGTGCGGCCCGAGGCCCGCAGCTTGTCCATCGCCACGATGGTGACGGAGACTTGCATCTGCTTCCACGGAATCTGCGATGAGGTGAACTCGTTCTGCGGATCGGTCGGCAGTACGTCGGCACCCGCGTAGGTAATCGCCGTCTGATTCGGCTGCGAAAGCAGCGGCTGCGCGATGATGGACCCGCCGTCGATGAGATGCAGGCGCTTCTTTGAACGCAGCACACCGAGAATCGGCTTCGCTTGATACCGCTGGTCGACGATAGTCGGAATGACGTAGCGATCCGCGAAGGTGTTGATCTCGTCTGTGCTCAGGAACGGAATCTGTGGAATGGCCCTATCCTCCTAGGATCGCTGTGGCGCTCATCATGAGAACCTGTCGGCGGGAACGTCGCGGGCAAACGCCTCGACGGCTTCGTTGAGGTCGGTGAACACTTTGCGCTTGATCTGCTTCGTGCGCGTGGGGTTGGGCTCGGCGCCTTGCGTGCCGAGAATCGGGCCGACTTCTGGTTGTGGCGTCGGCTGCGTGGTGCGGGCGATGGAGAGCGCGTCGTAGATCGACGCCTTGAGTGCCAGCGCGTCGAGCAGCCACGGACGATTGCCGTTGGGAAAGTTCGCAGCCTTGGCTTGCGAGTACAACGCCTGCGAGGTCAGCACGAGGTCCTGAAGCAGACCCTTGTCTGTCGCGAGCATCGGGTACTTCTGCGTTGCCGTAGCGAGGTCGCGGTTCATCGCGTCCGTGCCCTCGCGCTGCATCTGCGCCGTGCGCCACTCGTTGAGTTCTTTTACCTGCTGCGCCATGACCGGATCGACCGCGGGCTTCGCGGGAGCCGGAGCTTCGTTACCCGGTTGCTTGTCGAAGAAGGCGGAGCACTGCTGGAGATACTCGGCCTTGGCCGGATTCTGGAGCACCGACTCGAACAGTTGCGCCGTCTCGGGCTGACGGGCGAGCGTTTCGAGAATCGGTTGCCACGCCTCTTTGGCTTCGGCCAGCGGCATCCCGAACAGTTGCTTGTAGCCCTCGGCCTCGGCTTTGAGGGGAGCGAGTTGGGTACGCTGCGTCTCGCGCTCTTGAAGAGCGGTGACGATCTGCGCTCGCGTCCACTCGTTGCCTTCGGCCAGCGCGATCTTCTCGTCCGCTGCGTACGTCGGTTTCGTGACGGGCTGCTCGACGGCGGGCTTGCCTGGCTCCGTGGCGACGGGCTCCGCTTTGGTCGGCTCGACGCCCGGCTTGGGCGGAACCTTCGTCTCGGGCTCGGACGGCTTGACGACGGGCTCGGTCGCGACTGGCTCACTCGACGGCTTCTCGGCCGGAGCGGGCTTCTCGGGATTCTCCGCCATGAACCGCTCGGTCGCGGTATCCAACGCCAAAGTCGCCTGCTCGGGAGCGGGCGAGGGTTCGGGGGATTTGCCGTTGACCGGGAGCGGGTCCAGACCGGGCTTCTTCTCAGCCATCGAATCTTTCGTCAGAAATGAGAGTGCGAGGCGGAGGAGCCCGTTGCCTGACTCCGCCGCCCCTGTGCGCTACCTAGCGCCGCGACTTGCGAGAACCGCGACGCCCCCGTCGTCCGACGCCGCGCTTACCGCGCTTCATCGCACGCTCTTCGTGCTTGGAACCTTTGCGCTTGCCGCGCTTGCGACCACGCTTTGCCATGTTGTGCTCCTCCTCTCCCAAGATTTCGAGGGGGAGCGTACCGCGCGGCTGTCCGAGCGGGCGTTGGGGGCGCCCCGCGCAACGGGAAAAGGCCCGGCTTGTTAGGCCGAGCCCTCAGCAATCCGCGTTTCGGCAGACCGCACCGATGTGCTCCATCACCAGTTTCACCTACCGGCTCTTCGCCGCGCCCTGTCATGGGCGGAGGTCTACGGGGTACCTTCCCTCGCTCTCTCGGTTCAGCCGTTTTCAGGCCCCAGCGTGCGTGATCGCTCCTACCGGGATTTTAGCACGGTTCACGACACGAAAGAACCCCGGAGAATGGCCGTACTCCGAGGTTCCGTCGCTCTCGCCAACGAGAGGGCTTCAGCCTACCACGTCGGCGACTACATCGGCCCCGGTCCGCCCGATTCTGAGAGGTCCGTGGTCGCGGGCTCCGGCGCTCCGGGAACGCTGGGCGACGTGGGCGGGGCGGATGGGTCCGATGCGCTCGCCGTGGCCGCTTGCTTCAGCCCGTCGATTGTCGCATCGAGCATCGGCTTGAGCGCGGGGTAGTGCGAGGACGCCTCCCGCAGAGCAAGGATCGCCTGATCCGCCGCTGCTTTCGACTGGACTGAGGGATCGCCCACGGGCATCTGGCCGATTCCGGTCGGGGGCGGCGGCAAGCCGGGCAGCGGGGGCGGAGCACCGAGTCCGACGCCGTGCGCTGCGGGTGGTGCGCCGAGCCCGCCTCCGCCGAGGGCTCCGAGTTGAGGACCGTATCCCATTGCTAGCCTACCTAACCTTTTCTAGCGGACCGCGTTGTTGCTCAAACGCGAGGGGACCTGAGACGGTGGCGCCGGGCGCCGCTGGGGATGACGGTCCGAGCGTGTCGGCGCCGGGCCGGGCTTCTTGTCCCCGCCCACCTTCGACGCCCGCTTGGCCGCGGCCCCGATCGCCGCGTTCGCGGCCTCCTGCTTCTCCATCCGGGGAAGCTGCGTGCGCCAGCCTTCGACTCGGAACTTCTGCATCCACCAGCGGCGGTCGATGAGCTTCTTGTCGAGCATCGACATCCAGCGGTTCCAGGTTCCGGCGGGTGACGTGGAGAGCGATGAGATGGGGACGACGCCGAACTCAACCGCACCCTGCAAGTCGGCCTTCGTGTACTTGCGGAACTGCGCTTCGACGTTCTTCGCGGGCTGAACGACGGGCGCCGCGGCGCTGCCGTCCTCAGCGACCGCGGGCGCGAGTTGATCGACCGTCTCACGCAGCGGCCGTTCGCCGTTGTCGAACTGTTGGATCAACTGGATACGCAGCTTGCCGATGCGCGTGATACCCGTTTCGAGGTTCCGTACCTTCAACCGAATGGGGGCCGCGCCACTCTCTTGCAACTGATCCATCGTGGCAAAGGCCGTGTTCGCGCCCGGCAGCGAACCCGTCACGGCCTCGTTCACGCCCGAGACCTCGCCCATCGCTTTTTGCAACGCACCGAACAACTGCATGAACTCGCCCGGAATCTCCGGCTTGGGCAGCGGCTTGATCGCATCCATTTCGTCCATCGGGATGATGTAGCCCGGCTTGTTCTTGATCGACGCAGCGTTGACGCCCGCGCCTTTCTTGAGCATGTAGGACGGATTGCCGACCTTTTTGAGGATGTTGTAGACCTCGGTCAGCACGTTATTCGATGCGAGTTGACAGTCTTTGATCGCGATGCCCTCGCCCTGCCCCCAGAACGCGCCGACATCGTAGTCTTTCCACATCGCCCACGGAAAGCCGTCCGTCTGAAACGGTGCGGGAACATCGCGCAGGAGAACACGTCCGCCCGCAATGAGCACGAGACGGCCGTTGGGATATTTCAGGCGCCACGCGGATTCCATGACGGGCTGCATCTTCGCGCGCATGATCGGCGCCAAGAACGGCTGACCGTCGATTTCGCTGATTGCGACGTGCTGGCCGACCGTTTCGAGTTCGAGCATCCCGTCCTCATCCTCGACGGGCTCGAACTTCGGTTTGCCGTTCTCATACTTCTGGCGCTGGTATTCTTCGAGCGATTCGTCTCGCAGCCAATACTCGCCCAATTCAACGGTATCCCAATCGCCTTCTTGGAAACTCCCGCCGTGCGTATACATCGGCGCGGTGACGTTCCCGCTGATATTCTGCGCCGTAACAATTCGCTCGCGACCGTACACCGCTGCGTCCTGGATGAAGTCGCGGTCGCGGTCGTGGAAGTCGCCCGTCTGGATTCCACGGACTTTGTTGCAGGCCGCGGCTTTCTCGGGGAAGTTCCGACGAATCCAACCCATCGTCGTGTCATCGACGTGGATGATGTACTCGGCATCCTCGATGCACGTCGCGGTTCGGTTGACGAAGACTTTGTACGGCGCAATCGGCGTCGCGATATGCCGCCCACGCCCACCGTCTGCGTACGGGTCGTAGGTGATCTTCATAAACGACGTGCCCCAGATGAGGCCGTACAGAACGAACGTCGCGAGCTTCTGCTGCATGTCGTTCTCGTCCCAATCGCGGTCAACGAGTTTCCGCAGCAGGTCGGCCGCATCTTCGGAGCCTTGAACCAACGGCTCGACGTTGACGCGCGGCTTGTTGTCCGTCATCACCGCTTGCATGAACGTGATGAAGGCGCGGACTTTGTTGACCGTGATCTTCGGGCGCCAGCCGGGCCAGTTCGTGGGCCAGGTGTTCCCGATGTAGAGGTCCCACGCCAAGTCGAACGGCTGCGGCTCGCGAGCCTTGCGCGCGTCGGAGTAGAGTTGCGCGCAGTACGACAGAATCTTGAACCGCTCGCGGTCCTCCGGGCTCAGGAGGTCGAGGTCGTCGGCATCCGCATCCGCGTCTTGCTGCTTGCGCTCTTCGTACTCGCGTTGCTGTTGCTGAGCCTTGAAGCGGTCGTAGGGAATGAGGTTCGCGTTCTCGGTCGCGGCGGAGACGATCACTTCGCTGGCTCCGCAAGCGTGCGCGGGCAAACATCACCGTGTGCTAGGATGCCGTCAAGTCCGGGTCGCTCTAGCACGGCGTGGCATCGTTCGCAGACAAACCATTTGCTCAGTTCGTCAATCACTTCGCCGCGGGCCCGGCAATGATACGCGAGTTGCTGGACCTGTTGGGCGAGAGACACTTCCAGCGTCTGAAGCGGCGATTCGTCTTCCAGCGTGCTTTTCCACCATGCGTGCCAAATGATGACCCTCGCCCGCGCTTCCGCGTCCTCCATCTCGCGTTGCGTCATCGGCTACCCAACGGGCGGTAGGAGCCCCGTTCCATCGGCGTCATCCCCTGACGTTTCGCCGCCTCGCTACGAGCGCGGTTGGACGACACCTCGTGGTTTGTCAGCGGCCGGTACTCCAGCATCTTGCTTCCGTCCGGGCGCGTACCGACCACGGTGTCAATCCCGCGGAGGCCGAGGTTCCAGCCCGCGCTGCCGTCCGCGATCCGCCGTGGGTCCGTCGAATCCTCGCCTGCCGAGTCGATGCGGGCCTGCGGGAACGAGCGCGGCGAGAAATGCTGGGGGGCTGAGAGGCCGCAGTACGGGCACGCGAAGCGGCGCAGACGGGCGTCCTCGATGGTCGCGAACGTCTCGCCGACCCCGCATAGCTCACACGAAACGTCGTATCTCGGCACGTCTCATCCTGCCATAGAGGGGTCACGCTTGCCCCAGGGCCGTCACCACGCGCCCCAGGCGGCGTCTACGCCCTCGTCGTCGATGTCGCGCAGCGTGACGCCCGGCATCGTCGGCAACTCCTCGCCCGCCCACTTGTCCCAGGTCTCGTCGTCGGAGCTAGGCGACGACCCCCAGCCGTCGTCGTCAATCTCGATTGCCTCGCTCTGGCCCGAGACGGTCGCCGAGCGAATGGAGAGGATCGCGCACAGGATCGCAAACGCGGCTACGAGGTCGTCGTGCCGACCGGCCGCCCCGCCGTACTCCTCCTCGTATCCGTTCACCCCGGACCGGAAGGACGACATTTCCCGGACGAGTTCCTGATCTGGTACGTCGATCATATCGGACTCTACCCGGCGCGTCATCCGACCGACCGCCATCGGCTTGGTCTTGAAGTCGGACTGCCAGCCGATGTGCTTGCCCGCCGGCATCCCGCGAACGCCCGGTGTCTCGTACCGATAGAGGTGCGGGTACAGACTCTTCTTGTCGATGTAGGTGCAGGTATCGGTCCCCGGCCCCGTCCACTCCGGGATAAGTTCGGGCATCACCACCGAGTCGCCGACGTAGCCCTGAAGGCCCCAACACAGCGCGGAAAGCAGTTCGCCGAACGACGTGGTGTTGATATGCCCGCGCCAGGTCATAATCACTTCGTCTCGGTCGAAGTCGTTCAGGACTCCTACGACGGCTGTTGACCAATCGCCGTCCCGGGTTTCCGGGTTGCCGCGTCCGATGTCTGACGCCACGAAGATGCGGTCGCCCGTTCGCGGCCAGCGCCACACGCGCAGGTTGCGGTACGTCCCCTCGTAGACGTGACTGCCGAACCCACGCTCGCGGGATTCTTCGCGGGTGAGGAACGATGGCGCACGGACGGCTTCGTGCGTTGAGGCGCGCAGGTTGCGCTCGTCGTTTTCGCCCCAGTATATGTCGCCTTCCCAAATCGGCGGCGTGACACTCGCTCGAAGGCGTTTGATTGTCTTGCGCGTGAAGACGGACTTGCCCGTGCTGAGAAAAGCCGTCTCTAAGTCGCTCGGGTACTCTTGGTCGAAAATGTCCTCGTCGCTGTTGAACGTAGGCCCGGCGAGCATCATCCGCCGCCATTGCAACTGTTCGAGTTCGATGTGCGGGAATTGCCGCAGCAGGTCTTTCTCGGCTTGCTTGAGCGCGCGCCCGAACGCAGCGCGAGCCTCCATGCTTTTGAACGGGATGGAAAACGAGAACTTCATCATGTGCCACGGGATGAAGACCAGCCGCATGTCGCCGTACTCGGTTTTCTTCCGGTCCGCCGCGAGCATCACTTGCTCGTAAAACCACGCGCCCGGCCCTTCTTGGCCGTTGGGCGTTGACTCGATGTAAAGCGCCGATGCTTCCGTGGTCAGGATCGTCGGGTACAACGCGCGGAAGAGTTCGTGTCCGTCGAGGTAGCGCGAGGCCTCCGTCGCGTGGACGTTGGTGAAGCGGTAGCCGAGGTAGGCGTTGATCGACCGTGCGGAAGCCAGGAAGATGCGTGACTTCGGTTCGACAAACTCGATCCGGTCACGCGGCATGTTGTTGTTGTACTGCGCGGGAATCTGCGGTCGAATGCGAATCGTCTGCCCGGCGTACACGATTTGCTCCGGGGTTTCTTCCCAGAACGTGTGGCACATGCGGAGCAAGTTTTCGGAGGGGTTGCGTTCGTTCGCGACGATGAGGCTATCGGTACGATCGTTCCACGACGTGTTGTCGTAGATGAGCGCCTCTACGCCCGTCGAGACTCCGGTACGCCGCGCCTTGGGGATGATGATACGAACGGGCATCCGATGGTCGCGGAACCACCGATACGTCTTGTAGAGGTGAAGCTGCGCCTCGTTGAAGTGAAGCGGGACAAGGACGTTCTTCTTGGCGTCAAGGACCTTGAGGAGGTTCTCTACCCGGTAGCGTTCGTCGGTTTGGAACCGTGCCAGCCGCTCGCGTATGAGTTCATCGGTCGCGGCTGTCGTCGTCCACTACTCAAGGTTGCCGTACTCTTCGCCGTCGGACTGCTCGTCTTGAATCACCACGCCTGCTCCGTGCGCGCACGCACCCAGGCCCGCGAGAAGCGCCGACGTGTTGGCGTCAGGCGTCTTATCCAGGACCTGCTCGATGCGGTCCATGCACTTCCACCACACGGCTCGCGCGCGAATGTCGATTCGCTCGTCGCTGTAGGTCTGCGGTCCCGTGCCGTTCATGCCGCACTTTTCTTGGCGGCCTTCTCTGCCGCGCGCAACGAGAGGGCCTCGGCCGTCTCGTCCTCCGTATCCGCGATGATGCTATCCACGATAGCCTGCGCGTCCTTCCGCGACTCAGCGAGGAAGCGGAACGTGACGCTGGCCTCCCACAGCCGATTGTTTCCGCTGTCGTCTTGAAGCCGCATATCGGTGATGCGTGTCTCCTGCACGAACACGATGTGATTACGCATGCTGTTCCTCGCATATCTCGATAAAGTTGTTCGGCTGAATCAAGCCGAGCGCCGTGGTAATGAAGATAAGGTGCGGCCGGTTCATCGCGTAGAAGTGGTCGCGGATGGTTGCGATGCGCCACTCGGCCGAGCGCGGCGTCACGCCGATTTGTTTTGCGATCTCGTCTTGCTCGTAGCCTTGGGCCAGCAGTTCGAGAATCTTCTTCCATTGCTCGTTGACCGGGTGGCCGAGGATGACCTCGACGTGGTACTTGAAGCAGTTCGCGCACACGTCGGTTTCGCGAGCGCCCATCTGGTACCGCTTGGCGATGGTACGCCGTGCCGCACGGGCTTCGTTCTTGGACTCATAGGCCGTGCGGGTGCAAGTCACTCGTCGTCCTCACTCCCGATGGCAGCGGTTACATGCTCGTCGCCTGAGTCGATGCGGCGTGCGGGTCCGGGTTCGTGCGACAGGATGGCGAGCGGATCGCCCGCTTCTCGCGCGTGTTCGTAGGTGATTGCCTGCGCGTCGGGCTTGGAGTTGCCGAACAAGCCGAAGAGGGAGACGTTGACGGTCGGCCCCGCCTCGGGTTTCACGCGGCCTTCGATCTTGGCGAGTTGCGCGGCTGCGCGGGCGGAGGCGTCGTCGTCGCCGTACAGCGCGATCTTGCGTTGCCGTTGCAGAATCTCTTGCCATGACGCCTCGACATCGGCGAAGTTGTGCGACAGAATCGCCGTGACCCCGGGTTTCTCGAACACGCGGGCTGCGAGTGCGTCGAGTGCCGTGCCCCATATCTGGCCCTCGCCACGGCCAACATCGAAGCCCATGCGAGCCAGGGCGTTCGCCGTGCTCCCCCACTCGCGCATGAGCGCCATCGCGGCGAATTGGTCCCGCATCTCCTCGGGGATCACGCGCTCCCACGATTCGACTTCGACGGGCTCAGAGAGGGCGAGGCGGGCGCGGAGTTCCTTCACTTCGTTTTCAAGTTGACGGAGTTTCTCGCCGCGAGCCTTGCGCCCGCCGTTCCAGGTGCCGTCCGCGTTCTGAAGTCGTCCACCTGCGCCTCTGCCGATGCGGGTGACCTTCTCGTCGCTCACAGGTTTGCCGCCTCCTTGTAGACGCCCGCAAGGCCATCGTTCTCGGGTTCTCGGATTCCTGCGTTCCCGTCCGTGGTGTACTCTCTCGCGTTGCGATCCGGGTTGTCGCGCATGAACTCCAGAATCTCGTCAGGCGTCGGCGGCTCATCGGGCGCTTGTCTGCGACGGCGTACGTCATCGAGCGCTTCGGTTGCCTGTGCGACGGTATAGCGTTCGGCGTCTGCTGCGTAGCCGTGAGAGCGAGCGCGGTGCAGGTCCGCGATGGCGTGGGCGAAGGCGCGTAAACAGAGGCCGAGGCCGATGCATCCCGCCACGAACAGGACGCCGAAGACAGCGAGACCCGCACCGACGAGGATTGCGTCCACTAGAAGCGCACCGTCTGACGACGGAACATCCCGTACAAAGAAACGATGCAGGACAACACGGCGAGCGCGAAGGCTCGTATTGGAGCCGCGATGGTAGCGGCCGCCGCGAGAAGGCGCTCGCGCAACGTCGGCTCGACGAGTGGGGACTCGCGGAGTATTTCCAACGGGGTCGCAGGCCGCAGGGGGATAGACGGCTCGGGAATCAAGAGCGCGATGCAAGAGCCCGCGAATGCGCCTGCGAGTGCAGCGAGCACCAAGTCACGTCCGCTAATGCCGGGTAGCGCGACCGGACAGGGGGCTTGCTTTCCTAGCAGCGCGAGCGCGGGCGCGGCGACGCGAGGCACGAGCCTACGCGACGGCTTCGCCTTTCCGGTGACAGCCGCGTAGCCTTCGTCAATCTCAGCCAGCGTCAGCTTCGGCCCGCCGTACCCCGGTGCGAATTGCGAGAGGAAGAAGTCCCAAGCCGCGTCCTCGGGATCGTCGCCCTCTAATTGCCATACCGTGGCGTCGCTGGTCGTCATCAGGCGTTGAGTTCTGCGATCAGCGCGTCGATGCTCGCAAGCACAGGTCGCTCGGGTACGGCTTCACGCGGACGGCGAGGTTTGGGTTTGCCGGCACCGTTGGAGCCGCCGAGCCGTCCGATACGGGCGAAGAATGCGGGGTCTTTCGTGGAGCGGGCCTTTGTCGCGAGTCCGCCCTTGCGGCCGAGTTCGCGCATGTGTGCCTTCTCGCTCACGTCGAGCCCGCCTTGATCGCCTTGGCGTTCGCCTCCTGCGCTCGCTCGACCATCCATTGCTCGTCCTGGTCGAGCATCCGGAAGGCGAGGCCGCGCTCCCGAACCGCACCCAGCCAGCGTTGCTCCTCGTAGCGCGCAAAGTCCTCAACCGTCTTCACGTCGGCGAGCCTCACGTCTGGTCACCCGCTCGCGGGATGTACTCGCTGCGTTCTGGTGGCTCGTCGTCCTCCATCCCTGTGTCCGTCTGTGACGGATCATCGAGCGGGCTGTTGGCTGAGACAGCTTGGAACTCGGTCAGCAGAAAAGCGTTGGCCGCTGAGCGCACGTCATCGTCGGCATCTCGGCTTGCTGCCACGATCGCTGCGGCGTGGATAAGGGCGGAGTAGTCACCACCGGGGTCGTTCATGTTTCCTCCGGGCGTCGGTTCGAGTACCGCGACCTTGTGCCGCTGCGGTCGAGATGTACGAGACGCGGCCCACGATGTTCTCGCGGAACCAGCGACGCAGCATGCGACGATGGCGACCGGGTGCGCGAATCTTGGGCATGAGCGGTCCGAACGGGTCCGTCACTTCTTGGCCGCCTTCGGAGGCTCGGCGTACAGGCTTCGACCGACACGACGCTCGGCGGCCCCAAGTGCGTTGAGAGCCGAGTTACGACGGGTGCTGTCGTGGATGTGCTCGCGCACCAGGACGCGTAGCTCCTCGAACTTGGCCGACAAAGCGAGGATGGCTTCGTTCACGTCATTACCACGAACGCTGAGAACTTGGCGGCCTGAATATCGGCCTCCAGTTTCCGGCGCAGCAAGTGGACGTTCATGGCCTCCCGGCACTTGCCGATGAACTCGCCCGCTTCGTCCAGCCGCCGCGCCGTCAGGTTCGAGGAGTAGACCGGCGGGTGCGACTCGATGAGGTCCGCAATCTCCGAGAACGGAAGACCAGCATCGTTGCACTCTACGAGCACCTGAATCTCGGGCGGCGTGAAGCCCAGCGCCTTGCCGACTTTCGCGTACTCCGAGGTCTCGGTCCACGTCGATACGACTTGCGGGTAGGGCTCGCCATCGTACCAGACGATCATTCCGGGCGCGTTCTTCAGGTAGACTTTTGCGTGAGAGCCTTCGCCGACGAAATAACCGTCGGGCCACTCCGGGGCCTTGACCTCAACCGCCATCGGCCAGTACAACACGCCGTCCTTCGCGGGCGGTAGCGCGAGCAAGGGTTCGGGCGCGCCGCTCGGGTCGAAGCCCACGATGGTGGAGAAGTTCGCCTCAAGCCACGACGTGTCTATCTCGACGCTCGGCTCCAATACAACCGGGCCGAGGAAGTTCGACCACCACTTCCCCACGCTACTCGATGACCTCAGCCGCACACCCAACAAAGCAGACGCCGCCCGAATGGTCGGTCAGCGCCCCCACAATCTGCCGATGCGCGTTCTCACGCAACGCCGCCGCGACACGCTCCCGATTCCCAGCAAAACGATCGCGCTCCGTCTCCACGACCACAATCTCCGGAACCTCGAACTCACGCTCGACTTGCTCCTCAGTAGCCAACATCATTTCCACGCTTGCCTGCTCTCTCTTGGCGAGATTTCTTCAGCGAAATTTTTGAGACGCCGTACCCCTCAAACCAGTCAATTCTCTGGGCGGGCGGCAGTCTGAGGGGGATCGGGTTGCCCGGTGGTGGGGGCGGGTCCTGCCTGGGTGGCGCTTGGGTTGGTGAGCGGGTAAGGAGCGACTGGGCACGCCCCGGACGTAAACTTTGCGTTAAGGGCACCATCGTGAGGCGTCGCGCGCTCGCCGGCTGGGGGCCGAAGGCGGGGGTCGTCACAGGTTCAGCGCTCGGTGTTCTCTTTCGGCGAGCGTGGCCGGTAGGGCGTGGTCTGCCCCTATCTCCGTAGGTTCTTCCCCCGTTACGGTTCCCTCGGTGTTCGTGGCGAGCATCTTCGCTACCCGGGTTGTGTTCCGGTGATGGTCGGCGCGGCCGCGCGCTTGTTGGGAATGTCTCGTCCGTATGCCCTGGCGGGCGCCCGCTGTGTCATGCTCGGGCCGGGGAGCGCGGCGTGGGAAGCGATCGCGGCGAGCTACATCCGGACGGCCTCGCTCGTGCAGCCCGTGGGACAGGCTCGCACGTCGCGTCGTGTCTCGATCTTCTCGCCGCAGGTAGAGCAGCGGGCGACCGGTCCTTTGGACCTCAGCCTACTCGCGCCCGTGCGATGCGGACTCGTCCACTTGCCCTTGCCGTGAACGACTGGGGGCGGAGCGGCCACGTTGAGCGGGTCTGCGGCGCAGCCGTAGTTCTTGTGCCAGAGCAAGTGCTCGGTCTGCTGCGGGGAGCCGCGCTCGACCCGTTGCCGCCAACCGCACTTCGTGCAGACCAAGGTCGCAAAGCGCCGACGCTTTATGCGCGAACCCGGCCGCTGTACGCGTGGCTGGGGGTTTGCAGTCGGTCGAACCTGTGGTAGGCTGTGCTCGATCATCGCACGGTCAGCATACACCTCGGCGTCAAGAGCCCCTCCGCTCTCGTCCCGGGGTGTTTTGCTGCGCCTGGGCACGAATAGCAAGCGCGTCCCGGCGGCCTTGAAGGAGTGAGGGCTGGCGTGGCGATCTTTACAAAACACACGGTGCTTACGACTTGACTCTGCTCTTGCTTACGAGTATGCTTACGACATGCAGACTACCGCTTCAGTGACCCAAGAGTTTAGCCACGCAGCCTCGATGCGGAACCCGCACGACGTGATCCGTGACCTGGCGAAGCGTGGCGCTACCGTGAAGCAACTTGCGAAGGCATCGTGCTTGAGCGAGGCGTTCGTGCGGGCAATCATCGACGCCGACGACATTGTTAAGCAGGTCGGACTCACCGTGACTATCCGCAACGGCGGCCTCCGCGCCCTGCTCGCTGCTTACGGCACGCGCAACGAAACAGCCCGTCTCTCAGGTCAGCCCTAGATGCACTCCAACGCCACAGCGAACCGGATTGCCCGCAAAAAGGCGATCAAAGAGGGTCGCTGCACCCGCTGCCGCTCGAATGCGGCTGCTCCAGCTCGAACGACCTGCGACCCGTGCCGTGCGTATATCGCGGCCTGGGTTCAGGCAAAGCGAGCAAACGCTAAGCCTGCCTAACCCACACCAGGACGCCGCGACCGCTGAGAACGGACGAGGCGTCTGCACCGAAGGAAGCGAGTCCTAAGTGCTCCAAGATTCTACCACGAAGCCACCAAGGGCGCGGTCTATACCGTTGGCCCTGTTCGTATGTCTCACCGACGACGCGAACCGCCTCATTTCGCTCGCCGACCTGGCGACGGATCGGCGCGAGCGCACCGAGGACTTTGAGGACGGCATCGAAGCTGCGCCTCGCCTCCCGATGACCTACCCGACGTATGTCGGCGTGGCGTCCATCCTGCAAGACCTCGCCCTCGATGTCGCGGCCTCGGCTGAATATCGCTCGGCGCTCGCTCGCTCTGAAGCCGACTCGCGTCGGCTTGGTGCGGTCCAGAACGCCAAGCGCCGGGCTCGTGCCAACGAGAACAAGCGCGCCCGTGAGACGGGTCGCTGCCCGCGCTGCGTCAACGGTTATATCCCGAACATGCCGATCGACGGCGGCGTTTGCTACCGCTGCAACGGAACAGGCCGCTGATGCGCGCCCTCACCATCGCCCTGCTGGGCTCACTCGCCTTGGTCGTCGCCTTAGCGACCGCTTACTCCTCGGTCCCCGCTTGCTCAGTCGCTGGGTATGCTGATGCTCACGCGGAGTGCCGCTGAGGTGGACCGCTTCCAGATTCGCCACAAGACGCAAGGCTGGATCGCCTGCTTTACCTGGTCCCGCGAACGCGCCGACAAATGGCTCGCGGCGTTCGACCCGAGTATGTACGACGACAAGACGCTGCGCTCGACCGACTTCGTTGTCACGGACCTCCTAGCGGCCCGCGGCTCAGTACAGGAGGACGCGCGATGAGCGAGCAAGCGACTGTCTGCGCCGGTTGCGCTCAGGGTCCGTGGAACGGAACAGGCCGCTGCACTTGCGGCCACGATCACGGCGTGCATCACTCGTACGAGAACGACGACGGTCACTGCACGGGCAAGGACTGCAACTGCCGTCGCTTCATCGACCGCGACCCTTCAGTGACGTTCCGCTGAAGGAGAGCGCGCGGGGTAGCGCGTAGCACAAGCCACGAGACTCGGGTCGGCCGGGAATCATGGAGCGCAGGGGCCTCGACGCAAGTCGGGGCTTCTTCGTATCCATGAAGGAGAGCGATCGCCGAGCGTGGTAGCGACCGAGCATCCATGCTTCTCCAAGACGCCACGATGGCTGCCCGTGTCTTGAACGTCAAGCGCTCCCAACAGAGCGATGCGCTGACCGTTCGTGTTCGTTGCGAAGTTGTCGACGCTCTCCCCGCGTCGTACCCCACTGCGGCCTTGCGCCGCCCCGGCAACATTCTTTAAAAACAGAGCACCCGCTACTCCGGGCCGGGCCAGGGGTCATGGCGCGGGCGCCCAGGTTCGCAAGTACGTCCTCCTTCACCGAAAACCTCTCGTGTCGCTAACAAGGTATTGCGCGTGACGCTACGTTATGCTAAAGTAGTGCTATGCCAGACGTAGCCACGCGACAGCGCGAGTACCGAGCACGCAAGAAGGCCGCTGGCCTGTGCGTGCACCCAGGGTGCCATCGCAAGGCTCGCCCCAACCGTACGCGCTGCCGGACGTGCCTCAAAGAGGCTGCTGCCCGCTCGCGTCTTGCCCGTGAAGGAGCGCGTGGCCGGCAAGGCGTAGGGCGAGCGTGGCCTCCAACGAAACTCCGAGGAGCCGTCATCGAATAGGTGGCGGCTTCTTGCATTCTACTCGCTAATCGAATATAATCGAATACGTGGAGACACAACCGAAGAAGCGCCGCTGTCGCGAGTGTGGTTCGTGGTTCGCTCCGGTCGCCGGCAAGAGAGCCCGTCTCTCGTGCTCGGATCGTTGCAAAAACCGCTGGAACTACCGTGAGCGGCGTCTCCAGCGTGAAGGAGCGAGCGGATGAGCGTCTTTGTCGAAATCAGACACAGCCCTGACGAATCACTGAGTAGGTGCGCCGAGTGCCTATTACGCCGCGAAGCGTGGGACGAACGTCCGTACTGCCTTGCCCGCACCACGCATAGCGACGCTAAGATTTATGGCGACGCGAAGGCGGCGCGCTGCGCGTCATGCGGGCTCGAAGAAGATTCGTGGCCGCTTAAGCCCCTGTGCCCCACGTCACGGTGGAATCCCGACTTTAAGCCGGTGCGGTTCTAATGAGCGCGACAGAGGCCGCGCCCCTGAAGGCTGGGGACGCGAATGAAGCACTCGTTACAGCCTTGTACGAGGCGCACGCCCGTATCCTGGCTCTGCATGACGAAGCCTTCGCGAAATGGCGCGAAGGTAAGGACGCTTTCCCGATTCCCCCCAAGCAGCAACGCCTCGATGGTCAGTGTGACGGCTTGCTCATGGCTGCGTACGTTCTCTCTGACGCGCTGACGCTCGCGGTCCGCCGGGTGGAGCCTACTGAGCAGGAGCGGGGCCTCGAAAACTACTTGCTGGAGGACGACAATGACTGACCCGAGTGTGATGCCGCCGTTCCCGGGCGAGGTAAGCCTTGCCCCCCACCCGCTGCTGCCCGCGGGGAACACGATGCGGGCCAATGAGACACACCAGTCGGCAGGGGGTGCTCCTACCGCTGGAAGCTACCGCAACGCGCTTCGTATGGTGCGCGACTCGGTGCGGGACCGCGACGGTTTGATCCACGGTCGCCTTCACGGCACGAACGGGTTGCATTGCGCCATCGGGTGCTTCTTCGCGGACCATCCGACTTGGGGCATCCGCTCTGACGTGATCGACGAGGTGGCGACCTTCAACGACGCGCTCCCGGAATCGCTGACGCCTAAGCAGCGCCGCGCCTATGTCCTACGCTGGCTCAACGGGCGACTGTTTCGTATGTCTGTCCACGACTTTTTCTTTGGGAAGCCCGCATGACGCCCGCCTCACTCGATGCCCGCGCGCCCGGCTGTGGCTGCGTTCATGGTAAGCATCGCAACCCGTGCTTCGTGGTCGTGCGCTCTGGTCCGGGCTGGGCTGCTATCTGCGGGTGCGACGGTGGGCCCGCACCCCAGGAGCGAGTTTTGCAAACCGCAGTCATTGTTGACGCGGCCGAGACGCAGCCGGAGGTGACGAAATGAGCGCGCTTGCCGATCGTTTACGTGAAGCTGCGAGTAACCCGTTTGCTCTGGACGCGAACGACCTGCGTTCTGCGGCTTCCGCTCTCGACGCCGACGCATCCTCGAAGGCCGTCACCCAGGCCTTGGTCGAGGTGCATGACCGGATCAAAGACAAAGCCGCGTTCCTGAAGCGTCACGGCTTCGATGAGTTTGAGCGCGGCATGCAGGAGGCGGCCGAAACAGTCCGTCTGATGATGGAGGGCAAGTAGATGCAGGACGAGATTTGCATTGACTGCGGCTGCATCGTCTCGATGACCGCCGAGCACGATGGTGTCCCAACTCCGGTTGACGGACACACGGACGGCGACGACGTGGTGTGCGACAAGTGCTGGGAGAAGCGCGCGTGAGCCCCGCTGTTGATCGGGCGGCGCACGAAATCGCCCAGGCCGCGATCGAAATGGGCGAGAGGGTTGCCGAGCTCGACCGGACGGGGGCTTGCGTAACCTACGACCTGTATACTTTGGCGCTTGACGCCTCTCGCCGGCACCTCGTCAACCCGGTCCGGGCGCTTACCGCCGCTGACGACCTCATTCGAGGACTGAGAGACTTTCTACGGGGGCCCAAGACGCTGCCTCGTTCGCGGTACGGGATGTACGGTCCGAATTGCAGGCTCGAAGAATACGACAAGGGCTGGTGGAACGCATGACCGCTGACTTTCAATTCCGCTGCCAAGCCTGCGGCGTGGTCAAGACGTACAACCTCGACCCCGAGAAGGTGCGCTCCTGGCTAGCGGGCGCGCTGATTCAAGACCTGTTCCCCGAGATTGAGGACCGCGAGATTATGATTTCGCAAACCTGTGGCGATTGCTTCGACAAGTTGTTTGCCGGGATGGACGACTGATGAACGCCAAGAAGAAGCGTGAGGTCGTGGACGCTATCGCCTCACTCTTGGCCCTGGGGTTGGGCTTTGCTGGCATCATCGGGATTTATTGCACCTTCGTGGTGCCGCAATGAGCGCGCTCGCCTTTCGCCCCGTAGCCGCGACCGCGCGCCGAGCCAAGGTCCTGTTGCTCGGTGAAGCCGGGTCGGGGAAAACCCACGCGGCGCTGACCTTCCCGAAACCTGCCGTCATCGACGCCGAGGGCAGCATCGACTGGTTCGCCGACCGCTTTGACTTCGTTGCGGTCCCGACCAAGAGCTACGCCGACGTGCGCGACCTCATCAAGAGCGTTCGCGCCGGGCGAGTGCCGTGCGAGACGTTGGTCATCGACTCGCTGACCTCCATTTACAACGGGCTCCTCAACGCGGCGTCCAGCGAACGCGAGGACCTGCGTCCGCTGGATTGGGGCCGGATCAAGCGCAAGTTCTCGTCCCTCTTGGACGAGCTTTACCACCAGTTGCCGATGAACGTCGTCTGCATCGGCTGGATCAAGCCCGAGTACGCCAAGCCCGGCGACAACATCAACGGGCAAGTCGTGAAGGCGAACGACCTGGTGAAGATCGGCGAGACGTTCGACGGCGACAAGAAGACGCTGTACGCCTTCGACTTCGTGTTCAAGCTAGAAGTCGTCAAGGGCAAGTATTTCGCGACCGTGGTCAAGAGCCGGTCGGGGGCGCTCAAGGCGGGTCAGAAGATCGCGGACTTCTCCTGGAAGACGCTGGCCCCGTTGCTGCCCTCGGGGGGCGATGACTACCACGGGATGACGGACGAGGAGCAGATCGTTCGTGACGGCGGCGTTTTGGAGACGCAGGACGATTCGGCCGGCGATCGTGGCTCCTCGGTCACCCCACCGCCTCAAAACGCCACCACGGGCACGGAGGACGGCAAGGACGAGGCGCTACGCACGAAGATTGCCGACCAGTGTCGCCGGGGCTTCGCGGCCTTGTCGTTCACGGCGGAGAAGGACTACTACGAGGCCATCCTCGCCGCCACGGGGCGCAAGGTCCCGGGCTTCTCGTGGCCGACGCTGGAGACCGACGAGCTTGTCTCCCTCTCGAAGCACCTCGTCGCCCTGTTCGTGGCGCAGCAGGCCACCAAGTTCTGCTCTCTGTGTGAAGCGCCCACGGGCCAGGAGCACGAGTACGACGAGTACGGCAACCCGTGTGAGAACGACCAAAGCGAAGCCGCGATGAAAGTCCGGGCCGACGCCGTGACCCTGGACTCCCCGCGTGGTCCGGCTGCGACCCTCGAAGATGAAGTCCCCGATCTAAGTTTGCCGCTCTAGGAGAAACCGCAATGAACAAAGTGCGCCTGCGTAAGCTCGCCTCCGTGTTGGAGAACTACGCCACCGAGAAGAAGAAACTCGTCGTGCCGTTGGACCGCTTCGACATGGACCACTGGTTTCGCCACGACTACACCGAGCCGAAACAACGGGGCTGCGGTACAGCGGCGTGTGCGGTCGGTTTCGCGATGCTGCACCCGTGGTTCCAAAAGCAGGGGCTTGTCCCGACTAACGACGTGACGCTGGAACCCTCAGCAGATGACGCTTGCCTCAATGCCGCTCCGAAGTTCGAGGGAACGATATACCGGGCGATTGAGGACTTCTTCGACATCGACGAGGAGGCTAAGCGGCATTTATTCATGCCCGGGTCATACGAAGGACTGTGGGTCGTGCGCCCTCTCACGGTCGCTCGTCGCATCCGCGAGTACGTCAAGACAGGCGTAGTCCCCGAGTGACCCCCGACCTCAACGAGACACGCGAGCCCCGCAAGCGCTACTTTTCTTTCCGTGAATGGTGGGAGCAAGTCGGCAAATGGATTCCGCCTAGTAACGACGAGTCCCGTCGTGCGGAGTACGCGGCCGAAATGGGTTGGACTTCCGGCGTATCTCGGTACGTAGTCTCGTACGACGCGACGCGGCGTGAGGAGCGAGGCCGTATCCACGCGCTCGTCGCCTCCCTCCGTTCTGAAGCCCGAGAAGCCCACAACGAAGAAGGCTGGGGCTTCGAGCCAATGGCGAAGATGAAAGCTGGTATTGCGGATCGCATCGACGCTGCTCTTGGCGGGCGCTCTCCCGATGCAGGTGACGCGCGGTGAAGCGGTCGGACATCGTTCGGAAAACGGCTATGAAGAAAAGCCGGAAGCCGATCGCACACAGGAACGTCGCACGGCGTGACCCAGCCCTCGCGTCCCTGCAACGGGAGAAGGTCCTGGAGCGGGACGGGTATCGATGCGCGGTTGAGACTTGGCAACCGCTTATCGGCTGGCTCGTGTGCGGCCTGGAGCATCGACTTGAAACCGCGCACGTCTTTCGTCGGCACAAATGCGGCGACGCGATCTACGATCCCGACGTTGCGGTCACCGCCTGCAAGTGGTGCCGCGACATCATCGACTGTCGCTGTCACCCGAATCACTTTGGTACGGCGCGCTTCCCCTCTGAGGCCCTCGACCGGGCGCAAGCCTGCGTGCGGAGATACGAGGCGGAGCGCGAGAAGAACGGGCGAGCCGTCGTCAAGCTAAAGGAGAGAAGCAAGTGAGCACCACACCCGAGACTGGTGGGGACCGCGCGCAAGAACTCGACCTCGACTCCTTGGAGGCGCTTGCGAAAGCGGCAACGCCGGGGCCGTGGCGCGTTCACGGCATCGACGTTTACACAGACGACGACTCCTCGATGGTGGCGAATGGAAGCTATTGCGATGCACAGGGCGGGGAGAATGACACCGCTTTCATCGCCGCCGCAAACCCGCAAACGGTCCTCGAACTCATCCGCCACCTCCGTGCTGCCGGTGACGGCCGATTCATTCGGATCGCCGAACAGAACGCCGAGGTGATGCGTCGCTTTGGTGACGTACCCGACGTGCGCGAGAAGAACGGCCTCGGCAACGGCTTTCTTCAAGGCGTCGATTGGGCGCTGAATCGAGGCCGCGCTGCCGGTGACGAGCATGGACCGGGGCATGAAGTCGTCGCGGCAGGGCTGAGCGATGACGATATGCTCGACTTCGCCAAGCCGCTAGCCCCGATTGCTATGGAGCAGCGTTCTCTGCGCTGGCGCATTGTCGAGATACTGAACCGGCTGAACGCCGCCGGATTCACGGTTACTCGTCAAGACGCCGCCGAGGGTTCACGATGAGCACCGTAACCGTTCGCCAGTGCGCGAATTGCGCCGATACTATGCGCCCGCGAGGCAAGTGGTCCCCGCATTGGTGCGCGCCGTGCGACGTTGCGCGGATGCGGCATATCGGCGCGTTCTTGGCACACGCTGCCGGTGAGCCGTACGAGCCAAGCGTCGATGACCGTGTGGCTGAGAGCGACGTTCCAGAATGGAAGCCACGATGAGCGACCCAGCGGCCCGCGAAGCCTTGGTGCGGAGAGCGCGGGCTCCTGAAGCCGACGCGCTCGACGTATTCGAGCGACGGAGGATGATCGCGGCTCTTTGCGACCTCGTCGAAGAACAAGCCCGCCTCATAGCCGGACCCGCCACGCCCGTTCCAGA
>Ga0182024_10006677_pt1 | contig 25235 bp, 28 predicted proteins | sample P32metaG_FD_120480 | JGI IMG/M metagenome (GOLD analysis project Ga0182024, IMG submission 120480) | Permafrost microbial communities from Stordalen Mire, Sweden - P3-2 metaG (Illumina Assembly) | ecosystem: Environmental > Terrestrial > Soil > Wetlands > Permafrost | place: Sweden: Stordalen...
AGTCGCGAGCAGCGGCGTGATGCTTTGCTCGAAGAGGTCCTCGATGTTTTCGAAGTGATCGTAGAACGTCGACCGCCCCACGTTGGCGTGGTCGATGACGTCGCGAACGGTCAGGCGATCGTAGCCGCGTTCGAGGATCAGGTCGCGAAAGGCGTTGAGCAACGACTGTCGCGTGCGATCGATTCGGCGGTCGGGTTTGCTCGTCGGCGGTATGGGCGGAACCTTCCCTTTCCGACACAATCGTGGCCGTTGTCCGAAATCGGACATCGCGGCCGGATGCGCCGGCGATTTCGCGGAGCCGGCTGATATGGTAGCGTCGCACCATGTCGTGAGGTAATCTAGCGTGTCGCAAACACAATCGCCTCTCCTTGCGGATCGACCGGATGGGAGGCTCGCCGCCGCCGTCATCGCCGCGTGCGCAATCGTGGCGATACTGGCCGTGGCGCAGCACCCAGTGGTTGCGACGCACGCGCCGGCCCAGGCGATTCCGGAGCTAGTGCAGCTCGGCCCGACGGATCGAATGGTTCATGGAATCCTGATCGCGGTGATGGCCGCGCTCCTGTTCGGCTTCTCGGTCTTCTCGCTGCGCCGCGGATTCGCTCGGCAGTCGACCGTCGTCGGCCTGATCGCCTACGCCGCCGGAGTCGGCGCGATGATCGGCGCCGCGCTGATCGACGGCTTCGTCACCCCCGACATTGCTGCGCGGTATGTGCGGGTGTCACCGGAAGACATCACGGCAGCGATGCCGCTCTTGCTCTTCTCTGCGGTCGCGATTCAAAACCTGACGAAGCTGGGCTTCGTCGCGATGTCGACTGGCATCTTCGGGTGGTCGGCGAGCCTACTTCGGTCGCCGGGAACGCTGCGCGCGAGCGGTATCCTCGGCATGGCGGCGGCGCTCCTGTCGCTCGGGATCGTCGCATACACACACTACCTGAATCCGCACATCCTCGGCGCCATCGTCATCGTTCAGGCACTTTGGTACCTTGCCGTTGCCGGCTTACTCGTGACCCGACGCGTCTGAGCCGCTCAATGGAACGTGCGCGTCGTCTTCAGATTGCTTCACGTAGGTTTGGCCGACCGTAACCAACGCCGGCGGATGCTCGCTCGCCAGGCCGCTCGGTGATATCCATGATACGGGCGGAAGCGTGCCGGCGCGCGCCACCGCGTAGAAGTGATCGACCGTCAGATGAGATTCGACATCACGATCTCCCCGCGACTGAGAGTTGCGTCAGCGAGAGTGTGTAACCGTCGGGATCCTTGAACCAGGCGACTTGCGAGCCGTCGGGTGTCGTCCAAATTCCCACGTCGTCCTGCTGCATAAACGCGTAGCGCTCAGAGAAGCGCTCAAACGTAACACCGCGCTTGACCAAGTCCCCGATCGTGCCGCGAATATCCGCAACATTCCAGCCGAGCGCGGTAAACTGCGGAGGATCCAGTTCCTTGATCTTTTGAATTCTCAGCATCGTGCCGCCGGCATCGAAGACGAGCGCGAAGGGCGAATCCTCCACAAACCTCAGGCCAAGGACGTCGCCATAGAACTTCTTCGCGCGATCCGCGTCCGTGGTGGCAAGGAACGCCATAATGGCAGCATTTGTAAGCATGAAGCTCCTCCGTTTTGGGACCGCGTCCTATCCTGTTGCGATCACCGCTTGCCCTGCGGCGGGCGCTTCGCCGGCGAAGGCGTGCCGGTGCACCTTCTCCACGAACTCGCGCGTGCGTTCGAGGAGATGTTCGCGCGCGATCAAGAGGTTGCCGCCGATCAACAGCATCGTGTCGCGACCGTAGTCGTCGAGAAGCTCGTCGACCCGTTCGACCCGCATCCCGCCGGCCGGGACCGGCAGCCCAGGTCGGATGTCGCCCCATGGCGCCCGTAGCGCGTCCGCAATCGATAGGCTTTCCTCGCGCGAGTACGCGAAGCGGCCGCCGTAGTTGACGAAGATCACCGAGTCGGCGCCGAGCAATCTGAAGATTCGCCCGAACAACAGCCGCGCTGCGATCCGCGCGGCTCCGCCGAATGACGGGTGAGCCAGATAGACGAGCTCGGGAAACTCGTCGACGAGGTCACGAAAAGCCGGCAGCCCGATCACCATCGGCGACACCAGTACGACCCGAACGCCGAGCTCGCGAACGAAGCGCGCGCGCTCGCGGAGGACGCGCGGCGAGCCGATCAGGTTCGGCGCATAGAGCACGGGCTTGCCGATCTCGCCCGACGCCGTTTCGACCGCCGCCTGGCAGGCCACCACGCGCTCCTCGAAGGGCGAATAGACTTGATCGGCGATTCCGTGGTCGTCCTTGATGATGTCGACGCCGGCGAGTGCAAACGTCCGGCACAGGCGTGCGAGTTCAGAGATCGGCAAACCCTGTGGCTTGGTCGCCGTCGAGGTCAGCGCTCGCCTCGGCGCGCCGACGAGTTCGCGGATTCCGGCGATTCCGTGCCTCGGCCCCGGAAACTGCGCCCGCAGCGATTCCGGAAAGTCGAAGTCGACGAACTCTACGTTTCCCCAAAGGGAACAGTTGCCGAAGATCATGTTGATCAACTGCGCGGTGTTGCCGCCGATCGTCTGCGTCGCGATACGGACGTCGACCCGATAGCGCCCGTCCGAGACCGGTTCGATCCGACCGACTCGCGCGACGATCTCGTCCAGGACCCGCTGGTCGCCGATCGCCTCCAACGGACACTCTACGCTCTGCTCGAGCGCCAGCGCCTTCGCTCGCGCCTCAATGTGCTCGGGCTCCGACTCGATCAGATAGGTCGCGGTCAACCAGGCCACGTGCCGCCCTTCCAGCAGGTTGCGAGCGCTTCCCCGTACGGTGCGAAACCAAAGGTCACGAGCATCTCGCGCGGCCAAGTCCGGCGCACTATGACTCCTTCATCCAGCGGCCCCACCGCGCCCGAGTTCGTCAGCGTCGCGAGCACGACCGATAGCGAAGAAAACGCGCACGTCATCGCCCGCACGCTGCTCGACGCGCATCTTGCGGCCTGCGTTCAGATCTCGTCTCCGATCCAGAGTAGTTACTGGTGGCAGGGGAAGCTCGAGACCGCTCGCGAGTGGCGACTCACGATAAAGACGAGCGGCCGGCTTTTCCCACTGGTCGAAGCGGCGATCCGGCGCGTCCATGCGTACTCGACTCCGCAGATCCTTGCGACGCCGATCGTCGCCGGCAATCGCGATTACCTCGACTGGATGAACGACGTCCTTACGAAAGCGTCCGGCTCGTCCTCAGCGCGGTAGGCGGCTGAGTTCCGCGCGCGCGGCAGCATATTCGGTGAAGCCCGAAGGACACGTATCGACGGCTTGCTGGAAACCGCTCCGCGCCGCCTCCACTTGCTTATTCCATATTTGCCATTCAGCGATGTAGAACTGCGCCTCGCAGCGCTGGTCGCCAGTCGTTGCCGCCGCGAGAACCTGCGCGGCCGTCGACTTCCCGAGATAGAGGTCGACGACCGGCGCCGGCCACTTTACGTGATCGAGCGGCGCAGCATTGGCGGCGAACGACGCCGCATCGTCGTCCCCCGCCCGCGTGCGGGCGATATGCAGCCAGAGGACCGAGTAGAGCGCCGTCGGATCGGCGCTCAGGGTGTGAGCAAGATCGGCTGCGGCTTCGGAAAAGCGACCGATGTAAAACAGCGAGTAGCCACGACCGGCGTACGTGCCGACGAACTTCGGATTGAGGCGCAGCGATTGCGTATAGTCGGTTACCGCGAGATCGTTCTGACCCTGCTTCTGATAGGCGGTGGCGCGACCGTAGTAGGCGTTGGCGTTGGTCGGGTCGATGCGCAGCGCCTCCGTGTAGTCGGCGACCGCGAGATCGTTCTGACCCTTCTTGAGATAGACGTTGCCGCGGGCGTAGTAGGCGTCGGCGTCATTGGGGGCGACGCGCATCGCTTGCGTGTAGTCGGCGATCGCGAGATCGTCTTGACCCTTGCGCAGATAAGCGTTGCCGCGATTGACGTACGCATCAGCGGACTTCGGAGCGAGCCGCAAGGCCTGGGTGTAATCGGCGATCGCGAGATCGTCCTGGCCCTTTTCGGCGTAGACGACGCCGCGGTTGGTGTAGGCGTCGCCCAGATTCGGATCGATGCGGAGCGCCTGCGTGAAGTCGGCAAGCGCGAGATCGGCTGCACCCTTGTCATCGTAGGCGTTGGCGCGGTTGAAATAGAGAAGCGCGTTCGTCGGATTGATGCGCAGCGCCAGAGTATAGTCGGTGATCGCGAGATCGTTCTGCCCCTTGGCGTGATAGGCGAGGCCTCGATGGCCGTACGCGATGGCGCGCTGCTGTTGGGTCAGGCCGCCGGATTGCAGGGCCTGGCCGCACGACGCGATCAGTTGGTCCGCCGATGCGTCGCGGTCGTCGCACCGCGCGAATGCCGTTTGGGCCCCTGCGCCCGCGGCGAGCATCAGGAGGAGGCCGAGAATCGCCGGTCCGATCGCGGCGAACGGCGCTCGTGCGGTCATGCACGGCGATTTCGAGGCGGCGATGGCTCGAACCACCCTGGAGCCGTCCATTAGCCGATGGGCGCTCCGCCATGCAGGCGAGGGCGCTCTTGTGAAGGCTTGACGATTTCGCACGTCAACAAGGTCGTGGTGTACCACCGCCGATGATGAGCCGCATGATTGCCGTCGTCGTGAAGCCCGGCTCCAAAAGGCCGGGGTTCACCATTGAGGGTGATACCCTCGTACTGCGGGTGCGCGCGCGGGCGATCGAGGGGGCGGCCAATGCCGAGTGCATTCGCGCGCTCGCCGCGCGGTTCGGTGTCCCGCCCTCATCGGTGGAATTGCTTCGGGGAGCGCGCGGGCGCCGAAAGCTTTTCCGCATCGGCGACTGTTGAGGGCTCGGGCTGGCCGGAGAGCGGAATGCGGATTGTGAAACGCGCTCCGCCGAAAGGTGAGTCCGCAACGACTACACTTCCGCCGACGCGCCCCAGCAGCAGACGCACAACCGCTAGCCCAAGACCGCGCCCGTCGGCTCCTGCTGTTCTTCCGCGACGCGCAGGGGCAAAGATCGCGTCGCGCTCGTCTAGCTGGACCCCTGGACCATCGTCGTCGATGCGTACGTCCGCGAAGCCGTCGCCCGCATCGAATGCCACTATAAATATCCGGCCCGTCTCGCGTCCATGCTTTACCGCGTTCTCGAGCACGTTGACGAATATCTGAGTTAGCTGGTCAGTTCCCAGCACAACGGTCCGCCGGTCGCAGACAAGTTGCGAGATAACGGTTCGGCGAGCCGTCGCCATCGGAGCCACGGCATCCAAAGCGGCGGCGATCGCCTCATGAAGCTGACCGCTCTCGCAGGTAACAACCGGCATCCGCGCTTCAAGCAGCGCTGAATCAAAGAAGCCGTCGAGCAGGCGTTCCATTCGCAGCGCCTCGCCCTGGGCCGTCTCGAGAAAACGCAGCATGGTCTCGCGATCGAGATTCTCTTCCAAAAGGGTCTCAAGGTAACCCCGAATCGACGTCAAGGGTGTCCGCAACTCATGGGCCAGGGTCGCGAAGAAGCCCGCATGCGCGCGCTCGTACGCACCTCGTTCCAGCGCCGCGTCGATGGCTGCCGGCAGATCGAAGTCCGCTCTCGTGTAGGTGATCATCGCCCAGCCCGTCTCGGCTTGGACATCGGCGGTCGATTCCATAGCCGACGCCAAGCGCGCCAGCGTCGTGCGACAATCCGCCGGAACGGCGGCGATCCGATTCGATCGCGCCGGCGAAACGAGCGCCGCGACAAAGTGTTCGCTGCCTCGATCGTGCGCGATCAGATCCGTCCGCCGCAGGATGCGCGACGCGACGTCTACGAACGCATCCACATATTGCCGCTCGAGGGACCGCGCCGCCGAGCGCCCTTGCCGCCATGCGACGTGTTGCAGACGGCGCATACGCACGACCAGGAGCGGCATCTGAAAGTCGCTGTCCGACGCTTCGACGCGTTCGGCGAGTTGCGCCAGCGAGAGTATCGCCGGCGCACGCTCAGCCGTAGATGAATTTGTATCCGTAGCCATGAAGGGTTTGGAAGCAGGATTTCAACCCGTACTCTTCTTCGAGTTTCATGCGAAGCCGCCGAACGTGCACGTCGACCGTTCGAGCGTCGCCGTCGAAATCGTAACCCCACACGCGCTGCAATAGCGCTTCACGCGACATGGCAACGCCCGCATTCTCGGCCAGGGCGCAAAGTAAGCCGTATTCGCGCGGTTTCAGCTGAATGTCAACCTCGTCTACTCGCGCCTCTCTCGCTTTCTGATCGATCTCGAGCCGACCGAAATGCAATACTTGTGGTCCCGGGTCGTGTTTGAGGCCGCTCCGCCGTAACACCGCCCGAACCCGCGCGACCACTTCACGCGGAGAAAACGGCTTCGCAACGTAATCGTCGGCCCCGAGTTCGAGCCCCACAACTCTGTCGACTTCCTCGGTTCTGGCCGTCAACATCAAGATCGGTGTCGAGCATCCTTCGCGACGGAGAGCCCGAGTCAACTCAAGACCGTCGAGCCCGGGAAGTCCGATGTCGAGAATGAGCAGGTCTGCGCCTCCCCGCGCGTATCGAAGCGCCGTCGGACCATCGCTCGCTTCGATCGCAACAAAGCCGTCTCGAATCAGGTGGTGGACCACGAGTTCCCGGATCGGCTTGTCGTCTTCCGCCACGAGTATGCGCATCGCCGCCATAACCTTGTTAGTGCCCTCCAAGAGTGCTCGCGAAATTTACTTTGCAAGATAATTGTTTGGAAGTATTCACGTAACAACTTCGCCCGATAATCGGCGGCACGCCTTACGGCAAGATAGCACCGGAGGAGCCAGAAACGTGCTCGACGCCGCCATACTGCAACAGGCCGGCAACGTCCCGCCTCGGCCGGTTGCCGCGCAAGACCCTGAGCGCGAGGCGCTCATCCACACGCACCGTCATCTTTGCGGGCGAGGCGCTCGAAAGTTTCTCCGGCCGGGTTTCGAACGTTCCGACCTAGAGCAAGTTGCCAGCGTCGGGCTGATCAAGGCCTCGGACCGCTATGACGCTCGCCGCAGGGCTCCGTTCGGAGCCTATGCCTGGCTCATGATCCTGAGCGAACTCGGCCATCACGTGCGCGCTCACGAGCACCTCATTCGGCCGCCACGGAGGCTGCGGGATCTCGAGCGACGCTACGCCGCCATCTGGGAGACGTTGAGTGCGCGATTAGGGCGTGAGCCGCTCGAACATGAGGTCGCGTCCGCCCTCGAGATCTCGCGTCAGACGCTTGGAGAATTGCAGTTCTTCCGCAACCGCCCCCACCGGCTGCCGAACCAGGACCGCGACGCGGCCGCACCGGCCGCAAGCTTCGACGAATGGCTCGCACTCAAAGAGGCCCTCCGGTCGTTGTCGTCGCTCGAGCGACGAATCGTATTCGGCATCTACTGGCTCGAATCGAGCTCGGCTGGACTCGGGCGTCGTTTGGGTCTTTCATCAAGAGCAGTCGCCGAGATCCATCGTGGGGCCTTGGGCCGTTTACGCAGGCTCCTCTCCTCGGAATCCGATTCGGCGCGATGATCGACGTCGAGGGCGTCCCCGCATCCACCCAGCGAACCGCCGCTGCCTTAGTGTCGCGGAGCTTCGCATATGAAGCCGACGTCCTACCGCTCTCTTACGATGGGGCGATCCTAACCGTCGGCGTCGCCGCAGACCTGCCCGAGTTGATCGACCGTCTGCGACAGCAGACGCGGAAAGACGTTCGGGCGGTCGTACTTCCGGTCCGCGAGATTCGTGAGACGCTGCGGCAAATCTACCCGGCGGCGGCAATCCGCGAAAGCGATTCGCAAGCGGCCCAGGTGCTCGACGAGATCCTCGCAGCCGCCATCAGCACGTATGCGTCCGACGTTCACCTCGAACCCACCGAGGAGCGCGCCGGGCGAGTCCGCCTCGACGTGGACGGCGTCCTGCAGCATGTACGTCATCTGGAAGCGGGCTTGTACGAGCGCGTCGTTGCCCTTCTAAAAGTCCGTTCAAATATGAACACGGGAGAATCGCGGCTCCCACAGGACGGGCGCCTTGCAATCGACTTCGACGGGCGCTCCTTCGACGTTCGCGCCTCGACTATCCCGATTGCCGGGCTCGAGAAAATTGTTCTACGTTTCTTGCAGCGCTTCGATTTGGTCCCCGATCTCGAGCAACTCGGGATGAGCGGCGACGTCCTGGCGCGCTACCAGAGAGCGCTGCGGCGACCCGGCGCCTTCTGCGTCGTCGCAGGCCCGACGGGTTCCGGAAAATCAACGACGTCGTACGCGTCCCTCCAAACCATCGACCTCGGTCATGTCAACGTTTGTAGCGTCGAGGATCCCATCGAGTGCCGCATCCCCGGAGTTTCACAAATCGCCGTCAATGAACGTGCCGGCATCAATTTCCCGGTCGCGCTGCGTGCGCTTCTACGGCAAAACCCCCACCACTTGTTCATCGGCGAGATGCGAGATCGGGAAACAGTTGCAATCGCGCTGCAGGCGAGCCTAACTGGAATATCGCTGCTCACCACCCTCCATGCGCGCGACGCACTAAGAGTTCCAACGCGCCTGACCGAGCTGGGTGCGGACCGCTCGACCCTGGCCTCATCGCTAACACTCTGCGTTTCGCAACGCCTGGTTCGCATGCTCTGCCGCCGCTGCAAGATCAAATCATCGATATCGTCTCAGGCTCTAGCTGTTGCTCGACGTTACGGACTCATACTCGGAATCGAAGCGTGGGACGCACAGGGCTGCGAGTCGTGCGATTACTCGGGCTTTCAAGGCCGCATCGGCGCATTCGAAGTCTTTGAGCTCAAGCCTGAACTCGCCGCAGCGATGGAGCGCGGCGATGCACCAGCCGAATTGAGCAAGGTTGCTTTTGGTTTGGGCTACCGGCCCATGGTCGTTGACGCGTTGCGCCATGTTGCTTCCGGGATCACCTCAGAAGGCGAAGTGCTGCGGCACCTCTCGTACGAAGATGCCGAATGAGCGAGAGAGCTAGGAGCCTCTAATGCTGAGCGCAATCGAAGAGGTGCTGCGCGTTGCCCGGGAAGGCGCTCTCGGCCCCAGCACTTCCGACGTGCACGTCGAAAGCAACGCCCCCCCGTGGTCGCGCATCGCCGGGGCGATGAAGCCGATGGCGCTACCCGCGATCGACGCGGAGACGATCCGCTCGTTTTGCGAATCCTATCTCGGAAAGCGCGAATACGATCGCCTCAACGGCCCGGCAGGTGCAGCCGATGCGGCCATTGCGCACCCCGCTTTCGGTAGCGTCCGAATCCACGCGTTTCGTGCCGAAAGCGGGATCGGTCTTGCGCTCCGTCTTTTGAACGAAGGCGTACCGCAATTAGCCGACTTGGGCTTGCCGCCGATCGTCGAGACATTCTCCGACTTCCCACATGGTTTGGTTCTCTTTACCGGACCCACAGGCTCGGGTAAGTCGACGGCCTTAGCCGGTTTGATCGACGCGATCAATCGCAAACACGCTCGACACGTGGTTACGGTCGAAGATCCGATCGAGTACCGCCACCGCAGTCGGCGCTCGCTCATTAGGCAACGCGAAGTCGGCCGTGACGTCGGCTCCTATGCCGATTCCCTAGCCGGAATCTTACGAGCCGATCCGGACGTGATTCTGCTCGGCGAGTTGCGCGATCCCGACGTCATGTCGGCCTGCCTTCAGGCCAGCGAGACAGGGCATCTCGTTTTCAGCACCTTGCACACTTCAGATGCCGCCGAAACGGTCCAGCGAGTCGTCGGCGTGTTCGAGGGCGGTCGTCAGGAGCAAGCACGAATGCAACTTGCGCAAGCGCTACAAGCGATCGTATCGATTCGTTTGCTCCCCGATGCCAGCGGTTGCGGACGACACGCGGCGTGCGAGATTCTCCTGAATTCTCCGGCAGTGCGCTCGCAGCTGATTTCGCCGGAACGTTGCGTTCAGATCCGCAACACCATTGAAACTTCCCGTAAAGATGGGATGCAGACGCTCGAAATGGACCTTTCGCGCCTCGTTACAGCGCGTCTCATCACCTTGGAAGCCGCGATCGCCGCCTCAGATCACCCTGACCAGATTCGCGCCGCCTCGGGAGCTGCGTAATGTCACTGACATTTCATTATAGCGCCCGCACCGCGGCGGGGAGACACGTAACCGGAGTCATGCGTGCGGCCGACCGGCGAACGGCGCTAGCCGGCCTCAGAGATCGGCTCCTTATGCCGTTTTCCCTAGAACCTCTCGCAAGCGGCACAACGCTCAAGCGTCTTCTCATCGGCAGCAACGCACGTGAGCGATTGGCGTTCTTCCGGGCGTACGCGGCGCTGGAGCATGCCGGCATCGATTTTTCGACGGCGTTCGACTTATTGATGGCGCAAGCCCAATCGGAGCGTTTTCGCGAGGCGCTGCGCGCCATTCGCTCCGATGTCGAATTTAACGGCGAACGCTTGTGGGCTGCGATGTCTCACCGACCCAAAGATTTCAGCGACCTGGAAGTCGCGATGGTCGCAGCCGGCGAGGAAGCCGGCAATCGCGAGCACGTTTTCGACAAACTCGCCGAGTTTCTCGAGCGGGACGATCGTTTGCGCAAACGTTTGCACGCGGTGCTGCTTTACCCGGTCATCGTCCTCTGCGGTGCCGCGGCCGTGGTCGCGTACCTGCTCCTCGGCGTGATACCGCAGTTTCTCCGCCTCTTTGAGGCCTTCGATGTCGGCCCGTCTCCGGTGCTCGTCACGCTAGTACGGCTCATGTCGGCGGCGCGGCACCCCGCGGTACTGCTGGTCGCCGCAGCGGTCATCGGCCTCGGATCCCTCAGCGCACTGCGATTCACGAGTTCCCCCGAAGGCGCGATCGCGATCGATCGCCTGCGGAACCGAATCCCGCTCTTCGGCTCGCTCGTTCGCAAAATGAACGTCGCTCGGCTCTTGCGGGTCCTGGCGACGCTGCTCGAATCAGGTGTCAATCAACTCCGCGCGCTCGACGTCGCGGGACCAGTCGTCGAAAGTCCGATTCTCGCGACGGCAGTCCAACGTGCACGCGAGGCCCTCGAGAGCGGGGCGACCGCGACGCTCGACGAGGCATTTGCTCTTACGACCTCGTTCGAGCCGATGGTGCTGGGCTTCATGCGCGTCGGCAGACACGCGGGCGATGTTCCGCACATGCTTGCGCGTATCGCGGACTACTATGAAGACGAAGCCCAATCGATTCTGACGACTCTGCCGCAGGTCGTCCAAACCTTGGTGACTTTGGCACTCGGCCTCTTGGTCGCGGCGATCGTCTACGTCGTGTACGTACCACTTTCAACTCTGTCAAGCTCGATTCACTAAAGGAGACGCCAGATGCAGGCAACCGCCCTCTCCCCGCACGATTCACAGCGCGGGTTCACACTCGTGGAATTGATGGTCGTCGTCGCGATCATCGCGCTGATCGCGGGAATTATCATACCGAACTACGTCCACGCGCGTCGCCAGGCTACCGTCGCTAACACTCAGGCGAATATGAAGCAGATCGCCACGGCACTCGAACTCTACTTCGCCGATCATGAAGACTACCCGGCGGGGAGCAAGGTGAACGTGACTCCGACGCTCTTCGGCGGGGCGAGCAACTCTTATCTGAACGCTACTCCGGACAATGCGCATCAAGATTACGTGTACACCTATGGCGGCAGCAGCGCCGGCGCTCCCCCGACGTACGACATCGAGGATCCCGTCGCGTATGATGCCGCGAGCATCATCAATATATCGCTAGGGCCGAACGCCACGGACACACAACGGACCTGCGGCGACAGCAGCACCTGCTCGCGGTTGCACTACGACCCGCGCTACGGAATCTACGGCCTCAACCAATGACGCCGGCGGTACTCGCGGCGTCCGTCGCCTGGGCTGCTGCGATGGCATACCTGGTGCGACTCCCCCTGGCGCCAGGCGATCGCGCGAAGGCGCCCGCCTTCGGCCCGCTCTTTTGCGCGATCGCGGCTGCTACATGCCTTCCGTTCATCTGCCGTACGCCGAGCGAGGCCGCCGGCCGAGCGGCCACTCTGGGCATGTTGGTCGCTACGGGAGCCGTCGACTACCGCACGGGTTACATCTTCGACTTCGCAACGCTGCCAAGTGCCGCGATTTCGCTCGCCGTTGCGGTTGCAACCGGCAGCGTGTCACCGGCCGCGCACGCACTGTTCTCGATCGGCGTACCGATCGGCGCCTTGGCGGCATGGTCACGGGGCACGTGGATCGCGTGGGGTGACATCAAGGCAATCTTTTCCATCGTCATCGCGTTTGGGGTCACCGAATCGCTCTTAACTCTGATCGTAGCGAGTCTTTCGGGAATCCTACACGCGCGCGCATTGGGGGCTCGCTCGATCCCATTCGGGCCGCATATGGCGCTCGGTGCCGCGATCGCCGTTGCAGTCGGACCACTGCTCGATCCAATTCTCATGGAGGGCTAGTCATGTTCTACCACAAGAGATCCTGGCTACCGCTCGGCGTCGACATTGACGGCGAAGCGATTTCGGTCGTCGCCGTCGAGGCAACGAAAGCCGGCTGCATCGTAAAGGCGGCGGCGACGGAAGCGATTCCGCGAGCCACCGAAGCCGAACGCGACCTCGCCGCAGCGAACGTCCTCCGAACCTTGCATCGTTCGCTCAAGATCGACGATCGTCGCTGCATCCTCGGCGCTCCGAGCGAGCATATCATCGTCCGAGCGTTCCGCGTCCCGCCGAGGACGCGCCGCTCCGAGGCCGAGCGCGCCGCCCTTCTCGAGGCCGACACGATCGCTTGCTGGCCCTCGCATGATCGCCTCATCGCCCTCGACCCGATCGCCGGAAGCGGCGGCTGGATGATGCTTTCAATCGCCCGCGCGAGCGCGATAGAGCGCGTCGTCCGGCTTGTGAAACTCGCCGGCCTTAAACCCGTAGCCGTCGATGCGCCATTGTGCGCATGGCGACGAATAGCCGGCGGCTCCGACGCGCTGCTCGATCTGCGGCGAGACCGCGCCGGCCTCTTTCTGTTCGGAAATCCGATCGGGTCGGCGGAACTTTTCGCTAGCGGTCTGAGCGACGATCGGTTGGTCGCGCAGATTCGCGCAACGTTCATGCAAGCACGCCGCGACGGGCTCTGCGATATCCAACGGATCGCCATCGAAGGCGACGCTGCTCGCTGCGCCACGATCGAAGCACAACTCGGCGCTGATGGATATGAGGTTCGGGCGCTGTCTCTCGGAGGGAGCGATGCGCCTACCTGGGCGTTCGCCTACGCCCTCGCCTCTTGGTCGATCGTTGGCGAACACGAGCGGGCCGCGTGATGCGAGCAAATCTGTTGCCCCAAGAGCGCCGGCAGATCGGCGTCTTCGGAGCGTCGCTCGACTTCGAATTCGCAAAGCGAGCCGTGGCGCTCACCGCGCTCGGGAGCATCCTCTTCACCGTGACGGCCGGCGTCCAGTGGCTGCGCGCCGAAACCTATCGCAGAGCAGCGACAAAAATAGAATCGGAGCTCGAGCTTCACGACCGTCTTCGTCAACGCGTCGCGACGCTCGCTCGCCAAGTTGCGCTGCTCCAACGCATCGACCAGGCGAGCCAAGCGGCTAAGTATAGCGGCAACCAAGTCGCCGTCGAGATCGTCCGCATCGGAAACTCGATCCCGCGCGGCGTCTGGCTCGACTCGCTAGGGCGCGGCGGCGACGGCTATTTTCTTTCGGGAGGGGCTCACGGGCTCGATGCGCTCGCCGATACGCTGCGCAGCCTCGGGGCGAGCAGTCCAAGGTTTCCTGCAGCACTGATTCGCCTCGATCAGCCTCAGGCCGTAGATACGCTGCGTTTTACTCTACGCATCCCTACAGAGGAGAGCGTTCGGTGAATGATCCCGTGGAAAGGTCACGGCAGACTCTTCGAACGGTTCGTGCCCTTACAATTCTCGGCGCAATGATTGCGGGCTTCTTCTTCCTTCAACCTGACGTCACGCTCGCGATGCAGCGACTCGATCAGGATCGTGGCCGCTTGCATTCCGATGAAGTGGTGTTTGCAACTCAAGCAACGATCGAACGGGAGCGGACGCGCTTGTTGTCGCGGCATCGGTCGATAGCGGACGGCGAGGCTCAAAGCGACTTGATGCATAAACTCGCCTTGCTCGCCCGCCGGCACTCCATTCGAGTGATGGCGATCGACGCCGCGACGATCGCGACTTCTCCGCTGCAACATCGGGGACCCGACGGAAATCTCGATCAATTGCGTCTGCGGATCGAGATGCGCGGAAGCTATCGCGGGCTCTTGGCGACGATCGACGAGCTTGCGCGGATCTCCGACGCGGTGCGTATCGAGGCACCAAGTCTTCACTGGGACGGCACAGCGCTCGGCGCTTCAGTTCCGCTGTTCATCTTACGCGCACACGTCGTCAATGGGTCCGACGTACGATGAGATATCCGCAGAGAATCTTGCTCTTGGTAATTCCGGCGGCTCTCTACTTTGCACGAGGACAAGCTGGTCACGCCACAGAGCTGCTGGCAAATTCGAACGGCATCCCGCGTGGCACCCCACACGCCCTACGCCATAGCATCGAGAGTCTGATTCGACGCGATCCGTTCGACGGGGCGCCGCGAGCGCAAGCGTCGCCGGCCGGCCCCACTCCGAGCGACGACGGGTTCCTGACGCTCGTCGACGGCGAAGACGTTCCGCCCGATTCACCGACCCCGTCGGCAGCTTTGCAGGTCAAGGCAACGATCATCGGGCGCTCGCCCGTTGCATATGTGGCCGACGGTCAGACGATGCACGTCGTTGGACCGGGCGATTCTCTCGGCGCCCGCCGCGTCGTCGCGATCGATGCCACCGGCATCGTCCTTGACGACGGCACCCGCCTCGAACTCACCGGGGGCTACAGCGCGCCGAGTGGAGCACCTGTGAAAGCCCTCAAACGGCCTCTTGGGGACCGACGACCTCCAACGATTTCGGTTCCAGCGGCTGCGGCAACCGCAGTGCAGACTTCTGAACCTCCCACTACTCCCGCTCCGCTGCCAACCATCAGGCGCGGCGCGTTTCCGGTCGGCACTTCGCCAACGTCCGATCCGGGCGCGCCGACGGCATTTCCTTATCCGTATCCCTATCCGCCGAAGTGAAATGGAGTCCGCCCGTGAGACGCTCATACTTTCTCGTCGCCTTCGCAACCCTCGTCATAGCGCTGTCGATCCCGGCACGAGCCGCGGCTCCAATAACCCTCGATATCAGAGACCTCGATATCTACGATGTCGTACGTCTGCTCGCGACGCAATCCAGCGCCAATCTCGTTCTCGACGCTTCGGTTGCTCATCACCCCGTGACGCTCCGTTTGCAGGCCGTCAGCTTTGATGAGGCGCTCGCAGCACTCGTGCAAATGAACGATCTCGCCGTTGCCAGAGTGGGCAAGGTGATCTATCTGGGTACACCCGAGGCCATCAACCGGCGCTACGCCACGACGTCTTCTGGAAACCGGACGAGCACGTTCGTTGCACGCAACATGCCTGCCGACGCGCTGGCAAAGCAGCTCGCCGACGCGCTTCCTCCGGGGACGCTCGTCGTCTCAGACCGACGCTCGGCTACCGTCATCGTGACGGGGACCGCACCATCGGTCGAACGCGCGACCCAACTCCTGGGCGTCCTCGATCGACCGAGCGACACTCAAAGCCAGACGTTTCCACTACGCTACCTCAAGGCGGTCGAAGCCGCGAGGGCACTCCAGGCGACGGCCGCGATCGTTCCGCCTGCGAGCCTCTATCCCGTCGAGCAACAGAACGCGATCCTCGCCAGCGGTCCCGCCGACTTCATCGCAAGAGTCGCCCAACTCGTTGCGCGCATCGATCGCCCCGGTCAGCAGGTTCGCTATGAGGTACGAGTGACCGACATCTCCCCAAGTGACAGCAGCAACGTCGGGATCCTGTTCGGGGGCTTATCGCTTGGCGGTCAACCGGTGAGCGGGCAGGCGACGACGGCCTTCCTCGGCAATTCGATCGCGCTCAACGCAACCATCAACGCGTTGGTCACCCGAGGTGACGCTTCGATCCTCGCGCAGCCGAGCCTGAGCACGCTCAATAACGTTCAAGCGTCTCTTCTCGTAGGCCAGCAATTTCCGATCGTCTACTTCGACGCGCGCACGGGGACGCAGCAAGTTCAGTTTGCGAATATCGGTGTGAATCTGACCGTCCTGCCGAGCATCGGCGCCGACGGCTCGATCACGACCGATCTCGAAACCGACTACAGCACGATCGTCAATTTCGTGAACGGTTTTCCCGTAATCGGGACGCGGCGAGCGCAATCGACCCTGCGGGTCCATGATGGCGAGACCATCGTGATCGCCGGCCTGTTCCAGGACCTCGACACGAAGACTCTCAGCAAAGTCCCTTTCCTCGCCGATCTTCCGCTGTTCGGCGAACTCTTCAAGAATCGCGTGAAAGAACACGTACGAGATGAAGTCGTCTTTCTGATCACGCCGCACCTCGTCGTGGACCGCGACCGCTCGAGCGCGCAATGACGATCGAGGGACTCCCGCAGCTCGCGCTGGTTCGGGTGCTCTCCGACGGCGGGCCGTATCGGCGCGATGATACGCTCTCACTAGCTTTCAGCGACCCGGCAATTGCGCGAATCGTCGCCCATCGTCATGACGACGCCGCCTTGGAAACGTGCGATAAGGACGATATTCCGGAGGCAATCTCCGCAACGCTTCTCGGCGCAGCGGCTCCATACGAACGCGGTGAAATGGTCGTCCTTTCGTTCAGAAATCCCTCGGTCGCACGAATCGTCCGCATCTCGACGCACTGCGCGCCGGTGATCTCGGTCGTCCCCGAGGCAGCGGTCCAGACGGAGCGCGCACCCTTGCGATTCGACGTGTCTCCCGAGCCGGCGGACTCCCCTGTAGTGAGACCGGCGCTTCTGTTGCTCTTGCGATGGTCTGCGGACGACGCGCGCCGCTTCATCTCGGTGGTCGACAAGTTGTTTACCGTCGATCGCCTCGGCTGGTATCGGCACACGCTTGCGCTCCGATTGCTTCTCGCCGATTCGCTGATGCTCAACGGCGAAGCGGCGCCCGAAGCGAATCGCCGGCTTGGCGCCGTCAGAACGATTGCGGCCGACGCGCTTAACGCGCCCCTGCTTTCGGCCTTTATGCCGCAGTTCAGTATCGACGTAGCTTGGCTTGAGGCGATCGAACCCCCGTCGCTCGCAAAGGCCGTCGCGGCTTTACGGAAGTCTATCGAACCGCACCTTTCGGAAACGTCACTCATAGCGCATGAAGGCGAGGCCATGCTTCGCGGGACGATTCTCCGGCGCGACTGGGACGCGACCCCGCCGACTAGCCTCGACGCCTTCCTGCCGCTCCTAATTCCGCAAAGTGCGCTCGACGCCAACGTCGGCCAACGCGTCCAAGAGTACCGAACCGCTCTCTTGGAACTTTTTGGTCAGATGGCGCAGACGTCGGCGACGGTACGCCTCAAGCAGATGACCTCGGCAAACCACGTCTTGGACGAGCGCCTGTGGAACCTTGCCGGCGCCCTTCAAGATGCCTGCGGCATGCGCGTCGCGTGAGATAGCGTAAGCATCATGCTCGCGCGAAACTGCCGCTTGGGGAAGCGGGCCTCGATTCGCACCACCGGCGAGCCCCTGCCGCAGTTTACGCCGACCGACGGACGCGTCGCGGCAGATAGTGTATCGACAAACGGCAGATTCGGGGCGAGACTTGCAAACTGGTGCCGCTCGCTGCTGGGCGGAGCGGCGAGCCACACGGTTGCGCAGGCGTCGACTGCCGAAGACCTGAAGATCGGCGGCGAAGCGCTCGATGATCCGGCGACAGATACAGGGGTTCCGGACGCGCAGGCCTTCATCGACTGCGTCGAGCAGCGACTCGCGCCAAGTGAGCCGCACCAATTTCATCTCGACTCGTCCTTCGCGAGGACGGAGCGAATCGCTCCGCTCACACGCCTGCGTCTTCGCCGGCACGTGACGGTCACGTGGCCCGCCATCCTCGATCCTCACACGCCGTTTCTCGAAACGAAGCGGCGACTCGAGATCTTGCGCGCGGTGCTTGCACCAGGCTCGCTCGACGCTGCGAGGGCCGGAATAGGCGAAGCGCTGGCTCGCGCTTATCTCGAGGAAGAGAGCGAGGGTCGAATCTTAGCGTTGCGGGGTTTGATCGGCGGCGGTTTTACGGAGGGTCCCAGCATCTTTCGTGAGGCGTTGCGGACGGGAAGCGACGCCGAGCGATCACTTGCCGTCGATGGGCTCGTCGCCCAACGGCGGATCGACGATTTGCTACCGGCTCTTGAAGATCGCATCGAGGCAATTGCGGCAAAGGCGGGCCTCGCCTATGCCGGAACCTCGAGCCGAAGCGCCGTGAGGGAGGCGTTGAAACCTCACATTTCGGAGGCGCGCCTCGAGGCGATACTCTCGCTGCTGGTCGGCTTGCGCGAGTGAGCGGAGGCCAAGCCCGGCCTTCTGAAACGATGGCCGGCCTGATCGCTACGGCGCGGGCGCGAGGTGCTTCCGACGTTCACGTCGATCCCGAGCACGGCGTCGCCCTTAGGCTCAACACACACATCAAGCCCCTCGATGACGTCGACATCACGCTGAATGACGTGCAAGCCTTCTTGGATGACGCACTCGACCGGCCGGCGCGCGCGCGTTTCGATGCGATCGGGCTGATCGACGTCACGTGTGATGCGGCTGCGACCGGCGCCCTGCGCGTTCATGCGTCCCATGGTCGCAAGGGACCCCGTTTGGCGATCCGTCTTCTTGCAGGATCGATTCCAGAATTTCGAGAGCTTGGGCTCCCGGCCGCGATTGCATCATTCGTCGAGCTTCGCGGCGGCCTCGTCCTCATCACCGGACCGCCCAACTCGGGCAAGTCGACCACGGTCGCAAGCCTCATCAACCGTCTCAACCAGTCACGATCGATCCATATCGTCGTGCTCGAAACCGCGATCGAGCATCACCACCGCTGGCAAAACTCCGTGATTTCCCAGTACGAAGTAGGGCGCGACGTGTCGAGCCTTATCGAAGGAGTCCACGGGGCTTTGCGGGCCGACCCAGACGTTCTCGTCATCGCCGAATTGCGCGGCGCGGACGTCGTTACGGCTGCATTACAAGCAGCCGAGGCCGGACATCTCGTCATCGCCGCCTTGCATAGTCCTAGCGGGACGGTCACGACAATCAATCGTATCGTCGGACTTTTTTCAGCAGAAGAACAAGAGCCGATGCGTCATCGACTCGCCGATGCGCTGCGCGGCATCGCCGCGCTTCGTCTTCTACCTTCGCGCGATCGCCGCGGTTTGCGCGCCGCCGCGGAAGTGCTGATCGTCACCGACGCTATTCGGCGACTCGTTCGTGACGGCGCGACGCATCAAATCCGCTCGCTTCTAAGCACATCACTGAAGGATGGCTCACAAACGTTGGAACGGCATCTCAACGATCTTGTCGCGGCCGGCGAAATTGAGATCGACGCCGCGCGCGCTGTCGCCAATTATCCAAATGAGATCGCCGCGGCCGACCGCGGCAAGTAATGCTCTGCCGACGTCGCTCCTTCGGGATCCGGCGCTCGACCAGATGCAGCAGAGAATCGGCGAACTCGAGATTGAGTTATCCGCTGTCACTGGCCGGGCACATGTCTTTGAAGCATCCGCGCGTGCGACGGCGGTCCTGGCGAAAACGAACAGCATTGACGACGCCATCAGCGCGTTGCTGGACTCGATCTCGCGACTGGGCTTTCGGCGCGTCATCTATTTCGATCTTTCCGAGAGTGGCCTGATATTGCGCAGCCTGCTCGACGAATCTCCCCGAATGGCCGGGTACGCGACAGTCGCAGCGCCTCTACTGCGGCCGGGCGAGGTGCGGAGTGCATTTCAAAACGGCGTCAGGATCGGGCGGCCCGACGACCTTTCTGCGCCGCTCGCCGATAGCCGCGGCTGGTATGTTTTCGCGCCGATCTGCACGGACGACAGGCAGTACGGCTTCGTCTATGCTGACGACCATGCTCAGTTGCGGCCGGAGAAACTGCAAGCGGAACTCTTTGCGATGCTGGCGGACGTCGCGGCGGCCGCATTCCGCGCTACAGAGGCCTATCAAAGAGCGAACCGGCTGGCGCGTTGCGATCCGCTCACCGGTTTGCTCAACCGGCGAGCGTTCGACGAGAAATTGGCTTCGCTGCTCGATTTCTGCGGATCGCATGGTAAGAATTGCGCCCTGGTCATCATCGACGTGGATGACCTGAAGAAAATCAACGATCGGGCTGGGCACCTGAGCGGTGACGCGACGCTCGGTCAAGTCGCGCGCGCGCTCGTGGCAGCGTCACGGCCGGGGGACTTGGTAGCACGCCTCGCCGGCGATGAGTTCGTCGTCGCATTCGCGGATTGTAACGACGATGCGGCGCGGATACTCGTGCGTCATCTGTCGCGCGAGCTCCGCACAAACGGGCTACGATGCTCTTTGGGGGCCGCGCTTTCCCGGCACGGGGACCGCGCCGAGGCCCTCTTGGCGCGAGCCGACATCGCGCTCTACGCCGTCAAGAACGCGGGAAAGAACGGCTTCGCATTCGCAGAGCGGAGCCGCCCTACAGACCTTGGTTGAGCGACCACGGCGGCGGCCTCTTGTTCTACTCTGCTGGGGCGCCGGGCTGCGCGGCGTCGACCGCGATCTTCCACTGGTCGCCGACCTTCTTCCAGACGACGAAGTAGCGGCCGGTCATCGTCTGCGAGGTGCCGCGGCCGCTCGGTCTCACGACGAACCGATAGGCGCCCGTCTCGTACGCGGTCTTTCCGTTATAACGCGTCTCGAGCGTCTCCCACTCGGCCTCGCTGAAACGGACCTTTTCGAAAGCTTGCTCCATCGCTTCTTCGATCGCGACGCGGCCGCGCACCATCGGGCCGCGGCCGGGCAGCGAGATACTGTCGTCGGCGAAGTGCTGCGCGTAACCGTGAGCGTCGCCGGCTTCGAGCGCGGCGAGACACTCGGCGTTGGCGCGATCGATCGCGTCGCGCACGACCTTCGGATCGGCGTGGGCGTCGGCGGGGTTGGGGGCCGGGTTCTCGCGCCTGCGCGGCGGGGCGCGCCTCTCTTCAGGCTTTTGCGAAAGCCACCACAGGATGCCCAGAACGAGTGCCGCGAGCGTTACCACCCACGCAGTTCTTGACACGGCCGCAACCCTTCACTATAAGTCTCCGCGCAACGGAGACGGCGCTTCAATCGACTCTACCACACCCGGCGGCCTTCTCCCCGCTCAGCGGCACGGGGACTCGCATTCGGCCGGCGCGAACTGCTGCCTCGCCCGCCCCCTCATGCAGACGGAGGCATCGTGATGATCGTGCGCTGGCAGTACTGGGTGATCGCGACCGTCCTTGGCCTGGCCGCCGTTGCTTCGGCCGGCGCGCAAGGCAACGAGGGTATCCACAAGATTCGCCACGTCGTCATCATCATGCAAGAGAACCGCTCCTTCGACGAATACTTCGGCACGTTTCCAGGCGCCGACGGCATCCCGATGAAAGACGGCGCCCCAGCGGTCTGCGTCCCGAAACCGAGCGGCGACTGCGTCAAGCCATATCACGACCACGCGAACCTCAACCACGGCGGTCCGCATGGCCATCCGAACGCCGTCTCCGACATCGACGGCGGCCAGATGGACGGTTTCCTCAAGCAAGCGGCGGCAGCCCAGTGCGTCGCCGATGACCCGCGCTGCGGCGGCGACGATGTGATGGGCTACCACGACGCCACCGAAATTCCGAACTACTGGCGCTACGCGCGAGAATACGTGCTGCAAGACCGCATGTTCGAACCGAACGCGTCGTGGAGTCTCCCGCAACATCTGTACATGGTTTCGGAATGGTCGGCGAAATGCGCGAAACTCGGGGATCCGATGAGCTGCGTCAATGCGGTGCAAGCGCCGGACTTGCCGCACGATTTCATCCTCTCGCGACGCAGAATCGCAAACCGAATCCGCGCGAACGATCCCGCCTTCCAAACCGAGCCGGGCCGGCCGGATTACGCCTGGACCGATCTGACCTATCTCCTCCACAAGAACCAGGTCAGCTGGGCGTACTACATCATGAGCGGGACCGAGCCCGATTGTCGTGACGATGCCGCCGAATGTCCATCGTTCATTCAAAGTCCACGCACGCCGGGGATCTGGAATCCGTTGCCGTCGTTCGACACCGTCAAAGCGGACGGCGAGCTCGGCAACATTACGGACTTGCGAAACTTCTACGCCGCGGCGAAGAACGGAACGCTCCCGGCCGTCGCCTGGATCACGCCGTCGAATAAGTACAGCGAACATCCGCCGGCCCTGGTCAGCAACGGTCAGGCCTACGTCACCGGCTTGATCAACGCGATCGCCCAGGGCCCCGACTGGAACAGCACCGCGATCTTTCTCACCTGGGACGATTGGGGCGGCTTCTACGATCACGTAGCACCGCCGACGGTCGACGCGCAAGGCTACGGCCTCCGCGTCCCTGCGATGGTCATCAGTCCATACGCGCGGCGCGGGTACATCGATCACCAAACGCTCAGCCAAGATGCCTACGTCAAGTTCATCGAAGACGATTTCCTCAGCGGCGCGCGCATCGATCCGCAAACCGACGGCCGGCCCGATCCCCGTCCGGACGTGCGCGAAAATGCCACCGTCTTAGGCGACTTGCGGAACGACTTCGATTTCTCTCAAACCCCGCGTGCGCCCGAAATCTTACCGGGCGCATTCGTCTGGAACGGGCGATAGGAGTCCGGCGAACTCCTAAGCGACCGCCTTCTTCTGCCAGGCGCCGACGACCGCTCCGATGATCACCATGCCGAGCACGACGTGCCCGGCATCGATTGCCCAGAGCGCGACCGGTCGCGCTTCGAACATGAAATCCATCAGCGTCTGAGATGCGAAGATTCCGACGCCCATGAACAAGCCGAACTCCACGCCGTGGCGCGCCGGCTGCGCGTGCGTCGTTCCGGTCAGCGCGATGCCGGTAGTGTACGCGAGGACGAGCGCCATGAGGGTCGACGTGATCATGGCATTCGTGGCGTCCCCGCCGCTCGTGATGCCGGTGAGGCTCATCCATGCGCCCTTGAAAATCAGGCCATACCAGAGGCCTCCAAAGAGCCAGTAAACGACCGCCGCGACGATAACCGCGAGGTGATTAATCCGCACGAATACCTCCTCAGGAGAAAGCCGGATTGTCGGCGAGTTCGTGCCGGCGACCCGGCGCCCATCCCAGACGCGCCTAAGGGTTTCGTCGTTGAATGAAACGAATGTGGATACAAAGATCATGAAACGCCGGACGATGCCCCCGTTCATCGCCTGGTTTGCTGCGGTTGCGCTTCTGACGATCGCTCCGTTCGGCATGTCGCAGGCTGCGCTCAGCCAAACCCCAGCGGCGAGTTCCGCGCCGGCCGACTCCGCCGCTGCGCTCGTTAGCCGCGCCCGCGGACTTTTCGAGCTCAGTAAATACAAAGATGCAATCGCGCTGCTCGACCGCGCGCTCGCCCTCGACCCCAATCAGCCGCGGGCGCTCGTGCTGCGGGGCGATGCCAAATCGTCGCTCGGCGACGACGCCGGGGCGTTGCTCGACTACAACCAGGCGATCCATCTCGCGCCCGAATACGCCTACGCGTACGCGACCCGATGCGACACGCGCCGCAGCCTCGACGATCTCGCCGCCGCGCTGACGGATTGCAATCGCGCGATCGAGCTCGACTCGGAACTCGGGGTCGCCTATCGCTTCCGGGGCGACGTCTACTATGGCCTCTCGGACTATCCGGCCTCGATCCAGAACTACACGCACGCGATCGCGTTGACCGGCGACGACGTGAGCGCGTACACGAGCCGATGTCGTTCGTACCGGGCGCTCAAAGCGGTGACCCTCGCGCTCGCCGACTGCAACGCAGCGGTCAAACTCGACCGCGATTACGGTCGCGGGCACTTCTGGCTCGGCGTCATCGCCGTCGATCAGGCGCGCTGGACCGACGCCGTCTCGAGCCTCAATACCACGCTGCACTTGGATCCCGAGACGACGGGCGCCTTCTACTATCGCGCGCTCGCCTTGCACAAGCTCGACAAGAACGAGCTCGCCCTCCAAGACGCGAACGCGTATATCAAATTGAGCCCCACCGACGGCGACGGCTTGCGCCTGCGCGGTGAAATCTTCTCCGCCTCGCACAATTCCACGGCCGCCGCAGCGGACTACAAGCAGGCTATCGCGCTATATCAGCAACAGGGGTATGCCGCCGCCGCGAGCGAGGTCCGCACGCTGCTGACGCAACTGCAGGCGAAACCCTAGACTCAGGAACCATCCGGATTGACCGGAGCCGCTCCGCCTCCCGCACGATGGAACCGCCGGCTGCCCGTTTGCGTTACGGGAGAAGGCTGCCTCCCCACGGCTCGGCCGATGCAGATCGGCCGCCAAAAAGATCTGCTTACTATTGATAAGGAGACTCATCCGTGGAGTTACGGTACGCGGCTTTTGCCGCATCGATCCTCGGCCTCATGCTCGTCTCGAACCAGGTGTTCGCCGCGAGCCCCGCACCGGCGCCGGTTTCGGGCGCCGCAACCTGCATCTCCGGCTTCACCCCGACGCCGACGAGCTGGAATTCGACAACTGCGACGAGCTACGTCTGCAAGAGCGAGAAGCCCGCGTGCGCGCGCGGGACGGCACTTGAAGGGAATGTCAAGGCGATCAGCGGCCTCGTCAACGAACCCGGCCAACAGAACGTCGGTCAGTCGAAGAGCGGCTACTTCTTCTATCCTTGCGGCGTTCCATCGAAGGTTGCACCGCCCCAGTAAGTCGCAACCTTCCACTTCCACTCTCTAGCGCGAGACGAACCCTAGGCAACGCTTGGGGTTCGTTTCGCGCTTTGTCGAGCCCGTGGCTTCGTCGCAGGGGAACGGCCCGGCTCGTGCCAAGGGTGCGTTGCCCATGGGGAGCGCGCCATTGCCTGCTGCGAGAACCTGACCTGAGGCGGGTTTTCAGGCAGCGAATTCCTGTAAGTCTTGGTTGATGGTGAGGGTCTGGGCTCTACGCCCGGAAACTCACAGCTCCCGCTGTCTGAATCTACCGCCTCAGGTCAGAGAAATGAGCCGATCACGACGTCGTGCTCCTCTGTTGTCAAGAATAAGTCGGTTGTCTGCATGGGCTTCAAGCGGCCCTATGATCGGGGCAACGTCGGAATGACTCCGGCCGAATTTCTAAAAACCCTCACATGACGGTAAACCGGTTTCTCGGACCGATGTAAACTAGGATTTTTCGGCGAATCACCGCCCTTGAAAGGGGTTCGCCTTGAAGAAATCTCGCTTCTCTGACGAGCGAATCGCCCACGCGCTGCG
>Ga0182024_10006678_pt1 | contig 25233 bp, 27 predicted proteins | sample P32metaG_FD_120480 | JGI IMG/M metagenome (GOLD analysis project Ga0182024, IMG submission 120480) | Permafrost microbial communities from Stordalen Mire, Sweden - P3-2 metaG (Illumina Assembly) | ecosystem: Environmental > Terrestrial > Soil > Wetlands > Permafrost | place: Sweden: Stordalen...
CCGCCAAATCCGGCGAAGGCAACGCAATGGGGTCAAGTCGCTTCAGTATGGCCAATGATGTAACTGAGTCGGACCCAAAGCGCAATACCTGACAAGCGCCGAACTTCTGCAAACGGCTGGTGTGTTACGTTTAGTCATCATCATGCACGAAAAAAGCCGACGCAACCGAACACCCGCGGTGTTCAATTGCGTCGGCTTACTCTTTAACGGGTCGCCCGGCGGCTAGCTGGATTACCCTTTATTTAGTCGTCCGATTCTTTAGTTGACTCTACGCCGGATGCCCGGGATGCCGGTGCGGGAAAAATCCATGAAATGTATCAAAACTTTGTCCATTCTCAGCGCGAGGAGGCAGTTCTAGACTCCTTTTAAGTGCACAATTCTGCCCAAGATGCCGCGTCTGTGGAAGCGTCGCCACGGGGCGACGCGATGCTTGTGGCAATAACGGGCCGGCTTACCGCAGCCACGGTCCCGAATCTCTGGGGGAGGGGCATCGACCCGATTCGTCAATCCAAGCCGCGGCGGGTGATCGTGGATGGGAAAGGTGTCACTTATTGCGACGGAGCGGGGCTGGCGTTTTTTGCGCAGATCCGGCGAACAGCCGCGATGCTTGGATCGACGGTTTCAATTGAGGGACTCTCCCCTGATCTTAGCGATCTGATGGAGTTGGCGGCCCTACCTGACCCGTTGGCGCCTCAATTGGCTCCCACGAAAAGACCGAGCATTGTCTTGCAGATCGGCAAGGGTTCGGCTGACGTGTTCGACGACGCCGGAGCCATCATCGCATTTCTCGGCGAGCTCCTTTCGGCCTTCACATGGGTCTGTCTTCATCCACGGCAGTTGCGCTGGCGAACTGTCGTCGCCGTCGCGGAGAAGGCGGGCGCAGACGCAGTTGCGGTCGTTTGCCTCCTCGGATTTTTGATTGGGTTGATCCTCGCGTTCCAGTCGGCCATCCCGATGCAGCGATATGGCGCAACCGACGTGATTCCGATCATCGTGTCCATTGCGGTCGTTCGGGAACTCGGACCGCTGATCGCATGCATCCTGCTGGCGGGGCGCACCGGTTCGGCGTTCGCCGCCGAGATTGGGACCATGAAGGTCACCGAGGAACTGAGCGCCTTGTCGACGATGGGAATTGATCCGGTGAAGTTTCTGGTCGTGCCCCGCGTGCTGGCAGTTATGTTCGTCACGCCGTTTCTCTCCATCTTCTGCAGCCTCATGGGCGTGATCGGCGGATACACGGTGATGACCAACTACGGGTTTACCTTCGCCCGATATGCGTCAACCGTGCAAAAGGTTGTCAGGTGCCAGGACTTTTGCAGCGGCGTGGGCAAATCAATGGTGTTCGCATTCATTATCGGGGCAATCGGATGCCTGCGCGGCTTGCGAACTGGGGCCGGCCCGGGAGCCGTCGGTGACAGCACGACTCGCGCAGTCGTCGCTGGGATTGTGCTCGTCATCGTGTGCGACGGGATCTTCGGGGTCACTTTCTATTATCTGGGCATATAGCGTGGACAAGGATGAACCCATCATCCGGGTCGAAAGCTTGCAGGTCAGTTATGGCGATCAAGTGATCCTCCATGACATCACCTTTGAGGTTCGCCGGGGCGAAGTGCTGGTGATCGCGGGGAGTTCCGGGTCTGGAAAGAGCACTCTTTTGATGAACCTGATCGGTCTGTACAAACCGACCGGTGGCCGAATTCTCATCGACGGCGACGACATCGCAACGGCCGATGGGCCGCGACTTGCCCAACTGATTCGCAAGTTCGGCGTTGCCTTCCAGGGAGGCGCGCTGTTCGGATCCATGACAGTGCTCGAGAATGTAAAGCTGCCGATCGAAGAGTTTACCCAGCTTCCAGAAGAGATCATCGACCTGATCGCGCTGTCAAATCTGCAATTGGTGGATCTGGCCGATGCCGCGATGAAGCTGCCATCAGAACTAAGCGGCGGCATGCAGAAGCGGGCGGCGATCGCCAGGGCCATGGCGCTTGACCCGGTGATTCTGTTTCTGGACGAGCCTTCTTCCGGGCTCGACCCGATCACTTCAGCAGCTCTGGATCAACTCATTCTCACGCTCAACGATTTGCTCGGGACTACTTTTGTGATCGTGACCCACGAACTCCCGAGCATCTTTACGATCGCCGACCGCATCCTGGTTCTGAACGGCACTGAAAAGACCATGGTTGCGCTGGGAGATCCGGCAAAATTACGGGATCACAGCCCGAATCCCTGGGTGAGTGACTTCTTGAACCGACGGGCACCGCAATCAGCTTTGGTAAAGTCTGAGGCAAGGGCAAATGCGGAATCAAAGCGAGGCGCGACGTGAAATCCACGCATTATTTCAAGGTCGGATTGTTTGTGTTGGTCGGCTTCGCCCTGCTAATCGGCACGATTGTCACGTTGGGAGCCGGATCGCTGTTCCGCAAGACGATCTATGCGGAAACTTATGTCGAGGAAGCGGCCGGGCTTGATGCGGGATCGGCTGTGAAGTACCGCGGAGTTACGGTCGGACAGGTGAAGCGGATCCTCTTTGCCGCCGCCAAGTATCCGGCGGCGGTCGGCCCGGGGCCGGTCTCCAGGAAGATCCTGATCGAGATGTCGCTCGACACGAGTGTGGAATCCGAGTTCGGCCCGGCGGGTATTGCAAAGGCGGTTCAGGAAGGCCTGCGCGCGCGGATCATGCAGTCTGCGATTACCGGTTCTGCCTACCTTGGGCTGGACTTCTTTGACCCGAACACTTATCCGCCGGAAACGCTCAACTGGAAACCCCAGGGAGTTTACATTCCGGCGATCACGAGCACGATGACCGAGGTCGTGACCACCATCGATCAATTGATGGGGGAATTCCATCAGGCGGATCTGCCTGGTGTTGTCCGTCGCTTCGACGCGCTCCTTGCCGACACGAATAAGGCAGTCAACGAATTAAAAGTCTCGGAGCTTCGTGAGCAGTCGATTGCGCTACTGAGCGAGGTGCGGGGAACAAACACCCGCCTGAAGCAGTTGTTGGATGATCCAAGTATTCTGACGGCCGTTCATGATCTTCCTGACATCACTGCTCGTCTGAAGACGAGTATCGCACGGGCGGACGCGATCCTGAACGACAAGCGGCTGGATCAAATACTCACCGGCTTGTCCGACGCCGCGGCCAACGCCGGACCGGCCACGGCCGACGCGAGGCGGTTGATGCGCGACACACGCGCGCTCGTCGCCAGCCAGCAGGATGACATACGCACGATCATCTCAGACCTTCGCGCCGCGGTCGCGAATTTGAACGCGGTGACGCAGGACGCGAAAGCAAATCCATCACGGCTGCTTTTCGGTCAACCACCGATAAGAAAAAAACCCGGAGAATAATTCATGCCACCCAATCGACCCGTGATTATGAGATCGGTAATCTTCGTATTGGCGACGGCCATTTGCTCACTCGTCGGGTCGTGCGCGGCGCTAATGCAGCCAGATCCCGAAAAGGCCCTTTTTGCAATCGATCCAGGAGACCCGCCCGCCGCAGGGAACTCGCAGACATCCAGTTTAAAGCTGCCGACGACGATGCGGGCTGAGACCGTACTGCGGGTTCGTCTACTGCGGGTCGCGAGCCCCTATAACGGACAGGCGTTCGTCTACAAGACAACCGGAAATGAGTTCCGAACCGACTACTATAACGGATTTATCGCCGCACCAGATCAACTCCTGACCGGCTCGCTCATTGCGTGGCTGTTGCGAGCAGGCCCATTTGACTCGGTTGTCGATGTCGCCAGCGGAATCCCGGCTCGCTATGTTCTTGAGGGAAACGTCACCGCTCTTTATGGCGACTACTCAGATAAGGCGATTCCAAAGGCAGTCATGGTCGTCAGGATCTTTCTTCTTGACGACCACGATGCCAATCTGCGCATTATGTTTGAAAAGCAGTATAGCGCTACAAGTGCGATCGAGCGGGGAAATGTTAACAGCCTCGTGAAAGGTTGGGGAATCGCATTCCGGCAGATACTGGAGCAAATGACCGCCGACCTTCGCGATCTCCCTTTGACAGATAGCTAATTTCTAGAGATGGGGGAGGTCGGAGAGTCGAACATCACAGCCATCCCCCCCAAAGCCGGCGCGCCTCAACCCGCTCGCGATGTAGCGGCACGTTCGCACTAATCGCCACAATAGGCCGGTGCGATAGTTTTCAATCATCAATACTACCACCAATCTGTTAACGGCGGCTGGCTGGTGTTGGTCATCATGGCTGTAATTGTCTATCTGGGAACGCACGGAGTATCAACACTTCGGTGGCAAGGAAGCCATACGTCAGGATGAGAAAGTACCACCCAGCGAACGACGTTCTCCCCGGTGGCTGTCAGCCTTTCTTGTGGCTTTTATGCCTTTTTCATCTCCGCGATTCGCCAGCGCATGCCGAGGAGGGACGCACTTGAAGCCCACCATGAAAACCGTCGAGGTTGTTTTCTTTCCTTAGACCGCCTCGGTGGAGTCGTCTCGCCACCGCTGCGCCACTCTCGCGGATTGCCCGCAGCGCCCGAAATTGCAGTCGATCCACGGGTATTCCACAAACCCGATTCGGACAGTAAACGCCTCGGGGCCGGCCCGCTGGGCTACTGTGAGTGATTCTCTCCACCGCTCCCCGGTCGCTGAAACAACGCAGCAAGAACGGCCACCGCCAGGAAAACGAGTAAGAGAAAGCCAAGCAACAAGGAGAGCCTCCGTGCGCCGACCAGCCAGGAAACCGCGATTGCTCCAAGCAAGAATACCGCGATGAAATGGCTGGGCTTCACAACCGCATTCTATCCGATGGAGTTGATTCACCGCAATTCTGAATCTTTAGGGTTGTTGACATCACTCCCCCGCGCCGGAAGGCGGGATCTACGGGCAAGAATTGCGTTGACCCGACCAATGAATTGGACAAACTTTGGTTTGGCGGCGTGCTGGATGTGATGAGCACGCCGGCCGAATGCTGATTGTTCCCCGACAAAAAGGAGAAATAGAAATAGCGGGTTTCGTGTGGTCGATTTTGCTCGTTGCTATTTCCCAGCAATGCGCCTACGGTACGAAGGATGTTGGAGCGAAGTGCTCCTGCATGATGAATGAATACAACTTGTCGGACGACTAGATAAACGGCAACCCGGTACGCTGGGGGGCATGTTGCAGAGTAAGCCGACGCGGTTGAACACCTTCTGGGTGTCTAACCGCGTCGGCTTTTTTTGTTTTCGCGACGAGGCGTTTTGAAATGAGCCCAAAGGCAGAGCTCGAGAAAGGAGACCATTGCTTCGCGGCAACTATGAATGGAATCTCAGTCATTCAGAAGGCTCGACGCAATTTCGCTTTCGGGCAATCGAGTAGATCGGGTGTGCTGGCGAGATTCGCAGGCAATCGCGTTGATGCAAACATTCAACCTTACAGGAGACATTATCATGAAACCAACCAAATTATTGATGGCCTTAACTGTCAGTCTGACCGGGTTGACGACCCTGCCGGCGCTGGCCGAAGACATAATCAGTTCCAGCGTCAACGTGACGCCATCGCCAACCAACCTCACCGGTGATGAGTGGCGGTCATTGTCGTTGGCGGGAAGCCGCATCCTTAAACATACCGACCAAGCATTGACGGCCTTGGCCGACAAGAAGAATGACGAGGCCCTGGCTAACATCGGCCAAGGGCTCAAATTGGTGAAGATCATCGACGCGACCTTGCCGGTCTCGACAGTGACCACCGACATTAAGGGCGGAAAAGTCGACTACACTGACGCCGATTCGGTCAAACCAAGCTTCGTTCCGATCTACCGTGAATATGACACTGTCGACGTCCTATCGCCCGTCACAGCGCAAAAACAGGCCAAAGCTGGCACCAGCGCATCGGCCGTTACAGAAGTGGCCTATGCCGGCTTCGATTATACCGGCGTAAAACTCGACTTGAAGCTCGCCAAGCGCGATCTACAATCGGCCGAAGACCTCATCAAAAAAGGCGACACCAGGGCCGCTACCACGACGTTGCAGGACATTCTTACAACCGGTGTGATCTTCCAATTCAGCTCCATGGATGAACCGTTGGTACGCGCGATGGACAACCTGCGCCTCGCCCAGTCAGAGTTCATAGCGAGTCATCCCGACCGGGCCAAAATTGCGTTGGCCGGCGCGTCCGATGCTCTGAAGAACTACGAAAAGATGACCGGCGACAGCCGCTCTAAAGAAGCCGCGAGCCTTGCCAGTGAAATCGACAGAATGACCAAGGATATCGACCAGGAAAACCCGGGAACCTTCGCAGCCAAGGTTGGAGGTTGGTGGGATCGATGTCGCAACTGGGTCAGCGACCACGTTTGATGCGGTATGACGTCAATCACGGCTCCGGCACAATTTGCCAAGGCTGGCGATTGGCTTCCAATTGTGTGGGACGGTATTGGCGCTTGTGCATTTGAAGGCCCCACCGTATCCGATTTATTTTGTAAATGGCTGGGGCAACCGCGCTTCCAAGCCTTATTCATTTTAGGAGACTTATCATGTTGAACACCAATTCAGTCGTTGCCTTGTTCAATCAACACACGCGGGCGGAGGAGGCCGTCAAGCAACTTCAGCAGGACGGCTTCGATATGAAAAAGCTCTCGATCATAGGCAAGGACTATCACAGCGACGAAAACGTCGTGGGATACTACACGACGGGTGATCGTGTGATGTTTTGGGGCAAGAACGGCGCCTTCTGGGGTGGACTCTGGGGCGGCATGTGGGGGATACTTTTTGGGTCAGCCCTTTTCGTCATTCCTGGCATCGGCCCATTGGTCATGGCCGGTCCCATCGTCGCCTGGATCGTCGGAGCGCTCGAGGGAGCGATCGTTGTCGGCGGGATGAGCGCCGTTGGCGCCGGACTCTACAGCATCGGCATCCCAAAGGAAAGCGTCTTGCAGTATGAGACCTCGTTAAAGGCCGGAAAGTTCGTGTTGTTGGTCCATGGGACGCCGGAAGAGGTCACCCGCGCAAAAAAAATACTCTTCACCTCGGGTGCATCCGAAACGTATTTGCACATGAATGAAGCCCCCATTTCCGCTGGCACTCACTAATCAACGGCGTCCGCATACAGCATTCGGAAGAGGGCGGCGAACCGTCGCTGCCCGCTTCGGGACTCTTTACTTCAAGTGCGACCATGTTTTCCTTCCTGCGCCGAGCAAAACCAGTTACCGACGGGATACAAGCGATTCAGGCCGCCTCGGACATGCTCTCGTTTGACGCTTTCAGTATTGTCCGGGCGATTACGTTCCACTTGGTCGATGAGGGTAAGGCTCGTGCCGTAGACCTGAAGTCCTCTCAAGCCGCAATCCACAAGCTCTCTCAGCGAATGAGTTGCGTCACGATCTCGGCGGCGCATTGGGGGGTGATGGATAACGTCCAACGTCTTCAATGGCTGTTGAAGCAGAGCCATATCGTCGTCAAGTCAGCACCGTCCCGACCCACGATGCTTGCGGTAAGACGCTGGCCGGCCTCGGATGCCAGAGAGTTATCGTGGCGCCGGCAATAGGACGGAAGACAATTCTCCTCAGCGAATCCGGTTTCGGGAGCCAATCGATGTCCGAGACAACCAACGAGATCCCGTCCAAGCCGCTACCTGGCGAGAAACCCCAATACAAGGTTGTCAGTCACTCCATCCTATTCTATTGGTGGCCCGTCTGGGGACTCGGCTTCGTCATGGCGGTAATCTCCTTCGTCGGCGGCGCACGGTTGGCGATCGTCCCCGAGGGGAGCAGGGTCAAGGCCCTCGCCCACGATAATGGACTGGAAACGTTCGAGCTGACCCTTCCTGGAAAGCCCACCGAATCTCTGACCCACGCGGCCTCCATTTCAGCCGGCAACGATGCCTTCCCCTACCACATTGCACAGAACATGACTCTCCATCTCATCTATGCGATCATCGTTCTTCTGGTCATCCTGGCGACGACGGTGACCCTCCGCGGCCTCTGGTCGGTGATTAACATAATGGCCATCCTGCTCGTCGCTCTTATATTGTACGTTCTGGGTTGGTGGGGAGCGATTATTGAGGAGGTGGGACGACTCCACCTCTATGTCAGCGCCGCCGCATACTTCTTTCCCTCGCTGGTTCTTTTTCTCTACTGGCTGATGACCGTCTTCCTCTTCGACCAGCGGCGCTTCATAATCTTTTCTCCAGGGCAGCTTATCGTGCACCGGGAGATAGGTGATACGCAGGCCGTCTACGACACAAGCGGAGTCGCGGTCGTGAAGCGCCGTAATGATTTCATCCGGCATCGCTTATTGGGATTCGGCGCCGGAGATATTATCGTCAGCACGGTCGATGGAAGACACGAGTTTGAGTTGCCAAACGTTCTCTTCGCCGACGCAAAAATCAAGGAGATAGCCGAGGCCATGAAGACCAGACCAATTCTGGCCGATTAGCGACACGTCTCGCGGCCGATCACCACTCAACGTTGCGAAAGCGGAGCCAGGCGGGCGCGCGCCGGATCGAAATCCGACGTCCTGTACGATTCGAATGTTTGCCGCGATTCAGCGGGTTTGTTTTTCTTGGACTCACGAAAGGCAGGAGGCTCGGCCAGCGTGAAGAGCACAACCTCTTCTCCCGTCGATGTACTGATGTCGTGGTGCATGCTCACCACGGACACGCCGGTAATGCCCTTAATCATTCCTTCAATGGTTGGCCGTGCGATTTCAATCAAATGGCTTCGCACTTCTTTGAGCAGGTCCCGGCCTTTGTCCCCGGGCAAGGTCTTGACCAGGTGTTGCTCGGCCGTAGTTAACACGCCGCTGAGCCGGACCACAATCAGATCGCCGATCAAATGGGCGCGAGCGTCCTTTGGACCCCGGCCCATGTATTCCTGTTCGAATCGGCCCATGCCTTCAGAAACTTCGCTTTCGATTTCGCCTTGGGTTTTCATGCGTGACTTTCAAAAGAGTAAATGCGCGGTGGATCGTGGTTCACACGGTGAGCGTTGGGCAGTAATTCTTCGATGTGCCCAAGCTTCTCAATTCGCCTGGCGTGACGGCCGTTGGCGACGGTCGCCAGCAGAAAAACTTCGACGATCTTGCGAACTTCCTGGCCGCCGATCAGATCGGCGCCAATGCCGATGATGTTGCAGTGGTAATTTTCGCGGGCGCAGCGAGCCGTGAATTCATCGTATGCGGTGGCGGCACGTACACCCTGTACTTTGTTGGCCACCGTGGTCATTCCAATCCCATTGCAGTCGATCAAAACGCCAAGATCGCATGCATGGGAAGCCACCGCCAGGGCTAGCGGATAAGCAATATCCGGATAATCAACTCCGGCTCCACTATCGCAGCCGAAATCTTCGATCTGATATCCCAGATTTTTCAGTGGCGACAACAGTTCTCTCTTGGCCGCAAACCCTCGATGATCGCAGCCTAAGGCGATTCTCATGTCAGCCTCATCATGCGTTCGAACATCTGGCTGGTTACTCGAAAGCATTCGCAGGACGTCTCTTCGAGTCCGGCGCGATCGAGGATTGTCAGTTCACCGCGGTGATACTTGATAAGGTTGGCTTGCTGAAAGATACGGGCCGTCAGGTTCACGCTCTGGCGGCGAACCCCAAGCATGTCGCTGAGGAATTCCTGGGTCAGGCCGAAAGTATCCCCTCCCTTGCGGTGGGCCGTTTCCAAGAGCCAACGACACATCCGCTCTTCGATTGTGTGGTGCTGGATGCATGCTCCATTCTGAGCCCCGCGCTGGATCAGCACCAGCGCATACCTCATTAACAACTGCGACAACGCATGGCTCTCATGGAGCGCCTGTTTGAAATCCCTCGCCGGCATGCGGTACATGTCTCCGCGCACCTGCACGTTGATTCGATAAGGGTTGGCCAGCGGGTCGGCCAGCAGATATAGGCCGTCCATCCCCTCGTTGCCGATCGTTGAGGCTTCGACCGTCGAACCGTCTTCAAGGACGACCATCGATGAAAGGACGCCGGAGATGGGGAAGTGAACCCACTTCGGCTCCTTGTCGGGCAACGCCACGATTTCCCCGACTTCGGGACAGACTTTCTCCATCATCCCGACGATTCGGCGAATATCCGGCTCGGGAACTCTCTCGAGTATTTTGTTGCTGAGCCGATCCAACTTCGTCATGCCGCACTGATCCTAACGCGCATTCCGGTGACTCGAATTCCCATCTCGCACTGCCTCATGTTATGCGGCGAATTTCCTTAGAACCGTCCGTTACCGGACAGACAGCACAATTATAATTTCGATAATATCTTTCCTAACCTCCGTCAGTGAAGGCAGTTGGGTTCCAAAATTGTAATGCCGAGGACCGTTCTCATCTGCGTACGCCCCGGAGAATATAAATGAATCCACTCACCGCCCAGCTTACGCACCGTCCGTTCAGCGAGTTGGCTGATGCCATTCGGTCTCAGGTGGACCGGATCACACTGGCGTGGGACGCGGCCGTCCGAAAGGCCATACCTCAAATGCAGCGCCTGACGTTTGATGAGTTGAAGGACTCGACGCCGGAGATCCTCCGCGCCATCGCCGATGCGCTGGCCTCGGACGACCCAAGCGTGATTGATGAACTTGTAAGATGTGCTCCAGCACAAGGGTTGTCCCGCTTGCGACTTAACTTCGACCTGATTGAAGTCATGCAGGAGGATCGACTGCTCCGATCGATTACGGTCCGGCACGTCGAAGAGGGGCTGGATCGGCGAATGGACACGTCGGAATCCGAAGCCCTGCACGCGGCCATCGACGTCATGTTGCAGCGATCCGTGATCGCTCTTGTGGAGCAGCAGAAGGTTCAACTCAGGGCCCCTGCCGAGTCCGAGTTGAAGTTCCTGTCATTCCTTTCTCACGATCTGAACAACAACCTCAACGGCATCACGATGTCGTTGCAAGGGGTCGGGGTGGATTTGGAGGAGGCCGGCGGGTTCGCCGCGGCCGAGCAGTCGCTCGCACTCGCGCAGCAATACATTCGCGATGCGGTTGTCGGCATGCGTCGAATGTTGGACCACGAGCGGCTTCGCAAGTCCGCCAAGGCGCCGACGTTTTCGCGGCGAACTGCTCGCGGTGGTACTGCAAAACCTTGTTGGCAACAGCGTGAAATACAACACCGGCGGCGCGGTTCGCGTTGGCTTCGGCGGCAACACTAACGTGGATCGCCAAGCGCTCTGGGTTTCAGACAATGGGCCGGGGATCGCCCCGGAGACAATCGGACATATCTTCGAAGCTTTCAGAAGGGGCGACATCCACGGTCAGCCGGGCCTGGGTCTGGGGCTGGCCATCGTGTCGCAGGCGGCGAAGTTGCTCGGGGCCAGTCTCACGTTAGAGTCAAAGGTGGGGATAGGTTCGACGTTTCGCCTGGAACTGCCGGTAGACGCTCCGAATCCGTTCAACACTCCAACCAGGACGGAGCCGCTCATGGTTTGCGTGTAAGCGTTCGGCATTGCGGCTGATCGGATCGCAGGGTTGAACCGTGTCACGTCGTTTGTTCAAGGTTTACAAAGATGTTAATGGTTCTATTTGGTTGGATCGTCATAGGCGTGCTCGCCGGTTTTCTCGCAAGCAAGGTCGTGACCGGACATGGCCGCGATCTAGTGACAGACATCGTTTTCGGTATTGGCGGCGCACTGATCGGCGGCTGGATTTTCAAGTTGGTTGGGGCGGGACGTCTACCGCGATTCAGCTTTTGGAGCTTTCCGGCCGCCGTCGGTGGTGCAGTGCTGCTGGTGGGGATTTGGCACGCCGTGCGAAGCAAGGCCTCTCGCGAATGAAATGCGCGTTCAGCCTGGGGGGATGTGATCTTCAGCACCATCATTTGCCTGACAATTCTGGTGCTGGCGATTGGGTACTGGCAATGTTTGCCAGTTGCCCGCAAAATCGGGGGATTACCTGAAAAATCACTGGCGGGGCTTCACGATCATGGATGCCTGAGGAATCTCATCAAGTAGAAAACTGCGAACATCAAGACAATGGCAATATTCACGATGAGCCGTTCCCAGAATCGGTTCCTGAAGAATGCGATATCTATGCCGACTATAAGGGCTGCCATCACCAGAAAGTAAAGCACGGGTCTGACCATTTCAGTAACCTCGATTCTGGCTTGGGATGCCTTCGCGCCGTCCGTAATGGGCGTGAGCATTTTTCGGGTGGCTCTAATTGTTTTGGCAGGCGGCGGTTGTCCAACACGCGTGCCGATACCGCTCCGCATTCGCTCTCGGTCGTCGGACTGCACAGACCGCCAGCCATTGCGTTGGCACTGGTCGTAGAGAATCATTTCTTTCCGCGTGGCGACATAGTGCAGGAGCCGATCGGCTTCAGTGCGCTTTTTTCCACGTCGCTGCGTGCGGCGCCAGGCCTTTGTCAAGCCGATGCGTCAGGCCTTCTTCATTCGGAAACTGGCCAGAACCAGAAGCAACCCGAACAGAGCCACCGCGCCACCGCCGAAAATGTACCAGGCGGTTCCGTGAGTGAATTGGCCGGTGAACGTATTGCTCAGTTGGTTCACCGCCGAATGGGATGCGTTGATGCCGACGATCAGCAATATCACTCCAATCACCAGCATCACGATTCCAAAGATTCTTTGCATACGATTCTCCGAAGAATTCCGTGGAGATTTGCATCGCGACACACGCCGCGATGCAAACTTCCGCTCTGTTTCTGTCAGGATTTCACCGCGTCGTCGGTCCCCAGCCAACCACCCACAAAACCAGCCCGGCGAAGTCCCACTCGTAGGTAGGGACATTGCCGCATGAGCATCCACAGCAAGCCCGAGCGGTAATTCTCGATCATCAGGACGATTGGCCCCTGGTTGAGCCCGTAATGCGACGGCGATATCCAGTATTTCAAGGGGTCGGATCTATCCGAAAACGTGGGGTTAAATGTGGCCTTGAAACCATAAGGGTTGTTTAAGTCGAGCTTGATTTCCTTGAAATATCCAAGTGCCAGCAGCACGATTTCAGAGGCAAAGGGGAGCGAGGCAATCACGGCCCACGGCGCGATCGAGCCATCGTCGGGCCCATCGGGCACGCCTCTTGCCGTATATCCAAAGAACTCCCGCTTTTGCCCCTTGATTGTGCGCGTGAGCGGACCCGGGCCGTCACTCGCGGTGATGCCCCAGCAGGTTTCGCTGTAGCCGTCAAATCGGGAGGGGTTGTCGATCGCATACTGCTGCTGGACATAGGTTGCGCGGCGGCTGTTCTCGAAGTAATCGATGCTTTTGCCCCGCATGTAGTCGTCCTGAATTCCGCGAAAATCAATCCAGAGATGGGAGATCTGATGGGTAAAGAGCGGCCCGGAAAATAGAAACTCATGTCCGTAAATCTTTCGCCACTGATAAGTGGAGGTCCACGCGGCGTAGCTTTCCTTCGGCAGCGGATGAGTCGGCGATCCGAGCCCCAGTAGATAGAGAAAAAGTGCTTCGTCGTAGCCTTGCCACCGGTATGGAAGAAAACCGCTCTCGGGATTCCAACCCATCGAAACCGTTGCGCCGCCGTTTTGGGCCCAATTCCAATCGGCACGCTGGTATAGTTCGTCGGCGAGCACGCGAATATCCAGAGCGTCGGCGGTGTCGTCCAGGAAATAGGCCGCCGCGGTCAGCATCCCCATTAAAAGAAAGGCGGTATCGACGGTGGACAGTTCGCATTTGCCCACGCGCTTCCCGCTTTTCATGTCGAGAAAATGGTAATAGAAACCCTTGTAACCAGTCGCATCTTGATCGGTGCTCTGAACGCTGTTGTGGAAAAAGCGCAGAGTCGTAAGGGTTTTCTGTATGGCGTCGGCCCGCGTGATAAACCCGCGCTCCACGCCAACCGGGTACGATGAAAGCGCCAGACCGACGGCCGCGATACTCGCCGGCGCTCCCGCCTGCGTCTTGTCGACGACCAGGCCGTTCAGCGGGTTCGCTTCGTGAACGAAGTAGTCAAACGTCTTACGTTGCAATGCGTCCAGGACTTCATGGCTCACCTTTGGATCATTCACGATTGAGGGTCTCCGCTGGGTCTGTTTGGCGACAACTCAACAGTAATCGCGGCGATCGCGTGCGGTGGCATCGCAACCTCCAGGTGAAGCGTGCCAGCTTCGAACTTCCACTGCAGAGGCTCGCGCACGATTTGGGATGCCGCGTGTAATTGTTCCACGTCGCGCTCGGTGGGAAGGGCTGGTTTACCCATTTCAATCCAAAGCCGCTTTGCGTTCGCGTGATTGTCATCGATGCGCTCAAGGTAGACGTTGCACGGCGATAGCAGTCCCGTCAGTTGGATGTCAACCGATTCGGTCTCGATCGGATGACGCGGCAGCGCATGGTTGGTGAGCAAAACCGTCACGGAATCGCGACCACGGACGACCCAGACATCCACGGTTTCGTGGACTCCATCCACTGGCAGTTCTTCCACGCCGAGGCGGTGCAACAACTCGAACGCGCGAAAGGACGGCTTGGCCACGCCCTGCAACGTGATCAGGCCGAAACCGCCCTGAAATGCGGTTGCGGGCATGTAGTTCTCTTCGAAAATATCCGTGAATGTCCAATAGCTGTAACCTTGAACGAATCCCCTGGCTTCCATCATGGTTTTGATGATGACGCATGCGGTATAGGGCTCATCGTGCAGGTGATCGCGCGGGTTAGAAGAGGAACTCCATTCCGTGTAGTAAAGCGGTTTGCCGCGCGCTTTGCGATGGGTGTCCTGTGCCCATTCCCGAAGGATGCTGCGCCGGCTATGGGCAAGCTGCGTTTCGGTATCTTCTCCGATCGAGCCCATCGCGTCCGTGGGATAGTGGTGCGTGCTGACGAAATCGGCCGGGACGCTGTTCTTCTCGCAGAAATCCAGGAACTCGGTGATCCATTCATTTTTGGCGGTCGCGGGACCGCCGACCTGCAGGCGATGATCCACGGCTTTAATTGCCTGCGCGGTGAAGCGGTAGAGCTTGAAATAATCTGCTTGCGCGCCCGTCCAGAAAGCCTTGAGGTTGGGTTCGTTCCACACTTCAAAGAACCAAGTGCTTACTTCATCGATGCCGTAGCGCTCGACCCAATGCGTTATCAGCCTGCCGATAAACTTTGCCCACTCGGCGTAATCTTTGGGCGGCGTCACGTTGGCGGCGTAATGGAACACCGTCGTGTTGCCGGACGAAAGCGTCGACGGCATAAAGCTCAGCTCGACGAACGGTTTCATCCCGATCGACAGCAGAAAATCATAGATTTGGTCGGCGTTGAAGAACGAGTAGAGCAGTTTTTCCTGCTCGTCCATGAGTGTGCCCATGTCGTCAGACAGTAGGTCGTGAAAGCGAACATGTCGGAAGCCAAGTTCCTCATGGCATTTCCGCAATTGCTTTTGCCAGTCGGCGCGAAGTGCGAGAGGCGCATGACCGCTGCCCACGGTATGCTCCCAGAAATGGGGGAGCGCCGTGGGGGTTGCGGATAAAAGACACTGAAACTGTACGCTGTCCATAATAAATACCGCCTGTTCGCGTCGCTCGCATGCCCGTATCCGCGGCTAATGCCAATTCGTTGCCGTCATTTCGAGCGTCAGCCATCAAATGCCGTTGGCGCCTGTCCCATTACGCCGGGCTCGACTGCAAAGATACTTCCGGACAGCGGCGCCTCTTGAAGCTGCTGCGCTGTCATGGTCTCGCGCGCTGACGTGATGAACAACGTGCAAAGATTGTCGCCACCGAAAGTACAGCCGACGGCTCTGGGAACTGGGAGTTGAATTTGGCATTCGATACGGCCAGTGGGATCGTATCGAACGACGCGGCCAACACCGACCTGATTGCTCCAGACATATCCCTCCGCGTCTACGCACAAGCCATCTGGAAACGCTCCCAGCTTGCGGTCAACCTCGGCGAAGATGCGACGATTAGCGAGCGAGCCCGTGACTGAATCAAAGTCAAATGCATAGATCGCATACCGAAAGCTCTCCGTGTAATACATTGTTCGGCCGTCCGGACTCCAGGCAGTACCGTTGGAACAGACGACCTGCGTGCACATTTGCGTGACGGTCTGATCAGTATCAAAACGATACAAACTGCCCACCGGCTTATCCCACGCCGGGTCGCCCATCGTACCGGCCCAAAAGCGGCCCTGGGGATCCACGCGGCCGTCGTTAAAGCGGGTATCAGTGTTGCTCGCTTCTACTTCGGTGAGCATTTCAAGTTTTCCGGAGTCGGGTTCAAAGAAGGCGAACGTTTTACGGAGAGTCAGCACCAAACCGCCTTTCTTGCGAAAGGCGAGGCAAGTCACTATCTCAGGCAAGTCGAAGGATTCATTCCGGCCGTTTGTGGGCTCGAAACGGTGAACCTTTTTCCCCTGGATATCGACCCAATAAAGCCGGCGCTCCTGGGGATGCCAAAGGGGTGATTCGCCCACGATGGCGTTCCATTTCAAGACACATCGGACGTCGTCGCCCGAGATTGTGCGGGTAGCCATAATCGCTCCCAGTGTTTGTGATGAAGTAACTCTGCGTTCCAGTGGCCAATCCAGCCGAAATGACCACGGGTATTAGGGCCGCCCTTGAGGGTGGTGAAAATGCCACCCGCGCTGACCAACAACACTCCAACCAAGGCGAGGGCATCGGGGCGATTGTGCCACACGATCCACCCGATCACCCCCGAAAACACGACAACAGAATAATTGAACGGCGCAATGCGGCCAGCCTTTGCGTAGCGGTAGGCGAGGATAATCAGTAACTGACTAGCCGCTTGGCAGAGCCCGATACCGAGTAGGAATAGCCACGGTCGTTCTGAGGGGAAATGCCATCCGTATGGAAGAAACGGCGCAGTCAGGAGCGAGGCTGTGAAAAAGTAGTAGAACAGGATGCGGTATGTCGGCTCGGTAGTGGAGAGTCGGTTCACCGTGACCAGAGCGATAGCCGAGCAAACTGCGGCGGCTGTCGCCACAAGGGCGGCCGGATTGCGCAGAAGGCTTGGGCCGGGTTTCAGGATCAGGAGAACGCCGATAAAGCCGATGGCCAGACTGATTGCAGTGCTTGCGGTGATCTTTTCCTTGAGCCAGACCCGAGCGACGATCGGGATGAACAGCGGCGCGGAGTTGCTTAAGAGCACCGTGTTCATCAGCGGCATTTTGAGTATGGCAATGAACATCAGCGCCTGCGACAACACTCCCCCTACACCACGAACCCCTTGAAGGAGAAGGTGCTGCGTTTTCAGGCCGGCTAATCCATCGTGCAATGCCCAAGGAAGAAAGAGCAGCAGGCTGATGAAGTTTTGGAAAAACACGATGGCGCTTGTGGACACGCCGGCCCCTTTTCCGAGGGCGCTCATGATGGCCACGAGTAGAAATGCGGCCACGATCAGGCCGGCGCCCGCTGGTACGTTTTGGGCCGGACTCGATGGTGGAACCGCTTGTGACATCATGATCGCGACCATAGCGATGGCTTCCACTTCGGACCAAGGCTCATTTCATCCGGCCGATCAGGTGATCGGCAACTCGAATTGCATTGGCGATGATCGTAAGCGAAGGATTAACGGCCCCGCACGATGGGAAGAAGGCACCGTCGACAACATAGAGGTTGTCAAGGTCGTGAGCGCGACAATTGAGGTCGAGAACGGATTGTTTTGGATCTTCTCCGAAGCGGCAGGTGCCATTCTGATGCCCCACACCTTCAATGTTAATGTCCTTCTTGAAATAAGCGTGCCATGCGAAGACCGCATTGGCGTGTCCGGCTCGTTTCAGCACGTCGATCCAGCGCATCTTGAGTCGCTTGAACGAGGTCTGGTTATTGAGAGTGTATTCGAGTCGGATGCCCCCATCGACGATACGAACACGGTTATTGGGATCGGGCAGATCCTCGGTCATGAGCCACCAGGGGACGGCATGATCCTTTGCAATTCTCAGGGCGAATCCAGGCGTCAGCGGAGGCGCGTCGCTCTTCATCATCTCTTTTTTGAAGGACGCAACCGGCTGAATGCTTCCCATGGGATAGGGATAATCGGGCTCGCCAAAGTAGAAGTCATTGATGCCAAACGTCTTCATGTACATATCGTCGTTCTCGTGTTTTGAAAGAGCGACCATCGCGTCAGAATTGTGGAACATGAAGTGGCGTCCGACCATGTCGGAACTGTTGGCAAGTCCACTGGGAAATCTGTCGCTTGCGCACCTGAGCAACAAGGCAGCGGAGTTGATAGCGCCGCAGGAAACGACAATGATATCGCCAGTGAATTTGGCTAGAGTCGTGCCGCCCGAAGGGTCTTCGAGTTCCACCTCAACCGCGGTAACCGCAGTGCCGGTTGAATTGGTCAGAATGTTGGTTACTTTCGCGCTGGTTCGTAATGTAACATTCGGACGATCCATCACCGGCCGCACGCAATCGATGTCCGCATCGGCTTTGGCATGGATAAGGCAAGGAAACCCATCGCAGGTGTCACATCGAATGCAGGCGCTGTGCAACCGATCGGCTTCGTTCAGTTTCAACCCCAGCGGCACCGGATAGGGTTTGTATCCCAGGCCGGCTACGCTCTCCTGAATCGCCTGCATGCGGGGTTCATTTGAAACCGGTGGAAACGGATATTCCTCACTTCGGGGCGGTTCAGTCGGATCGATGCCACTCTTGCCATGGACGCAGAAGAGCCTTTCGGCCCGTGTGTAGTAGGGCTCAAACACGCCATATTTCAGGGGCCACTCCGGCGAAACACCTCCTTCGTGCTGCAGCGTTTCGAAGTCCTTCGCCCTGAGCCGGAACATGGCTGCGCCGAACACCTTGGTATTGCCGCCAACCCAGTAGCCGGTCCCGGGATGGAGCGTCTTGCCGTTGTGATCGGTCCAAGTGTCGGTGGTGTGATAGCGATTGTTTAGGAAGACGGCCGTCGTATCCCAGTTTTCCTTTTCCCTGGGTAGAAACGTTCCACGCTCGAGAACCAGGAGCTTTTTTCCAGCCAGAGCCAACTCATGTGCCAATGTGCCGCCGCCCGCTCCCGTACCAATAATGATGATGTCGTAGTGTTCGCCCATGAAGGTCTCCTTTTGCTTCCGGTTGCCGCGTCTTCAGTCATAGAAAATCCGCTTGGTCCGTGACTATGGACCTGATATCGCTGACAAAAGGAGGTCAATGAGGTAGTAATCAGCCTCCGTGCGCGAAATCGGGATAATCAGTCATGCCGCCGTCCACGAAGATCGTGCGCCCGGTCACGTAGGATGCGACATCAGAGACCAACACCACCACCATGCGGGCGACTTCTTCGGGCTGGCCAATCCGGTTCAGCGGGATTTTCTCCAGCAAGTCTTTCAGACTCTTTGGATCGCTCCAGACGGAGCGGTTGATGGGTGTTTTGATTGCCCCCGGTGCAACCGCCAGCACGCGTACTCCGTAGGGAGCCGCTTCCTGGGCGAGAGTCTTGGTCAGCATGCTGACCGCCGCCTTGCTGGCGGTGTAGGCACTGTATCCGGACCAGGCGATCTCTTCGTGTACGGAAGTCGTGCTCAATACGACGCCGCTCTTTTGCGGCACCATGCGCTTCAGGGCCTCGCGGGCGCAGTGGAACGATCCGAGTAAATTAACGTCAATCACCTTTCGCCATGCCGCGATATCGGTCTCCCATCCAAAGGCATGTGCGCCATCAATACCGGCATTGTTGATAAGAATATCGATCCCGCCCCAAGCCGCATCGATTTGTCGGAACATTTCCCCGACCGCCATCGGATCGGAAACATCTGCCTGAATTGAGATCGCTACGCCCTTCTTCTGCTCGATGGTCTGCACGAGGGCATCCGTTGCTTCAGGATGGGCCACATAGTTAATCGCCACCTTTGCACCGGCGTCGGCAAGAGCAAGCGCAATGGCAGCACCGATTCCGGAATTCGCCCCGGTCACGAGGGCTCGCTTAGCGTCAAGTCGGATATTCATGAGACTCCTTGACTGGGTAAAGTGGCGTCTGCTTCCTCGCCTCTTGTACGTGGTGACTGCCTTTGTGACAGCCGAAGCTGAACAGCGTTCGGTGGAAAAGGAATGCTACAGGCCCAGTTCATGGCAACCTCGAGCTTACGGCTGAGCGTTGGTAACTTCGCGAGGTATATTCCGCGCCATAAGAACCAGGCAATGAATCCAGAGATCTTAAAGCCGTAAATTGTCGCCACGGCATTACGATGGCCTATGGAGGCCAGCATGCCGCGCGCCCGAAAACGAAATGGCTGCGTCGCGGCGCCTTTAAACGTGCGATTAATATTCTCCGCCAACTGCTTGGCCTGTTGCATCGCGAACTGCGCGGTCGCGGGAGACCCCCGGCCATTGTGGGCGTTGGGAACGAGCGAACAGTCGCCGATTGACCAGAGATTGGCAGTGCCGGCAACCTTCATATCCGGGTCGGTCTTGAGCCGACCTTTTTCCAGCGGGAGGTTGAGGCCCTTAACCAGCGGATGGGTGTCCGTGCCCACGGTGCAGACAATCATGTTCGTCTCGATTCGCTCGCCAGACGTGAGTTGAACCGCCGCCGAGTCGGCCTTCTGGGCCGCCGTTTGCAGCCGTACTTCGATTCCATTTTTCTGGAGCTTCTTCAGCGTAAACTCGGACAACGATTCGTGATTCAACTCCGGCAGAAGGCGATCACCTTTTTGCAATAGAACGATGCGAGGCGTCACGCTCTCCAATTCCGGATAGAACCGGCGAATTGCTCGCATCAGATCCGCAATATGCCCCGCCGCCTCCACACCACTGAAACCTCCGCCAATGACGACAACGGTGAGCAGGCGTTGGCGCACTTCCGCCTGGGGTTTGGTCACGGCAGCTTCGAAGTTGCCAATCACATCGTTGCCTATGACGATCGCATCAATCACTGTTTTCAACGGATAGCCTCGGGAGGCCAGACCCGAAATCTCCTCCAGATTGGCTGCCGCGCCACACGCGAGCACCAAATGGGTGTAACGGATTGAAGACGCCGTTCCATCTCTCAGGACATAGTGCGCTTCGTTGTTTTCGCGGTCGATCCGGCTGACGCGCGCCTCCAGCCACTTCGTACGCCGAGTCAACTGGCGGCCGGGTACGACAACATGCAGGGGAGAGATGGTTCGTCCCACAACTTCCGGAAGCATCGGAGAGAAGACCAGATGATTGTCAGCGCCGAGAACGATTATTTCCGGTTGCGCCGACAGCAAGCGCTCAAGGCGTTGCGCCAGGCTCACTCCGGCAAAACCGCCGCCCACAATCACAATCTGTTGAAATTGTTCTGGTATCCTGGCGTATTGGTTCTTCATGGCCGGCCTCGTTGACTTTTGCGTGATTGCAGGAATGCCACAAGCGCGTCCATCTGCGCCGGCTTAAGATTTCCGGCATACGCCGGCATGTTCACGCCGCCGTTGGAAATCCTCAGAATCATCTGATTTTTAGATAACCGATTACCCACATTGGTTAAATCCGGCCCGCGGCGGCCACCGTCGTCATTAATCAAATGGCAGTTCAAGCACCCTTTGACATCAAACAATTGCGCGCCGTTGAATACCAGACCGCTGGTGGCGCCGACAATCGACGGTGACAAAGGTTGGGCCTTGAAATTGGGCGACCACGGTGAGTTGGCGCCCTCAACCCACAATGTCGCGATCATCACCATGATCATTAAGACGGCGGCGACAGCCCAAGGACGCCGCCGCGGGCTGCGTTCGCCCCGGTTGGAAATGAACGGCAGCGCAATCAAAACGATTGCCACCAGCAGAGGGCCGAAGACCATGAAGTATTTTTCACTTCCGTGCGGCATCAAGGCGAGCACGGCAAAGTACCACAACAGATACCAGTCTGGCCGCGGACTGGCTGCGATGATGCTGGGATCGGGGGGTGGCCCTAATAGAGGCGCACCAAAGATCAACGCCAGCGCGGCAATCACGACAATCATTGCGACGCAAAAAGTTACATCGCGCCAGGCCGCGTCCGGCCAGAACGGGCGTCCGGTCTTTTCAAGCAGCTCTTTGTATTCCTGGCGATAGGTTTTGGGATCAACCCGCTTGCCTGGTGTGGGAGGCTCGGAAACCCCGTGGCGCAAGACGAGCCAAAGATGAAGCCCGACAAAGGAAAAAATCAAGGCGGGCATGATGAAAACGTGAATCACAAAGAACCGATTCAAGGTCGCGCCGCCGACCGTGTCGCCGCCCAGTATGAAATGCGCCAGCCGCGTTCCGATGAATGGGGCTCGCCCCGCTTGTTCCGCCCCGACGACCACGGACCAGACGGCGTTTTGATCCCACCGCAACAGTTGCCCTGTAAAGCCCATGAGCAGCGTGAATCCCAACAGCAGCACGCCGGTCACCCAGTTCAGTTCCCGGGGGAATTTGTAGGAACCAAACAAAAACACCTGCGCCATGTGTAGGCCGACCATTAAGACCATGGCCGACGCGCCGTAATAGTGGAGGCCGCGCAGAAAATGTCCGAAGGGAGCCTCGTCGCTGATAAAGCGAAGTGTCGAATACGCCTGGCTGGCCGAAGGGATATAATCAAACGCCAGTGCAATTCCGCTGATCACTTGAATCATGAAGGCGCACAGCGTGGCGCTGCCGAATATATACCACCATTTGGCGTCAGGCGGCACGAGATGCCGCGCCGTCTTACCGATCATTCCAGGAAGACCGGTGCGGTCATCCACCCAATTCCAAACATGATGGAAGATTTGCTTCAACATTGCTATTTGATGATGGGGATCGGCGAGGTCTGAATCTGCACAACGCCATTTACCACGCGCACCGGGTAGCGCGGCAGAGGTAACGGCGGTGGACCGGCGGCGACGGCGCCATCCTGATAATACACGCCGCCATGGCAAGGACACATAAACAAATTCGCTTGCGCGAGCCAGCGAACCGGACAACCCAGGTGCGTGCAGTTAATGGAAAAGGCGATGAAGGTATCGGCGTCCACACGGCGCAGCCACGCCGCGCTGCGCGCGGTCACGCCGGCCCATGGCAGCGGTGAAGCGTCTTCATAGTCCACGTCCGTCGTTTCGCCGATTTTGAAAGATTCGACTTTTCCGATCGAACGCCAGACTTCCGGATTGCGTTCAAAGAACGGCGCCAAAATAAAGCCGGCCGTCGGCACCACCAGGATCACTGCGCCGACTCCGCCAGCACCCACGCTCAATCGCGCGAGTAATCTGCGCCGCGAAAGCTCTGCCGGCGAAGACGGGTCTCCGGCGGCAGGGGTTTCAGTGTTTGATTTGTTCATGGCGAATATCTCGAATCCATCCAGCCAGCGCCACCGCAAACAACAGGATGCCGACGCCGGTTATGATTAGTGAAGTGACCAATCCCCAAACCACAAACGTAATTCCCATCGCCAAGGCCGCGGGCCAAATGCAAGGCTCCGGCAACGTTTCCGGCCGGGGCACGTTCCACCCCTGATGCAACGCTGGAGGCGCCGGCTTTGAGGATTCATTGGCCATGACTTGTCCCCACGAGAGCATTTGCCGATCGCGATTCCGACACATTGTCTTCGTCACCAGCCTCGCCAAACCAGCGAGCGAGCAGACCGAGAATTCCGCAGAAATAGATCAAGCACGCGGGAACCCACATCAACAGTCCGCCGAGTTGTTGATCTTTGGCCGGCGTGAGTCCCCACTGATTTTGAATCAGCGGCAGTATGCGCAGCCGGTCGACTGGATGAAGATAAATCGAGCAAACCTCCACGGGCGAGAAAGTGATAATGATGCCCAGGATGGTGCAGCCGACGCACGCGCTGAACAGATAAATGATTCCCGCCAGCGGCGACAGCCGTTCCTTGTTCCAAGGGCCGATGATCGGCCACCAGAAAGCGCAGCCCATCAATAGCAGCGAGACATATTGCAGATGATGAATCCACGGGTTAGTTACGGCGGCATTGCACAACGCGGGCGCATGCCAAATCCACATCCCGCCGACGCCCAACGACCAAGTGGCCAATGGATGACGCAAAATCCAGTTCAACCATTTCCAGCGGCCTTTTTGAAAGCGGGCGGGAACCTGTGCCGATGGCAGACTCAATAAAATCAGCGGGGGCACAATGAGCAGGAGCAGCAGATGCTGAAACATGTGCGCGCTGAATAAATATCCGTCCGCCAATGCGTTGATCGGCGATGCCAGAGTGAGCAAGAGCGTGATGAGCCCCGCCAGCAGCCAGCCAATTTCCCGGTGGGTCCGGGAACGACGCCACACGACGCAGGTTAAAATCGCTGCTGTGCAAACTGCAATGGCCCAAGGGCGCCAACTCCAAGCCGAAATCAACAAATGTTCGGTGGTCATATGAGAAGCCTCAAATAAACCACTGAAAAGACCACAAGCCAGACGGCGTCCACAAAGTGCCAATAAAGCCCAATGGACTTCACCGCCTCAGTGCGACCTTTCTTAAAATCGCCGGCGAGAGCGAGCCCCATGACGATCAGCAACGCGATCAGACCAACGCAAACATGCAATCCATGGAAGCCGGTCAAGGTAAAGAATGTGGTCGCGAATAAATTGGAATTGACGACGACGCCAGAATGAAAGATGCGCATATATTCCCGGCCTTGGCCGAAAATGAATACAATCCCGAGCGCGATGGTCAACGCCAGCAGCCAGCGAAACGCGGATTGTTTGTTCGCTTTCAGTTTCCTTTCCGCGAGCCAGATGCTCAGGCTGCTTAAAAGCAGGCAAATGGTGTAAATACCGGTTGTTCGCGGATTCAGCATCTCGGCCGAACTCGGGCCGTCCATGGCATGCGAGTTGTAAAAAAGGTAGCCCAAAATGAGCAGGATGAAGAAAACGCCTTCGGACATCAGAAAACTAATCATGGCCACACGGTTTTTTTCCAAAGCGAATTCATCCCGCGACGATGTGCCGCCGACGGGTGGATCAGGATTCTCCGGATGCGCCAAATCCCACAACGGTCGCCGGCTGCGGATCGGTGGCACGCGATCAAAATTATGCGCCGGCGGGGGCGAGGTCGTGGCCCATTCCAGCGTCCATGCCCGCCACGGATTGTCGCCGGCCGGTTGCCCCCCGCGCAGACTCACGAAGATGTTCCACAAAAGTACCAGCACCGAGGCACCCAGTAAAAATGCACCAAGCGTGGAAACGAAATTCAGCAAACCCCAGCCCGGCAGGTCGGAATACGTATAAATCCGCCGAGACATTCCCATTAAACCGAGAAAATGCTGCACGAAGAAGGCCGTGTTGAAGCCAATGACGGCCGTCCAAAAATTCAGCTTCCCCAGCCGTTCGGACAACATTCGGCCGGTCATTTTGGGAAACCAGTAATAAAGCCCAGCAAAGACGGCGAAGAGACTGCCACCGAAAAGCACATAATGAAAATGCGCCACCAAGTAATACGTATGGGCCACCTGCCAGTCG
>Ga0182024_10006679_pt1 | contig 25230 bp, 19 predicted proteins | sample P32metaG_FD_120480 | JGI IMG/M metagenome (GOLD analysis project Ga0182024, IMG submission 120480) | Permafrost microbial communities from Stordalen Mire, Sweden - P3-2 metaG (Illumina Assembly) | ecosystem: Environmental > Terrestrial > Soil > Wetlands > Permafrost | place: Sweden: Stordalen...
CCGTTGCGAAGCCTTTCAAGCTTGGCCTGTATTGATCAATACAGGCGCTGCGCTTAAAAGTCTCCGCACCAACCCACGGCGCTCCCATATCATTGCGGCAAATCAAATCGAAAATGCTCTAGAAGCCGATCTCCTTTAGGAAGGCCTCAGGTTCTCCGGGGGATAGGACGAATGTTTTTTTGCCGTACCTCAGCACGAGCGTCAGCGCGCCGCTGGTCACATAAGCGCGGTAATTGCCGAGCTGCCTGCTCCAGTACCAGCCGGTGAGGGAATAGAATCCGCCATTCCCCCAGGTGCGCAGGCTGCCTTTCATGGCGCCGGGGAGAAAGACCGCGGACTCCAGCCCGGCGCGCGGGAGCCGCGTAACCCAGAATAGGCGCTGGATCAGAATTGTCCCGGGCGTGATGGCATACCCGCGCACGGTAAATAGCGCGCATCCGAATATAAGTGGGAGCGGCAGGAGGAAAGTAAGTTGCAGACCGCGCCCATACGCAAGACCGCAGGCCACGATGGCAACGCAAAGGATGGTCGCGAGCGCGGAGACTCCGACTAACAAACGGGACCAGGGAGCTGCAAATGTCTTCACATCCGGTTAATTATGAGTGGCGCGCCACCGGCCGCCGGGAGCAGGACTATCCCAACCTGGTCAGGCGCAGCGGACCAGCCGGTGCGGTGTTCCGTTCACTTGCTCAGCTCGTGCTGATGCTGGAGCAGGATGTTATCGGTATATTGCAGTTTGCGGGCAAGCTCCCTGGCGAGATTCATGATGAGGACACAGAAGACGGCGGGGTCCTCGCCGCGCAGTAGATTCAAGGCCCGCCGGGAGAGCACCACAAGCTCGCTGTCCTCCGCGGCGACAAAGGATGCGGTGTTATTGATCATGGAGAGCAGCGCGGCTTCGCCAAAGCAATCGCCGACGTTGAACTCGCGCTTTTTGATGGCGACCTCGTTGTCCGTGATGAGGAGGTCTACCTTTCCCTTTTTGATAATGTAAATGTGCGAAGGAGTTTCGCCTTTCCTGGAGATGTATTCGCCCTTCTTGAAACTGCCGACCTCAAGACGCCGAAATATCTCCTCGCGTTGCGCGTCCGATACTCCTCCCAGGAATGAGATTTTCGTCAGGATCGAAATCATCGATTCCGCGTCCTCGAGGGGGGTGTAGTCTTTCATGAAAGTTATCCTCGGATAACCCATTCCCCCCAAACTTTAAAGCGCGTTTTTTTTACTACGGGCTGGGGGGGATCGCAAAACCTGATTAGTCACGGCAAGGGAGTTGCAACTTCCAGTGCGCCGGGGCCTCGCCGCTAGAGCAGTTTCGCTTTAATTTGCCGCATGCTGTGGGGCGGCGCGGGCCGTTGCGAAGCCTTTCAAGCTTGGCCTGTATTTGATCAATACAGGCGCTGCGCTTAAAAGTCTCCGCACCAACCCACGGCGCTCCCATATCATCGCGGCAAATTAAATCGAAAATGCTCTAGCCTCTGCTCACGGCGGCCTCTATCTCCTCCCACTCCTCCTTGCTCAAATGCAGTTCCGACGCCGCCGTGTTTTCCTCCAGATGCTTGATGGAGGAGGTGCCGGGGATGGGGAGCATGACCGGGGAGCGATGCAGGAGCCACGCGAGGGCCAGTTGCGCAACGGTGGCGCGGTGCTTTTTTGCCGCCTCATCGAGCGGACCGCCCGGCCTCGCCAGATCCCCTGCGGCTACGGGAAACCAGGGGATGAATCCCAAGTCGTGCTGTTCGCAATACTCCAGCGTTTTCTCGCTCTTGCGATTGCCGATGTTGTACTCGTTCTGCACGGACACGATGGGGAGGACCTTCACGGCGCGCCCGATTTCCTGGGGGGTCACCTCGGAGAGGCCGATGTGGCGGAGCTTGCCGGCCTGCTGCAAATCCTTGAGCGCGCCGAGGGTCTCTTCCACCGGGACCTTGGGGTCGATGCGGTGAAGCTGGTAAAGGTCGATGCGGTCGAGCTTGAGCCGGCGCAGGCTCATTTCCACGCATTGGCGGAGGTACTCGGGGCGTCCCACGGGCAGCCATTCGTCGGGCCCCTGGCGGGTGAGGCCGCCCTTGGTCGCGATCACGAGGCCCTCGGGGTAGGGGTGAAGCGCTTCCGCGATGAGGCGCTCGCTGACTTCGGGGCCGTAGGAGTCGGCGGTATCGATGAAGTTGACGCCCAGCTCCACCACGTGCCGCAACAGGCGCCGCGCGGCCGCGGGGTCGGCCGGTTCGCCCCAGATTCCGGGGCCCGTGATGCGCATCGCGCCATAGCCGAGGCGATGAACTTCCAGATCACCGCCGATGGAAAACGTGCCGCTTGCCGCGGCCGAAGGATGAAGTGCATTCATAGCAAAGGGAATCGGCCTCCGATCCGCGGCCGGGGGTATGGAACATCCGGGACATCCCGGGAGTTGACGATCCGGCCTCACCCTGCGCCCGCGTTTTCCGCCGCCCGGCTTGCTCACCGGGGGGAAGCCCCGCGCCGTCTACGCCATCGGCCGCTTTGCGCCACGCATACGGCGCCAGATGAGCAAGGTGCCGGCGCCCAGGGCAGCGATGGCATAAGTGCCGGGCTCGGGAATCGCCAAGGTCGTGATCTCAAAATTGCTGACGGCGTTGGTCTCCTGATAGGAGCCCAGGTTGAGGTAGTTTGCGCCGCTCTCGGCGGCATTCCATGTGAAGGAATCGCCCGAGATGACTGTCGTGCCATCCACCGTCGCGGTCAGGGTGACCGGTGAGCCGGCGGCCCACGAAGAGAATTGATAGATCAGGTCCACTACGTGCGAGCTGCCAGTGGGCGAAAAACTGCCCGTAAGTACAGGGGTTGCACTGGAATGGAACGTCTGCACATTGCCGTCGTTTGCCAGCAGGATGCCGGAAGCCGTATTCGCGGACCAAATGACATTGGAGTATCCATAGCCAAAGTTGTCCGCGGGATCAGCGCCGGCGGCAAAGTAAAGCCAGTTGCCGGAGGTATCGTCGTTGGCGGTCCAGTTAAAAGAGACGGTCATCCCACCTGCCGCGGTGATGGCCGATGCGGCGGGACTCGCCGCCCAATCATAAAGCGTGCCGGGGGAGCCGATCGTATCGAAACGAATATAACCCGAATCGCCCGAACCATCTCCCCCGGGAGTCTGAAGGTCGAGATTACCCGCACCGTCAATGGTGCTCTCCACCGCGGCCGATTGTGGCAACGCGCCGCTGATGCCGCCATTCAGGCCGCTGATGCCGGACGTGGGCGCGGTATCCAGATTTTGAGCGGTACCGGAAAATACGTCCTCGTAGACCACGGTTGCATGAGCGCTCGGGAGGCAGGCATACAGGGTAAAGCCGGCGATCAAGGCGCAGGTTTTCTTCGCGATAAGATGTCTGTTCATCAGGTTTGGGATGTTTGAAATGTCCAGGAGGGTACGGTTGCTCGGTAGCCGATAAAAGCCCTACGGCGCGCGCGATGTCAACAAAAGATAAGATTATCAAATTACCTACGCAGCTTTACGGATAGAAGAGCTCTTCTTTGGCTTATGCCCTGATGTGGCGCGGCTCGCCGCCCCTCGGCGGCCTGAAATTATTAATCACCGCCCTCGGCGCACTTTATGTCGAAAGAAGGTACGAAAAGTAGCGCGTACCGCGCAAGTTCTGCACTTTTAGCAGGATACGAAGCTATATGCCTATATGCGTTACGAAATATAATTCGCCCCTTTTCGGCGTTTTCCATGTGGAGGTGTTGAGTTTGAATTGACGCCGATCGCGTTCATCAGGGGAGCGCAGGCGACTGGAAGGGATTTTAATCTGCGACGCTGGCACGTCCCCGAGGCGCTGGACGCCCGCGGAGCACCCGATTCGCCCGGATTAAAAATAACGTATGACGGCTCCCGCGCGACGCTTTAGTCTACCGCTGAACAGACCCTCCCTCTTGAGCACGTACTCGAAGCCCGCGCCCTCCCGAATGCGATTAACCAGCAAACCCGCGCTTTTCAACCCCTCGAGCGGATGGGGCGTTCCCTTCGCATTGATGCGCCGGCTGATGCCCGCGGCCACGCTGTTCCTTTGTCTCCATGGCCTGCGGGCATTGGCGGCCGTGACGCCCACGGGACTCGTGTGCGAGTACCAGGCGAACCCGATGGGGATCGACGTCGCGCAGCCGCGGCTGAGCTGGCAATTCACCGCGGACGCGGGCACGCCGCGCGGGTGGCAGCAGTCCGCGTATGAAATCCAGGCCGCCTCGACAGCGGCCCTTTTGCAAAGCGGGACGCCCGACCTGTGGGACAGCCAGGAGATTGCTTCCAGTGCGAGCAGTTTCATCCTGTATGGGGGCAGTACGCTCAAAAGCTCCGAGCAAGTATTCTGGCGGGTCCGGACCTGGGATCAGAACGGGAGCCCATCGGCGTGGAGCGCTGCGGCGGCCTGGACGATGGGCTTGCTGGCGCCGGCGGATTGGAAGGGGAGCTGGATCATGATGCCGGCGGTGGCGGGCGCGTCGTATCCCAATACGGCCAGTTCCATCACCGGGACTGCCGCGGTCCCGCAATCGGTCATGGCGCGCAAGGACTTTGTCGTGGGATCCGGGACGGCGGCGCTGACCCGGGCGGTGCTCACATTTTGCGGGCTGGGCTGTTATGAGTTTACCATCAACGGCACGAAGGTGGGGCAGAACCTGTTTCCCCCCGGCTGGACTCTTTATACCAAGACGTGTCTCTACGACACCTATGACGTGACCTCGCTGCTGGCCACGGGCACGAACACGGCCGCGTTTGTCCTGGGTAATGGAATGTACAACCTGGTGGGCGGGCGCTATGCGAAATTCACTGATTCCTATGGGGAGAAGAAAGCGATCGGCCAACTAAGGCTGGATTACTCTGACGGGACGACGACTTATGTTCCTACCGACGCGACTTGGAGCATCAACCCCGGGCCGCTCACCTTTTCCTGTGTCTTCGGCGGCGAGGATTGCGATGCGCGCCTGCAGCCGGCCGGCTGGAATAAGCCCGGCTACAATGCCGCGGGCTGGCATACGCCGCTGGTGACCACCGGGCCGGGAGGTACGCTCAAGGGACTCAGTCAGGCGGCGCCGCCGGTCCAGGCCGTCGCAACCATCCTGCCCGTCAAAAGCACCGTGGCCGGGACCAATACGACGGTCTACGACCTGGGGCAGACGACCTCCTACATGCCGCAGATCACGGTCACTGGACCCAAGGGGTCCTATGTGACCATTACTCCGGCGGAGCTGGCCAATGCGGATGGCACGATCCAACTGACGGACGGCACGCCGAGTTATATGACTTACACGCTCTCCGCGACCGCGGGCCAGACATGGATGCCGCGTTTCTTCTACCGCGGGGCGAGATACTTCCAGGTGGTATGTCACGCGCCGCCCTCGGGAGGGGCGGTGCCGGTGGTGAGTTCCTTTGCCGGCGTGGTGGTGCGTTCGGTCTCCGCCGCGGCGGGATCGTTCAGTTGTTCGAATGCGCTGTTCAATAGCACGCAGAATATCATCCGCTGGTCCCAGGCAAGTAACATGGAGAGTATTCTCACCGATTGCCCGCAACGGGAAAAGACGGGATGGCTGGAGGAGGCCCATCTCAATGGGCCGTCTCTGCGCTACAACTTTGACCTCGGGCAGTTCTACACCAAGCTCATCATGGACATCATGGATAACCAGCAGGCGAGCGGACAGGTGTACACCGTTGCCCCGGACTACGCTGGCTATACGGCGCAGGGCTTCGGCGACTCGCCGGAGTGGTCTTCCACGCTCATCCAGGCTGCGTGGCAGCAATACCAGTTTACCGGCGATGTGAAGTTACTCTCGACTGCCTATCCTGCGATGAAGTCTTATCTATCATATCTCGGCAGCCAGGCAAACGGGTACATCCTCAACTACGGCCTGGGAGACTGGTATGACGACCAGGAAGGGGGGAACTCGGGAACCTCGCTCTGCACGCCATCCGGGGTCACGGCGACCTGTTATTACTATGATGATGCGACGGTCATGGCGCAGATCGCGCAAGTGCTGGGATACACGGCGGATGCGACGGCGGATCAGGCACTCGCCGCGAATATCGCCAATGCATTCAACGCCACGTTCTATAGTGCGGCCACGGGGAGCTATTCCGTGAGTTCTCCGGCCGGTTACACCAATCCCCTGCTCGGCTCGCAGACGGCCAATGCGATGCCGCTCGAGATGGGCATGGTCTCGACCTCCAATACCTCGTCGGTGCTGAATGCCATCGTACAGGATCTCGAGAATCGCAATCTGGTATTCACCTCGGGGGAAATCGGTTTCCGCTATTTATTGCGCGCGCTGACGGACTATGGCCGGCCGGACATGGTATTCGCATTCAATAATCAATCCACCAATGCGGGTTATGGCTATGTGCTCGCCTCGGGAGCGACGTCGATGACCGAGTCGATGCTGGCGAATCCGGCGGATTCCCAGATTCATTTCATGTGGGGGGAGATAACGGAATGGTTTTACCATGACCTGGCGGGCATCCAGAATGACTCCTCGGGCGGCGGCGGGTTCAAGAAAATCATCATTGCGCCGACTCTCACCGGCACCATGACGTCCGTCAGCGGGAGTTACAATGCGATCACCGGGAGCATCAGCGACCAATGGAGCCTGAGCGGCAAGACCCTGACGATGAATGTCACGATCCCGCCAAACACGAGGGCGACGATTTACGTGCCGGCGTCCGATCCCAGCGCGGTGACGGAGGGAGGCGTCGCGGCATCCGGCGCGCCGGGTGTTACTTACACGGGGACGCAAGGCGGGAGTGCGATCTACCAGGCCGGCTATGGGTCCTACTCGTTTGTTTCCCAGCCCGCCGGGCCTTACTCGGATATCTGGAAAGGCGACGGCACGGCCAATGGATGGAGCGTGGGAGGTCCTGCGAATTGGACCACTGATGGCGGCACTGCTCCATTCAGCCAGGGGGATGCGATTACTTTTGACAGCACCGGCTCGAACAGCCCGGCCATCCAGTTAAGCGGGACGCTGGCACCCTCGTCGGTTACCGTGAGCGGATCCAATCCGTACACCTTCGCAGGGAGCGGAGTCTTGAGCGGAACGATGGCGCTGCTGAAATCAGGCTCCGGCGCGTTGATCCTCTCCCAGGCGAATACTTACTCCGGCGGAACCACCGTTAACGGAGGCACAGTGCAGTTGAATAACTCAAACGCGTTGCAGGACACCATTGTAACGGCGGGAGCAACCAATGCCGTCACGTTCAATAACTCCGCCACCGGAGGCGGCAGTTACACCCTAGGCGGACTCGCCGGTGCCGGGAATATTACCCTCTCCGATGTCGCGAACAACCCGGTGAATCTGATTGTTGGGAACGGCAATGGGCCTTCCACTTACCTAGGCGTTCTTAGCGGCGCGGGATCACTTCAAAAGACGGGGACGGGCACGCTGATCCTCGGGGGGTCCAATACTTACTCGGGTTCGACAACGATATCCGGCGGCACGCTTGAATTATCCGGCAACGCCATCCCCTCGAGCCCCGCCCCGGGGAGCACTTTATGGCTGGATGCCACACGCGGAGTCACGTTAAGTGGCTCGAATGTCATCTCCTGGGCCGACCAAAGCGGCAGCGGGAATAATGCGATTGGCGTATCGGGCTATTACGCCACCTATACCGCATCGGGCCTCGGAGGGGAGCCCGCCCTCTCATTCAACGGCTCGGCCTACCTATCCGACCCGGTCTCCTCATCGAATGGAGCTGAATCGATCATCGCCGTTGTGGAACCTGCCGTCCTTGCGAATGGATCGACCTACACGATCATCGGATCACCCACCAGCAACGGATTGCAGTTCAGGTTCTCGGGAAATCAATTGCAATTCGTGGATGAATACGTCGCTTCCATTGCGTATTCCTCCGGGCTCGTTGCCGCGGGAACGCCATCGGTAGTAGCAGGGACGACCCAGTCCGGGTCTCAATCATTCTCTATAAACCTGCAACTGTCCGGGACTGCCACGGATACTTACTCGCTCGGGTCCGGCCTGACGAGTTTGATTGGTGAAAATGGGGCAAACGGGCAGGAAAACCTGAATGGATATCTCTCCGCGTTACTGGTCTATCCCACGGTATTGACTCCGGCCCAAATCGAACAAACCGAAGCGTACCTGTACGCCGAGTTCATCGGAAGCCCGCCCGGGTACTTCAGTGGATCGTTGCCGCCGGCGACGGCGGTCAACCTTTCCCAAGCCGGCGCGACCCTGGACCTGGATGGGCAGAGCACCGGCATCGCGCTGCTGAGCGGGGTCGCCGGCAGCAATATCGCCCTCGGTGGCGCATCGCTGAATCTGGAAGGCGGCAGCGGCTCCAGCGTCTATGCCGGCAATATCGCGGATAGCGGCGGGGCCGGCAGCGGCACTGGGGGCGGCATCGTCAAAAGCGGCACGGGCGCGCTCACCCTATCCGGGTCATTGGCCTACGGCGGATCCACACAGGTGAATGCAGGGATTTTGAGCCTTGCCGGTAACCTGCTTTCCGCCGGTCCCGTTTATGTTGCGAGCGGCGCCGATCTCACCCTGGCCGGGGCAATCATTACCTCCGGCACCTTGCAAGTCCTGACCGGTGGCACGCTCAACGGCAGCGGCGTGGTAAATGGCCCCGTGATTAATTACGGCACCGTGACCAGCAGCGGATCGGGGCATACCCTGGCATTCAGCGGGAATGTCGTGAACGACGGAACTTTTATCCTCACAGCGGGAGCATCTCTCCAGGGGACTGGAAGCTTTGTAAACAATGGGCTGCTCGACGTAATGACCGGCGCGCAGGTGCTGCCTGCCAACCTTGTCAATAACGGCATCGTGCTCGACGCAAGCGCGGTGAAACTAAAAGCCGCCTCCTACACCGCCGGCATCTTCTCGGTCAGCATCCAGTCTTACAGCGGTCACACCTACCAGTTCCAATATTCGCCGACACTCAATGCCGGCTCGTGGACCAGCCTCGGCGCGCCGGCATCCGGCACCGGCGCCATCCTTTCCTTCACGGACTTGCCCGGCGCTTCCGTGAAGGCGGGATTCTACCGCGTGCTCGTCGGGCCATAGGCGGGGTCGCAGCTTAAGGAAGTTTCTCCCGAATTGCGCGGGCGCGATCCGGAATATGATCTTCAAATGCTGGCGGTTATTCGCCGATGTGTTGAATGAGGATTCGCCCGACTCGATCTAAAGCCGTTGGATTTTTAGCTGCGCCCTGGATTTTGTCGTGGCATATACTCGGTGAGCCGTGCAAAAACGCGGCTGTGAAAACGAGCGAGTCCCGAGAAGCGGTCACACCGTCCTTTTTAGGCCGCCCGCTCTTGACATAAGTAGTTGTAAGCCAGCCTCATAGTCCCCGTAGTTCAACGGATAGAACGAGGGTTTCCTAAACCTTAAGTGTGGGTTCGATTCCCGCCGGGGACAATAACTTTTTTCTCTCGTAAATCAGACAAGTCAGAACAGCATTGACAGGGGCGAATGTTCTGAGTATGTTCTGACTCATGGCGAGCCTCACCAAAGATTCCTTCAAGCGTTCCCCGTTCTGGACGTGCTGCTATACCAGCGCGACCGGCCAGCGCCTCAAGAAGTCCACGAAGATCACTATCAAGCCCCTGCCGGGGGAAACCCATGAGGACGGCACCCGGAAGAGTCAGGCGGACAAGAAGAAGGAAGCCATGGAATTTTGCATGGCCCTGGAACGGACGGAGAACAGCGCGAAGGCTGGGACGCTCACAGAACAGGCGGCAAAGAAGTACATCGCGGAAATTCTGGAACGCACGAGCGGGGAGAAGCTCCACGATTACAGTACGGCGGATTGGCTGGGGGAATGGCTTGCAGGGAAGACGCAAACGAAGGCACCGGCAACGGCGGAGCGTTACAAGCAGGTAAAGAAGGAATTCCTCGAATCGCTTGGCAACCGGGGACGGCTCTCCCTCGCCCATATCACGGCAACGGATATTCGACGTTACCGGGACGCGGAGCTTGCGGCGGGCAAAAGCCCGAAGACAGCAAATATCTCGGTGAAGATCGTGAGCGCGGCTTTCAATGCGGCCCTGCGGCAAGCCTACATCGCGAACAATCCTTGCACAGCTCTGGAGTCATTGCCGGAAGAGACGGCGGAGCGTTCCACCTTCACCCCGGAGCAGATCGGGAAATTACTGAATGCGACGGAAGCGGATTGGAAGGGACTGATATTGCTGGGGTACTTCACCGGAGGGCGGTTACGCGACCTCGCCAATCTACGGTGGAACGCGGTTGACCTAAAGAAGCAGCTTATCACCTTCACCCCCACCAAGACCGGGAAACCCGTTGCTATCCCGTTACACCCGGACCTCGAACGGCACTTGCTGGCGTCTCCGGGCATCGGGAAGGCGTTCCTTTTCCCTTCCCTTGCTGGCAGGGGCACGGGCGGCAAGACTGGCCTTAGCGGGCAATTTGCGGCGATTATGAAAAAGGCGGGCATCGTGGCAACGATTACGCGTCACACTAAGAAAGGGCGGGCGAACAAGAGCCTTTCCTTCCATTCCCTCCGCCACAGTTTCAACTCCGAGATGGCGAACGCGGGAGTTTCACAGGAAGTCCGGCAGCGGCTTACCGGCCACTCGACCGTGGAAGCGAACAAGGTTTACACGCATCACACGCTTGAACCCTTGCGGGCGGCAATTGCGACCCTCCCCAGCCTCGCCAGCAAATGAAAAACGCATCGTCCCCGCGTGTAACTCGTGCAAGACGACAGGAAGAGATTGCGGCATGAGTGATTTGGTTTCTGAAAGGCTTTGGCTTCTCAGGCTGAGGCAATCATGCGTGCCGGGCAAACAAAGCCGGGATTTCTCAGAAGTCATGGAGTGGATCAATGCAAGCCCCGACACTCCCAAGTGCGACCGTTTCAGAAGTCTCTCTGCTTTCAAAGAGGCTTGGATGGCATTCGCCAATTATCGCCCCGCCGATGATAGCTTATATCGCACGGTACACTTGGACGATGTCCGCCGGTTTTTAAAAACACGAATCCGCCCCTGGAAAAAGGCCGTGAAGCAAATCACCGGCAAGCCCGACGAATCAAAGGCGACGGCTGCTTTCCGCTCATTTTATAGCGAACTCATTGCGCGAATCGAGGCAATGAAGGATTTTGCCCCGGATGAAAAGAGAGTGAAGCAAACCGTAGCGGATTACATAGGAAAGCGGAAACGGGAGGGGATGACAGTTGAGGAGATAGAACGATGGCGGGAAAAATACCAATCAGCTCCCAGACGGGCACCCCGCCCACGAAAGAAATAACTGTTTTTACGATTCTCCTTGGAGGAGGTAAAAACTGGAAAACTTGGACAAGATGGCGACCGCCGGGGGTGGGGCTTTGAGCGGACACGCGAAAAACTGGACAAGACGTTTTCGCTCGGCGGCTACCCGGCCCAATTAGTCCCCGAAAACTGGACAAGACGCGGCGGCGGGACATCGGAGGGGCACAAGTTGCGAGTGGTAAATGTCCCCCATGCCTAAGAGCACAAATAACGCGGCAGACAATCCCGCACAAACAACGATTGCCACGGTCCATGCGTCACCGGCTCAAGATGCTGAATTTGTGGACGCTCCCGGCCTGCAAAGGCTATTTTCAATAAAACGGAGCCTGGCTTATACGCTGATGGCGGATGGTAAGATTAAAGGCGTTTCCCTGCGAAGGAAAGGCAGCTTGAAGGGCAAGCGATTGTTTGCGGTGGACAGTGTACGCGCATTTTTGCGCTCGCAAATGGAAGCCGGGAACTAATGGACCTTGCCGAAGCGAAAACGCGGCTTTCCATCCCCGACCTATGGCACCGGCTCGAATTACCGGGGGAGCCGAAAGTGGCTTGCCGCAGTCCATTCCGCGAGGATAGGTGCGCGAGTTTCTCCGTATCACCGGACGGCCTGCTTTTCAATGACTTCGCAACCGGAGAGGCGGGCGATGCTATCGATTTTTTGAGAATTGCAACTGGGCTTCCTTTCGGAACGGCTTGCAAGCGTTTCCTCGAACTCGCAGGCGGGGCGGTCTCTTCACCCTTACCAGTAAGACAAACCCCGCCAGCGTCTCCACAGGTCCGGCAAAAGCCATCCCTGCCGATGATGAGACGGGGCACGGCGACGGAACTGGAAGCCGTTGCGAATCTCCGGGCGGTAAGTCGGTCGGCTTCTATCCTGGCGAACGGCGCGGGGCTGCTACGGTTCGCGACGTGGAAAGCGAAACCGGCTTGGATCGTCACGGATGATGACCGCTTGAATGCCCAAGCGCGGCGGATGGACGGCGAACCGTGGGAGGAGATCGGCGCGAAGGCGCAGACCTTGCCGGGGAGCTGGGCATCATGGCCCATCGGCGCGAAGACGGGCGCAAACTATCCGGCCTTCATCTTGTGTGAAGGCGCGCCGGACCTTCTTGCCGGGCTGCATTTCATTCACCTTGCCGGGCGGGAGGCGGATTGTTTCCCCGTGGCGATGCTGGGCGCGGGGATGGATATTCACCCGGAGGCGCTGGAAATCTTTGCCGGCAAAAGAATCCGAATAATGCGGCACCTTGACTCGGCGGGGGCGGCGGCGGCGGAACGATGGGCGACGCAATTGGAAGGCGTGGGCGCGGACACGGACTGGGCGGACTTCAGCGGGCTACGCAAGGCGGACGGCTCGCAGATCAAAGACTTAAACGACGCAACGCAAATTCACCCCGAAGACGCCGGGGACCTGGAGGGACTATTACCATGAAAACCGGAAAAAGGGGCGGCGCGGGGGGTGCAACCCCGGCGCTCGCCAGCAGCGGAATGAATGACGGATACTCTACCGGATCAATAGAGACTGGGCAAGCCCGCGTTCCGCGCATCCAATTTTACACACCGGCAGAGTTACGGGACTACCAGCCGGACAGTGATATTGTCTTAGTGGGCAACTGTCACGTAATGCGCGGCGAGGTGTTTTTGATCGGCGGGGAGCCGGGCGTGGGCAAAAGCCGGGCGGCGACGGGGCTTGCAGTAGCGGGGGCAAATCCGGGTGCATCCTGGCTTGGCCTGCCCGTTCACCGGCAATTTCGAACCATGATTATTCAAACCGAAAACGGGCGATTCCGACTACAGCAGGAATTCTCCGCGCTGAATTGCAGTGACCTGGAAGAGTGGATTCGAGTTAGCGAACCGCCCCCGTTTGGTCTGACTCTCTCGAATCCCGAATTTCAACAGGACATCGGCGCCGCCTTGCAAGCGTTCAAGCCGGAATGCGTGATTCTCGACCCGTGGAACGCGGCGGCTAAGGACGACAAGCAAAAGGACTATTGCGAGACGTTCGACGCGCTACGGAACCTTCTCCCCACCGGGAAAGACAAGCCCGCGCTGGGTATCGTGGCTCACACCCGAAAGCCTCAGTTGAATGATAAGCGCACCGGAGGCACGGGACTCATGCACCTACTTGCGGGGAGCTATATCCTTACCAGCGTTCCCCGTTCAATCTTCGTCATGGTACGCGGGACAGAGGATGAAACGGAGAATTCCGTTGTCTGGTTAAATCCGAAGAATTCCAATGGCGAAAATGCGCCGCGCTCGGCCTGGCATCGCACGGGAAGCGGCTTCACCCCGGCAACGGATTTCGAATGGATGGAATTCGACAAGGCTCCCAACGAGCGCAAGACCGTTCGCCTGGAACACTTGCGGGAGATATTCGATGGGGACGACAAGCGGCTCGAATTGAACGACGCCAAACACGCACTGGCGGCGCTGGTAGGGATCACAGAGCGGGCCGCCTACAACGCCTTGGGGTCTGGTGGCAAATGGGGCGCGCACCTATTGCGGGACGGGAAATTCATCATTTTCAAGCCCTAAGCGGAAAATTCATTCATCGAAATTCCCTAGGGAAACCGGATGAATGAAAAGCCGTCATTCATCGAAAACTCATCGAAGATAGCGCGAAGCTGGATGAATGCCCGGGTTAATCTCCGGGTCCGTGTCCCTGCATGCGCGGAAATGCAGGTTCGTGAGCGCACTGATCCACTAGCTATTATTTTTTCTCGCCTACGCCACAGATTAAGTTCATTTGGGCAGCCTAAAATCGTTTACCCGGCGAAAGGAAAATCCGAAGGGGCACTTTCGTTGCGACCGTCAGGACTCATGCCCCATCTCCTGAAAATCGATAAAGTTTCGGGTCCCCCTGAAGCATCCCGTGAAACCTCAGGTGCCAGCGTGCGCCCTGTTCCTAGTTAGTGACTTTTTTGAAGGGGCGCAACCAAGATCGGCATTGTCCCCTCGTAGCCGTGGCGGATGGTATCCATGTTTCAAAGCCTATTTCTCATCTCCTTGTAAAGCTCACGGTTGAGCCTGGAATTCGTCAACCATGCGGTCGGCTCCATCAACGGTTGTGTATGTGTAGGTGCCTAGCTTTAGCGCAATAGTTCGGACCGTTTTACCCTCGCTGGCATCTTTGCCGACAAGCCAAACGTCCCCAGTTGCCGCCTCGTACCCAGCGCCGCCCGCGCGATTACATTCGATTAGCAGCCCATCTGCCGTTCGCTGAATCACGGTTCCGGCAACATAGTATTTCTTCGACGCCCTCGGGTTGGCATCCAGCATTGTCCCATCGGTGGGATGAGGGTCCAGCATGGTGCCGAGCGGCTTCCAAGGCGTTGCCGTGGGCTTCGGGGTGCTGGCGCTGGCCGTGACAGACACGAGCGGAGCAATTCCAAGCTCGACGCCGATTTCCTTTGCGAGAACTTCCGGCCAATCATCACGCAGCAAAAGCGAATCCCCTGCGGTTTTGAGCGAATGGACGCGCTCGACGAACCGCTTGTTGAAACTTGAACTTTGCTGGCTAAGCGCGGGAAACTCTCGAACAGCCTCAGCTTGTGACAAGGAAACCGCATTCGGGTCTTGGGCGTTCACGATAAAGCCAGTTGCCAGCAGCAAACCCAAAAGTATTGCCTTCATGGGGATGACGCTACCCGGACAGACGCCAGCGCGTCAATAACGCCTCAGGAGGCCCGCCAGCGGGTTTTTTGCCCCTCCCACGATGGCGGCACCCGGAAAAACCGGACTGCCGGGGAGCGGGGGACGCGGAGGGGTGAACGGGGGGCAAATAGTCTGCTATTTATACGCGCAACCGAAGACTTGGGCGGACGCGGGCGGAAATCATTAAAACGGGCGGCTTTGTTCTGATATTTGTTCTGACTGTGGTATTTTTCGGGGTATCAATAGTTATAAGTATCTAGTTTAAAGCGCGTTGTGAATGTTTTCGCCCTTAAATGTGGGTTCGATTCCCGCCGGGGACAATAACTTTTCACACGCAAAGAATCTCCCATCTGGTTTTGCGCAAGGGCCGGAGAATAGGTGGAGGTCACGGCGCCCTTGGGCACGTCTCTTTCGGTGCCGAAATGTTTTGGGGAATATTCGTTGCACCGATGATGGATAAGGAATGGACTCGGCTTATCCATCAATGTGCCGGCTTTCTTTTCCCCGGCTCGCCCTTGCGATGCTCCTAACCGTCGATTTGAGGTTGCGTGCCGCGCGCTCCCAGGTCGAACGCGGGCAGGTTCGCCTGCGGTCCGCCGCCGGGGGGCGCTGATTTGAGAGTCAGTCGAAAGGTGGCGCCGAGGCCGAGGCCGCCACTGGAGACGACGAGTGTCCCATCCTGGGCTTCGGTCAGCCCTTTGGCGATGAACATGCCGAGGCCGAGGCCGCCGTTGTGCTTTTGATTCTTCAATCGCTCCGCCTGCTGGAAGGGATCGAACACGAGCGGCAACATTTCCGGCTCGATGCCGATCCCCTGGTCCACGAATTCAAGGGTCAGGCTGCCCGGCGTCTCATTGGCCGAGGAGATGGATATGTTGCTGCCAGGGGGAGAGAACTTGATGGCGTTCCGCACCAGGTTCCACATGATTTGCTGGAGCCGAAGTGTATCCGCGAGGACCATGGCTTCGGATGCGCCGAGGTCGAGCCGCAGATCGATCCGCGCCGCGGCGATCTCGCTGCGGCAGATCTCGAGGACGAACCGGACTGCTTCGTGCGCATCGAGCGGCTCCAGGCGCAACCGGACCTTGTGCTGGCCGACGGCGGTGAAATCGGAGAGTTCTTCCAGCAGCCGGGTCTGGAGCTCGATGTTGCGCCGCATCATCGCGAGCATCGGCTCCGCGCCGGCGAAGCGCCCATCTTCCTGCATCTCGCTGATCCCAAGCAGCACGGGCATCAGGGGGGTGCGCAACTCATGGGCGAGCATGGCAAGGAAGCGGTCCTTGGGCAGGGCGGCCTGGTCGCTCTCCGCGTCGGGACGGTCGAGCTGGATGCTCCCCACAGCCCGCCGGCTCGTCGGGCGCAGGCTGAAGACGACGCTCAGGGAGTCGCCGTCGCGCAATTTGCCGAGTGTGGCCTCGACCATCCGGTACGACCCATCGCGCGACCGGTGGCTGAATTGGGCCGTCGCGTGCTCCTGGATTCCCTCGATCACATTGAAGAACGCGGAGTGCACCTCGCCGAGGTCTTCGTCGTGGATGAGTTCGAAGATGCTCGTCCCCACGAGTTCCTGGGGCTCGTACCCGAGTACGCGGCTGACCGGGCGGCTCTGGGAGACGATGGTGCCTCCGCGATTCACCACGGTGATGACATCGGCGGCGCTCTCGATCACCGCGTCCAGCCATCGTTCTTTTTGGAGCAGGTGCTCCTGGGCGGGGCGCAGCAGATATGGCTTGCCGTCGGCTCCCACGATTGCATCCACCTGGCCGGATGTGTAGGCGCGCAGCGCGTTCTCCGCCTCAGCGAGGGAGAGAGCCATCTCGTTCGCCTCAAGGTGCCTCGATGTGGATGGATGGGTGGCCGGCGTTGCGTTTTTCATCGGTTTGTCTTTTGCGGCAGTCCGAGAGCGCGGAGGACTTCTTCCTCCTCACTGAGGTCGCCGATGATTTGTTGCTCTGGCAGCGGGGAAAGCTTCACTACCGTGGGCGTGACGAGGATCGCCTCTCCCAGCGCGCGCAATGGCTCCTTGAGGACATCGATCACCTCGATGCGATGGCTGCCTGGGAAATGCTTCCGGCAGATCGCGTAGAGATTCGCGAATGCGCGCACGGAGTTTGGCGCGCCGCCGGCGAGGTAGAGGCGAAAGACATAGGCTCCCTTCGGCTCATCCCCCGCGCTCGGGGCATTGCTCACTTGCCGTTCCCCCTATCGAGGTTCACGCCGTTTTCCTTCTCATGCCGCAAGGTGCCCATCAGCACCTCGCCACCGGCCGTGTACGGATCGGCGAGCGTAATGCCCGTGTCGCTGAAAATCAGTTCGCGCAATTGATTCGAGTGCTTGGAGCCGCGGGATTTGATGATCGAGAGCGCGCGGTTGCGCTCGCCGTCCAGGAGGGCGTAGGAGATTTGGATCCAGGAGTCGGAGATGGTCGAGACATGAAGTGTGGTCGTCTCGAGGTGCGGGTCGGTCCCTTCGAGCAGGCTTGTGAAGAGCACGGTGATCCCTTTGTTCCGGCAGAGGTAGATCAGCCGCTCCGCGACGGAACGCGCAGCCAGGCCGCCGCCGACGCGGGCGAGCGCGGAGAGCGGATCGACCGCGACACAGCGGGGGTGTTGCTGCGTGATCATGCGCTTGATGTGCATGAAGTGCTCCTCCGATGAGACCGCCTCCGTGCGCAAGGCCTCCATCCGCAGGAGCCCGCTCTGGAGATGCGGAGCGAGGTCGATGCTCATCGTGGCGAGATCGCGCACGATATCGCGCGAGTTTTCGTCAAAGGAGATGAACAGCGCGCGCTCATCGCGGAGGCAGGCTGCTTCCACAAAGGCGCCCGCGAGTGTTGACTTGCCTCCTCCGGAGCTGCCGGTGATCAAAACATTGGTGCCGCGGTAAATGCCGCCGCATAGCATCGCGTCCAGGCGCTCCACGCCTGTGGAGACTTTCTCGTCGAAAGGCTGCGGCTCCGGATGGACGCCGTTTGACGAGCCGACTTCCACCCCCGCGGGCCCGATCACAAACGGCACTTCGTTGAGCACGTGCGGGGAGCCCCGGTATTTGAGGACGCGCATGGCGCGCACCGCCATCCGCTCGGCGACGCGCTGGCTCAGCAGCACGGTGCAATCGGCCAGGAAGGGCATGAATCCGTAGCGCGGCGAAATCCCCGGCTCACCATCCTCGATCTTCGTCGTGAGGATGCCGGTCAGATTGTGGAGCGTGAGCCAATCGTGCAGCCGGTAGAGCTCGCGGCATTCGGCGGCCGGATCGTTGAGCAGGCCCAGCAGCACGTCGATCGCATCGAAAACGATCAGCTTTGCCCCCATCTCGTCCGCCTTCGCCTCGAGTGCGGCCAGCAGGCCCGTGAGGTCAAACGCGCCCGATTTAACCACATCGGAGCGCACACACGCATCTACAAAGAATAACTCCTTGCCCTCAAGCATACCCATGTTCCAGCCAAACGTTGCCCCGTTCGCCGCCACGCGCCGCGCATTTTCCTCAAATGCAACGAAGATGCCCGGTGTCCCATGGTGATCGGCCGCGCTCACCAATATCTGGAGCGCGAGCACGGTTTTGCCGGAGCCGGCGGTGCCCGTGAGCAACGTCGTGCCTCCGAGCGGCAATCCGCCGCAGGTGATATCGTCAAATCCTTCGATACCGCTCGATATTTTCTCGAGGACCTCCGCGCTTTTCTGATCGTTCATTCAACCTCCATGCTTCATCAAGTCTCCGGATTGTGCGGCTTCACGTGCCATCCTCGACTTGCACAAGTATGGAGCCGCGGCGCCGGTCTTACCAATACCTCCTTGGCGTCCCTCGCATAGCAGAAAGCTATGACTAAGCCCGGCTCCTTTTACTTTCGCTCTGAAAATGAATTCTCCGGCCCGGCACCGTCCCGATAGCAATTGGCTATTTCGCGAGCGGACCCGCGTATCCGGAATCCCATGGTTGTTTCTCACGAAAAAGGCCGGCGATGCCTGAGCATAACCGGCCCTCATTCCGTAAATGCCAATCCAGGGGTTTTATTCCAGCCCCAGCGAGGCAAGCAGCGGCCCGTCGATCCGTCCGTTCACTTCCAATCCCTTGTCGCTTTCATAATTGGAGATTGCCTGACGCGTATGGGGGCCGAGGCGGTCATTCACGTGCCCGTTATAGTATCCCTGCTGGATCAAGCTTACCTTGACCCTGCTTACAATGGAGCCGGTTTCGTCATCACCGGTTTCAATGATCAACCAGCCGCCGTCATACCACCGATAGTCATGGTGGTTCCAGGAGTGGTCGATATGCATGTCCCAATCGCTGTGCTCATTGCCAGCGACCCATTGGCCGTTGTAGTGATTACTCCGGTTTCCCTGCACCGCAAACGCCCCGGTCCGCACCTGCCGGGATTCGCTTGTTTTTGTTCGCTCCACGGTTTGCGTGGTTATCCCGGCGTTCGCGGTTTGCCCGGTATTGGTGGCACGATGAGCACTCTCAGTCTTGATCGCGCTCGCCTCCTTGCCCAAATTATCGCCACGGGACGTTACATTTTTCCGCGTGTCTTTTTGGACATGCCCGGCTGCCTTGGGGCTCTTGCCTCCTCCATGCGCCGTGACGGCGGCGTCCTTGGCATCCTTTTTATTTTGACCTTGATCGTCGCCGAGCACCGGGGACGAATGGAGGCAGAGTCCCATGATGAGGGCTAGAGAGAGAAACGAAATGCGTTGCATTTTAATAACCCTCAGTATGAACGAACCGTCTGGGTCTCCGTCGTCGCAGGCGCGGGCTGCTGGACCGAAGTAGATTCCGTGGTCGTGCTGGCGGTGTGTGTTGCAGGCGCCGATTCCTTGACTGTCGTGCAGGAGGACAGCGCTCCGATCCCCGCGAGAGCGAGGCAGGTGATGATAATGTTTCTCATATTAATTTATTTGTCGGAGGTGGTTGTCGTTGTCGTCGATTGCGATTCCTGCACGGGGGCTGCCGGCGCGATCACTTGCTTCCTGACGATCACTTTTGATGCGACGAGGGAATCGCCGTCTTTCACATAGTAAACCGTGACAGGCAGCCCTGATTTGACGGTTTCCATGGAAACGGGATCGCCGTTCTCGTCCACGTAAGTGGTGGTCTTGCTGTAGCGGTAGCGGATCGGCTCCGCGGCGCTCTCCGTTTTCACGGCAATTGTCTCGGGGTTGAACTCGCTGATGGTCCCCGCGCTGGTCGTTGTCGATTGGACGCTTCCTTCGCCCGAGGTGATGGTTTGAACGCTCGCCTGGCCGAGAACGGTCTGGCCCGCGACAAGTGCGAATGCCAGCAAGGAACTGGCGGTTATATTCGAGATGGTGTTTTTCATGAATTTAATAAGTCACAATATCGCGGCATCTTCCTCAACCTAGCCAATACCTCCTTGTGGTAATCCCGATAGCCTGCCGCTATGCGCCATGCTACTTACCCGGCAGCCGCCCCGGTTAAACCAATCGCCTGGCATCCCGATAGCCACTGGCTATTATCGGTAGAATGCTATTTTCTCTTGTCTGGCAGTGTCCCCGCGTGGGTCATCTCCGCGAGCGAGAGGTAAAAGGCGAGGCTGGATTCGGCGCCCAGGTTTTGACTGAGGCGATCCTGATGCAACGCGTCGCGGCACCCTCCGGTGCTGGAATCATACAGTGATTGCCCAAGGTCGTTCCGGCCGAGGAACCACTCGAAACAGCGCCGCGCCGCCCGCCGCCAGTATTCATCCCGGGTGAGGGCGTGGGCCTCGAGACAGGCGGAGATCATGGAATGAGCCTCGAGGGGCTGCTGATCGAACCGCGCCATCTCGCCGCCGCGCAGCCAAAAGCCATTGCACCCGATGGGCGCGAAATGCCCCGCATCGGCATTCTGGGCTTCGACCAGCCAGCGGAGGGAGTGCAATCCCGCATTGAGCGCATCCCCGTGGGAGGTCCAATGGCCGCTGAGGATCATCGCATGGGAGAGCTTGGCATTGTCGTACGTGGCGCTCGGCTCGAACCATAACCAATCCTTTGAGGCATTGGTGCGATAGTGATCGAGCAGCCGCGTGGTGAGCAGGTCGCGCAACTGATTGACCGTGCGATCGCCGGAAAAGGTCCGCAGATACTCGTGGATCGCGACCAGGACAAACGCCCACGCCCGCGGCGAGGTGAATTCGCCCACGACGGGCAACCCTTGCTGGAAAAGCAGCGCGCACAGACTGCGGTGGCCGTCGTTCTTCGAGCGGCCCAGGGCCATGCCTGCCGCCCACAACGCCCGCGCGTGACTATCCTCGGAGCCCTTGTCTTCCAGCCAATCCCTCCCGTGGCTCATGAAATTTCGAAACCGGCAGCTCTTTTTGTCAAATGCGTCCCATAGGAAGGCGAGATAAATACTGGCCAGCCCTTCGAGGTCGTGCCGGGTGACGCGGTTCGTCATCTCCGGGAGGAGCAGGGTAAGGATGAAGGCGCGCGCATTGTCATCGGTGCAGTAACCTTCCGCGTGATTGGGCACGTTGAAGATGGCGTGCTGAAAAATGCCGGTGTTGTCGCTCATCCGGAACAGGTGATCGAGCTTCAGCGGCGGCAGCTCATACGGCCGGTTGCCGAGTGTCCGCACCGCGAAGGCTTTGCGCGGCGGCACGCTCAAGCTGGCGCGTGCGCGTTTGAAGCTCTCCATGTAACGCCGGGCCACCACGGGCCAGATCATCCCGCGCCCCAGTTTCCACGCCTTTTTCCGCATCCCGTTCATGAGTGTGGAATCGGCGAGAAAGCGGTTGACGCCCTCCGCGATTGCCGCCGGGTTCGCGAATGGCACCAGGATGCCGCGATTCTCCGCGAGCAGCTCCCTGGCATACCAATAGGGGGTGGAGATCACCGCCTTGCCCGCGCCGATGGCGTAAGCGAGCGTGCCGGAGCTTATCTGCGCCTCGTTGAGGTACGGGGTGATGTAGATATCCGCGGCGCCGATGAAGTCGGTCAATTCCTCGATTGTGACAAAGCGATTGTAAAAGATGACATGATCGGTCACCCCCCGGTCCTCCGCGAGGCGCTCCAGCTTCAGGCGGTAAGTCTCCCCCTCGTGCGCGATCAGATTCGGGTGCGTCGCCCCGAGCACGATATAGACGACGTTCGGATGCTCTTTGAGGATGGACGGCAGCGCCTCGATGACATGCTCGATTCCTTTGTTCGGAGAAAGCAGGCCGAAGGTGAGGAGCACCGTCTTGCCCTCCACGCCAAACTGATCCTTGTGAAAACTGGGATCGATAAACTGCACATCGGGCACCCCGTGGGGGATGACGTCGATTTTCTCCGGGGCGACGCCGTAGCATTTTACGAGCAGCTCGCGCCCTCGCTCCGCCATGACGATGAAGCGATTCGAGAGCGCATCGATCTGTTTCATCACTGCCTGTTGATCACTGCCCGGGTCACTGAGCACGGTGTGCAAGGTTGTGACCACGGGCATGTGCACATCCCGCAGGAATGCGAGCAGATGGCTCCCCGCGGGACCGCCGTAAATGCCGAACTCGTGCTGCAGTGAGACGATCTCGACGTTATTGATGTTCAGGAAATCCGCGGCCCGCCGGTATGAATCGAGTTCTTTTTCGTCGATCTCGAATCGGATGCGTGGGGGATAATCGTAGCCCTCGGGCCGGTCATTCACCGCTCCCACGAGGCAATCGCAGTGCGCAAACTCCGCCGCGACCGCTTCGCAAATATCCCGGGTGAACGTGGCAATCCCGCATTGCCGGGGCATATAATCGCCCAGAAAGGCAACCCGGTTGATGTTGGTTGTAATCATTGATCGACCGGAAGATTCTCGGCTGCCGCGGATTCAGAAGCCCCCTCATCGAAGGCGGGCCAGCGTGGCTGCGCGGTTTCCATATTCATCATCCCGCGCATTACTTCCCCGAATGCCGGTGAGTAGAATGCCGGGGTGCTTTGATTGTGGGGCTCCCGGTTGCGATAAAGCCTGAGGTGGAGATGAATTGGTAATGCGGGCATGTTCTTTTTGCTTTTTATCTCCCTTGAGTATCAACGCTCATTGCGGATCCGGCCAATACCTCCGCCGTCCTCCCACCATAGCCGAAAGCTATGCGCAGTGTCCCGCTCCTGGCGCGGCCTCCGTAAACGGCTATTTTTCCGGTTAACATTCGCAATAGCTATTTGCTATGACCGGGGCGATACTCCGGGTAAATGGAGCTTCGTCATCTTCGCTATTTCGTCGCTGTGGCTGAAGAGTCGAGCTTTACCAAGGCGGCTCAAAAACTGCGGCTCGCCCAGCCATCGCTCACGCGCCAGGTGCGCAACCTGGAGGACGAAATCGGGGTGAAATTACTGGATCGCTCAAATAACCGCGTCGTGCTCACCGAGGAAGGCCGGCTGTTTCTCTTCGACTCGAAGAAGCTCCTTGCGATGTGTGCGGAGAGCGTAGCCGCCGTGCAGCGGTTGCATCGCGGAGAAACGTCCGATCTTAATATCGGCTACGTGGCGAATATCCACTACGGGCTGCTGCCCGCAACGCTGGGCGCATTCCGGAAATTCTGCCCGGGCGTGGCGCTCAACCTTTTCGATATGACCAGCGCCGAACAATTCCTGGCGCTCGATGGCCGCAAGATCGACCTCGGTTTTGTCGGCATTCGCCCCGGGTTCTCGAGTCACCATCTCCTCTGCGAGCGCGTGGCGCACGATACCATGCTCGTGGCCCTCCCGGCCCACCATCCGCTCGCGAAGAGGGAAACGGTCAAACTTGCCGAACTCGCGTCGCAATTCTTCATCGGCATGTCCACGAAGACCCATCCCGGCGCGCGGGAATGGCTGATGCAATCCTGCCAGGATGCCGGATTCGCCGGCAGGATCCTGCAGGAGGCGGACAGTGAGCCGACGGTGATCCAGTTTGTCGCTGACGGGCTGGGCGTGGCGCTGATGCCCGAGCAAGTAAGAGGGCTGTCGCACGCTGGCGTGGTCTTTCGCCCGCTCACCCCGCCGCTCCTGCGGGAGTCGACCATCGCCTGGCGGGCGGATAATCCATCCAGACCGCTCAAGGATTATATCCAGATCGTAAAGGATCTCTCGCGCAGTCTATGAGAGCGCGACCGCGGGTTGCGCCGAGGCTCCGGGAGAAGCATGTTCAAAGGGAAAGCAACGGATGACCACCGCCCCCCTGTCAAACCCCGTCCAGCTCCGGCCAAGCATCACTGAGTGGAAGGAAATCGTCGCGAGGTACCAGGAGCCCTCCACGTGGAGGGCGGCCTGGCAGATCGTTGATTCACTGGTGCCCTACGCGCTCCTCTGGGCGCTGATGCGCTGGACGCTGGGGATTTCCTGGTGGCTTACGCTGCCGCTGGCGGCGCTCGCGGGCGGACTGCTCGTGCGAGTATTCATCATCTTTCACGATTGCGGGCATGGCTCGTTCTTCAAGGCGCGGCTCGCCAATGATATCACCGGCTTCATCGCGGGCGTATTGACATTCACCCCGTACTATCACTGGCGCTGGGAGCATGCCCTCCACCACGGCACATCGGGAGACCTGGACCGGCGCGGCACTGGAGACATCTGGACGCTCACGGTACAGGAGTACATCGAGTCCTCCCGGTGGAAGCGCTGCGCTTACCGGCTCGCGCGCAACCCGATCGTCCTCTTCGTGATCGCGCCGGTGTTCCTCTTCGTCGTGAGGGAGAGATTCCCCTCCCCCCAGGCGAACCTCCGGGAACGCCAATCCGTCTGGCGCATGAACTTCGCCGTTCTCGCAATGGCCATTGTCCTAAGCCTGATCTTCGGCCTCAAAGCTTACCTGCTCATCCAGCTCACCGTCACGATGACCGCGGGCGCAGCGGGAGTCTGGATGTTTTACGTGCAGCATCAATTCGAGGATGCGTACTGGGAGCGCGGCGAGGCATGGGATTACACGACAGCGGCGCTCCAGGGCAGCTCATTCTACAAGCTGCCCCGCGTCTTCCAGTGGTTCTCCGGGAACATCGGCTTTCATCACATCCACCATCTCAGCCCGCGCATCGCCAATTACAACCTCGAGCGATGCCATAACTCGCACCCGCTTTTCCAAAACGTGAAGCCGGTTACGTTGCTCTCCAGCCTTAAGTCGATCAATTTCCGCCTGTGGGATGAGGCGCGGGGCAGGCTCGTCGGCTTTGGCCGCGTTGCGGAGCTGCGGCGGGAAAAAAGGCAGGCCGCGAAAGGCGATCATCCGGCGGGCGGCTCTCCGGGCCATTAGAGCAGTTTCGCTTTAATTTGCCGCATGCTGTGGGGCGGCGCGGGCCGTTGCGAAGCCTTTCAAGCTTGGCCTGTATTGATCAATACAGGCGCTGCGCTTAAAAGTCTCCGCACCAACC
>Ga0182024_10006680_pt1 | contig 25230 bp, 26 predicted proteins | sample P32metaG_FD_120480 | JGI IMG/M metagenome (GOLD analysis project Ga0182024, IMG submission 120480) | Permafrost microbial communities from Stordalen Mire, Sweden - P3-2 metaG (Illumina Assembly) | ecosystem: Environmental > Terrestrial > Soil > Wetlands > Permafrost | place: Sweden: Stordalen...
CGGAGGACAGGCCGTTCGTGCTCCGCATCGAGTGCCCGCTGGCATTCGACGACATGGTCGCCGCGCTCTACTGGGCCGCCGAGGCCGGCGACCTGGCGAGCGACGAAGATCTGTGCGGCAGCATCGCCGTCACCTTGTCGGTCGAGGGCCTGGCGGCCCTGCGGGAACGTGCCAGGAAAATCCGCGCGAACGAGCGTTGCGGCGCGATCGAGTCGCCTGAGTTCCTCGCCCTGTGCCGTCAGCGGATAGCCGCGCTGACCGTTCAGTGAACAGCCCAGGCCACGCCGGCGCCCCGGACCCGCCTGCCTGGCCGGGCACGAGCGGGCCATTGCCGTTCGCTCACCCCGCTCCCTGGCGCAAGGCGCCGCCGCTGTCCCTGCGCGGCCTCCGCCCGGCGACGTGACCTCTAACCTCGCGCCCGTTCCCGGCCCTGGAGGTCTGCGATCACGACACCTCGCATCTATCATGATAAGCATCACACCATCACATCACTAGGGAATATGGACATGCGGGAGGAGAGCGGAGATGGCGGGGACGAGCGGTGCCTGGAAGGCCGGTCCGCCCGGAGGTGCCCGGTGAGCGCAGACGAGATCTACCAGGCCGTGACCGACCGCATGGTCCAGGCACTGGAACGGGGCGTGGTGCCCTGGCGCACCCCGTGGAGCCTGGCCGGACGCCCCCGGTCCATGTCCACCGGCAACCCCTACCGCGGCGTCAACACCTGGTTACTGGCGCTGGCCTCCCGTGAGCACGGGTGGCAGAGCCCGTGGTTCGGCACGTACGGGCAGATCCAGGAGCGAGGCGGCCAGGTCCGCAAGGGCGAGAAGTCCACCCTGGTGACCTTCTGGAAGACGCTGGAGAAGCAGGAACGCGACCCGGGGACAGGCGAGGTCACCACCCGGGCCGTCCCGATGCTGCGGAAGTTCCGCGTGTTCAACGCAGACCAGGCAGACGGGCTGCCCAGCCGGTTTCACCCCGAGCTCGGCGAGGAACGGCCGATCGCCGGGCCGCGGGCCGTCCTCGACGCCTACGTCAGCCAGCCAGGTGCCCCAGGTCTGAGCCATGACGTGCAGGGCCAGGCGTACTACAACCCGGTGGCCGATGAGATTCACCTGCCGCCGATCTCCGGCCACCGCAGCCCGGAGCACTACTACGCGACCGCCTATCACGAGGCAGCCCACAGCACCGGTCACGCCTCCCGGCTGAACCGGACCGGCATCACCAGCCAGGACGCGACCTTCGGCAGCCACGAGTACGGCAAGGAAGAGCTCGTGGCCCAGATGACGGCCAGCATGCTCTGCGCCGAGACCGGCATCGGCACCGACGAGATCTTCCAGAACTCCGCCGCCTACATCGGCGGCTGGCTCCAGACCATCAAAGGCGAACCCCGGATGGTCATCTCGGCCGCAGCCGCAGCCCAGAAAGCCACCGACACGATCACCGAGCCCAGCCGGCAGGCGCTCCCCGAACCCGAACCCGCCACCCGGCCAGCACCCGACCACGAGATCGAAGCCGCATAGCGGCCAGAAAATCCGACAGTGAAAGAGGACCTGAAGATGGGCGCACCAGAGATGAGCCGCGACGCACGGGAGAAAATGATCAGCGCCGCCCGGCGGGCAGCCGCCCGGGCCGCGGTCGACCTCGCATGCGACAACGGCGCGCAGGTCATCAGCCGCCCCGCATACCGCGGTGCCCCGTCGGCCATCCAGGACGTCGAGCCCCTTGCCGGGCTGCGGGCAGCCCGCGAGGTCGAGCTAGGCGCCCGCTTCAGCACCCGGAACTACATCCGTGACGCACGCGAGGCCGGCCACACATGGCAGCAGATCGGCACAGCGCTAGACCTCACCCCCGGCGGAGAACCCGACCTGGCAGGCGACACGATCGCCGAGGCGGCCTACTCCTACGCAGCCGGACGCCCGGATACCGAGACAGCGTGGCGCTACGGCCGGTCGTTCTCCTGGACCTGCGGATCCTGCGAGGCCCTGATCAGCGACCACGGACTATGCGACGGGCCCGCCGACGACGAGCGCGGCCACGCCGATCATTGCGCCCGGCTCGCCGCAACGGTCGCCGCCTGGGACGCCAAGTGGGCCGAGTTCGACGCCGAGTGGGAGGCCGGACGATGACATCTCACGCAGGCAGGCGCCGGTAGCAGCCACCCGGGTCCGTTCCCGGTCGATACGTAAGTGGCCGTGCCGGGCAGATATTCGCGTTGTCCTGGGCGAGGGACTCCTGTCGTCGCTACCAGGGCGCCGCGAGCTGCGGGTCGGAGCGATTGACGGCGCTTCGGTGGCTGGCCCGCTTGCCTGGCGGAGTTCGCTAGGGCAGGGAGGCCGCCACGAAGGTCCCGCGGCCGTGGATGGTCACGATCAGCCCTCGCTCGCGCAGGATCTGCATGGCGTGGCGCACGGTGGTGTAGGCGACCTGGTACTCGTCGGCCAGTGCCCGCTCGGATGGCAGTTTGATGCTGATCTCGCCGGTGTCGATCCGGCGGGCGATGTCGTCGGCGACCTGCACATACGAATGATCGCGCCCGTACGGATTAACTGGCATGGCTGGCACGTGGCGAACATAGACGTCCTCTGAGCTGCTAAAACTTCACCTAGCTCTGTAAGCTCCTATAAGCTATTATCAGATCATGAGCGCTGGAGTGATAGCCGGGCCTGATGCCGCAGACGAGCTGCCCGCCTGGGAGCGCTGGACCGGCGCGGACGGCCAGGTTTACGGCAGGCTCCGCGACAGCTCGCCGCCCGTAGTGCTGTGCGGCGCGGACTGGGCTGACCTCCGGGCCCAGATCAGCGGCTACATCCTCATGCAGCTGCTGTAGAGCGCCCGGAATCAGCTCACCTGACCCTGAGGCAGCCACTGGCATCGGCCATGAGTTAGAGAGGATCGGAACGCATGCAGGACGATCTCGCCGAACAGGCCCCGGGCCGAATAGTCCTGGCGGGCGAAGAGGTGTACCGCCGCAAGGTGCTGCTGGTCCGGCTTCAGGATGTGCTGGCGGGCTGGGGCGTGGAGTCAGTGATTGTCGGCAGGCGCGTCCTGACGCTGCGCGGCACCGGCCCAGCGCCGCCATCCAGGCCGGTCGACCCGGAACTGCACATCCTCGGTCCCGGCCACCACCAGGTCGTTACCACAGATGGCCCGCATTACCGTTCCGCGGACGGCCGCACGCACCCCGCTGACGACCCGGGCGGAGCGGCCGGATGCTTCCTGCAGGCTGACACAGGCCGCGACCGCGCCAGCGCTCAGGTGCCCGCGCTGGCAGATCACGGAGCTGGCGGACGGGACGGCACGGTCGTCGGAGCCGGCGAACGCGCTCTGCGGCGCCTTCGCGCCGACGGCGTGATCTGATCCGCTATGACTTCAACAGCGGCGCCAGGAGGTGGCTGATCCGGGCCGGTTCGCCGGCTGGCGGGACGCCGAGGTAGATCCGGCCAAGCCGAGCATTGCGCGGATTTATGATTACTGGCTAGGTGGGACGCGCAATCTGGCCGCCGACCCCGAACTGGGCTCCCGGATGGAGACCCTGGACCCGCGGATTCCGGCTGCCTGCAAGGCCAGCCGGGCTTTCCTGGGCCGGGCAGTGCGGTTCCTCGCGGAGCACACGGGCATCCGCCAGTTCATCGACATCGGCTCTGGCATCCCGACCGCGGGTAACGTGCACGAGGTAGCTCAGCGGGCCGCGCCTCATGCGCGGGTGCTGTACGCCGACCGCGACCCTGTCGCCGTGGCTGAACGCCAAGCCGCAAACTGCTGACCGGCAACCACCTGGTCACAGTCATCCAGGCTGACCTGCGCGATCCGGCCGGATTCATCCCATACGGAGATCATGAGGTTTTCGGGGACTGGGAGTTAGCCCTGCCGGGGCTTGTGTACGCCTCGTTGTGGCGGCCCGGCTCGCCAGCGGACGTGCCGCGGCATCCTGAGCAGTTCTGGACGGCAAGCCGAGGCGTTTGTGCCTGAGTTAGTACGGCCCTTCTGTCCACGCCTGCGACTAACATGCCGATTGGAGTGCCGGAGGGCAAGCAGTAGATCGAGCCTGTCAGCAGAGTCTTGGGGAAATATGGCCTGTACTAGACCGAGCACCAAGGCCGCGACTACCAACGTGACAACTAGCCAAGGGGAGATGCCCGTCAAGTGCGAGAGCGCTGCCGCAGGAGCTCCGCCCAGGATGGCGGCCCAAGCTGACTTCATGCGGCGTCACGTCTTGGTATCAGACCCGCCGGTATGTCAAGCCGCCCTCGGCGCGCATCCTTCTTGAGTTGCGTACGGAAGCGGTGCAACCTGCCCTCGATGGCTCGGGCGCTTAGGCTCAGCTTCTCGCCGATCTCCGAGAATGAGTAACCCTCCAACATCAGTAGCATTATTGTCCTGACAAGGGGCGGCGCAGTTGCCATGATGCGCTGGATCAAGTCACGATCTTCAATGGCCTCGATCTCATGACGTGCATTCGGATCTGCAGCGAGGTCTGCCCATTCGCTAGACGGAGGGCTGCAAGCTAGGATCCCGGCCCACTCCGGATGCTCTCGCTTCCACTCCCGGACAGCCGACGCGAAGTGATGCATGCAGCCGTTGACGAAGTAAGTTTCCAGGCTCGCTCCGCCTTCGGCAGTCCACTTCCTGTTTGGGATCACTGTCCGACGGAAATAGTCCTCACCCGCGATGACCACACCTACCGCAAGAGCGTCGCGCGCCGCCATGGATGTGTGGAGGCGAAGGTAGTCGTCACTTGTCAGCCCTGCAGGCAGCCTGCGATCCAAGAGCGCTTTCTTGATCTTGCCTGTACGAAGAAGGTCCTTGAACAGGGGGATCGCATATCCAACCAGCCGGCTGGCCAATACTTGATACTCAGGACAGGGCATGACGGTTGCCGGGGGTAGCGAGTCGAGCGTTTCCATGCAATCGGTCGGTCGCGATGCGTCTGTCGGATCCTCTGACGAGTCAGCGGCGGTGCGGTTTCCTCCGTGCGCTGTCTCAATCCGGTCTAGTAGCTGAGCGTCCAGTAGTCGCTCCGTTTCGCCGGGTAGGCCTTGACCGCCGCTGTGCGGTCGACGCGAGCGGCCCGGCCAGTTTTCACTGCGTGCCGCACTCGCTCGATCCGGCGCTGGATCTGTCTCGTTAACCTCCAGAGTTTTCATTCAGTCAACACCTCCCCGTCTCGACAACCTGATCATAGAGTTGTATGACCCTCACCCGCGTTCACCCCACGAACTTTCTCAAGAAAACTGGACCGGCGCCTAGGCGCGAGGCATCTTACGTCTTGCACGTGACAGGGTGGCCCGGCGCCAGCTGGGATACCTCTGGGGGTCTACTCCCTGCCCACGGTCCGTCTCTCCTGCTCGATCGCGCCATACCGCGTCTCCGTTGTATACAGTCCCCCGCGGTGCGCTGCTCGCCCCGCTGTCCCCGTCCTCGATGCCTTACTACGCGCCTCACGCAGCCTTCCAGCGACCTGTTGATGATCTTGCTGTCAGCACGATCCTGCTGCCCGATGTCATCCTCGATCTAGATCTTCAACCTGAACAGACCATTGCATTACCAATGATCATGGTCAGTTCAGTGTCAGCAGCAAGAGCCAGGTCAGCACCGGGGAGGTCCGGATGGCAGTCGTCGTCACTGCCGCGTCCGGCTTTGACCTCGGCTATGTCTGGAAGAACCAGGCAGAGTCGGCGGAGCCCGAGAGGTCCGCTGGCGGCTATTACATCAACGCGGCTCAAGCGGGCGAGCCGCCGGGCCGGTGGTGGGGTCCTGGTGCCGAGGCGCTGGGGTTCAGCGAGGGCCAGGTGGTGGAGCGCGGGCCGTACGAGATGGTCTACCGGCAGGTTGACCCGCGGACCGGGGAGAAGCTGGGCCGGTCGCGGGGAAACTACGCGAAGTTCGCCGATCACCTGGCACGGCTTGAGGCCGCCGAGCCGCACGCGACCGCGGAGCGGCTGCTGGAACTGGAGCGCGAAGCCGCGCAGGCAACCAGGCAGGCTCCCGTCTACACGGACATGACGGTATCGCTGTCGAAGTCGATCTCGGTATTCCACGCCTCGATCCGGGAGAACGAGCGCCGGGCACGCCTGGCCGGCGACCAGGCCGGGGCGGCGTGGTGGGCCGGAATCGAGCAGCGGTACCAGGAGGTACTGCAGACAGCCAACCGGGCTGGCCTGGAGTACGTGCAGGAATGGGCCGGGATGACCCGGACCGGGTATCACGGGGCGCGGGTGGGCGGGCAGGAGCCGGGCCGGTTTGAGGAGGCGCTGATCACGGTGTCGTCCTGGCTCCAGGGCACGAGCCGGGACGGGGACCCGCAGGACCACATCCACAACCAGATCGCGCGGCTGGTCAAGACAGCCCGGGACGGGAAGCACCGGGCGCTGGACACGGTGTGCCTGCGGCAGATCCTGGGCGCGGTCCAGGCGGTCGTCGCGACTCACGCGGAGTGCGGCCTGACGCGCGAGTTCGGCGTCGGGTGGGTGGCGCGCGCGGACGGCAACGGCAACGAGATCGCGGGCATCAGCCAGGAGCAGATGGACGCGTATTCCTCGCGCACGGTGTCGATCACGGACCGGATGCCTGCCGCGGTCGAGTCGTGGACAGCCAAGTACGGGCGCGCGCCGAACAAGCGCGAGCTGCTGTACATCCGGCAGGAGGTCACCCTGGCGACGCGCCACGGGAAGGAAGAGGGGGCCATCGACTGGGACGCGCTGACCGCCCGGTGGGACGCGCTGCTCGGCGGTGAGCTTGCGTCGGTTGCGCCGCGCGTATCGAAATTGCGCGGCCATGGAAACGCGGCACGCGCAACGCCAGATAACGCAGGACCCGCGCAAGCGGAGCTGACGCACGCGGTGCAGCGCGCGCTGACGCTCGTGCAGTCGGCGCAGTCCACCTGGACACGGGCTGACTTCCTGAAGCAGCTCGCGCTGGTCCTGCCGGCCGGGACGCGGCGGATGGCACCGGAGGCGGCGGTAGCGCTGCTGCATGAGCTCGCCGACGACGCGTTAGCCGGAGGGGTGGAGCAGGTGGTCTGCCTGGAGGCGCCGCAGTGGCCGCCGCTGCCGGACTACCTGCGCCGGGAACTGGACGGCCGCAGCGTGTACACCCGGCCGGGGACGGCCCGTTATGCCACCAGGGTTCAGCTCGCCATGGAGGAGCAGCTGCTGCGGGAGGCTCAGCGGCAGGGCGCGCCGCACCTGACCCGCTACCAGGCCGCGGCGCTGCTCGGCGCGGATGCGGGCGCGCTGGAGGAGCAGCTGCGCGAGCGGGCGCAGGAATCGCGCGCCGAGACGACGGACTCAGGCCTGCGCCTGGACCAGGGCGCGGCGCTGTATCACGCCCTGACGTCGGCACGCACGGTCGAGGTCATCGTCGGGCCGGCGGGGAGCGGCAAGACGCGGACCCTGGCCGAAGCGTCGCGTGCGTGGCTCGATGCGGGCATGGGGCAGGTGCTCGGCATCGCCACGGCGCAGGCCGCGCGCAACGTGCTCGCATCGGCTGGCGTGCGAGCCGCCGAGAACAGTTCCGTCTTCCTGGGGCACTTGCCCGGCCGCCGGGGCGCCCGCGGTATCCGGGATATCGGGCCGGGGACGCTGCTGGTGATCGATGAGGCATCGATGATGTCGATGCCGGACTTGCTGGAGATCGTCCGGCACGCGGGCCGCCGCGGCGCGAAGGTGATCATCGCGGGCGATCAGGAGCAGCTCGCCGCGGTCGAGTCCGGCGGCGGCATGATGCTGCTCGCCCGGCGGCTGGGCTACGTCCGGCTCGCCGAGGCCGTCCGGTTCACCGCCCAGTGGGAACGGGACGCGTCGCTGCGGCTGCGCACCGGCGACATCTCGGTCCTGGATGAGTACAACGAGCACGGCCGGATCCGCGGCGCGGACCCCGAGCAGGCGATGGACCATGCGGTCCGCATGTACGTCGCCCACTTCCTGGCGGGCCGGGACACGCTGCTGATGATCCACGACCGTGACCGGTGCCGGGAAGCATCACGCCGGATCCGCGATGACCTGATCCACCTCGGCGTCGTGGACGCCCGCCGGGAGATCGAGCTGGCCGACGGCGCGCGGGCATCGGCCGGGGACCTGGTCATCTGCCGGCAGAACGACCACGGGCTGGAGGCCGGGGAGGCGGGGCGGACGCTGGCCAACGGGGACACGCTGCGGATCGAGGCGATCCGCGACGATGGCACGGTCATGGTCCGGCGGGCGCTGGACTGCGACCCGGGCACCGGCGCCCGGCGGTGGACTGACTGCGCCTTCGCCTACGCCGGTTACGGCAATGCGGATCTTGGCTACGCGGTCACGGGGCACTCGGCCCAGGGGCGCACGGTCCGGGCCGGCATCCCGGTGGTCACCGGAACCGAGGAACGGCAGTGGCTGTATGTGGCGATGACGCGGGGCACCGACGCGAACACCATGATCACGTTCACCCTCTCCGCGAGAATCGCCGACGCGGAAGCAGGTACGAGACCCGCACCCGAGCTGGCACGCTCCGAACGGCTCGAGCGTGAACGCGACGGCCAGCCCACTGGGCCGGTCGCGGATGGTAGTCCGGAGCCGCGCGACGCGATCGCGGTGGCGGCCGACATCCTGGGACACGACGGCTCGCAGGAGTCGGCGCTGGAGACCCAGAGTCGGGCACTGGCCAACGCCGATCACCTGGCATTGCTGAACGCGATGTGGCAGGGAGAGACCGCTGGAGAGCAGACCGAGCGGTACCAGCGAATCGTGCAGGACTCGCTGCCGACGGAGTACGCGGCGGACGAGCTGACCTCGCCTCAGGCCACCTGGCTGTGGCGGACGCTGCGGGCAGTGGAGGCCGCCGGGCTGGATGCCGGTGACGTGGTACGGCAGGCAATTGACTCCCGGTCGCTCGCCGGTGCCAGGGACCTGGCGAGCGTGATCGACGCCCGGATCCGCCGCCAGGTAGACCCGCTGGTCCCGCAGCCGCAGCGGCCCTGGTCCGACCGGATACCTGAAGTCGCCGACCCGCAGCGCCGCAGTTTCCTCGCCGCGCTGGCCGCCGCGATGGACGCCCGCAAGGAACGGATCGGAGAACACGCGGCACAGCACCCGCCCGGATGGGCCGTCCGGGCACTTGGTCCGGTACCTGATGACCCGCTGGACCGGCTCGAATGGCAACATCGTGCCTCTGACATCGGTGCCTACCGCGAGCTGTACAGCTACGACCATCCCACCGAGCCGATCGGCCCCGAGCCGACCGGGGACAGCCCGGAGAAACGCGCCGCCTGGCACGGCGCGTTCGCCGCGCTCGGACCTGTCGACGTCGTCGACCTGCGCGGCCTGCCCGACGGGTCGCTACTGCACATGCGCGGCACTTACGCCGCCGAGACCGCCTGGGCGCCCCGGCACGTCGGCCGCGAACTACAGCAGATCAGGATCAGCGCCGATGACGCGAACCTGGCCGCGATCCGCGCCCGGGCCGAGGAACGCATCGCCCGCGAGCGCGGCCAGGAAGAACGCTCCGGACGTCATAGTGTTCTGGCCCGCTCCTGCGCCGCCATGGAGAGCTTCTACCGCGGACAAGAGACTGAGCTGGGGCAAACGATGGCGGCCCGGCGGGAATGGGAGCACGCGACCGAGCAGACCCGGCACCTGGCCGTGGCGGCCGACTCCGAACTCCGCCGCCGTCACCCCGGACAGCGTTTCGAGCCGCTCCGGTCCGAAGAGCCGGTGGTGGCCGATGAGGAACGAGAGCAGCTTGATCTCGTCCCCGGCGCTGAGTCCTACGAGACGCCCGAGTGGATCACGCGCCTGGCCGGCGAACGCCGCGCGGTTAGGGAACGGCTGGACGAGCGCAAGGCAGTGCGGGTGCCCAGCGAGGACCCCGACTACGAAGACGAAGGCGAGGCATGGCCGGCCTGGGCCGAGCGTGACCGCGACGCGATCCTCCGGCCGCCCAAGCCCGAGATGCAGCCTGCACCCGCTGTCGCCGAAAGGGCCGCAAAGGCACACCCAGAACGGCAGGCAGCCGGATGATGTCAGCAGGCTGGTGCACCATGGTGCGCAGGACGGACAGAAGGTCACCGCGATGAATGCAGACCCGCGCCGAGACGACACGCGCGCGGACGCCGAACTGCTCCACCCTGCCTACTGGCTCGTACACGGACTGCCATGGCAGGGCGACAGCGAACTAGCCGAGGCCGCGGTGGCGATGGCTCCGGGGGTGATCCCCCGCGAGACGCTCAGCCGCGACGCCTTCCAGATCCTCGGCTGCGCTGACCTGTACGCCCGCAAACACGGGACGCGGGTCGTCTTCTTCTCCGACCTGACCCGCATGTTCACCACCGCCGGAACATCCTGGGCACAACTAGACGTGGACTGGGAAAACGCGCTACGGGAACTAACCGACGGGCCGTTCCCCAGGCTGTTCCTGACGATCTCCGAGCGCGCCCACCTCTTGATCTGCGATCCGGCGATAGGCACCCCTCTTGCGGGGTCCGGTGGCGCGCAGGAATCGGCCGAAACGGAGCGCCGACTCGTCCGCCAGGCGATCACCGGCAAGCTCGTGAGCGACTGGCCGCCCTACATGCAGCAGGTCATCAAGGTCGGCCGTAGCCGTCTCGCCGGATGACCGCACCGGATCAGCGGAGCGCGTCCCGCAGTTTGCTCACAGCATCGACAAGCGCATGCGGCTTTGCCCGGGCTCGCCACTCGTCGAACGCATCCACGACCTCCTGAGCGGCCGCGGCAAGCGCCGGAGTCTCCTGCTCGCCATCCGGCGGCGGCCCGAGCACGAACGTGCCAACCCCGGGCCGGTGCTCGATCAAGCCCACAGAGATGAGCGTGCCGTGCACCCGGCCCGACGTAGTCCGGCCCACGCCGTGCTTCTCGCTCAGCTCACGAGCGGACGGGAATCGGTCACCCGGCTTGAGCTCCCCCCGCACGATCAAGTCTCTGTAACGCTCGGTCAGGCGCTCATACCGGGTGTCGAAGCTGCCGACGTCACCCTCAACCATGCACCGCACCCGTTCCGCCTCGCCGATCACCAAGTGTGATGCACACCATTATGCTCCGGCTGGCTTGCGGCGCGTGGCCGGCAGGACGATCGACCGGCACACGGACCGGCAGTCTTGCAAGCCAGACTTCACAGAGTTGTCAAGGCTGCTCTCCCGGCAGTCCTGATAGTCGGCCGGTGCAGTATGCCACTGGGAGGTGCAGCGGACGTGCAGGCGACTTCTGGCCGTCAGCCAGCGGGGAGTTCGGGAGTAGCTGATGAAGGACGGGCGCGGTTGTCGACAAGCTGCCAGTCCAATCCCTGGGAGTCGGTCACTTGCTCGGAGTCGCGAAGATGGCCGTCCCTTCGTCTCGTTAGGGTGCAGGCGAGGCCATTGCGATTTACTCCGGGGGGGGCGGTGTCCGCAGCGACCGGTGTTCTCCCGGCCGCCCGCCTGCCGCATCGCAACGGCCAGCCTCTGCCATCCCGGACTGCGACCCGCCCCGGGACGTATCTGTGACGAGGCATCAGCAAGGTTCACTGTCATTCACCCCGCACCAGCCTTCCCCTCGCCTGTGAACCCGGGCGGAACGGGTTCCTCGGGCTTTCCCTGGGCTTCGCACCCCGTCGGGCAGGACCCGGCAGCGCACGCCAGGGACGTAGTCCAGGCACGGACACTGCCTGGACTACGTCCCCGGCATCAGCCAGCCTCCCTTCGACGTACTCACTCACAACGTGCGACCTCACGTCGCACGATCAGCCAGATCTGCTCGCCGGTTGGTCTGGTGCGGCGGTCCAGACCGTCGCCGGGCTTCCCGAACTCCGGTCGGCCCAACGAGGACCGACAGGTGCATGAGGAGGGTCGGTTTCACCGCCATAGCCACACCATGCCCCGGTCTCCGCAGGTAGCAAGCAGCTGTCCGTCCCGGCTGAACGCCACAGACCATATCCATCCACAGCTGTAGCGATCGCCCAGCGTACGCACGTCGTAGCCGGTGTCCGGATCCGACAAATGCACCGAATAGCCACTGCTGGCGAGCAGATGCCCGTCCGGGCTGAACGCCAGTGCCGTGACTGCAGGGTGGGCGCCGGCCAGCGTGCGCACGGGCTGGCCGGTTCCCGGATCCCATAGCCGCACGCGAGGCTCATCGTTGTTGATTTCGAGGCCTGCGCTGGCGAGCAGATGACCGTCCGAGCTAAAAGCCACTGCGAGAACGTGGCCAGTGTGGCCTCTCAGGGTGCTCTTAGGTTCACCGGAAGCCGGGTCCCACAGCCAGACTGTGCCGTCGTTGCTGGCGCTGGCGAGCAGGCGGCCGCCCGGGCTGAACGCCACCGCGCGGACGAAGTCAGTATGGCCAACTAGCGTGTGCGCAGGCTCGCCGTTGACCGGGTTCCATAGCCGGACCGTCGTGTCGTTGCTGGCGCTGGCGAGCAGATGCCCGCCCAGGCTGAACGCCACCGCGCGGACTTCGTCGGCGTGGCCGGTTAGGGTGCGCACATGTTTCCCGGTGACTGGGTTCCATAGCCGGACGGTCGTGTCGGCGCTGGCGCTAGCGAGGAAGCGCTTGCTCGGGCTGAACGCCACCGCGCGGATCTCGCCGGCATGGCCGCTCAGGGTACGCACTCGCATGCCGGTAGCGGGGCTCCACAGCTGAACTTTCATGTCGCTGCCTGCGCTGGCGAGCAGGTGTCCGTCTGCGCTGAATGCTACAGCGGCGACCGTGGGCTTAGACCGCCGCCGACCGTGCTTAAAAGTGGTGACAACGGCTTGCGGGCCGGTCGGCAGAGTGCCGGTGCGGGGAGTGGGCCGCTGCGTTGATGGCATGACCGGAGCAGGCGCCGGGCTCGCGGCCGCGGGAGGCTCGGTCGCGGCTCTCGCCGCGGCATCAGATCGCCCCCCTAGGATTTTCAGGACGATTGCGACGAGCCGCGCGACGCTTTCGTCTGAGCGTTCTCCGAACAAGTCAGCGCGCTGGATCGACGCAATCATGCGGCCAGCACCAATGTCGCGGTCGGGGATGTCGCACTCATCGAACCGGACGGGAATAAGCCACGGGTCGTCCGGGCGGCGCAGTCGCAGCTGCTCGATTGCGAGAACGAGTTCCTCGTTCTGATAACTCTTGTCACGGGCAAGACTTGCCTGGGAGAAGCAGGCGATGAAGGCAAGCGCGCGATCGGTGATGGCACACCGGATTTTCACGCGCCAGTCCTCGCCAGGCCACAGGTCGGCAGTATCCCGCCACACCGGGATTCCGGCCGCTTCGAGCGTCCGCTGTAGCCGGTCGACGTGTTGTGAGTCCTCCCGGACGTACGAGATGAAGGCGTGCCCGACGAGCATGTTCCGTTCATCCACGATGCAACAGCTTATGGGAGCAAGTAGGCGCTCCAGACGCCAGATCGCGCGCCAGATTGAGGCTCTGGGCGCTGTGGCATTAGCGGCCACTACCTGACTAACGCATAACGGCCGATCTGGGTAGTGTCGCCGACCAGCACCGAGGTAAGGTTGGACGCCCATAGTGGCGGTTCTTGGGGTTATGTCTGAGAGCAGCCCGGTCACAGTCAGTGATAGCCGCCGATGGCTGGCGTCGCCCGGCGCAGGGGCGGCTGTGTCAGCCGGAGCGTCCGGCCAGGCGCATGTCCAGGGCCGGTGCAGGACGTGCACAGGTAGAAGTACGCGCCAGGCCAGTCAGTGACGTTGACCACGACCATCGCGTCCTTGTCCGGGTCTCCGGCAGGCTGCCCGCAGGCCGCGCACATGACGTTCTCCGCCAGCACCTGAGCTGCCTGGTAGCAGAACTTGCAGAGCAGCCTGCCGGGGCGGGTGGCGATCCACATCGCAAAGCCATCGTGCTCGCAGAACTCAAGCCCGGGAACCCGCGCCAGCAGCCCGTCCACCACGGCCTGGTCCTTCGGCCCCATGGCAGGCAGTGACCGCCGGCTGCGTTGGCGATAGCTCAGCTGAGCAGTCCGGCCCGGATCAGGGCGATGCGCAAGACACCACGAGCCCCGCCAGGATGCCGGCCTGCAACCAGGTGCCAGCGGAGCAGCCCGCGCCTCTTCCAAGCGCGTACGCGGCCATCTGCCGTACGCTCGCTCCGCGGCAGATGTGCATGTCTGATGGTTGGCAGATCCCAGGGCACTCGCTGATAAATCGGCGAGCGAGTCTCGAAGGATATGCGCGTGGGTGTTCAGATATTAGGGCATTCGATAAGATCGCACTGCGACCCGTAGACAATCTGACGATAATGGTAGATAGCGCAGCTGCGACCGGGAACAAACTTAATGCGGCTAATCGCGAGTATTTCAGAAATCTAGCAGTCTATCTACCAATCTTGGGGCTGCATACTCTGGCTGGACCCCACAGAATAGCGGCCGTCTATGGCCTTGCGCTCCACATTGCACAGCACAACCCTGCTTTGAATTTCTAATCTTTCTTATTAGCGTGGGGCATCACGGAGCGATTGAACGACAACGGCTGCTATCTCGGCGGCAATGTCCCCAGTATGCGGGGGGATCGCGTCTGTGGGGACAGCCATAACAGGTTGCATGATCGCAGCAAGGCCCTGCCTGCTGCGTATGCCCCCGGAGGTACGGCCGATGACTCTTATTGGATCGCCTTCGAAGACGTGGTCGAGCGGTGAGAGTGTAGCTGCTATCGCTGTCGAGCCAGTCTGCGTGGGTAGGTACCTCACTGCTGAAGCAAGTAGCGAGGCAGCTCGGCGCTGCAACTCGGGGATATCAACCAGCGCGCCTATGAAGTCAGTCGGAAGCGCGTGAAAGGCGCTGACCTGGCCACTGCTGTGGACAGCGAACCCTTTATATTCATGTTCTCTGCGCTCGGCGAACCCACTCCTCGCTGCTGGGGTGTCTGGCACCCAAGCCCACGCGGCGGTGCTGTCGTTGCCGACTTTGAGTTGATCGCCTTCCCGGAAGAAGCCGGTCTCGCGACCCATCCGTGCGAGTTCCGTTGGGAGCGCATGCAACCTGGTGGCGAGAACGGGTTGCGCGGCGAGGGGGACGAGGTGCACATCAAAAACCGGCGCATACAGGCTTGGGTCGCGTAGCGCCGGGGAATCCCATCGCCAGCGGACTGGAGCTGGCTGCGGGAGTCGTTCCCAGGCGAGGGCGACCGGTGCCGGTGTGACATCGAGCAGTGCGGCCAACACCGCGACGTTGAGCGACTCCGGGTCTGAGAACGATTTGCGAAACCGGCCATTGACGTAGTGCTCGACCTTCCGCTTGAACTCTGCTTGCCGTGGCTCGTCGGGCTCGCCAGTGGTCTTGGTGAACACAAGCACTGGCTTCCCCTGCCTGATTGCTGCAGTGAACTCCTCTTCAGTCGGCGCGATGCCGCTGTCTGGCAGGGGTTCGCCGTACCGCGGGCCGAGGAGGAGGACGTACACGTCAGAAGCGTCGACGCCGGCCAGACACGCATCCCGCGAGGAGCGGTCCTGCGATACGAAGTCCTCGAACCGGACTGGCTCGTACGGCGGAACGACGCTCAAGATCCTCGCGAGGGAGTTGCGCTCATCCTTCAGCGCATAAGTAACCGAAGAAATGAATACGTGCATCATCGGATGATAGCCGGTGTCCCCTGACACTCTTACACGTAGAGCTGCAGACGGTTCGATCCAGACCGCGTGGCCAGCACAGGAGGTATGCTTGGGTCATGCATTCTACGCCGCATTTCACACATCACGAGCAAACTCCGCGTACGCCGCGCCAGGTGCGAGTACCCGGCCGAGACGACATCGGCGAGGTCGTAGACGAAGGTAAGAATTTCGGAACGAATCCAAGCATCCGTTGCCTTGGTGTCTATTTCCCCGAAACTGGCGAATGCGCGTACTACGAAACTAAGCGCGTCCGGGACGCTGAGGATCAATAGCTCAGCTCGGGCTAACCGCTTATGCGCCTATTACCTTAGAGTCAGCCTCGCGGAGCGTGACCTAGCAGGCTCGAGCTGCAGCTGCTACGCAGCGGTTCGGTACAGAGCTAGTCGTTCTCCCTGTCTGGAAGTATAACCTGGAGATATGCTAGATAGACCAGTATTCTTCGTCCATCGACAGCCGGACGGCTCATGGACCATTGCACCGCAGCCACCGCTACCTGCAGTCACGACGTTTATCATCGACGGATGGGCTGGCATAAGACTGTACCGGGATCAGTGGGACGCCATCGACTGGTTTCCGAACTCCGCTGACTACTACGAGTTCTGCCGGGAATACGGAGAACCACCTTTCGATCGAGAAGATCCAGGCCAGGCAGCGCAGTCGCCACCCAGCGCGCCAGAACTCTAGTCCCAGGTCTCTGCTTACTGCGGAATGTTCCAGTACCCGGCAGGTGGGCGCATGATCAGAAGCGCGTGAACCCACCACTCGCTCATCGGCTATGTGCGGTCGGGTCGATCAGTCCGCGCGGCAAGCTCTTCACAGACTGCACGGGCCGGCCTGCCAGCACGTGGAACTGCGGGAACCACGCCAGCCGTGTCGGCGCGCGGAGGGTTCGTCGGCATGACAGAACGGTCTGATCTGGAACGTCAGCACGGCTGAACTGTGTTTGTCGCGCGACCATATAGGGGGATATGCGTGCCTATAGGCCCTTGAGCTTGAGTACGATCCGTGGCTAGCGTTCCTGCTGGCCGCTCACATGAGGGCCGTTCGTCCACAGGTACGCCTGCAACTCATCCGCAAGTACGCCTGCAACGACGTTCCGCTCACTGGTACAGCCGTCCAGGTGGTGAGGCGGGCGTGCCCGCGCTGCGCCAGCAGGCCAGCCTGCCGATGCACTCGCCCTGCATGTCTGCCTGAGGGCTGACGGCATCCCTGGCGAGCGCACGGTGTCGTCGGCGGCCGGCACCTTTGGCTGCGCTGCGCATGGCCGGGTCCACTGCCCTTGAGCGGGTGGTCGCTCGGTGGACCCGATCGCCTCTCGCCAGGCTGCTGACTCGGATGGCTTGCGATAAACCTGTATTCTTCCTATCGTGGTGAGCATCACACCATCATGGTAAGGAAGAATCGGAGGACCGGAGATGGCAGCCAGCGGCGATTACTGGGGCCCCGTCGGAGTGCCTGGCGAGGATCTTGCGGATGTGCCTGCCGGTGGTGATGGCGTCAGGGGCATCGATCTCCGGTTGCGCGGCGGCGGGGGAGTCGACCGTCCGGCGTGGTGGCTGACCGCGTCGATGGTTGCGCTGGGCGTCCTGGCCGGCGCGTCGGCGGTGGTGAGCTACGCGGCCCAGTACCGGATGGTGCTCGCCGCCAAGGCTGACGCGCCGGTCGCCGCGATCGAGGCGGGCATCCCTGATGTGGCAGCGCTGATCTTCGCGTCCCTGGGGATTGCGCTGGCGCTACATGGCAGGCGGGCGATCCGGGCGCGGATCCTGAATGTGGGCGCGGTTGCCACGTCGGTGGCGATGAACGTGCTGGCCGCCGGTCATGGGTGGCGGGACCTGGCGATCTGGGCGATGCCTCCGGTCGCGTATGCGCTGGCTTCGGACACGGCCATCGGGGTGGTCAGGGCCTGGACGATCGCCCGGCAGAGGGCATTGAACGAGGCGCTGGCCGGTGAGGACGCCACGCCGCTGGCGATGGTCGGCGGCTTGCTGCTCTGGGTTCTGCGCCTGGTGCTGGCGCCTGTTTCCACTGTTTCTGGGTTCCGCCGCTGGGTGCTGGAGGAGTGCCCGGTCGCGCCCGGTCGCCGCGCAGGCGGCACTACGCCAGGGCCTGGCGCGGAGATCGCGCTGAGGAATCGCCAGGCGATCGCCGGCCGTCCGGCTCCCCGGAAGCCTGGCCCGGGGCCCCGGTCCGGGACCAAGACGGAGCGTTTCCTGGCGCTGGTGGCCGAGCGTCACGGCCCGCTGTCGGAGTTCCCGCTGGCGAGCGTGTCCCGGGTCTGCTCCGAGCTTGCGTCCGAGGCGGACCTCAACCTGGGCGCGGCCCGTACCGCGCTGCGCCGTCATGTCCAGGCTGCCCGGAACGGGAGCGCGTCATGAAGTACTTCATCGTCCTGGCAGTGTTCTTGCTAGTCCGCTGGTGCCTGCTGCCGCATGGCCGGCTGCCGCGGTTCCGGGTCCGGCACCTGCGGATCCGGCTGCGGCTGCGGCTGCACCCCGGCCGGGGCCACGCGACCGTGGGGGAGCTGTGGCTGCGGTGGGGGCGGTTCGCGGCGTTCCGCCGGTCCGGGCGGTCCCGCCGGTCGCTGCCGGCGTGGCAGCGGATATGTCATCCGGCGTGGCATTGCCTGCTGCTGGGCCGGGCGCAGTACGGGCATGCGCTGCGTGTCCCGGTGGATGAGCACATCGTGATCATGGCCCCGCCCCGGACCGGGAAAACGGGCCTGCTGGCCAGGCTGATCCTGCATTACCCCGGCCCGGTGGTATCCACCACGACCAAGGCCGACGTGTTCGCACTGACCTCAGGGATCCGGGCGTGGCTCGGCCCGGTCCTGGTCTTCAACCCGCAGTCCATCGGCGGGGTCCTGTCCACGTTCCGGTGGAACCGGTCGAGGGCTGCGCCGACGAGGCGGTGGCGATCCGGCGGGCTGACGGGTTCGCGAACGCGATCAGCATGTCCGGCACCGAGGACCCGTCGTTCTGGAGCAGCAAGGCCAGCAGCTACCTGCGCGGCCTGTTCCACGCCGCCGCGCTGGCGGGCGGAGACATGCGGCTGGTCGCCCGGTGGGCGCTGGGCAGCGCCCGGGACGCCGAGGAGATCCTGGAGAAGGCCGGCGCCGGGCAGTGGGCCGCGGAGCTCGCGGAGCTGCGCGGCGAGGCGCAGAAAACGGCCGCCACGGTCAAGATGGTGCTATCCCGCGCGCTGGCGTTCATGACCGACCCGGCGCTGGCGCAGTCCGTCCTGCCCGCCGGCGACAGCGGGTTCGACATCGAGGGATTCCTGCGCGAGTCCGGGACGCTGTACCTGATCGCCGAGTCCGAGCACGACGACAGCCCGGTCGCGCCGCTGTTCGCGGCGATGGCCGGCGAAGTGCACCACATCGCCGCGCAACTCGGGCAGGCCTCAGCGGGCTCGCGGCTGGATCCGCCGCTGCTCATGGCCTTGGACGAGATCGTGCAAACCTGCCCGGTACCCCTGCCCACCTGGCTCGCTGACTCCGGGGGCAAGGGAATCCAGCTGATCCCGGTGACCCACGGCGAGGCGCAGCTGCGCTCCCGCTGGCAGCATAACGGGGCACAGGTCGTCCTGGACACCTGCGGGGTCAAGGTCTGGCTGCCCGGCATCTGCGACACCGGCACGCTGAAGATGGCCAGCGACCTGTGCGGGCAGGCGGCGCTGAAAGAACGCGGCCAGCACCACCACACCCGCCACGAAGTGATGACCGCGGACATGATCCGCCAGCTCCCCGCCGGCCACGCACTGATCGTCCGCGGCGGCTACGCGCCAGTTGTCGCCCGCCTCGGCGCCGCGTGGAAAGACCGCGCCTACAAGACCGCCCGCCGCCGCGACGCCGCCATCGCAGCACTGACACCGGCGCCTGAACCCGCAGCCCCGGACAGCACCTCCGAGGAAAGCCGGGCCGCCGGTGCCTGGCCGCCCCGGCTGACGATCGTCCCCGACCCCGACGCGGAAGACGGCCTGGCTGACCCCGGCGACAGCGCCTACCCGTGGAGCTGACGGCCATGACAGAACCGGAGGGACTGGCCGCGGCGCTGCTGCAGCTGTCCGCGCACGCGGAGAAGCTGTCCGCCCTGGACCACCGCGAGGCCGCCCACGCCACCGGGATCAGCGACCGGATCGCGGCACTGGCCACGCTCGCGAACGCCATGAAGGGCACCCTCGACGGCCAGGCGGAGATCCTGGCCGGGCTGATCGGCCTGGACGTGCAGGTCGCGGGCCTGGCAGCCCGACTCGATGAGATCGTCCCCGGTGATGACGGGGAGCTTGCGGTCTATCAGCCGCCGGCGTCACCGCGGTTCTGGAAGCTCGATGGCCAGGCCCGCCAGGACGCCATCACGAAACTCCGGGCATGGGTCGATCAGGTCTACCGGCCCGGCTACGGGCACCTGTCCGCGGCGCTCGGCGGCTGCTGGGAGCAGCACCCGCTCTGCCTGTACGCCCTGGACTGGCTCAGCGAGCTGTGGTCCGTGCTCTACCTCCAGCCCCGGCGCACCACCGGCACGCTCGCCGGCCAGGCCGAATGGCAGACCCGGCTGCTGACCGCCGCGGCCGAGCAGATGACCCGCGAGACCAGCCGGTGCGAGCACGCCGCAGCCCGCAATGGCAGCCCGGCCCGGACGGGGACCAGGCCATGAGCGACCACACCTCCAGCACTGCCCGAGCGGGGCTATCGGCCGGCCTCGCTTCTGGGCGGGCCGCGACTGCAATGCCTCCGATCCCGGACCGGAGGAACGTCTGATGAGCAAGGAGCCCGAGAACACGGTCCAGCGGGCACTGAGCTACGCCCACCGCGGATGGCCCGTATTCCCCTGCCAGCCCGGCGGCAAGGAACCCGCGACCAGGCACGGCTTCCACGACGCCACCACCAGCCCGGACCAGATCAGGTCCTGGTGGCGGCGCCAGCCCGCCGCCAACCTCGCGATCGCCACCGGCCACCCCGGCCCCGATGTCCTGGACGTCGACCAGCACGGCCACGCGGGCAACGGCTTCGCAGCCCTCAGACGCCTAAAAAGCGAGGGCCTGCTGGACGCCGTCGGCGCGATCATCGCCACGCCCGGCGGCGGACTGCACGCCTACTTCACCGGCAGCGACCAGCCGTCCGGGCGGCTGCCGCGCCAGCACCTGGACTTCCGTTCCCGCGGCGGGTACGTCCTCGCCCCGCCTTCCCAGATCGACGGCAGGCCCTACCGGCTCATCGGACACCGGGCGGCCTCCGGGGGACTGGACTGGGCCGCCGTGACCAGCCTGCTGGACCCCGGCCGGATCCGGCCCGCCCGGGCCAGGACAGCGGCACCGGGTGACCTCGGCCACCTGGCCGCGTGGGTCGAGCGCCTCCAGGAAGGCAACCGCAACGCCGGACTGTTCTGGGCCGCCTGCCGCGCCGTCGAAGCCGGCCAGCCCGCAATCCTGGACGACCTCGCCCAGGCAGCAGCAGCAACAGGCCTCACCGGCCGCGAGATCGCCCGGACCATCAGCTCCGCCAGACGCGGCAGCCAGCGCCCTTTTGAGCACCAGACCGAACGCGAGGCAGCGCAATGAGCGGCCACGCCGACGTCACGGCGGCCGCAGGCGGCCCTATCGGCTCGCGCTGGTCATACCTGACCGCCAAGAGCCAGGCCGGGCTCCCTGCCCATCCATACGCCGGCCTCGATCCGCGAACGGCCTCGCGCCGCATCGACCGCACCACGCTAACGACCCGGAGGTACCAGCAAATGACCACGCTATTCGTCGTCAGCGCCAGCACGCGGCTGAACGCCGGCGGCACCACCTGGCGGCTCCGCTCTCTCATCGCCATGGGCCACGACTCCAGCCGGATCGCCCGGGCCATGAACGTCCGCCCGAAAGCCATCCAGAAACTCGTCCGCGGCGACACGGCCACGGTCAGCCCCGAGTTCCGGGACCTGGCCTGCCAGCTGTGGAACGCCTGGTGGGACAAGCGCCCGCCCGAAACAACCCACAGCGAGCGCAGGGCCGCCAGCGCAGCCCGCCGGCGAGCCGAACGCAACAGCTGGCCAGCGGCAGCGGGCCTGGACGAAGACGAACTCGACGAACCCGGCTACCGGCCGTTCTGCCGCTACCGGCCCGCCACCGGCACCAGCATCGCCCCCGACTTCCGCCCGGCAACCTCGCCAGGAAAAGCCAGGGAGATCGCATGAACACCGCCCACCATCGCCGTCGAGATGTCCGCTCATCACGACAGGCGGACGAAAGGACATGACCGACATGCAACAACCGCAGAACGACGATGCCGATCGCCCACTGGCCGGGTACCGGCCCCCGAACGTCGTGGTCGACATGACGTGGCTGGACAAGTTCCTGCGCGACGCGATCCAGCGCAACGGGGCCGCCCTGGCCGAAATGCAGCAGGACAGGGACACGCAAACGTCAGGGCGGATGGCAGACCGGCAGCTCGAAGACCGGGAGGCCGAGCCATAACCCAGCACGACCGCCACTGCACCCGGCCAGGCTCCGATACAAAGCCGCCGAGCATGACGCGGCACCGAGCCAGCCGATCACGGCGCCAGTACCGAGTCCAGCGGAAGGAGAGACCAGCATGACCGCCAGTACGGCCGAGCGCCCCAGCGACAAGCTCACGATCGCCGAGGTCTGCGCTGATCTCGACATTAGCCGCCGGACCTTCTACGAGTGGCGGGCCAAGGGAAGAGCGCCTAGGTGCATCCGCCTGCCCAACGGCGGCCTGCGCATCCGCCGGTCCGAGTACCAGCGGTGGCTGGACGCGCGAGAGGAACTCGCCTGATGGACGACGCGACTACCTACGACGTCCGTATCTACAAGACAGAGGTCTACAAGGGCACGAGGGTAACGACCTACTACGTCCGGTGGCAGGTAAACGGCCAGCGGCGTAAGGAGCCCTTCCGCACGGTCGCGCAGGCAGACAGCTTCCGCTCCGAACTCCTGACGGCCGCGCGAAAAGGTGAGGCGTTCTCCACCAGAACAGGGCTGCCGGTCTCCTTGCAGCATGGTGAGCCGGAGGAGCGGGACGAGCCAGGGCTGAGCTGGTATGAGTTCGTGTGCTCTTACACCGCAGTGAAATGGCCTTATGCCTCCCCTAACCACCGACGCGGAATCGCTGAGGCCCTGACCGACGTCACCGAGGTATTGACCTGCCCGGACGGTGCCCCGCCATCGCGTGACGACCTGCGCACGGCGCTACGTGAGTGGACGTTCAGCGACCTCATCCGCACCGGCAAGGAGCCCCCGCCTGATCTTGCGCCTGTCATCAGCTGGCTGGAGCGGAACACAGTCCGGCTGGCTGACCTTTCCGGCGATCAAGGGCCGGTGCTGGCCCGGCGCATGCTCGACCGGATCAGCCGGAAGCAGGACGGCACCGTGGCCGCGGCGAACACGGCAAACCGCAAGCGGATGGTCCTCGGCAACGCGATGGACTACGCCTGCGAGATCGGCGGACTTCCGTCCAACCCGCTGAAGCGGGTGAAGTGGACCAAGCCGCGGACGCTGCGCACGGTAGATCCAGCTGTCGTCATCAACAGCAGCCAGGCGCGCCGGTTTCTGGCCGCCGTCGGCAGCCAGGGTCCGCGCGGCGAGCGGCTGAAGGCGTTCTATGGCTGTATGTACTACGCGGCCCTTCGCCCCGAGGAAGCGATCGATCTGCGCCGGGAGGAGAACCTGATCAGCCTGCCGGAGCGCGGCTGGGGAGAAATGCGCCTGACCCACTCCCAGCCGCGCAGCGGAACGCGGTGGACCGACAGCGGCAAGTCCCGCGAGCGCCGCGAGCTGAAGCACCGGGCGGCTGGCGAGACCCGCCTGGTACCGGTGCACCCCGAGCTGGTGACGCTGTTACGCGATCACCTGGACCTGTTCGGCACCGGGCCGGGCGGGCAGATATTCACCGGACCGCGCGGCGGCACCGTCGCGGAATGGTCCTACCTGGAGGTGTTCCACACGGCGCGCCGGAAAGCGCTCGCTGAGACCGAGGCCTCGACTCCGCTCATGGGCAGGCCCTACGACCTGCGCCATGCCGCCGTCTCGACCTGGCTCAACGCCGGGGTGCCCGCCGCGCAGGTCGCCGAATGGGCAGGCCACAGCGTGGACGTGCTGCTGCGGGTCTACGTCAAGTGCATCGCCGGCCAGCAGGGCGAGGCCAAGCGGCGCATCGAGGACGCAATGGGACAGCCGGAAGACGGCAAGTCAAGCGATAGCGACAGGGAAGCAGAGCCCGGATGACTCAGCCGGCTAGCCAAGGCGGCCAACGACCGCAACTTGGGCACGTATTCGGCACAGCCACCCGCATATGGCCGCTCCTGGCTGCGCTCAACCGCATACCCCGGCAAGGCGATACGCCCATCCCTAGCCCGCATGTGTGCAGGTCAGGCGCTATTTTTGCTGGTCCTGGCGGAGGGTGTGGGATTCGAACCCACGATGAGACTCACGCCCCATAGCGGTTTTCAAGACCCGCAAGTCTCATCCCGGCTGATCCCGGCGGATTCTTCAACGTCCCGTATCCACAGCTGAGCGCGACGATTCGAAATCCTGTCGTACTCCGCTATCCCGGCACGTTCCCCGCCGTCTGTCCCCACCGTGTCCCCACCCGGCACGAGCCATCAACCCCGTTACAAGGCGGGCCGCCGCATGCGCGCACAACGCAGCGACGGCCCTAGGACCCATCCCCGGATCGAGAGGACAGGTACATGACAGACAACGCTACCGACCACGACGAGGGCCCGGGCCTGCCCGAGGACCCGCGCGTCACGTCGGCCCGCGAACTGATGGCCGAGCACCACCAGCCCATCACGATGACGCCGGGAGACGTGCGGCACCTGCTGGCCCGTTTCCAGCGGCGTGTGCACGAGCTGCTGGAGCTGCTCGATGAGCTGGTGATCTTCCCGCGCAACCCGGCGGCCGAGCGCGCCCGGCTGGCCGCTGAGCTGCTAGCCGAGGTGCCGGCCAGCCAGCGGGCCGCGAAGCCGGACGGTGACATGGCCGCTGCGGTGGCGGCCGGGCTGGCCGGGCTCGGCGACGACACCGCGGTGATCGTCACGAACTGGCTGCGGGCGGCGCGCAGGCAGGCACTGACTGAGGTGCAGCGCGAGGTGCTGGCTGCCGCCCTGGCCGACGGGGCCGACTACCGCGAGTCGGGCTGTGACCGCGCCTGCGCCGACTGCAGCGCCTCGCCCGCCGGGCTGTGCGCGGACCACGAGGCCGACCTGGACAAGGCCGATAGCTACCGGGCCCTGGCGCGCGCGCTCGGCATCGAGGCGGAGCTGTGAGCGCGCGGCGCAAGGGCTCGGGCCGTGCCCGGCTCCGGGCTGCCGAGGACCGCATCGAGGTCTGTTTCCGGGTCGTGGCGGAGCTGGCGATAGAGCTGGAGGGCGCCGGGGTCCGGCTCCCGAGGGGGACCCTGCCCGTGGTCGACGCGATCATGGCGGCCCGCGGGAAGCCGCCGCGCCGGCCGGTTCCGTCCCGGCGCGAGCGCTGGCTTCAGTTCTGGTGGCACGTGCACGGCGAGCTGACCCATGTCATCTTCTACCGCCTCGTCGGCGACATGATCCTCGGCCGGTACGCCCCGGCCCGGATGCGCCGCGCCGCGTGGGTCAACGGCTTCAATGTGGCGCTCGGCGGCAAGGATGCCCGCTGGCTCGGCCTGATGGGCGAGCACGCGGACGGC
>Ga0182024_10006681_pt1 | contig 25230 bp, 18 predicted proteins | sample P32metaG_FD_120480 | JGI IMG/M metagenome (GOLD analysis project Ga0182024, IMG submission 120480) | Permafrost microbial communities from Stordalen Mire, Sweden - P3-2 metaG (Illumina Assembly) | ecosystem: Environmental > Terrestrial > Soil > Wetlands > Permafrost | place: Sweden: Stordalen...
GCAGCTTTATCCGTTGCGAGCGTATCCGATCTAGTGGCGCTGGTGACTAACTCGTTCTTTAACGCGACGGAGGGACATCAGGCCAAGTCCGGTCCCGTGGTGGTCAGGAGCCTCCCACTGCCGGTTCGCACCGAGGCGATCACGGTCTCACAAATGTGGCACCCGCGCCTCGACGCCGATCCGGCGCATCGCTGGCTGCGAGGCTTGGTGATGGCGACCTGCCGTAGAACAGGGGCGATAGATGCCCATGCGGCAGCAGCGCGAGCAAGAAGTAGCCTATGCCTAACGCTCAAAGATTCTAGACCGCCAGCCGACGTGGGCAGTATGAGTGCCTTCTCCAAACCAGTGTTTCGTCCGTCGCATAAAGGGTAAGTTTCGGGACGACAACCGAGGGCAACAAAATCAAGGCCTGCGCTCTCCCGTTTTGTTGTCCGATTAGGGAGTGCCCAGACCGGTTCATTTCTTTGTATACGTTGATGAATGCTTCGTCTCGTTTTGCTATCCCATTTTAGGTCATCACTTCCTTCACCTTCAGCAACCGCGTTCGCCAGATAGTTCCCAATATCGGCTTTTGTTTTTAGCGCACTTTAGGGCGCTAAAAACGGCAGATGGCGCAGCAAAACTTAACGTTCCCGCGCCACTCAACCGAGAGGCAGGCCTACTTCTTTTTCCTTTGCTCGCTCTTGATTTGCTCTGCGGCCATCCTTTGCGCCACATTCAGAGCTTCGTCGGCGGGCACCTTAACATCGGGCTCGACACCAGTTCCCTCCCAGTTAGTCTTCGAGATGGGATTAACCGCCCGTGCGAATGGCACGCCAATCGTGAAGTGATCATCGATCCGGTGGCCTGAAACCGGGTGCGCCCCGCCTCCAGTCGTCTCCCCGATGATGGTCGCGCGCTTGAGGTTCTTCAGATTATAGGTGAACTCCTCCGCACCCGAAAACGTTCGCTTTGCCGTTAGCACGAAGACCGGTTTCCCCGCAAGCCGCTTTCCGGGAACGTACGGAAGGGTCCAATACTGAGTGGTGCTGTCTTCCTTGCGATTGTAGAGATCGTTCAGGTGCGTGTCGGTATCGAACAGGTAGGTGCTGATATAGGCGACCATCCTCGGATCGCCCCCGCCGTTTTCGCGCATGTCGATAATGATGGCATCAACGCCGCCCAGGAAATTCATGGCCGCTGTCGCCGTCGCGCCGCATATCGCCGGATCGGGGAAGGCATTGAACTTCAGATATCCGATGTTGGACGGAAGGTGCTCCACCTTCTCGAAGAAACAGTTATTGCGCTCCAACTGTGTCCGCATTCGCACTTCGGCCTCGGGATTCCGCTCCGGGCCGCCTTTCGGTAACACGACGGGGGAAAAATTGACGCCCAGATGCTTGTCGTGGCTGACTTCTCGTAAGTGTTCGGTGAGCAGCGTCGCAAACGCGTCGCCGTCCGTTACGGCGTCGTACTCGCCCTTCTTTTGCCGCGCTCGCACGGCCTCCTCCATCTTCTTGGCCATCTCCGGAAAGACGTAGAACTCGTTAAGGCTCGCAATCGCGGCGTCGATTACGCGAGTCTTCGTAGCGGCATCGACTTTCATGGTCATGTCGGAGGCGGTCATGCCCGGAGGGATGGCGCGAAGACCGAAAGCCGTCACCACGGGCGGATCCGCATCGCTTAAGTCGAGCTTGCCCAGAGCATCGGTCGGGCTCGCCTTCTCTTTGACGCGGAATTCGATATGGAGACGCTCGCTCTTGTCGATGCCTAGCAATTCGAACCCCCCGGTCTGATTGCGGAAGGACATGGTCGGATCGAGGGCCTTCTTGGGCTCGTACTTTGTGAGATAAGCCTGGATGCGGTCCCGGTCGCCGCTGTTGAAGGCATCCAGCCAGGCCGCCAGCGCGTGTCCGGCGGGAGTGTCGGGAATGGCGGGAGCTTGGGGCCAAACACAGGCCGTGCTCATAAAAAGGATCAAAGCAGCTCGGAGAAGCATATTTTGTACCTCACTCGATGGGTTGATTTCGCCGGAGCACTAATTCTCAGACGGTTTGTCCAGGCGATCGTTACGCCAAATTCGCGAGGTCCGGTGGCCTGTTCGAGGTCCTGAATGACTCGGGCTCGACGGGCCGCCGGGAAGATCGGAGGCGGAGCCGGACCAGAAGACTGCAAAACCTGGGAGGCGCGTACGGTCTCTAAGAAGACGGGCTTCCGTCACTGTGCCTGATGTCAAGCATTATCGGCAGGCTTCTGTGAACGGCGTTTCCCAGGAGGAATCCGTTGCCTTTTCAGGGTTGGCCAGTGGTGACCGGCCCCGAGCATTCTCCGAGTAGCGCGTGATTCGAGACTTGGGCCTTCTCAAGGGAGTAGCGTCGCCCAACCTGCATGTTGCCGCACTGGATCGCCGCGCTCGGCGGCGATGCAGGCCAGATTGTAGGCCGACATGGTGGGCGAAAGCGTTTCCGATTCCATCGCATGGCCCCACGCTTGTTCCAGAAGTTTCTCCCGCTCCTCGCCTGTCTTGGTCCGTGCCTGAATAAGCAGGAATCCGCCCCAATTGTTCTGGATTTGATCGAGAGAAGGTCCCGCAGGCTCTGAGAGCGCTGTGGCGCGCTCTATCATCATGGCGCTGCTCTCGCTTCTGGATTTCCATTAAACAGCCCCGTGCAACGGAAGACGGCGTTTCAAACTCCTTACGCACAATTCTTCACGCCAGCAGAACTTATTGTTCAGGTAGACCAAGCCAGGCTGCAATCCTCGCCGCTAACAGTGAGGTGCGGACTGTAATATGGATCGCATCTCGCGATCTGCGCGCCCCACCGCTCGGCGAATAACTCGCGCTCCTCCCATGCTACGCCCAGTGGACGCGTGGCGGATTCTAGATGGCACAAGCGCGCTGAAGCCTCCAGAATCACCTCATAACCGCCCTGGCGTGCTCTCAGGCAAAGATCGACATCATTGTAGTTGACTGGAAAAAGAGGGTCAAATCCGCCCAGTTCCTCAAAAACCTTGCGGCGAATCGCGATGCACGCTCCGGTAACCGCGCTCACATTGCGGGTGACGGTTGTCCACGGCCAGAACCCGCCGTCAAAGGTTCCCCGGCCGGGATGTCCAACCGCACCCATCAGCCCGAGCGCAATCCCGGCGTGCTGGATCCCGCCGGAAGGATACCGCAGCAGAGCCCCAACGACTCCCACCTTCGGACGCTGGACCTGCGCCACCATCGCCTCTAACCATGAGTCGCACAACGGCCGCACGTCGTCGTTGAGCAACACCAGTATGTCACCCCTGGCTGCTTTTGTACCTAAATTGTTCATTGTCGCGAAGTCGAAGCGGCCGCAATAGGGCACGCGAGTGCAGCAGGAACCCGATAGCAGCCGGTCCAGTTTGTCCTTATCTTCGGCAACGTGCTCAACGACGATCGTTTCGCGATGCGGATACGCGGTCGTTCGTTCGATGGAATCCAGACACTTCCTCAGCAACTGGGCCCGGCGCGAGCAGATTACGATACTCACCAGGGGCGAACCTTGTACCTTGCGCCGAATTGCAAATCCATTTCCCGAGGGTTCCACGGTGCCAGCGAGACTGCGCCCGGCAACGAAATGCTCAAGCGCAAGCCTCGTGCTCTCCGGGCTGCTGCCGTTCTCCCCAGAGCTCACGAGAACTCGCGGCACGCGATGAAGACGCACTGGCTGCTCGGTCAGCCGCAAAGCAAGGTCGAACACGTACGCGCCTTGTGCTCCTTCCCGAAATCCTCCAGCAGCCTGAAATGCGTAGGTCGATACCACTAGAAACCGGCCCATGTATAGCGGTGAAAAAATCAAATCGGGGGACCATGCGGGTTTGAAGACCGGATCTCGCCGTGCGCCCGAGGCGGTCAGATGATCCTCGTCGCCATACAGCACGTCAAACCGGTCGTTCTGCAGTTCCGCAGCCAGATCGAACAGCGCATTGGATGTGAGACGGCTCTTGGGACTTACGAAAACCAGGTAATCGGCGCCCGCCTCGGCCGCTCGATTCAGGGAAGCAGCCGGCTGGTTTCCCACTGTCAGGACCTTGAAGCGAGGCCGGTAAGAAAACTTGCTTGCGTCGATGTCGCGGGAATTTTGACTCTCCAGCCAGAGCTGGTACACTCGCTGTTTCTCTCTGGCCGCAGATCCAGTGTTCACCAGGCGCCCGGCACGCGCCTTGATCAAACCAGAAGCGCTCCCGATGTGCTTCAAAATTCGAAAAACCCGACTGTCTTCCAGCGCCCACAATCGCGCGTCTATCTCCCTTTGGTTCGCGACCAGCCGGTCCAGGCGTCGAACGATCTCGGCCCGATCCTGTTCCCAGTCTGCCGGTTTCCCATCTTTCAGGTCGACCGGATCGCCGGGTACGTCGTTCTCGCGCAGGATTTCCAGAGCCCTTTGGAACGCCGTTCCATCGTTACGCACCTCCCCATTATGCCATCGCCTGCCATTGGGCATACAAGTAAGAACCCGCGAGTTCAATCAGGCCGCATGGCGCGACGCGTGGCTTCGAGCCGGGCGTGGCCGAGCCTGCGATCGGGCTCCAGATAAGCGCCCTCGGCCCACTCGTTCCAGGCATTCACAAATAGAATCGGGTCCTGGAACCGCGCCATCCGCAGGGTTTGTTCTACCAGGGTCCTCAGCCAGCGTTCGTACAATTCCGGGGACGAGCGGACCAGGATGTGCGCGCGGGTCCCACGCCGGGCGGTGTTGTCCCAGGCCGGCATGACTCCTCGATACCAGGTGTAGTCCGGCCATAGGCGGGCCAGTTGGTGTTCCACAATCGCAGGATAGTCTTCCAGATAACCTTCAAAATCGGCTGCGATTCCTGGAAACAATTCCGGGTCGATCAGGGCTCTTTTCGGGATGTGAGGAGGAAATTCCACGGCTGCGTCGAAGCCGTATTGCCGGGGGTCGTTGAGTCCGAAACTCTGGACGGCGCACAGGTGGATCTCCCCAATGCCTTCCGTCCGGCACGCCTCGCGCCATCGGTGAACCGTTCGGATCGGGTCCGGAAGTTGGTCAGCGCGATACACCAGCAGCATCGGCGCGCCATTGCTGCGAATGTATCTGCGGTCTTTGAAATAGGGAAGGACGTCCCGGATGAATCGTTCGCCGGCGCCGGAGTAGTCCTGCGCGATCAGGAGTTCGTCCGCGGATCCGTCCCATCGACGCGACCAGTTCTCGTTGGCCCAGCAGAGGCAGAAGGGAAAGTCCGGCCGGCCGCTGCGAAGCATCTGCTCAATGGGCCGCTCCAGCACGCGCTGCCCGTTGAACCAGTAATAGTAGTAGCAAAAGCCGTGGACGCCGTATTGCCGCGCGAGCGCCGCCTGCTGCTCCATGATTTCCGGCAGACGCAAATCGTAAAATCCGAGGTCCGCCGGCAACTGAGGCTGGTCATGCCCAACGAAGTTCGGCCGGGCTTGGGTAACGGAGGTCCACTCCGTGAATCCTTTGCCCCAGTTCTCATCGTTTTCCGGAATTGGATGAAATTGCGGCAGATAAAACGCAATCAGGCGTGCAGATACCCCTTCGTCCGCGATCGCCCCCGTCGTCGTGACGGCCTCGCTGGTATGACCGTCACACAAGATTGCTTCGTAAAATGTCTTGATGGGCGGGACGTTTGTTTCCCAGTCCAAGCTTCGCAGGGCAAACTTCCGCCCGTTCCGGCCGATTCGCGCTGCCAGTTCCGCATCTTCCAGCAGGCTAACGATCTTTCCCGCGATCTCAATCGCACTCCCTTCCTGGAGTACGACAGCGTCAAATCCATCCCGCAGAATTCGCCCAAGATTCGCTTTTGGCAATACAACGGGCTTCCCCGAAACCAGAAACTCCGGAAGCTTGGAGGGAAACCGATAATCGTTGAACGGGCCGGAACGTCCCGGCTGCACCAGCAGCGTGGCGGCCGACAGGAGAGCAGGCAGCTCAGAACGTGGGATAAATCCGAGGTCGGCAACCGCACCGGACTCGATGGCTCCGTGAATCCAACCTCGGTCCTCGACGTGATTCCAACCGGTTTTCAGAAGACGGATCGAGACCGCCGCCCTTTTGAGTACTTGTACGGCAAGAAACAGACTCCGAACCTCAGACGCATTCGTATCGTGAATATTGCCGCAGTAAACGAGGATGTTCCGGGCGTCCAGGTGTTGATGCCACGGAGGATCTCCGACCGGCGCCGCCGGCTCGCGGAACTGCTCGTCGAATCCAGGCCAGAATACAAGGCTCGGGATCTGGGGAGGTTTGAATTCGAGGAGGCGGTCTATCACCGCAGTCACACCTGCGGCACCTTTCAGAAAGTGCCTGTAGCGCAGGGGATGGGAACGGTGCTCGGGCACCAGCCGGTCCAATGTGTCCGCGGGCAGCTTTTCAAGTTCCGCGTAGCTGTATCCGGGACATTCGCTTTCGAGAATCACTTCCTCGTTGTCCTCCAGGTGTACCAGATAAGGACACGAATGCAATTCTGCCAGACGTTCGGTCAGCTTCCTGACCAGCTCTCGTGGAGTCCAGGCATGGATAAGACTCGGGCCTCTTCCGTCAGGGAATCTGATGCCATCGGCCGCCTGGACATAGGAGAGGATCTCAAAATCCGCGACACCGTGAGACAGGATTGTGCCGGGATCGTTCGGCACGCACACGGTACAGCAAACTCCCAGCCTGCTCAGGGTATTGGCAATGCTGAAAATGTGCATCGCGCTGTTCCCGGAGAAGTCACAGTGGCTCACAAAAACAACGTTCATGAACTAAACCGTCGTCGCCATTGCCATTTTCTTAGGCTCATAGCCGGGAGAAATCAGGCTGAAGTTTGGGTTGTAGAACCGGTCTCCATACTTCGCAATCGAGCCCCAGCGGTCCGCAAACAGCGCCCGGTCCAATGGCGAGCCGTCGGCTATCCTGGACCCTGCGAGTCTTCGCAAAATTACCCGTGGGGTTACGATATTCCGCAGCCCCGCAGTACAGGCCCTCAGGCTGAGGTCGGCGCCCCCGTATAGCGAATCCTGGTAAAAAGGCACCAACCCGCCCAGCGCTTCCAGCTTTTGGCGGGAGATCATCAGGCACTCGCCTGACACACACGACGCCTCCCGCACGCACGACAGGGACCCCGCATAGCCGTCGGAATCCGCCCGCCACCCCTGCATCGGGTAGCCAACAATCCCATCCATCCCGAGAACCAATCCCGCATGCCACACTATATTGTCTCGATTGACCAGGAGTGGCGCAACGCAGGCAATCTGCGACTGCTCGCAGTACAGCAGCAAATGCTCGATCCAGTCCGGTGTCAACACCTCCAGGTCAGGGTCGATCCAAAGTAAGTATTCCGGGGAGCCTTCGAACGGCCCAACCTTGAAATTCGGGTAGGTCGACCGCTCGATAGAGGAAATGCACGCCGCGCTTCGACCACGCACGACGATCAAAACACTCGGAGCGCTTGCTCGCGGTGCGGGTTTGATGATTAGCCGGTGCGCCAGCGCCGGATGCGGTTCTGCGATTGCCGGGATGCGCAATCGGTTCAGGTGGGCATTCACTGCCGACGCTTGTATGGGCTCGATAGGCCCCTTCTCGTCTCCATGAAGCGCCACGCTGCCCGGGATTCTTCGCCAGAAGTAGAGGACCTTTGGCAAATGATAAATTTTCCCGCTATTTTCCGACACGCGCAGCATGAATTCAAAATCCTGCACACGGTCAAATCTGGCGTCGAACCCGCCTAGCTCAACTGCCAGACTTCTCCGAACGACCAGTAAATGGCCGACGAACATGACGCCGCGAAACATCTCCGGGGACCAATCCGGTTTGTAGAATGGCTCCGCCGCTCCGCCGTCGGCTTCGATGTAGGCCTGGTCGGTGTAAAGCGCGTCAATACCAGGATTGCCGTTAACGACGTTCGCTACCTCCATCAGCGCCTCCAGGGCGATCTCATCGTCGTGGTCCAGCATGGCGATATATTGCCCTGTCGCTAAAGCCATCGCCTCATTCGTAGCTGTTGCTATTCCTCGATTCTGATTGCCGAATTCGACCCGAATACGCGGTTCGCGCCCGCAATACTCCCGAAGCGCTTCGAGCGTTTCCATCAGGCTCGATCCATCGTCATAGATGCAAAGCTCCCATCCTTGATAGGTTTGGCGCAGAACGGACTCGATTGCCAGGCGTAGGTAGCGGGCCGGTGTGTTGAAGGTCGGCATGAGGACGGAAATCAAAGGTCCCTGCGTTTCGGCTTCTGATGCGCTGTGGCGCATGGAAATGGGCTGGACGGCGTTTGGGGCTGATCCGCGAGACGTCCTTCGTCCTTCGGCTTTTCCGTGCATCATGAAATGGAGCAGCGGATTCATGCCGCTCGCCTTAACATCCGGGTAATGTTCCATGTAAAAGGACGTGTCGAAGTCCGGGCTCGGATCCCGGCCCTCCCGCGCGCCATGCTCGAAGTAATGGATCAGCGGGTTCATGCCGGCGGCCGCGACGTCCGGATTGCGCGCTCTGTAATAAGCGCTCTTGAACAGCGGATGCGGATCTCGCGATTCGTCGGCCCCGCAGGCCAGGTAGTGGGCCCACGGATTCTTGCTCCCTTCGGCGGCGTCTGGATAACGTCGCTTGTAGAATGTGGGGTCGAACAAGGGGTTCTTTGGAAGCAGCCACCGCGCCTCCGGAACGCTCACGCTTGAAAGCAATCGGGCCAGCGGCTTGCCGGAATAGGCGAAGGCCGGAGTCGCGAACATCGCCTTCGTCACAGCGGCAAGAATCTTCGTGGCTGGAATCCCAATCCAGCGGAGCGGGGCGGAGGCCATCCAGCTCCATGAACCCTTGACGGCGTCGACTTCTTCGCGAAGCGCTGCCGCTTTGTGGCGATAGGCTTCACGTTGCGCTACGAGGCTAGCCGCCGCCGCGCCGAATTCCGTTTCCATGCGAGTTCGCTCAACGCGAAGCTGACGCACTTCAACCCGGGCCTGGGACTCCAGCCCTTGGAGCGCGCCGATCTTGTTCCTATAGCTCTCAACGTCGGCCTGAACACGCCGCAGGCCGGCTTCGACCTCCGAAATCCGCTCCCGGAGATTCACACTTTCCGCGAGTCGCATTTCGGCCTCGGCTTGAAAAACCTGCTTCTCCTCCCTCAGCTTCGTCACGGCGGATCGAACCCCCAACAGTTCCTCGCTCAATCGACGCCCTTCCGCCTCGCGGTCGCGAAGGGCGTTTTCAAGAGCCTCGATCTCACCTTCCAGCCGACTCTTCTCCTCGTGCCTCAGACGCAATTCGGTTTTGGCCTCCAACGCTTGCGCGCTCGCAGCGTGTAGGGATCGAAGGGACTCTTCCAGCAGCTGGGTCAACTCGTCTCCGAGTGCCGCCGCTCGCGCGGCAGCCTCGCGATTCTCACCACGCAGAACCTCTAGGTCAGCTTCGCGGCGCAGCATCTCGATATGTCTTCGCTGAAGCTCCGCGTACAGCCCGAGTTGAAACTCACGATCATCGAAGGACCCGGCGCGCACTTCCGGCAGAGGCCCATCCGAGGCCACCCCGACCATGTACATCGCGGCGGGAAGGCCGGACGCCCATTCAAACAGGTTGTCATGCACATGCCGGAATCCTTCGTAGCTTCCGTATGCGTGGCCCATGGCATGATCCGGAACGATCAAGGATCCCGTTAGCGAGGACTGGACGAAAAAACTGGAATTCCTGAAGTGTTCGCCGATCAATCCATCAAAACCCGCCCGCCCAAGCTCCTGCACGTGAAACGGATTTGGCGGCAAGGAGGCGAAGAATTCGTGATCCGGCGTCGACATCACCAGCAGACCGTCAGGACGCAAAACGCGCTTGATCTCTCGAAGGAATTCCTGGTACTCGCCCAGATGCTCGAGAGTCTCAAAACTGACGACGACGTCGATTGATCCTGCGGCGAGCGGGATGCGCCTTGCGTCACCGCGCAGGAAGGTCAGGTTATCCGCAGAATAGTTCTCGGCCGCGTGCCGGACGGCCTCTGCGGCGACGTCCACTCCGATCACCTCGCTGGCCACCCCGGCCAGCAGCGCGCTTCCGTAACCTTCGCCGGAAGCGATATCCAAAACTCTCTTGCCGCCGCAGAATTGCAGTGCAAAAAAGTATCGATGAAGATGTTCGTGACGTATCTCGCCTTGAGACAGTGTCGTGAAACGTTCGCCGGTGAACTCAAGCTGGGCCTTGGGCATGGGAACGCGAAATGTCTTTTTGCTGGACAATGACGAGTCCTCTGGATCTGCCGCCCAAGAGCTGCGCCATCATCTGGGCGCGGGTTCCCAATAACATAACATGCACTGTCATTCGGACGCGCAATCGACTCTGATATAGTGGGCCGATGAATCGCCCGCTCCTGGGATCCCTGCTCTCTCCGGGATGCACAGTGCTGTTCATTTCGCTCAGCGGCTGTTCGACGTCCGCGCTACCCCAATCTACAGCGGGCGCGGCGAAGGAGACCGGAACCAGCGCAACACTTGCAAAGTTGCCAGGAGCTCCCATGTGGAATATTGAATCTGTGGGCCCGGTGAACAGTGCGTGGGAAAAAAAGACCTTCGACCTGCCGGCACAGGGCAAAATCGAGATCGTTGGCTGGGCGGTGGATCAGGAAGCCAAGGCTGCGGCGGGAGGAGTGGTGATCACCATTGATGGTAAGGCGTTCGCCGCTCAATACGGGAAGGCGCGTCCGGACGTTGCGGCGGCATATCACGTGCCCGCCTACGAGAACGCCGGTTATTCTCTCGAGTTACGCGCGGAAGCGTTTACGCCTGGAAGCCACATCGCTTTTGTTCGTGTCGTGTCCAGCGACCGAAAGGGTTTTTGGGAAGTGGGTCCGTATAACCTGAACTTTCAGGGAAAGTAGGAGCATTCAAAATATGAGCCAGCGACGCAGGACCGCGACGATTGCGATTTGGCTTTGCGCGGCAACGCTGTGCCGCGCGCAGGGCGTGATCACCACTTTCGCAGGGTCCGACATTACGTATCCGGGCGCGTCGTTCCCCGCCAACAGCGCATCGTTCGGCCAACTCATCAGCACCGCGATCAGCCCGGGCGGCCAAGTCTACTTTGTAAGCGAGTCGCGCTCCTTAATTCTGAAGTTGGACCCGGCCTCCAGCACCGTCAGCGTGGTTGCCGGCATCGGCATCGGGGGATACTCGGGCGATGGTGGGCCCGCCACGAAGGCCGAACTGAACAACCCGCAAGGAATCGCGTTCGACCCCGCAGGAAATCTATATGTCGGCGATAACGGGAACGGCGTGGTCAGGAAGATCGACACGACAGGAACCATCACCACCTTTGCCAAGGCCCCGTACGTTGTGGGCGTGACCGTCGCGCCGGACGGCACTTTGTACTTTTCAAATTACCTCCAGGTACTTCATATCAACTCCGATGGGACGTCTACGGTTGTGGCTGGAGGAGGGTCGCAGGGCTTTAAAGGAGACGGCGGACCGGCGACCGCGGCGCTGCTCAATACCGTGAGCGGCATCATTTTCGACCGATCTCACAATCTTCTGGTGGCCGATAGCGGCAACAACCGGATTCGACGGATCGACACCAACGGGACCATCACCACCATTGCGGGCAATGGTCAAAGCGGTGCATCGGTGGCGGGGCCGGCCACTTCGAGCGCTATCGGATTTCCGATCGGACTGACGCTCGATTCCAGTGGAAATTTGCACACCGGCAACTATGACAACGCCCAGATGTTGAAGATCGATACCACCGGCCAGCTCACGGTTCTGAATTCCAGCGCATCCACTTTCTTTTTGACTGCGCCGGGCCCGGTGGCCAAGGCGGAAATCACTCCGTCATGGGCGGCCGTCGACAGCGCGGGCAATCTTTACATCGTCGATTCCTTCGCGGGCTGCCTGTGGGAGGTGACCACTGCCGGAACCATCCAAGTGGCCGCCGGCTTTGCTCCGGCCTTTTTCCTGGGAGACAACGGACCGGCGATGTTGGCCGGATTGAACGCCCCGAATGGAATCTGGCTGGCCGCGGACGGATCGCTGCTGGTTGCCGAACAACTCAACAAGCGCATCCGCCGGATCTCTTCGGCGGGAACGATCACGACGGTCGCAGGTAACGGCGCTGCGGGATTCGCCACTCCGGGCCCCGCCCTGTCCACACCGCTGACTGTCCCCGGCGCGGTGGCCTCCGATGCGTCTGGAAACATTTATCTCGTGTCAGGCGGACAGGTTTTTCGCGTGAATTCCGCTGGGGCTCTATCGGCCTTCTATCAGGGCAGTGCCTCCGCCAACGCCATCGCGACGGATGCGCAGGGCAATCTGTTGGTCGCGAGCGCGGGCAACCAGATTATCCGGGTCACTCCGAGCGGCGTTGCTACTGCCATTGCCGGTACGGGCCAGGCAGGCTTTTCCGGCGACGGTGGCGCGGCCACCTCGGCGACGCTGAACGGGCCCATGGGAATAGCCACGGATTCCGCGGGCAACATTTATATTGCCGACACGTATAACAGCCGCATCCGCAAGATTACTCAAAACGGGAACATCTCCACGGTCGGCGGGGGCGCTGCGAATGAAGTAGACGGCGTGCCGGCGACACAATCGGCGGTACAGCCCTACGGCCTGACCTGCGACAAAGCCGGGAACATATACTTCGTCGAGTACTTCACCGAACGTGTGCGCGAGATTTCCACCAACGGTATCGTCTCCACCATCGCTGGAACGGGCACACCCGGATTCTCCGGTGACGGCGGACTGGCCACCTCGGCGACGGTCAACGGGCCTGCTGGCGTGGCTGTAGATGGTGCGGGCAACATTTATATTGCCGACCGGCTGAACAACCGGATTCGCAAAATTCTCGCCGCGCCGGTTTCGATGACCGTGTCGTTGCACCAGTTGACGATCACAGCGCCGAGTTCCGGGGCCCCCGCTCAAACCAGCGTCGCCGTCGTCAGTTCGGTGCAGGGACTCGCGTATGCGCTGTCGCCTTCAACACAATCAGGCGGAAACTGGCTCAGTGTCAGCTCCCCGCAGGGACAGGCCACCGGTTCCTTCGCGATTATTGCCGATCCGACCAGTCTATCGCCGAACACCTACCAGGGAACGGTTACCATCACCAGTCCTCAAGCCGTGCCGCCAACGCAAACCATCGCGGTAACGTTTCAGGTGACCGCCGGCTCGCCCCCCAAGCTGGCCGCCGGGAATGGTCCGCTGAGTTTCTCCCTGACGGCGGGCGCCGCACCGGCTACCGCTCAACTGACGGTCACCAATCAAGGAGGCGGGACGCTTTCCTTCACCGCATCCGCTGCCACTGCCAGCGGCGGATCCTGGCTTCAGGTTTCCCCCGGCAGCGGAACAGCGCCCGCCTCCACACCGGCGTCTCTCACCGTGACCGCCACGCCCGGCACTCTCGGAGCCGGAACCTACGGCGGTTCCATCACGGTGACCAGTGCGACGACTGGACAAAGCATTACGGTGAGCGTGACGCTGGCGATCAGCGCAGTGCCACAAAGCCTGCTGCTGTCGCAAACCGGATTCACCTTCACGGCAGTGGCTCAGGGGGGCTCGCCATTGCCGCAGAGCTTTGGCATTCTGAACAGCGGCGGCGGAATCATGACCTGGTCGGCGAGCGCAACAACTCTGTCCGGCTCCGCATGGCTGAGCATAGATCAGACTAGCGGTACGGTGACGACGCCCAACCAGGACGTGTCGCTGGTCAACGTCAGCATCAGTCCCGCGGGTTTGACGGCGGGCTCCTACTATGGACAGGTGCAAGTGAGCGCACCCGGGGCGCCGAACTCACCGCAGACGGTCTCGGTAGTGTTGAATGTGCTGCCGGCCGGAAGCACTCCGGGTGCCGACGTGGAACCCACCGCGTTGATCTTCATCGGGCAGGCAGGGAGCAGTCCCGGCGCTCAGACGGTGATGATTTCGAATCCGCAGGCGAGCGCCATCACGTTCGGAGCGAGCTTCTTTACGGTTCCGACCGGCGGCAACTGGGTGCGGTTCTTGCCGGCGAACGCAAGCGTGCAGCCGAATGCTCCGGTCTCGATGCTGGTGCAGCCGGATTACACCAACCTGCCCAGCGGCCAGTATCAGGGCTTCATTTCGCTGGGATTTGCCGATGGATCATCACGGTCGGTGCACGTGTTGGCGGTGGTGTCGCCCAGCCAGTCCCCGGCTTCCATCGGGCCTCTTGGCGCGCAGGCATCCAGTTCGTGCTCTCCCATCTCGGTTCAGCCGACCTCGCTGACCGATCCCAATAGCATTGTGACGATAGGCGTGCCGGTATCGCTGCAGGTTCGGGCCGTGGACAACTGCGGGAATCTGGTGACTTCCTCCGACGGTTCCGTTGCCGCGACCTTCAGTGACGGCGATGCGTCGATCAACATGGTGCATGTCGGTAACGGGAACTGGAGCGGCACCTGGACACCGCGAAGTGCGACGCAACCGCAGGCGACGGTGGAGTATCTGGCTATTTCCGAGAGTGGTCTCACGGTGCTCACCGGTATCGCGACCATTAAGGTTTCTGTCGTATCCGGCGCCACTTCCGCGCCACTCACCTTTGGAGCGGCCAATGCGGCGAGTGGCGCGGGAGCATATATCTCGCCGGGAGGACTTGTTTCCATCTACGGGCTCGACTTGGCGGACAGCACGGTGATCAATAGCAGCCTCCCGTTTCCTACCCTGTCCGGAGGAGCCCAGGTCCTGATGGGCGGCCAGGCTCTGCCGTTGCGATACGTCGGCGGCAACCAAGTGAACGCGCAGGTGCCCTTCGGTCTGAATATAAATACGACACAGCAATTGGTGGTGCAAAAAGGAACCACTCTGTCGGTGCCGCAGGCTTTACTGGTGGCTCCGGCGCAGCCAGGGATCTACACGCAGGACCAGAGCGGAACCGGAGCGGCCGTGATCGTCGATGCCAACACCAACACCCTGATCACGGCGGGAAATCCGGCAAAAGCGGGCGACATCGTAGTGATCTATTGCAACGGATTGGGTGCGGTTGCCCCAGCCGTTCCGACCGGAACACCAGCTCCGCTCGCCGGCCCCTTGTCGAGTACCGTAAATACCGTCACCGTGTCGATTGGAGGGATCAACGCCGCCGTGAATTTCGCGGGCCTGACGCCGGGTTTCCCGGACTTGTATCAAGTCAACGCGGTTGTGCCCGCCGGTGTCATTCCAGGTGGCGCAGTACCAGTGCTGTTGACTGTCGCCGGGCAGACTAGTCCGCCGGTGACGATCACTGTACAGTGACGTTGGCGAGAAGTCGCCGTTAATGCTGCACAACGGGCAACCTGGTTGGCACGTGATAGCGGCTCGTCTATTCATCGGTCGACCATCATGGACGTCTTCATGCTGCGCCTACCTTTGAACCCAACCTTATTGGGAGGCAGGCTGCCATTGCACCAGCCGGATGACGTTGTACGTCTGGTCGGCGAGATAAAGGTTACCAGTCCGATCCACGGCGATGCCCGATATCAAACCGAATTGCGCATTGATCGCCACGCCACCGTCGCCCGAATAGCCTTGCGACCCGTATCCCGCGATCGTCGAAATAATTCCGTCCGGCGTCACGATCCGGATGCGCTGGTTAAAGCAGTCGGCGATATAAAGGTCGCCGATAGTGTCTACAGCAATCGCCGTCGGCGTATTGAGCTGCGCGCTCGTAGCCTGACCACCATCACCCGAGAAGCCCGGCGTTCCATTGCCGGCCACCACCGTAACGGTTCCGTCCTTGGCAATTTTGCGAACGACGTACCCGTTTATATCTGCCGCGAAGAAGTTGCCGTCGGAGTCGACAGCAGACGCCCAACCGCCGGCGGACGGGGTCAGAGTTCCATTGGGCGTCAGCCTGAAGCCACTAAAATACAAGTTGTTCGAAGCATCCACAGTGAGGCCTCGTGAGCCGTTTAGCGCGACGGTTGTGATCACGCCACTTGCCGAAACTTTGCGGATAGTCCCGTCCCCGATATAGAAGTTCCCCGCCGAATCCGCCGCGAGGCCATATGGGTAATTAATCGTCGCCGCTGCTGCCGGTCCGCTATCGCCCGTATCCTCGTTAGTTGCGCCGGTGCCTGCGACCGTCTGTATGTTTCCGTCGGGCGCAATCGTTCGAATGCGCAGGTTCGCCGTGTCGGCAATGTAAAGATCGCCTTTATTATCGACCGCCAGCGCCCCTCCCCAGATCGGCTGGCTGGACCAAAGAGAAAATCCGAATTGCGCATTTTTGGCCGGCCCTCCGTCGCCCGCAAAGCCCCACCCGCCGGTGCCTGCAATGGTGCTGATTATCCCGCTGGGCGAAACTTTGCGAATTAAACCATGCCAAGTGTCGGCGATGATCACGTTCCCTGAGCCGTCCACAGCAACCCCGTAGGCAGCCACAAGTGCCGCGGACGTGGCCGGTCCTCCATCGCCAAACTGATTTCCGCCGCCCGCGATCGTATGGATGTTCCCGTCTGGAGTCACTTCGCGGATACGCGAATTCTCGCCGTCCGCGATGTAAAGATTTCCGGCGCCATCGACAGCCAATCCCACCGGAGAGTTGAGTTCGGCCGATATTGCCGGTCCTCCGTCTCCCGAATATCCGGCAGTGCCGTTGCCTGCGATCTGCTGAATTGCGCCGGACGTCGAAATCTGGAGCAGCCGATTTCCCAGTTGGTCCGCGACATACAGGTTCCCATTCGCATCGGTAGCGAGCCCGGCATATCCTTGAAAGTTCAATGCCGACGCAGCTACCGTGTGTAGGATTCCGTCGGAAGTAATCTTGTATATACCGTCATAGTCGGCGGCGTAGACATTACCGCTCGGGTCCACGGCAACGGCGGAGACACCCTGAAATGCCACATTCAAGGCCGGGACGCCATCATTGGTATATCCCTGAGAGGCACCTCCAGCGATGGTCTTGATGGAGCCATCTGTCGAAATCTTCCGAATCCGTTGGTTGCCGGAGTCGACGACGTACAGATTCCCTGCCGCATCGATTGCGAGCGCCCCTCCGTCGAAGTCGTAAATATCCTGAGTCCCAAAACTCAGCGCGGCCTGGCTTGCTGGACCCCCGTCGCCATAGAAGCCCCCGTGGCCGTTTCCCGCGATTCGCGTTAGAATTCCGTTCTTACTTACTTTAAAGATACAGCTCAGGGTAGTCGAGAAATATATGTTGCCGGACGAATCCGTCACAACGGACCCTGTCTGCCCGAGCGCCGCCTTCAAGGCCGCTACCGGCGCGAGCGAACCCGGAGGTCCACCTGCGAACGTCGAAATCACAAACGTCTGCACCGAGGTAACGGTGTTGAATAGAAGCGCCGCTGCTAAAGTCGCGCGCGTCACGAAGGTTCTCTGAGTCATATTTGCCTACTGTTTTATGAGGTATCCGGACGTCGAAACCAGGCAGGTGATCGTCGCTGCACCACTCGCGGAGTTGAGATAGTCGCCGCTAAAGGTCACGCGTCCAAATGGAGCATTGACGCGCAGCGTCATTTGCTGCGACGCGATGTAGACATTCACGCCGCCTCCGGAGTACGACGTTTGAAAGAGAAGAGGATTGTTCGCCGTATCGGCCTGTCCGGGTGCCCCTCCCGCTCCGCTTTGCCCTGGATTTGCGGGATCCGAGGCAACCAGAATCTCGCCATAAATGAGGGTCAACACCGTCGGAGCCACACATCTGGCGGAAATATGCTCGATCACGGCATTGTAACCGCTGGGAACCTCGGCGACGTCCTGCCCGCTGCCGACTGCTGCTCCCGACGGGCCTGGGTGTGTGAATGTGATCGTGCCCGTCACGTGCCATGGGGTTTGAGTTCCTGATTGCGCTTGAGCGCAACAAGATACAGCCATAAGGATCGTAAGAATATGTTTTGACATATCCCTTACAATATGGCTTCCCAGCCCGGCGAACAACGTTCCAGGGGTTTGAACGGGGTTTAATACTGATGCAGAACTCAGAAAGCAAAGGCTACTTCCGAAAACATGACCGCGACGACGCCGAACCATAGCGCCTCCGCGATCAGCGCCCCTCTCTTGGTAGTGGGTTACGTCGATCGCGCGAGCAATCTTCTCACGATCGCCACTCACTGAAAAAAATGGGGATGCGCTGGTGCGTTATTCCGGAAGGCCCACCTTGCTGCGAAGCTTTCTGGCCCGCTCCTCGTGGCGCAGGCCCTCGAGCTCCGGACCCGCGAAGGCCGCGCCCACGCGCATCGGGCCTTGGGGAGCCATTCGCTCAAGCGCTTCCCAGGCACGCTCTTGTTCCCCCAGCCCCAGGTATGCCAGCACCTGATGAAAGGGGTTGGCGACATCCGCATCGGCGATTTTTTCCGCCTCGGCGCGTCGGCCCACTTTGGCGTAGGCATAGGCGAGGTAACCGCGGATGGGCGCTCCGGGACGCACGCCGCGCACGACTTCGGATTCGAGGACATCCACGGCTTGGACGTTCTTGCCTAGCCCTAGATCAGTGCGGCCCAGACATTCGCTCCTCTGCGGCTCGGCGAGCTTATCGCATTCGAGTGTCGCTTCCTTATAACGGTGAGTGGCGAGAAGAACCCAGGTGAGGTGCTGACGCGTGTCGTCGGAAAGTGGATCGCCTCTCTGCGCCACGCGCATCCACCGCAGAGCCTCGTCGAACCGCCCAAGAGGCAGCAGAAGGTACATCGTCAAATCGCCGTAGGTCTCCGAACGGTTAGGCTCCAGCTCCATCGCGTGATGAAACGTCTTCTCCGCCATGCTCCACTGCCCCCGGCGCGCGTAGGCCATCGCCAGCGCGTCCTGAGCTTCCGCCAACAGCGGGTCGAGTTCGATGGCTTTGTCCGCAGCCGCGCTCATCTTCGTGACTTCATCTTTGCGGTCGAAATAAACGGTGCTGCTGCGATACGCGTAAGTCGCGGCCAGACCCGCATAGGCCGGGGCGAACGAAGGGTCCTTGGCGATCGCCTCCTGAAACGGCCCGATACTTTCGCGGAAGCCCAACGCCCGAGCGTGTAGATACAGATCGTAGGCTTCCGCGCTGGTCTGATAGTGGCGCTGGCCGCGGCCCAGTTTTATGCGCAGGTTATTCACGATCGCACGGGAAATTTCGTCTTGTAAACCAATCACGTTGGAGACGTCACGATCGAATCTGCCTGACCATATGGGTGCGTCGTTGCGAACCCGAACGAGTTGGGCGTCCACTCGCAGCCGCTGACCCGATCGCAGAATGGAGCCGTCGAGAACGTATTCGACCGATAACTTGTGGCCAGCCTCCTGCAAATCCCGAGGCTTGCCTTTCAGGGCGAAGGACGAGGTCCGCGACCGGGGAGCGAGGCCGTCGAAAGTGGTCAGCGTTCGGATCAGCTCGTCGGTGAGCCCGTCGGCGAGATAGTCGGAGGCCGGATCGCGGTTCAGGTTATCGAAAGGAAAAACCGCGATCTGAACGGGTTCGGCGCGGCGCCGGGTCCATAGCAGCACGACAATGGCGAGCAAAGCTACCGCGACTCCGGTAATCACAAGAAGGATCCAGCTACTCCGCTTAGGTGGGACCGGCGCGAGTTCGGCTGGCGCGGCTTGATGCCGAAATGCAGGAACGTAACCACCTTTCGGCAATTCGATGACAACGGGGTCACTCGACCCCTCGTCCAGATAGTATTCGCTGAGCCGTGCCCTCAGACGTCCGGCCTCGGTGCGAACGATCGCGTCCTGCTTGGGATTGTAATCGGCGCGGCGTCCCAGGACCTCGGTCGCAATGACGGTTTCCTTCAGCTCCGCCTTGCGACCCTCCAGAACCCGCTCGACGATATGTCGTAGGAACCGCGAAAGGCGTTCGTTGCGGGCGAAACCCCGGCTGGCCAAAACTCTTGCGAGTTCTTCACGGATGACGTCGTCCTCCGGGATAAGGAGCATCGATAGGTTCAAGGATATCTTGTTTCTCTTGCGTGCAAGGTGTTGTCACATGTTCCAATCGCTCGCCGTGGTCGTACGCTAAGTAGCGCAGCGTAACGGCTCCTTTGCTGACGCATTTGTTCAACGTGGCGGTGCGCCTATCGCGTTCGATGTCGAAGGGCAGCTGGAAGATCCTTATGAACGTCAGTGAACCCGTCCAGCGGACCTCTAAGGAGAACTCAAGCCCATCGATCACCTATCTCGCGCGCTCAATTTCACTTGATGTGGCTGACCCCACGAGGTAATGTTCATGTGGCCGATAATGCCCAACATCTGGACTCAAAATGAACGAACTTATCGCAGTTGAGAAGATCGCGCAGTGGGAAAAGTTGAAGGCGCTCGTGCTGGACAGCGTCTCCTCGCCGATCACCAAGCGCGTTTACAACATGGCTCTGAACGAATTTATGGAATGGTTCCAGCAGGCGCCGCGGCCCGGCTTCACCAAGGCGACCGTGAGCGCGTGGCGGGTATCGCTGGAGGAACGCGGGCTCGGCTCATCGTCCATCATTATTAGGATGTCGGCCATTCGCAAACTGGCGGCGGAGGCGGCGGACAACGGACTGCTCGCGCCGGAATTGGCGCAGGGTATTAGCCGGGTCAAGAGCGTCAAGTCGACTGGCATTCGCGTTGGCAACTGGCTGTCGCAGCGGCAGGCGCAGGCGCTGTTGAGCGCACCGGATATCACGACGGTCGGCGGCCTTCGGGATCGCGCAATCCTGGCGGTTCTTCTAGGCTGCGGACTTCGGCGATCGGAAGTAGCGGCCCTAACGTTCACGCACCTTCAGCAACGCGACGGGCGCTGGTGCATCGTAGATCTGCTTGGCAAACACGGACGCATTCGTACCGCGCCGATGCCCACGTGGGTGAAGGTCGCAATCGATGCGTGGATTTCGGCGTCGGGCATTGACGATGGTCATATTTTCCGGCCAGTGAACCGCGGCGGCCTCGTCACCGGCGAGCGCCTGGGCGAGAAGGTCGTCTGGCAGATGCTCAAAAAGTATGCAGCCGAGGTCGGCGTTGCCGGTATCGCGCCGCACGACTTGCGGCGCACCTGCGCGAAGTTGTGCCGGGCCGCCGGAGGTGAGCTGGAGCAGATCCAGCTGTTGTTGGGCCATGCCTCGGTTCAGACCACCGAACGGTATCTGGGCACCCGCCAGGATCTGGTGCACGCGCCGAACGACGCGATCAAGCTGAAGTTAACTTAGTCGTGCGAGGTCGCGCGCTGGATGGGGTCGCTTGGCGACTCCGGTGGCCTTTCTTGCCGACGTGGCGGACGTCGGGCCCGCGTTGGCACTTTCCTTGGACGGGTGCAGCAATGGATGCAATACGCAATGAACTCGGTTCCCTCCGCTGCTCGGCGAGAGGTGGAGATCGAGGTCTACACAGCTGTGGATGCCGCACTCTCCGGACTTCAAACCAGCGAGGCAGCCTCGATTACCCGGCGCGTGGTGGACGCGGCCGTACATCGGGCTCTTCGACCGTGGACGCGGAAACAGGAAATCGAACGAGCCCTTAATTCAGCGATCGACAAGCTGCCGTGGGCAGCAGAACAATAGGGAGTACGTGCCGTTGAAGCTGCGCGCGTCTGAGGCAGCGGTCGAAGCGGTCGGCAGGCTCCGCCAAGAGGCGACCAGGAGATGGAGACCGCGGCGGTCCAGGCGGTGCAACCGGTGATCCGCGCACCCATACGCTGGAACAGGTGGAGCGGATCGCCGCGTCCATTCGAGAATTCGGTTTTGTGAACCCGATCTTGGTTGGGGCCGACGCCACGATCATTGCGGGTGAAGGGCGCTTCCGGGCGGCCCTGACGCTGGGCATGCGCAAAGTCCCGGTGATTGTACTCGGACACTTGTCGGAAATCCAACGTCGCGCTTTGGCGATCGCCGATAACCAGATCGCGTTGAACGCAGGCTGGGACGAGCGGATGCTCCGCGAGCAGCTGGCAGCCTTGAAGGACGCGAATTTCAATCTGGACGTCCTCGGTTTCGATGATTTGGAACTGGCGCGGCAACTGGCCAACGAAGAGGAAGCCCAGCTCACTGACGAAGACGATGCTCCGGCCTTTCCCATCACGTCGATCACCGAACCCGGCGATCTCTGGCTCTTGGAATCTGGCAAGCGTCGGCCGCATCGGCTATTGTGCGGGGACGCTACCGCCAGCCAGGACACCGCGCGCCTGCTGACGGGGCAGGTTCCGTTGCTCATGGTGAGCGATGCTCCCTACGGCGTCGATCTCGAACCGGAGTGGCGCGAGCAGGCCGGCCTGAACCCGTGGACCCGCCAAAGCGGCAAGCTTTCAAACGATGATCGGGTCGATTGGTCGGAGGCATGGGCACTTTTCCCTGGCGATGTCGCCTACGTTTGGCATGCGGGCATTCACGCCGCCGAAGTTGCTCGCGGGCTGCAGGCCCTCGATTTTCAAGTCCGATCGCAGATCACCTGGGTGAAGCAGCACTTCGCCATCTCGCGCGGCGCCTATCATTGGCGCCATGAGCCGTGCTGGTACGCGGTGCGGAGAGGTCAGACCGGACACTGGCTCGGCGACCGCAAACAGACAACCGTCTGGGAGGTGGCGAATCTGAATCCGTTCGGCGGGGAATGCGCGGAAGAAAACGAAGTGACTGGCCACGGCACGCAAAAGCCGGTCGAGATCATGCGCCGGCCGATTCTGAATCACGCGTGTTCGGGGGAGGTTTGCTACGACCCGTTTCTGGGAAGCGGCAGCACTCTGATTGCTGCTGAGAGCATCGGGCGAATCTGTTACGGCATCGAGATCGATCCGCGGTATGTCGATGTGGCCGTACTCCGATGGCAGCGGTTCACCGGAAAACAAGCCGTGCTCAACGGCGACGGGCGGACGTTTGATGAGATTGCGCGAGCGCGCCGGCAGGAGGTCGCATGAAACATCGAATCTGCTTGGCTAACGTTTCACCAACGACAAATAAAAAAGGGCCGCCGAGGCGGAACCCCGGCGACCGAGAGAACCCAATTCGGTGGCGTTCAGCCCTTGAGCGAGTAACGGCGCTCCCCGTCCGCAATCTTGGTGGAGGTGACGGTCAAGCCCATTTTCCGGGTCAGAACGCCCGAGATAAAGCCTCGAACCGAGTGAGCTTGCCAACCGGTGGCCTTCATCAGATCCGCACCAGTGGCGCCCCCAGAGCGCATCAGCAGGTCGAGAACCTTTGCTGTCTTGGTTCCCTGACGGGCGTCCGCGGCCTTTCTTGCCGACTTGGCCGACTTTGCGCTCCGGTTGGCTTTCTTCGCTGGGGTAACCCGTTTGGCCGACTTGCCCTTAGACGAGGCCACGTGGCGCGAACGTCGGGCGACACGGGGCTGTTTGGCCGGGGTTGGCTCCCCGGACGGGGCGCTGACCTTGGTATTGGCGACTTCTGGAACATCGTTCATCTTGATTTCTCCTTCTGCGGTGATTACCGCGAACACATGAATCACTCGGGTTCCCTCCAATTGCAAGCGGATTGTAGCGGGAATCCGCAACGGCTGGAGGATGATCGGCGAAGGAAAGGCGAGTTCGGCCTCCAGATAGGGGCAGATGGTGGCAGATGGTAGGACACGGAGCAAAATTCGGCCGGAAGAAGGACCAGGCGATCGCCGCGCTACTCTCCCACAGAACCGTGGAAGAGGCGGCTCGCGCGGTAGGAATCGGCACCAACACGCTCCAGCGGTGGATGAAGGAGCCGGAGTTCGAGGCCAAACTCCGGAAAGCGCGCCGCACGGTGTTCTCCCACGCCATCGGACGACTACAGGAGGCTGCGGGCGCTGCCTCAGCAACCCTATTGAGAATCATGCTGGACACGAACACACCGGCAGCAACTCGCCTGCGCGCCATCGAGATTGTTCTTGAGCAAGGGGCTAAGGCCGCCACCATCGAAGAACTCGACGGAAGATTGGCGAGGTTGGAGCGGAACGCACGTTCTGCGGAAATCACTTGGTTGAGCTCCATGCCTCTACCTGACACAGCGGCACCGCTAGCGCAGATAGCGGCACCGGGCAGCAACGACTCAGAAGCTGACGCGGAGGCCGACGAATAACGCCATGGCAGAACACATTCAGCCACGTGCAAACGAATCGGTGGATTCACCCAGCAGCCGCATCTCCGTGCTGGAGATTGCGCGGCGACTGAACATCGGGCGATTGGCGGTCTACTCAATGCTGGAGCAAGGCATCATTCCGGGACTTCGCTTGGGCCGGCGGTGGATCATCACCCGGCAAGCATACTTGACCTGGGAGAGCACCTGCGGCCTCCCGCCGGGCACTGGACTTCCACGCGAACCAGAGGTAGACGTGGTGAACTGATGCCCGTCTTCAAGCGCAAGTACGAATCCGGAAAAACAGTCTGGCGCTACATCTTCAACGCGCCCGGTTCCACCCGGCAGGATCGCCGGTTAGTGGAAGCGGTGGGCTTCGCAAGCAAGCAGGAAGCAGTCGACGCTGAAGCGAAGCGCCGTACCGAGGAACTTCAGAAGTACGAGTTGGCCAAGGCTGGTGGCCGTCCGGTGACCGCGGCGCTTCCTACGACGCTCGTGATGCTGTTCGAAGAATTCTTCCGCCAACACGCCGAAGAGAAGCTGGCTCCCAAGACCATTGAGCGCTATCGGGAACTGGCAACCTATCTCGCACCCGAGTTGCTGGCCATGCCGTTGAGCGAAATTACGCCGCTGCATCTGAGTCGCGAGTGGAACCGGCTCCTCAAGAGGGGTGGGCATCATCGCAAGACCAAGGAGGCTCGCCCACTGAGCGCCAAAAGCGTAAGGCACATTGCCGGGCTGGTTTCCAGCGCCTTCGCACGAGCGGAGCGCTGGGGCCTGGTTACCGCTAACCCCGTTATGCGCAGTGAGCCCCCGGTTCCGAAGAAACACAGGGGTGTTGCCCTCACCCCGGCGCAGCAAGCTCTGGTCTTCGCCTCCGCGACCACGCCGTGGTGCATGGCGACGTTGCTGGAAATCTGCGCTGCTACGGGTGCGCGCCGCGGAGAGGTGCTCGCCTTGCGCTGGTCCGATATTAAGGATGGCCGCGCAATTATCACCCGATCCCTTACCCAGACGCGACAGGTGTTGGAATTCAAAGGGACGAAAACGGAAAGACCACGAGACGTGAAGGTGCCGGAGTCCGCGCTCGCTGCTCTGGAGGCCCACCGCAAGCGCCAGGATGAGTTTCGCAAAGAGTACGGGCCGGATTATCGTGCCGACCTGGATTTGATATTCGCTAATCCGGACGGAACGCCGCTCCGGCCGAACTCGTCACCCGCCAGGCCGGCGGTGTTGAGTCGCAAGAAAGAGGCAAATTTTTATGGCGATAGGGATCTACTTCTCTGCTACCGGTATGTCAGCGGCGAAATACGACGAATGCATCAAGTTATTGAAGAAGGC
>Ga0182024_10006682_pt1 | contig 25226 bp, 23 predicted proteins | sample P32metaG_FD_120480 | JGI IMG/M metagenome (GOLD analysis project Ga0182024, IMG submission 120480) | Permafrost microbial communities from Stordalen Mire, Sweden - P3-2 metaG (Illumina Assembly) | ecosystem: Environmental > Terrestrial > Soil > Wetlands > Permafrost | place: Sweden: Stordalen...
GCCCCTCTCTTGCGTAGCTTGGTCTCATAACCGCTACATTCGGGAGGGGAGCCCTGCTTTACGTGCTCAGGGGTTCAATTCTCGGGCGCCGCCTGGGGTTCAAATCTCGGCCGCCGTTTCCACGCCCATCACCTTGGCGGCGAGGATGCGCGTCTTGCGCGCGTTCATCACGCCGTAGGCGCTGTTGAACGTCACGATCAGCAGCACCGAGAATCCCGCGATCGCGATCTTGTTGAACGCGACGCGGCGGCTTCGTCAGGGTCACGGTAGACCGAACTTCGCGAGCAGCGAGGCGCGAGTGTCCCGGAGATCGTGAAGCCGAATCCGGAGCGGCTACTGCGCGGTTCGCAAGCAATACGAGAGGTTGCGTTAGATTCGCGTGGGATAGGCTCCAACGGACCGAGGTCGCGATGCTGCACCATCCGCGGGGGACCCATCGCTGTTGGGAGATTCAAGCTGAAATTCGGCGCGTTCGCAATAACGGTCTGAGGCTAAGAGGTCCGCGACACGCACGTTCAATGCGCTGGCGATCGCCAGCATCGTGAGCACGGCCGGGTTTGTCTGCCCGCCTTCAATCTTCTGGAAATGTCTTACCGAGATGTTGCCCGCGAACGCGACGGCTTCTTGGCTCTTGCCGAGTTCCGCGCGTCGTGACCGTATAGCGTCTCCTAGACGGCGGAGCGCGCCGTCCGGGTCGCGCTTCTTGCTGCTAACACCCCGCATGTACACCACCTCAACTCATGCTCATCGACACCCGCTTGATCCACTGGAGCGGAAAGTGACCGTCGTGGTCTGATCCGCCCTCGCGCCGGCTGGGTGTAAAACTGCCCCGCGACGCACGCCCTCGCCGTCGAGATCCTTGGTGTAGGTCGGCGACTCCGGCTGCTGCTGCGCCTCGGCTCGTCCAAGCCGCGCACATCGACCGAGCTAGAGCAAGTGCGCGGCTTTCGCGCCGTGACTTCAGACGTGCGATAGTGTACGTTGCGTGGCGCGGCACGCTCCCCGATTCGGCCATCTCAACGGAAGCACTCGAACACGGTCGGGCGTTCATCCTGTTCCGACCCCAACAAGATGTTGCGCCGCCGGCAAAGGCTAAATAAGGCGGCCTTGCCGAGCACGACGACATCTCTTTGGTAGAGTTGAGCTAAGCTTGGATCTGGGGCGGCAAATCCATCTCCAGATCGAGGGCTTACCAACAAGCCAGCCATGCTCAACGTTAGGGTATAGGCTTGTGAGTCTCCGTACTGCTGTCCTCCAAAAAACATGTAGAGGTTGAACGTTTCAAACCATTGTGGTGGAGTGGTAAAGAATCGAGAACCAGCGTCCGCGGTTGCGGGCTGAGCCGGGCCGCCGCAGAAAATATGCTTTGCGGCGAAGGAGTTACATGTCGCTTGTTGCAATTCGTCACTGGTTATCGATCCGCTCCTGACGATGAGCGCGACGGTTTGACCTGCGTCCAATAGATCCGTAGCGTGTAGACCATGGCTGGGCGTAGGCGAAGGTGACGGCGTTACTACCGGTGGCGGTGGCGGCGGAGGGGGAGGAGACGGAGGAGCCGTGCCTGGGGGATATGTTTGCGCGAGTACGGCTTTAATAAAAGTCATGCCCCCGCGTGCAAACCCTACGTCCGCGCAATCGCTTGGTGGTCCGATTGACGCGCCGGTGCTTGTTACCGAGCATAACGAGAGAATGTCGGCCCCGATATCGGTGGGGCCTTCGACGTTGGACCGGCGGTACGTATGAGCAACGACGCTGCACTTTCCACTGGAGCAGTTGAAGAGTGTTCGGCTATCCGCAAGTGCAAGGAGGTGAGCGTATGACGCAGAGCCGTTTGTTACTAGCCCAACGTTTGCCCAGCCGATCGTATCCGCCGTATCGTTATCCTTGGTGAGTGGGAAGCCTTCTGGCAACGGATATAATCCGGAGTAAATTTTATACAGTGGTATGATAATGCAACGATAGCCAGCAGTTGGGCCGCGGTAGTGACACGGGACGGTAGGTCCGGGCGACGTGAACCCGAGCCTCGCAAGTTGATTCTGAGCGTCGCGTTGAATGTCGTCGAGATTCGAAGCATCATTAGCTAGTTCAAAACGATAGATTACTGGCGGTGCAGAAGGTACCGGCGACGCAGCGCTTGCGGGTGACGGAGGTACTGGCTGCGCGCTGGCCGGCGTAGCGAGGAAAGATAGAAGGGCCGCCGAGACAACTATCGTCGCGATCCTAAGCATTCGCCTTGCCCGCATTAAAAAGATATGCTATGGCTAACGCGTATACTGCCGTCATGATGCTCAAGATCGTCAGGAATACGGTCTTTAACGTTGGATAGTCCATGGGGGTGTATGGAGCTTGCAGCTTACTCGCAAAATAGAACACCCAAAATAGAACGACGTTCAGGGTGACGAATACGACCGCTGTGGAGATCAGCATGAAGGTCGTCAAGGGCGAAAGGTCTACGGCCGCGTCATCCGGTTTCCGAAAGATCAAGGCGGCCGCCGTCGCCAAGTATCCTGAAAACGTCGGTATAACGATGTTCATGAGCTCTTGCGCCTCATTGACCCTCAGTGGATAGCCTCGAATCGGCGCGATCAAGAAGAACACGATAAACGCGACTGTAAGTCCAAGACTTAAGCTTATGACGATCACCCGAGCTGAACTGAGAGGAGTCATCTGTCACCTAACCTAGCACTACGCACGTGTGTGGTCGACTGGCTGAGCGCGAGCCCGGAGCCGCTCGATACGGGCCAGACAGGGCCGGTGAAGAGCGCTCCGGGCCGGACGACCTGCGGGCGCCGCTTATAGAGCGGCGCTAATGGGGACGCTACCGATCGTAACGACGACAATTTCTATGACCTTGAATACTGCCAGTGCCGTCAGATGCGTCGCAGTTGTGGGTGTTGACCCAGGAGGCAGCAAGGTAAAATTGTCGATCTCAACGCGCAAGGTCCCCGTCTTCCACGGGAACGACTTCGATTCGCCGTTTGTTATCGGAACGGTCGCACTAAGGGCACCCGTTATCACGACCTGAAAGGATTTTTGCGGATCAGTGACGCCGCTGTCACGTTGAATCTGTGTTGAAAGAATTCCGCCGGCTATAGGGTGCGCTGGTCCTACATTCGTCCAAGCCATTGTTCGCCATCCCTTTCGTGCTAATGGAAATAGGGCTGCTGGTAACTTACGCTCGCGCGTCTGGCGTCCGTGTCGTCCGGCGTCGAATGCTGGGGGTTATATCGCCCAGTGCTCAACGATCTCGCTGGACGGTAGGCCGAGCTCCGCGCACAGCCACGTCGCCGATTGGGCTCGCGTCATTTGCGCTGCGGGCCAGGGAAGATGCCTTCCGACATGACTGTTCGCGGTATCACGTTCGGCCAGCGTCATAGTGTCCGAGGGCCGGAAATGCAGCGAGTTGGGGTCAGCCATGAGCCCGCGCACACCAACCATGTTAGCCGCCGCAAACGTCTTCGGATCGCGATCGAAATCTAAATCGTCCCACCAGAAGATGGGGACGCCTTGCTCGAGCAGGCGCAGCTGTAACGCTGCGATGCGCGACGAGTTGGCGTGGACTTGCGCCGGCGTCACAGCCTGACCGACGCAGTAGGCGGCAAGGGTTCCGGCCGCTTCGCCGACGGCCCATTCTCCTGGGTGCACGCGGTATGCTCCGCTCGTGAGGTGGGTCGCGCCGATGTTCTTGCATGCGGTGATGAGGTTCGAGGTGTCGGTCGGGATCAGCGAGCCAACCGGAACCTGGAATGGGCGAACCGTAATACCTCCAACCCAAGGGGTCCCCGCCGGTCCGTAGACTTGATGGATATCGATTCCGTACATGCAGATGCCGCACGAGTCGGAGAAGTTCATCGGGGCACGTGCGCCCGGTGTCTTGGGATCGGGGACAGCTATATGCTGTTCAAGCACGCGGACGACGGGCTTGGCGAGTCGCCGTGATTCGCGGATGTAGGCCTGCGGTGCGGTACCGTCGGCGCGTCCGAAGATATCCGCGCGCACCATCAGATTTGGGTAGCCTTTGCCGCTCGCGTCGTCGCGTGGGGCCTCCGTCTGGAGCCAATAGAGATATGCGATCGAGACGGCGCGCGCTTCCTCGACGATCGCGGCATCCTTCGCAGCGTCGCCGGTGGGGACAACGGCCGCCTGGTAGTCGTTGCAGCCGACATTGATTGTCGTACGGTCGTACGCGTAAGCAGCGTCGGCGAAGTTAGCATGGTCGACGTACTGACGATAGTTGAATAGCGTCTCCCAGCCGGGATTCGCTGAGTGTGCCGACGTGAATACCCCGCCAATCATGCCATTTCGCTCGTTGTAGACGTGGAAGGCCTGGGCGTCGATCAGCGCCTGCGAATAGTTCGGAGGTTGCGGAATGACGTGGCTTTCGCCGTCAGGGCGGTGCTCCACGGCGATGGAAACGGTGATCGGCTGGATATGGCCAGGATCTGCCTTACTCTCGGCGTGCGGCTCCTCGGTATCGCTCTTGGCCTCCGCGCCGATGACCCAGGCCGTTCCACACATTGGGAGTAACTCGCCGAGGTCGGTTGCGTCGACGAAGATCGTGCCTGCGACGGTATCGCCGTTGGCAAGGCGGAGAGCATGTATGATGCCGTTGGTGACATCGGCTCCCTGCACCGCCGTGTCCAGCACGAGAGTGACGCTCGCTTGGACGTCCTTGAGCAACTGACGTAGGGTCGTCTCGGTTACGTTACAGTCGGCGGAGAATGGATGCCCCGCGTGAGCAAAGCCGGGATTGAAGGTTTGCCCGTCGACACCGGGAGCAAGGGTCGTATTGGCACGGAACCATCCGCGTACGTCGTCTTTGAGAACTTGGTATGATTTCGAGCTTCCATATGTGCTCGGAGACGTCACGGGTTCCGACTCGTCCCATCGCGTCAAACCCTGTGCCGTTGCCTGCCCGCCGACGTTGCCGCTGGCATCGATCAACGCGACGCGTTTGCTATACCGTGCCGCTGCAAGCGCCGCCGAAACCCCTCCGAAGCTCGCGCCGAAAATCACGATGTCGAACTGCAGTGAAGGCATTTCACACTTTCACCCTGAGTGAAGGGTAGCCACGAGCGAATCTCTGCGGCCGACATTGGCTTCTATAGGCTACTATCTATAATCCTTTACTCATAAGAGCCAGTCCCGTCCCTTGGCGGACAGTGCCCTCGGCTCGGACCGACGCTTATAGGACCTTAGGCCCACCACGCCGCCGAATGCGTCATAGCATGGACGCGCGCTAGCGCATCCTGCGAACCCATAGATTTGCGAAGTCAGCGCGAGGCCTTGGCTGCGCTCTCCCTCGATGTCGCCGCGGGAGGGTTGAGGGCCTTCGCCACCAGCGCTGCCGAACTCCGGACCTCGAACCGCGCGAATAGGCGCTTGAGGGTGTTGCGGACCGTGAACTCGCTGCGGTTCAGTTGCACGGCGATCTCCCGTACGGACGTGCCGACGCAAAGAGCGTCGAGGACGCGCCTTTCGGCGGCTGGTAGATCACGACCGACGGTTAAGGAGACGCCCTTTGGGGCTGCGGCGGCCATGGTGTTCTGGGCTAACAGAGGGTGGTTGAGTGCCCGCGCAAGGATCTTATGTACGCGACTCGACGCGGCGCCGTCGTCGAAGGCCGCAATGTCAACCAGCGCATAGGCCGCACGCCTGTTGTAACCCAAGCTCTGCCAAATCCCAAAGGCGTCGCGCAACTTCGAGAGCCCTCGTTCGCGATTTCCGACCGCGGCCTCTACGATGCCGCGTGTGTGGAGTTCATTCGCCTGCACGCGGCGGTCGTTTGCCAGCGTGTGCCAGGCCTCGTCTTTTTTGGTGAGGGCCGAATACCGGGCGAGCCATTCGGTTGCAGTCGGTGCGTCGAGGCGCGCGGCGGTGCAGGATGACTCGAGTAGCGCCATCTCGTCGTCAATCGTCGCATTGGACCAGTCCGCTTTCCGTAACATCCTAACTGCGCGTCCCATGGCCCTCCGGGCCGCCGTCCGCTCGCGAAGGATGCGATAAAGATCGGCCCGCTCCAGCTCGACGTGCGCCGTCAAGACCGGCTGCTCGTCCCCGGCGATCGACTCTGCTGCGTCGAAGGCATCCAATGCGCCTTCGACATCACCGGCCGACTCTAGCGCGATACCGTAGTGGAGAAGCGTTTGAAAATGTCCGTGCTGTGCCGCGGCGGGCCACGTGAATTGTGCGAGCTGAACGCCGACAAATTCTGCGAGACCCGGATCGGGAAGTTCAGCCGCATAGACGGCCAATTCGTGAAGGATGCGTCCGACAAGATCGTCGTCCCGTTCACGGCTTGTCCGGAGCGCGCCCAGCGCGAGACGAAAGTGCCGCGCTGCGCCAACGTAGTCGGCGCGCCCCGCGGCGATCCACGCACTGAGCGCGAGGCCACGGGCGTACACGACGCCGTCGGCCTCGTCGAGAGCCTTCGTAATCCAACGATCCGCTTCGTCAAGGAGCCGCTCGGAGTATGCGGCCCACGCGCGGTAGTAGGCGGCTTCGGCGCGATCTGCCGACCTTTTCGCACGGCGGTACGCATCCTCGATCGACTGTAGCCCGCGAACACGAACGCCGCGGCGAAAGAGCGCGATGCCGAGCAACGTCAGGACAGTCGGGCGTTCCCCGGCCTCGCGCTCCAACGAGTCGAGCCGGGACACAACGGCGTCGAGTGTTCCGAACCGCAGCTCGACGCGCGCGGCGAGGATGGTTGCGTCTACTGCTTGCGTCCCGTGTCCTCGGGCGAGTCCCGCGGCGGCAGCGTGAGCTTCCTGAAAGCGTCCTTCTTGAAAGAGCGCGGTCGCGGTGGATAGGGAATTGGCTTGTATCGGTTTGGCCATCGTCGAGACAAAGGAGGCGCCACCCCGCTCGCCTCCTCCTGCCTACGCAGGGTTCAGCCCGGCGGGCCGCTACCCGAGACCGAGCCCGAACCCTGAGATGCGCCGGATGTTCCGTCGCCGGATAGTGAGTCGGCTGTAACAGCGCCGGACGACGAGGCCGTCGCGACCGACCCCACGGATGTGCCAAACGTGAGGCCGAGCAAAAGCGCTGCGGCCATGAGCAATGCCGTCATAGGAGTCTCCCCAGAGATATTGACCTAAAGAGGCCAATATGTGAGGAGGAATCGCTATAGGCTCATTTAAGCCCTATCCGCAGGCATACAACTTTCGCGTAGTCGGTCCGCCGAGATATGGCCCCGCGGTGGCTCAGTTCAGCGCGTCATCACCCCGCGAGACTCTTGTCGCCGGCGAATGCGAAAGCGAACGTCTGGTTAGTTGCCGAGACCCTCAGTTTTTTTGCGGCTGAGTCGAGCGTTGTCTTCAAATGCCGTATCGATAGAATCGCCGGCCAGAAACGACTCACGCTAAGAGCATCACCACGCCAGGGCAGCGGCCCCACGAGATATGGAGGTTGTATGAAGCGTCTCTTACGTCTCTTCGCCGCGGCCGTGGCCATCTCAGCCACGGTAAGTGTCGAAACGATGTCGTCCGTTTCAGCAGCACCGGTCGTCGAGCAGAACCCGCTCGCGCCGGCCGTGGCGCGCATCGTGGTCCTTGACGGGCGCGTGACGAGCACGGCAACCATGCCGGTCGCGCGCGCCGACGTGCGGCTCCTACGAAACGGAACGGTCGTGGCGAACACACTTTCCGACGCGACCGGCCAATACCGGTTCAGCAACGCCCCAGCCGGAAGTGGTGCTCCCCCGCTCGTCCCGTCCGGAACCTACGCGCTCGAGGCGCAGTATCGCAGCACGACAAAGGCGGCGGGTAACGTCGTTATTCAGGGCGACGTCACCGCGCATCGGGACATCACGCTGGGCCAAATCGTGAAGAAGGGCGGCGCGAGCTTCGTGCCTCGGACAACCATGGTCGTCACCGACCGGCTCCCCGGAACCGCGTCGTCGCCGCTGGACGCCGCCTTTACGAACGAACGCCCGATCCTTGGTTGTCAGCCCGCGCCTGGGTGCGCTCTGCACTTCGGCGTCGTACGCGTGACCGGCCCGATTTTGGGCGGGGTCGACGCGGCCAACGACATGGACGCGTTCATCGCCCTGATGCACACGGTTTACCCCTCCGCGACGAGCGTCACGCTCTTCGTGCACGGCTTCAACAACGATTTTGAAGGGCCGGTCCGCCTCGCAGCCTCGGCGGTGGCCAGCGTCGTCCCTGAATCTGTACCAATGGCTTACAGTTGGCCTTCGAAGGACGTAACCGCAAAGTACATCGACGACGAGACCAACAATACTTGGGCCGCCGAGCACTTCTGCGACTTCCTGGTCAATTTGCTCCAACGGCCTGACGGACCGAAGACGGTGAACATCGTCGCGCACAGCATGGGAAATCGCGTCGTCGTGTCTGCGCTGCAGTTCCTGGCGCGAGCCAAGCCCACGCTCAACGGGCGCATTGGCCAGGTCGTCTTTGCCGCTCCCGACGTCGATGCCGCAACGTTTTGGGAAGCCGTCCCGTCCATGGCGACCGTCGCACAAGGCCTTACCATCTACGGCAGCCATCACGATGAGGCGCTTCAGCTCTCGCGGGAACTGCACGGGCATTGCCGGGCGGGCCTGTTTGGCTGCGACGACGGCGTGGCGCTGGCCGCGAACGTGAACGAGATCGACGCGTCATTTTTCCATTGCGACCTGATCGGCCACGGGTATTGGGCCGCGAGCACAACCATGCTTGGCGACATCGCCGCGCTGATGGCCGGCGGTACGATTGCAACCGGCGGCGCACCACGTGCCCACCTCGATCCGGTGACGATCTCCGGGCAAATGAGCGCCGGACGCTATAGCTTCAGGTCGGCTGCCCCCGGGGACAGCTCGTGCGCCGCCGAGCCGGCACCATGAATCGATCTTGACGCCTGAAACGCAGCAACAGTCCAACTGGTGTTGGGCCGCGTGCTTGCGGATGGCTGCGTCTTCCTTTGGCGTCGCGGCGCCAGAACAATGTACGCTAGCCACCGAGTTCCTCACCGGCGCTACGGATTGCTGCATCGACGGCTCGACCGCCGCGTGCAATCAGGCCCTTGACGAGCGCGCGATTCCGACTCTGTATAGCTCGGTCACACTCGTCGCAGATGCGCTTGCTTCGACCGCGAGCCCGGTCACTGAACCCACGGTAAGGAACGCCGTCGCGAATGGGCTAGCACTCCTGATGCTCGATGTCGGCACCGGGTTTCATTTTGTTCTCGTCGAGGCGGTCAGCGGTGCGGCCTATACGATCGCGGATCCTCATTACATCAATCCGGTGCAAACTGACTGGGGAACGGTGAGCAGCGCATACGGAAACGGCAGTATCGCTCAAGCCTGGCGGGTGCACACCCGGTGAAGCCTGGTCAGGCTTGCGGTGCGCGGGACGACGATGAAGCGAAGTAGGTTTGTCGCCGGCGGGATCGCCGTTAGCGCCGCATCGCCGCTACCAGCCGCTGCCGGAAGTGGGCCGGTGACCATTCCGGAATTCGAGCGACTGGAGTTTGCGGACGAGGACGGCACCGTCCGGACATACTATCGCAGCGGAAGCGGACCGCCGGTCATGATCCTACACGAGATATTCGGCTTGAGCCCGGACGACATCGCGTTCGCCAGTCGCCTCGCCAAGCGCGGTTTCACGGTTTATGCGCCAGTTCTCTTTGGCATCCCAAACCATCCGACAGGCCCCCTCTATTCGCTCGTCCAAGCAGTTCACGTTTGCGTAAGCCGCGAGTTCGCTATATTCGCAAAGCGTCGATCCAGTCCGATCACGGTATTTCTACGAGCGCTCGGGCGGCAGATATTCACGCAACACGGCGGCCGCGGCATAGCGGTGATTGGGCTTTGCCTCACCGGAGGTTTCGCGCTCGCGATGATGGCAGACGAACACCTCGTCGCGCCGGTGCTTTCAGAGCCTGCCCTACCGTTCGGGATCACGCCAGCGTCTCGGCGGTCGCTCCACATCACCGACGACGAACTGGCCTGTGTGAAGCGGCGCGCGGTTGAAGGCGTGACCTACCTAGGGTTTCGCTTCAAGGGCGATTGCATCTCGCCTGTCGCGCGCTTCGACCGGCTCGAAGGTGAACTCGGGAAAGAGTCATTCGAGCGTTACGACCTCGAGCCAACCGTGCCCGGCTCTCACGCGGTGTTCACGGATGATTACGCCCGCAACGCAGCGACGACGTTTCCGGCCTTCGAGCGGCTCGTGCAGTACTTGCTGGAGTGCCTCTAGTCAGGATCGCGGTAAAGTCCACCGAGCCCAGTTGCTGTATGTATCTTACCGAAGCGCCTTTTGCCCTCGTCGGTCGCGGCCTTTGGCTCGTGCGGCAGCGCTCCGATTACGTCCAGTTTCGCACGGAGCGTGGCCAAGCGGTCGTCAGGATGTACTTCAGCTTCGAATGAGGCGCGCGACCCCGGTTATGGGCCGATGTACACGCCGGTCGGCTCGCTGACGCCGGCGGCGGCGACGGTCTGTTGCGGCGCCCCCGTGTACGGCGGCACGTAGATCGTCACCGAGTTGCTCCCTTGGCTCGCCGAGAACAGCTCGAGCGCGCCGTCGAACGCGAACTCCTGCGGCGAGTTTGCGGTCCCCCCGCTTGTCTGCGACGCGACGGCGATGTACGGTGGATCGTACGTATCGATGCGCGTGTGCAAAAACGACCGTCACGTCGCTAGTGGGTGCGCAAGCGCATCCTGCGTGCGTGCAAAGCCTCGATTCGACTGCGTCTCGCGGACTGTACCGTCGTGGTCGTGCTGCCCGTGATGGTGATCGTGCCGGTCGCCGTAGCCGCCGCGCTGTTGGTGAACGAGAAGCTGCCGCTGCCGGTGGTCGGCGTCAGGTTGTTGATCGTCAGGCTCGTGATCGAGCCGTCATCGAGGAACGTCTCCGCTTCGGTGCCCGGCTCGTTCGGTTCGCCGTCGCCGAAGGCGTTCGGGGTCGGCGTCGGCCCGGCGGCGGGAGCAACCCGACGGGAACGCGACTGGCCTGCGACACCCCCGGGCGGCTGCTCGAGGATCAACGTGAAGCAGCCGTTGGTCGCGGCAGCCGTGTACGTCCCTCCGCCCAGCGCGTTTCCGCTGTACGACGTGACCGTATACTCGCCGAAGTACACCGTCACCATGACCGGCGTCGGCGACGGCCCCGGCGTCGGCGTAGTGCTCGGCGTGGCAGTCGGTGCCGGCGTCGGCGTGACGGTCGGCGTCGGTGTCGGCGACGGGGTCGAATAGGTGATCGCTTCCCAGTCACCCGTTTGCTCGGTGTACGTATGGCCGCTGACGATCCCGCTCGTGTCGATGCTGGTGAACGTTCCGCCCGTTACCCCGGGTGCGGTGCACGACGTGTTCCCGGAACTCCCCGGTGTCGTCGTCGGTGCCGGGGTCGGGGTTGGGGTGGGCGTCGCGGTTGGCTTCGGGGTTGGAGTTGCAGTGGCCGTGGCCGTCGGAGTTGCGGTCGGCGTCGGCGTCGGCGTCGGCGTGAACGTGGCCGTGGGCGTGGGCGTAGGCGTCGCGCCGGGGCTTCCCGACGACTTCGGGGTCGGCGTGGGTGTGGGCGTGGGCGTTGGGGTCGCGCCGGGACTCCCCGAGGACCTCGGGCTTGCCGTCGGCGTGGGGGTCGCTGTCGGGCTCGCCGTCGGACTGGCCGTCGCCACGTTTCGAACGACCCCGGCGGTACCGCCGTTGCCCGAGCACGCCGCGAGCGACGCCGTTGCCGCCATTGCCAGCCAGAGAAGATGACGCAGGTTCACACGCATCGTTGGATCCTCGGCGAAGGGTCATCTGCAACGAAAGGCGTCCGCAAAACCACGCCCGGCGGTCGATACGTGCCCCTCGGCTCCGGCCAGTCGAAATGCCAAACAGGGAGCGACGCTGGTGCGGAACCGTGACCGTATAATAGCGCACATTGAGGCCCGGCGCCATAGCTTGGTCGAGCAAGCACCTGCGCCCCAGCGTCTCGCGCAGACGGTGATCTCGTCCATCGCATCGGTGGAACGAATGGACGCGGCGCTGTTCGATGCGCCATAGAATCGGCGGCGCTGCCGTCGAGCAAGCTGGGTTTCAACTAGGGCCGAGATCGGCTGCCCGTATTCGCTCCGACTCTCTGCGCGGCGGGGGCCGACAGCGGCGGCTGGATCGTACCGGTGATGTTCACCGTGACGGTTCCGGCCCCGTTGATCCAAGGCGGCTCCGGGAAGGCTGCCGGCGAGCCGACCGAGACGGCGTACGTGGAGGGGTCCATCGTCAGGGTGACGTAGCCGCCGCCGCCGAGGCCCGTGCCCCAGACGCACCAACTGCCGTTGTTCGACGTGCATCCGAGTGCCGGGTCTTCGTCGTAGCCGAGGATCGTGCAAAAAACGTCGGGATGGGTGCCGCTTTGGGGACCGGCGCCGCCGTTGTTGCACGACGCCGCGGCAGCTGACGATACCGCTCCAGGGGAAATGTCGAAGGCATTGGTCCCTTGCGGCCCGGACTGCATGACGGGCGCTCCCGGGGCCAGGCTCAGCGTGACGGTGCAGTCGCTTCCGGAGCACGACGGCTGCGAGCTCGTGAAGCTTCCGTTGAACGACGAGATCGTGCCCGATGTCCCGGCTTCGAGACCGCTGAACGCGAAGTTCTGCACTTTCGGCGTCGTGTCGATCGTGGCGACGGTTTGGTGCACGTCGGCACGGAACGCGACGTTGAGCTTTGCGTTCAAGGTGTACGATCCGCTGCCCGGCGTGTTCTGCCATTGCGTCAGTCTTGCATTCGTCGTGTAGGAGATCTGGCCGTCCCATTGCGTGAGCGGCACCGGATCGCTCGCGATGCCGCCGGCGATCACCGAAACCTTGCCCCATGCGCCCGCGCCCGCTCCGGGCACCGGGACGCCGATTTCGCTCGTGCCCCAGGACGACGGCGTGAGCGTCGCGGTGCCGAACGGGTTGGCGATCGTCACGGTGCCCGGCCTTCCGGAAAACGATCCGACGATTTGCAGTATTGCGCCGCTCGAGTCCGTATCGTTCACGTCGAGGTACTCGATCGAGGGCAGCGCGTATTCGACCGGCGCGTCCGCCAGTTGCTCGCCGCCGTAGTCGCTGACGATCATGTACGCGTCCTTCGGAGGATGGTTCCGGTCGTAATACCTGGGGTTCGCCGGCGAGATGACGTACGTGTACTGGCCGGGCTGGAAGGACGAGTGAATAGGACTCGCCCGGTCCTCGGTCTGCATCGCCGTGAAGACCGCATCGAGCGAGAACGCGCGCTGCGGGGGCGTGCGCTGGTACGCGTACTTGTCGAGATGCGTCACGCTCGGCGATTGCTCGCCGAGGAGCCGATCCAGCATGAACGCGTCGGTTTCGTCGGCGTCCGCGCCTTCGACCGGCTGGGTCCATCCGTAGTACTGGCCGACGCCGTTCGCTTGGAGCTTTGAAGGCCCGGACAGGATCTGCTGGGACTGGCCGTAGCAGGACTCGTTCACGACGATCGCCCCGGGATTGAAGCGAAGGTGGTCTTGGATGTACTCAGTCGAAAACACGAAGACCGGGTCGTACAGATGTAGCGCGAAGCCAGGAATGATGGTGTGCGCCGCGACTTCCTGCGCATACGTTTTCAGCGCCGCGTCGGTGACGTTCGTCGTGGACTGCAGAAAGTACCGGCCGTTGACGTCCACCATGCCGTGGGTGGCGATGTTAAGGTAATCCAGCGGGTGAGCCGAGCCGCCGAGCGCCGTGATGTTCTCGAGCGTCACGTCCAGCGTGTCCACTCCGTATCCGGCTGCGCTGGTGAAACCTTTGGCGATCCACGCGGCGCGGAAGTCCTGTTGGCGCTGCGGCCTGAAGGCGACGTCGCCCGACTCGTTGATGAGGTAGGCGATCTCGTGATGCGTCGCCGGACTGAGCGGCGCGTCCAGAGGCGCGCGCGTCGCGGTACGTTGCGAGCGCGAGGCCGAAGCGGTCGAGGACACGGTCAGGTCCTCGATGCGATCGGCGAAGATCACCGTCTGCGAGCCGTTCGGAAACGTCGCATCGATGCCGCCGTCGGCGACCGCCGCAGTCTTGAAGGCGCCCGACGACGTCATGTGCGCCGCCAGCGCCTGCAGATCGTCGTACACGTTCGCGTGGGGCAGCGTCGCGTAATACGCCTGGACGGTTTGGAAGGCGGCGGCGATCTGCGCGGCCGTCATCGGGCCTCCGGTTCCGACGGTGAGGCTCTTTGATGCGGGAGCGATCGCCGCCGCGCTCACCGTGATCGTCGGACTGGCGATCGCGGCGCCGTTGTACGCGAGCGTCACCGGCGCCGCCGGCGAGCCGGTGAGCTGCGTGACGGAAAGCTTCGTCGCGCCGGTCGTGTCGGAGTCGGACAATGTGACCGCAATCGCGTTGCCGTTCTCGTCGACGTACGGGCCGACGATGGTGTTGCCACCGGCGTCGAGAGCGGCGAAGGTGACGGCGACGGTCTGCGACGTCCCTTGCGTCACGGTTGCCGGCAAGAGCGACAGCGAGAGCGAGGCGACGATGCCGTCGAAGGCGACGCTCACGACGTTCGCCTGGTCGAGGACGATCGCGTGGGTCACGGAGCCCGTCGCCAGCGGGGATCCCGTGCCGCCGGTCTGGCTGAAAAGCGTCGCCGTGAAGGTGTCGGTGCCGACCGGCGCCTGGACCTTTCCGCTGCAGGTCGTGGCGGAACAGGAGATCACCGTCGCCGGCGAGGCCGTGCCACCGCTGGGCGTGACGGTGACGGTCGCGGACTTGGTCGACGCGGAGACGTAGCGCGGCCCGCGACGAGAGGCGGCGGTTCCGGAGCGCGGCGGGAGAACGATGGTGAACTGGACGGCAACGGACTGCCCGGACGGCTGCAGAGGCACGCCGCTCGACGGCGGCGTCACCGAGCTCGCACCTCCGCCGCACGCCGCGAGCAGGGCAGCGGCCGCGAACGGGACGATGCGCTTGACCAGGCTGAGCATGATACGCACTCCTCAAGAGCCGGCCCGCGCTAGGACGTGCGCCGATCGCCGTCGCGAACGTCCGTACGACGCGCCCCTCTAAGGATAGCGGGATGCGGCGGCGGCGCGTATGTCGGAAACCCGCACCATTTCGGCTTTGCCGCGGCGACGGAGGGCCTTCGCCTGTCCCATGTACGTCGCGGTGTGACACCCAGGTGGCACTCTGCGCTGAAACGATATGTGAGGCAGTCGATGTGACCACGCGTCGCGCGAGGCTCCCGCCGAAACGCTCAGGGCGTCATGAGTGGCCGAAGATCTCGAATATCTCGAAGATTCTCGAGACTATTGATCTGGGCAATCAGCCGCAACGTTTTTTCCGCGCCGAGGACGGGTGCTATCAACTGTCTCGCCTTCTCGTTGACGTCCTCGGTGCTAAGCGGATTTTCTTTGGTTCCAGGCGGAAACTTTGTATGATGCGCGACGTGCTGACCGTTCGTCATCGTTACTTCGACGATGGCGCCGCGCGGCGCCGAAGGATCCGCCAAGGCCGGGTCGGCGGTCACGGTCACCTTTGCGCGCTGTTGCAAAATTTTGGGATCGCGCATGAGGGCCGCATCGTTGCTATCGGCGAAAGATACGGTGCCTTTCAAAAGCGCGATTGCAATGATATGCGCGCAATTAACATCCGCCATGGCACTGTCGCCGACAATACCGACTGCATCCGGCGGCAGCTTAACGACGATACTGCGGACATTGGCGGGTGTCAGATTATGCTGATTGCGCAGCGTCAAGAACGCATCCAGAGGCGCTTGTATCGGGTACCCAACCGCGAATTTCTTGATGGCCGAATCGGCGACATAGAAATGACTGCCAAGGTCTTTCACCATCTCTTGCGGTTTCGGATCTGTCGATAGCGCGATCAAAAGGTTATGGGTGCCGTCGAGAACATCGATGACGCCGGTCATGCCTGCCTGCACCATGGTTACCGCCATGACGCCATTGCGCGCGCCCATCCCCCCAAAGTCGAACGCCTTCTCGATGTGATCCTTGTCCTTCACCCAGCTCCACAATCCCGACACCTGCTGCGCAGAATAGGAGATGGCGTAGCGCATTCCGGTCTCGTCAAGCCGCGCCAGCGTTGCCGCGGCGCCCAAAGCGCAAAAGGTCGAGCTGGTACCCTCCGCGGAGCGATGCGTTGCGCGCACCAGGTCGGGGCCCAACGCCATCAGCAGTCGGCAGCCGATATCGTATCCCAGCGCCACGGCACGAATGAACTCGAGCCCGCTCCGCCCCTCCTTCTCGGCCACCGCCAGAGCGGAGGGAACCGTGGAGCAGCCGGGATGCGCCTTGGTGACCGGCTCAAAATCGTCGGTCTCAGCCGCATGCGCGCACATCCCATTGGCGAATGCTGCGTTGATCGCTGTCGTGCGGAAATCGGTGCCGATCACCGATGCCTGCGGCACCCCGCCTAGCCCGCGAACATATTCGACGGCCAGCAAGCCCGGCTTGAGGCGGCAGCCGGACACCATCGCCGCAAAAGTATCGAGGATGCGCTGCTTGCAGGCGGCCAACACCGTCGGCGGCAGGGCGTTATCCCGTGCCGCAACCATGTAGCGTGCGAGTTGCCCGGTGATGTCTGCATTCGCCGCCGTGCCGGTATTAGGCGCAGCCGCTGCGACGCCGGCTGGGACAACCGCCAGCACAGCGGTGGCGCCGGCGGATTGCAGTACCTGACGTCGTGACAGCATTCGACGTCGATGCAGGGTGTCCCGATTGAAGTCCTCTCGCGACGGCTCGGTCACTCGTCCATCGGTATCACGATGACCGGTACCCGTGCGCGTGGCGTGCGGAGCCGGAGGCCGAGAGGGCTTGGCTGGGCCAAAGTCGTCGAAAGGCTCGGGGACCGATGAGGGGAAGGTCGATCGCGTGGATCGGAAACGTCCATGAGCATCCGGCCGCGGCCCGCACGGGAACGTGATCTCGCGGCTTTGTTGGAACGGTGCCGGACCGACTCATTGACCTACGCGCCGGCCGGGGCCTCGATGGGAGATCCCGCACCTTCCGGCTTGACGAGACGTCACTGGACGACCCCGCTCTCAGGCTCGAACGCGTTCGAGCGAGCGGTAGAGGCGCTTCGCACCTGGGGGATGCATCGCGGCGCGGGGCTGCGCATCGCTGCCGACGGCCCGATCGCGGCCGGTACCAATGTCGCGTTCAACGCACCGCTGCCGATCGGATTCGTCGACGGAACGTGTCGCATCGTGTTCGTCGTCGACGAGCCGAACCGATACGGATTCGCCTACGGCACGCTCTCCGTACATCCCGAGCGCGGCGAGGAGGCGTTCGTCGTGTCCAGACACGAGGACGGCAACGTTCGTCTCGATATCGACGGAGTGTCGCGGCCGGCACACCCACTCGCGCGGCTCGTCCCGCCGCTCGCCGACTATCTGCAAGACCGCGGCGTCCGACGCTATCTCGCCGCGATGCGAGCGCTCACGCGCGATTTCTGAGCCGCGCCCGGCGAAACGAAATCCGGAAGAAAAGGCGCGCTTTTCTAGATGTCGCCGCCGCACCGTCACAAGGGGCGAGCGGCAAGACTACGTTCAGCTATGTCGCGTATGCCGGCAAGTACTATAAGGTCGTCTGGGACAAGACGCGCAACGCTTGGAACTTCATGATGTCAAAAGAGGGCGAATAGCATAACGCGATGACGGAGCGCGTGCCGCGGCCGTCAGTCGATGTCGAAGCCGAAGTCGAGGATGCGCGCGCTGTGCGTCAGCGCACCAGACGAGATCAGGTCGACGCCGGTCTCTGCGACGCCGCGCACGGTGTCCGCGTCGATTCGTCCCGATGCTTCGAGGAGCGCGCGCCCAGCCGTCCGGGCGACCGCTTCACGCAGCCCGTCGAGGGTGAAGTTGTCGAGGAGAATGATGTCGGCATGCGCGGCGAGGGCCTCGTCCAACTGTGCGAGCGTGTCGACCTCGATCTCGATCTTCACGAGGTGACCCGCGCGTCGACGCGCCGCTGCGATCGCCGCGGTGATGCCGCCGGCGACGGCGACGTGATTGTCTTTGATGAGGATCGCGTCGTCGAGCCCGAAGCGATGGTTGGAGCCTCCGCCGTCGCGGACCGCCGCCTTTTCGAGGGCACGCAATCCCGGAGTGGTCTTGCGCGTGTCGACGATCGTCGCACGCGTTCCGGCGACGGCTTGGACCAAACGCGATGTCGCGGTGGCGACGCCGCTCAGGTGGGAAAACAGGTTGAGGGCGGTCCGCTCACCCGTGAGCATTGCGCGCAGCGGCCCGGTGACCGTCGCGACGACCGTTCCTTGCGAGACGCGCTCGCCGTCCGCGACGGCCACCGCCACGACGACTCGCGGGTCCAACACCGCAAAGACGCGTTCGACGACGAAGATGCCGGAGACGACGCCGGGTTCGCGCGCGACGAAGCGCGCCGTTCCCATGGCGCCGGCCGGAACGATCGCGTCGGTGGTGATGTCTCCGGCTCTCCCGAGGTCCTCGCGCAGCGCGGCGCGGACGAGGTCATCGACGAGTAGCGCGATCATGACGTCTTCGCCAGCGCCGGTGGGCCGGCGAGGATCGTACGATGGGCGAACGCGGCGTCGGCGGAAGGATGATCGCTGCGCTGATGCGCGCCGCGACTCTCCTTGCGCGCGAGCGCGGACCGCGCGACCGCCGAGGCCAGGTACGCGGCGTCGGCGACCAGCTCGCTCGGCGCTCGGAATGCGAGCTCGTCGAAAACGTCCAGCGTGCGCTCCATACCGCGAACGTCGCGGATGACGCCCAAGCCGTCGCTCATCGCCTCGCGCAGACGCCGCATGGCCGCGCGGTCGTCCCCACGTCCGGCGGGAATCCGAGACGGAACGGCGCCGAGAACGCGCGCGGTGCTGCCGGCCACCGTTCCGCTGAGTGCGCGACCCACACGGGCGCCGAAGACCAGTCCTTCGACGAGCGAGTTGCTCGCCAGCCGGTTTGCGCCGTGCAGACCGGTCGCCGCGGCCTCGCCGCAGGCCCACAGTCCCGGCAGCGACGTACGACCGTCGATGTCCGTCGCGATGCCGCCGATGGTGTAGTGCGCAGCGGGCGTAACGGGAATGGGCATCGCGCGGGCATCGATTCCGGCGCGCAGCGCGGTCGCGTGGATCCCAGGAAAACGCTGCGCGAACGTAGAGCCCAGCGCGCGGGCGTCCAGGAACGCGAGACGTCCCTCGCGCTCGACATCAGCGACCGCTCGAGCGACGACATCGCGCGGCGCGAGATCGCCGCGTGCGTCGATGCCGCGCATGATCGGCGTGCCGCGCTCGTCCACGAGCACCGCCCCCTCTCCGCGCACCGCTTCGCTCACCAGCGGCAGCGGATCGGCGGCGACCCGCATCGCGGTCGGATGGAACTGCACGAACTCCAGGTCGGCGAGCGTCGCGCCGGCCCTCGCCGCCATGGTGATCCCGCTGCCGCGCGAGCCGAGCGGGGTCGTCGTGCGCGCGTACAAACCGCCGAAGCCCCCGGACGCGAGCACCACGGCATCGGCGGTCACCACGACCGGTTCACCGCCGGCGTCAACCAAAACGGCGCCACAGACGCGGCCGTCCGGTCCGGTCAGCAGTCGTGAGGCGCGCACGCATTCCAATAGCGTGATGTGCGGTTGCGCTCGGACCGCATCGAGCAGCGCGCCGACGATCGCCGCGCCGGTCGCGTCGGCGACGTGCGCGATCCTCCGCCGCGCATGCGCGCCCTCGAGGCCGAGCGAGAGCGCGCCGTCATCGTCACGAGCGAATGGGACGCCGAGCGCGACGAGCGTCGCGATCGAGAGCGGCGCCTCGGACGTCAGCACGTCGACCGCCGCATCGTCCGCGATGCCGCCGCCGGCCGCGCGCGTGTCCGCGGCGTGCTGCGCCGGTGAGTCCTCGCGCGCTAGCGCCGCCGCGACGCCGCCCTGTGCCCACGCGGAAGCGAGGTCGCGCCCGAGCGGCGCTTCGCTCGCGATCACGACGGGACGGCCGTCGAGCGCCAGTGCGGTGGACAGTCCGGCGACACCCGCGCCGATGACGAGTACGCTGGTCCTCATGCGACTGCCAACATCCTGTCGACCGCAACGAGCGCGCGGACGCGCACGTCCTCGTCGATCAGAATCTCGTCCTGCAGGGTCTCGAGCGCGCGCAGAATCTTAGGCAGCGTGTTGCGCTTCATGTGCGGGCACAAGTTGCACGGCCGCACGAACGCGACGTTCGGAAACTGCGCGGCCACGTTGTCGCTCATCGAACACTCGGTCAGCATCACCACCCGCTGCGGCGCCCGGTCACGTACGAAGTCGATCATCGCCGAGGTGGAGCCGGCGAAGTCTGCCGCGGCGATCACGTCCGGCGGGCACTCCGGGTGCGCGATCACCAGCAGCCCATCCTCGCCTTCCCGGAGCCGCTCGATATCGACGGCGCGGAACCGCTCGTGAACCTCACAGTGTCCGTGCCACGAGATGATCTCGACCGCGGTCTGCGATGCGACGTAGTGCGCGAGGAACTCGTCGGGGATCATGATGACGCGCGGTACGCCGAGCGATTCCACGACCTTGACGGCGTTGGACGACGTGCAGCACACGTCGGATTCCGCCTTGACCGCCGCGCTGGTGTTCACGTAGGTCACGATGGGAACGCCGGGATGACGTTCGCGCAACGCCCGCACATCCGCCGCGGTGATCGACTCCGCGAGCGAGCACCCTGCGAGCGCATCGGGGACGATGACCGTACGGTTCGGGTTGAGGATCTTCGCCGTCTCGCCCATGAAGTGGACGCCGCAGACCAGGATCACGTCGGCTTCGGCGCGCTGCGCCTCGCGCGCGAGTTGGAGCGAGTCGCCGACGATGTCGGCCACGCCGTGAAAGATCTCCGGCGTCTGGTAGTTGTGCGCGAGGATCACGGCGTTGCGCTCGCGCTTGAGCGTGTTGATTGCGTCGACGTAGGGCGCGAAGAGCGGCCACTCCGCCGCCGCAAGCACATCCTTGGCACGGTCGTAGATGGGCTGGGTCCGCTCGGCGATCGCCGGCGTGAAGGGAAGGGTCTCGATCATTGGGTCCTCGGTCGCCCACCACTTTTGGTGGGATGACCGACTTATTCTGACATTGAGAAGAAGCCTCCTTTAGCGAATCGCGATCCCCGTGTCCGGCCGTTCGGTCGTCGCTTCGGCGCGGAACCGGACCAGGGCCGCCGGGCGCCCGGTCGTCTGGCGCCAGGCGCCGGTCGGCTCGATCAATCCGGCGTCCTCGACGAGCCGCCGGAAGTTGGGCGTGTGCAGGCGGCGTCCGGCGAGCGCCTCGACGGTCCTTTGGAGCTGGGCCATGGTGAAGTCCGGCGGCAGCAGTTCGAAGACGAGCGGCCGCCACCGGAGCGCGCCGCGAACGCGACCCAACGCCGTCGCCACGATGCGCCGATGGTCGAAGGCCATGCGTTCGCCCAGGTGCACGCCGCCCGGAATCGGCGATTCCGCGACCAGGCCGATCTCCCACAGCAGCTCGTAGCGCTCGAGGACGAGCGTATCGTTCCAGGCGGTGCCGCATCGCCCAACCGTTCGCCGCGCCCGGCGTTCGCGGCGCCGGCGCTCGTCCGCGTCGGGCGCTGTGGCGATCCACGCCTCACCGGCCGGATGGATGACCTCGTCCACGATCGCCGGCCGGCCGTCACGCCAGTCCTCCCACGGGAAATAGCGGTACCACGCGCGCCAGCCGACGCTCGCGACCCGTGGTTCACTCTCGCGGACGAAAGCGAGGTACGCTACGGAGAGCACCCGGCGGCGCGCGTCCCGTCCGCGGTCCCCGAAGGTGTACAGTTGCTCGATGTGGCCGAGCTCGAGCCCAGCCTGCTCGGTGACCCATCGGCGCAGCCCGGCATCGAGCGTGGCATCGGTCTCCGGATCGAACGGACCCGCGGGCAGCGCGTCCCCTAAAGGAAGGTCTTCCCCGGAGCGCACCAGCACCCGTGGCTCGTCGTCCGAGACGGCTGCCACGACGGCATCAAGGGCGACTGCAATATCGATCGGCACGCGAGTCCTGTCTTCGCGGTCGATAACGAAAGATGCTCGCGCGTGGCACTTGCGCAGACGAAGCTCGCGCTTGTGACCTAATTGGCGGCGGGAGCAGCCCGGGCGAAGCGCACGATTACGTTGGATCGACCGCGGCGCAGCGGCACGATGAACAGCAGGTCGTCGAACGGCTTCATCTCGCTGAATTCTCGGATGACGTGCAGCTGGCCGGCGCGCCACACGCAAAGCGGCGAGCTGTATTCCGCGGACGGGCTCTCCGGCGTCGCTCCCTGCGAGCGCTGGCCGATGCCGTGTTCTCTCTCGGCGTATCGGATGCGTCCACGCGTGCCGGGAAAACGTGAGAGGTCAGCGAGCGCAGGAGCAGTAAGCGCGGCCGGTGAGAACGTCGCGATACCGAAGATCGCCGCGGTGGCGCGCGCGAATGCGTCGTTCTCCATGCGCACCACGAGCGGGACGTCACCGCTCCGCGCACGGGCCGCGAGGGCGATCTCCAGATTGACCGCATCGTTGTCCGTCAGAGCCAGGACAGCCGTCGCGTTCGGGATATCACACAAGTCGAGCGCATCATCGCGATGAGCGTCGCCGGTAAGCAGGTCCAAGTCGTGTTCGCGTGCGCGCCGCACGAGCGTCGCATCGGGCTTGGGATCGATGACGATCACGTGCTTTCCCGCGGCCGTGAGCAGGTTCATGACCGCGCTGCCGATCTTGCCGCCCCCGCAGATCACGACGTGGTCGCGAGCACGGATGCGGCGCAGGCCTTGCATCGAAATCCACTGCGCACGCGTCAGAGCCGAGCTCACGTACCCGATGAAAATGCTCGTGAAGACGATGCCGCCCAGCATCGCGGAGATAGCCCCGGCGGTGACCAGAGGCCCCTGCAGGGCCACCGTCGAGTCACCGAAGCCCACGTTCGTCATCGTTGCCACGACGAAGAAGCTCGCCGCCGCCAGCGTCTTGTGCAACACGAAATGAAAGTAGCAGAACGACAGCGTGAAAAAGCAGACCGCCGAAACGAGCAAGAGACGCAACACCGGGTTCAAGCCGCGCCAGGTTTCGAGGATAGGATCAACGTGGAAACGCCGGCGGGGCGAGTTCGCGGCTCTCTCTTCCTCACGCGCCGTTTCGCGTTGACGCCGCGGCGTCTGCCGCTCGACGATGGGGCCGAAGGAAACGATGAGATCGCCCTGCCCGACCGAAGCGCCGCCTGGCGGCTCGAGACGATCTCCGACGGCGAGAATGCGACGATGCAGGCGCTTCTCGGTTTCCCAGACGGTCAGCCCGGAAACGCCGAGCGAGTCAGCCGTCGCCCGTGTGAAGCCGAGCAGGGGACCGCCGATGGCCGGAAAGCGCAGCGCGAAGAAACAGTCTTCGTCGAGGGCGGCCCCGGCGTAGGTCGCCGCCGAATGTGCGGCCGGCGAGAACACGGAGCAGTCCGACAGGTTCTGTTCGATCTTGGTCCCGAGCAGCGGATCGAACTGCCGGAGGACGATGCGGATGCGCGGGTTCAACATGCGTGCGCGAAGGGCGACAGCGAGGTTGAGCCCATCGTCGTTCGACAGCGCGAGGATGGACGCGGCGCGCTCGACGTCCGCCGCGCGAAGCTCGTCGTCGGAGTCGCGCGAAACCGGCCACAGGATGCGAACCTCATGGCCTTCGGTCGACGTGAGTTGTTCACAAACGCGCTCGGTCAAGGTGTCGCCGCCGACGACCAAGATCAGCGGGCATGCGTCCATCGAAAGTGCATTCGTTTTGACACAAGAGGGAACCTACTCTGCCATGCCACGACGAGCCGGTTGCTGCCTCGCGAATCGCGCGATAAAGCGAAATCTTCTGTAGGAGTATCTGAAGCGCTATCCGGACGACTTCGCCTTGCGGGTGCTCGTCGCTTCAACCCGGAAGAGCCCGGGCATGCGAGGGTCGCCTCGTCGCGAGAGCAGCCCTCCGGTACGGTCTCGAGCGGAGGATCGACATGTACGTGAAGCAGATCGCGCGCGCCATTGCCGTCGTCGCGCTGGCGCTGGCGCCGGTCGCGGCCGCAGGCGCCGACGCCCGTTCCGCAGCGACGCCGATGAGAATCGAACGCCTGACGCCGGCGCAGCTCACCAGCAAGCCCGGTTCCACGCTGCTCATACTGCAGAGCGGACGCAAGGTCTCGCTCCAAACCTTGCGCGTCGAACACGCCGCCAGATTGGCGCGCTTCGCCAACGCCAGGATGCTGGGGCTGCAAATACGTGGCAAGTTGAGCGGCGCCTCCGCTGCCGGCTACGTCATGGTTCCGATGAAGCTCAATCCGCATGGTGCGGCCGATTATCAAGCGTTCTGCGGGACCGTCGTTGCCAGCGGATGCCTCTATTTTCCCGGGCCGGCGGGATACTTTTCGCGTCTTCCCGGCCAAGACCAGAACCTGCTCTTCGACTACGATCCGCTCATCACGGACCCGGGTGTGTGCAAGTCACAAGGCGGCATCATCCTAACGAGCAATTCGCCGGCTGGGTGTGCCTACGGATATCCGTACACCTACACGTCGAACTTCAACCCGGGCCCGGTGCGTCCCGGACAGCAAATCGGATCGTTCATCAGGACGACGCAGACATGCACGCTCCCGGTGACGGTGAACGTCGATCACAAGGGCGCGATCGTGATGCAGGGCAATTTCGCCGCGTCGAACTTCAACGTGGTCACACCCTCGATGCTGACGTGCGTCGTACGGGTTTCCGTGCCGCCCCTGTCGTAGCGCCACAGCGCGATAGCGGCGGGCTGCGGCTCGGTCGGGAGACAATGTAGTGAAGGCGTCAATCTCAGCGCGACCTGCTCGTCCAGCGGCAGCTTCAACGACTCAGCAGCGTCGTTTTCGCATTACGCGTCGGATCGGGTCACGAGCCGACGCGTTAGGTCGGAGGACCGATGCGGAAAGGCCATTGCAATGCCTGTGACCACACTCGATCCTAAATCCGCTCTCGTCGTCATCGACATCCAAAAAGGGATCCTCGCGAGGCCGGCGGTCCACCCGGTACAAGCGGTGGTCGCCAACGTGGTGAAGCTCGTCGATGCCTTTCGCGCGAGGCACTTGCCGGTGGTTCTGGTTCGCGTCGGGTGGTCCGCGGACATGGGTGATGCGATCAAGACGCGCGTCCAAGCCGGCCCGCCTATCACGTCGGTGCCGGCCGACTTTAGCGACTATGCCGAGGCGCTCCACGCCGATCCGGCGCGCGACATCTTGGTCTTGAAGCACCAGTGGGGAGCCTTCTATGGAACGGACCTCGAACTCCAGCTCCGTCGTCGTGGCGTGACCAAC
>Ga0182024_10006683_pt1 | contig 25224 bp, 21 predicted proteins | sample P32metaG_FD_120480 | JGI IMG/M metagenome (GOLD analysis project Ga0182024, IMG submission 120480) | Permafrost microbial communities from Stordalen Mire, Sweden - P3-2 metaG (Illumina Assembly) | ecosystem: Environmental > Terrestrial > Soil > Wetlands > Permafrost | place: Sweden: Stordalen...
GCGACCTCAGCGCCTAAACAGTTTGCTGAAAAACTCGTTGGGCGCGCGGTAGTCTCCCTCAGCGGCTAAAGCCGGTACTGAAAAGAAGCCTTTTTTCGCAGCGGTGAACCGCTGCGCCACCCAAAAGCAAGGACAAAAATCGAGTTTTTCAGCAAACTGTAAAGGCGCAGTCAAAACGTAGCTCTTATCGCAGCGCTGAAGCGCTGCGCCACCCAAAGGCAGATAGCCCAAAGGCAGCCAGCCAAGAACGCCAGCCAAAAGCAAAAGACAAAATGGAGTTTTTCCATAGCCTGCTAGTGCCGGGTCCCGGAAATTCGCGGCAAAACAACCGACTCCATTATTACGCACTTGAAGCGTGTTGATAGTGCAAACAAAATACATGGGTCCTTCGCTTCGCTCAGGATGACAACGATAGTTTTGATGACAATGCAATGATAGTTTTGACGCGAACTTGGTAGACAGAGCACTAGAGGAGGGCGTGGTCTCTGCTGGATCAGCGGGGAATGTAGTTGTCGAGGAGCGGGATGAAGTGCGAGCCTAGTTTCATCATGCGCGACTGGGCGGCGGCGGGTGATTCGCCGTGGAGCATGGGGGTCATGAGGCGGACCAAGCCGCCGTCGCTGCGATTCATGCGGATGGAGTCGGAGACTAAATAATATTTGGCCCAGTATTCGTTGGCTACCTCGCGTCCGTGGGCCTGAAACCAGTACAACACCAGTTGGCGCTCACCTAGTTTTGTAATCACGTAGCGGTTGACGGGAAACGAGGAGCCGTCGGGAGCGGTGAGATGAATGATCTCGCGCGAGATAGGAACCCATCCCGCACCGGGGAGACAGTGGTTGGGCGAGTGGATGGTGTCGCCGGTTTTTTGCGAGGGGAAATAGGCGATGTAGAGATTGACCCAAGGATCATCGGGCTTGCTGGCGTTGACGTAATCGCGGACTAGGAATTCTCCGGGGCCTAGAATGTTGAGAGTCTGTTGATCGAGCGCGTCATCGGTTCCAGTCCAGCCATCGATCTGTGAGGGGAGGGAAGCGAGCAGCGTGCGCGGCGGAAAATATTCGTTGCGCGAGTGCGCTTGGAGAACTAGCGCTGTCGCCAGCATGAGGATGGCCGCGATCCCAAAAAGTAGCGAGCTTTTGTTCGTTCTGTTCATGCGGATGCGTCCTTAGAGTCAGGATTGCTCGCTGCGACGGCGCGCTTGTCGACAAAGATGCGCGACAGCACGCGATGCAGAGCGAACAGCAAGATGAGTGCGACTACATAGATCAGCCATCCGGAGAAGGTGTGGAAAAATCCCTCGGCTTTATCCGGATCCCAGTATTGCACCAGCAGGCCGGTGCCGAAAATGCGAAAGCTGTTGGCGGCGACGGCGACGGGCACGGCGGAGATGGCGAGCAGCACACGCATCCAGATGCGCGTCTCCATAAGGTAGCCGTAGATGATGGCGAGCGTGACCAGAGTCAAGAGGGAGCGGATGCCGCTGCAGGCCTCGGCCACGTCGAGCGGCATCAAGGCGAGGACGATGACGTTGCCTTCGCGGAGCACAGGAACATGGACCAGCTCGAGTAATGCAGTGGCCAGTTTTGCAGACAGCATCTGGAGCGGGAAAGTAACTTGTTGGAGGATGAGGGTCGGGATGGGGATCATCAGAAGCAGGAAGGCCCAGGGGAAGAGGATGGCGCGAAAGGATGTCCAACCCTGAAAGAGAATGACGAGGCCGGCGAGCAGAATCAGCAAGGATACTCGCGAGAAAAACAATTCCGCACCGAGCACTCCGATCATGAGCATGAGGAGGCCGAGGACGATTAGTGGGAGACCGGTCCATGAGGGGGCGGGCGCGACGGCTTGCAGGCGCTTTCGATCTTGCCAGAGAACGAACAGGGCAAAGAGGGGAACGAAGATTCCGTGTTCGAAGTTGGGATCGCGGGCAGGACCGACCCATTGCAAAAACAGGCGGGCAAGGATCGCGGCGTAAAGCCAAGCTATCAGCAGCAGGACAGCCAGCGATTGCCAACGGGGCGATCGAGACGACAAGCGACCCTCCACGGTCGAGAGGAGCGGAGCTACCTGCAGTGAGTTGCTCATACGGCGCGCTTGTAGTTGAGAATAAGCGAAGTCGGGCTGCGAGCCAAGCAAACTCTGGGGCTGGGCAGTGTTCCTAGTTTGGCGTATGTCGCCCTTGTAAGTACCTTCTGCATCCTTGCTGGTAGCTTGCTGGAGCATCCTTGTCGTCAAGTCGGCGGGCAAGATGCCCGCCGGACAGCCGCCGGGAGGGCGGCGCTACAACGGCTATCTATACGCTTCTGGGACGGTTTGGCGCATCGGGCGTTCGGGGAGTGGAAGGGAAAAGCCTTTCCTACAGCGTGGTGGGGGTTTGGGCGAGGAGTTCCTTTTTCAGGAGGCCAATTTTGCTCAGCGATTGCAGAGGGTTACGAACTCTTTGCGCCTGGTAATGGAGGAAAGTAATCCCCAGAGATTACCAAAGATGTGGGCAAACTTTTTCCCATTTGTTCGCAATGTGATAATGTGTAGGGCACGTCAGAGTTGCGCTGATCCTGCGCAAGTCATTGAAAAACAGGTAGATATTCTTGTAGCAGGTGGTGCCATTTTCGGCTTGATTGGCGATGAGTGTGCTATAGACTTGTGTAGACAGGACGCCCCCCGTCCTGGCCGCGAAAAGCGGGATCGAAGCAGAATGAATCTGGACAACACCGAAATCCTGGCAAGCAGCGGAACACCCGCGAACGGCGGCGCACGCGTCTGGCTGGAAAGTGTCAGCGCGGGGATGCGGACGGTGGAAGCGGTGATCCGCGAGCTGTCGCAGAACGATGTTCCGGTGCTGGTGGTAGCGGAGCATGGTTCGGGCAAGAAGGCGGCGGCGGGGCGCATTCATGGGCTTTCGAACCGGGCGGCCGAGCCGTTTGAGGTGTATCAGGGGCGCGAGGTTGCGGCGGAGACGCTGGCGGCGCGCGAGGGTGAAGGTGGAATCGTCTACCTTCAGGAAGTGGGAGACCTGACAACGGCGGCGCAGAAAGAGATGGTTCGCCAGATTGGTTTGAACGGCGCGGCCGAGCGGCAGGTGCCGCGCTACATCTGCGGAACTTCGCGCGAACTGGAGCCCGAGGTGAAGGCGGGGAGGTTTCGCGAGGATCTTTATTATGGGATCAGCGGCGTGTGCCTGCGATTGCCTCCGCTGCGGCAGCGTAAAGAGGATATTCCGATTCTGCGGGACTGGTTTCTCTCGGCGGCGGCGCGCGATTTTTGCCGGGCTGTCCCAATGCTCAGTGCGGACACGCAAAATTTCTTTCTGGATTACAGCTGGCCGGGAAACATTCGCGAGCTGAAAGACGCGGCCCGGGCGATTGTGGCGCTGGGCGATGAAACGCTGGCCATGGGCGGATTGCGCTCGCTGATGCGGCGGGTCGATCGCAATGGCAATGGCGAAAAAATTTCTCTGAAGGATGCGGCGCGGGCGGCTTCGCGCGAGGCGGAGCGGGAGATTATTTTGCAGGTCCTAACGCGAACGCGCTGGAACCGGCGGCGGGCGGCGCAGGAGTTGCAGATCAGCTATAAGGCGCTGCTCTATAAGTTGAAACAGATTGGATGCGAAGAGTACGGGGCGGGATAGGACAAGGTTTCAAGGCTTCAGAGTTTCAAGGTTTCAAAGGGCCGAAACGCAATGAAGAGATTGGATTTTAGGATTTTGAAACCTTGAAACCTTGAAACATTGAAACCTGAGCTCGAGTTTTGAGAGGAAACGAAGATATGAAATCAGCATGGAAAGCGGCTGCGGCACTGCTCCTAGTTAGCAGCATGGCGCTGGCGCAGGATTCGCCGGCGCAGTCCGCGGTCAATTCCGGTTCGGCCAATTCGGCCTCTGACAAGGCGGTTCCGGCACAGACGAGTGCCGCTGCGAATAGCCAGGGCGGGCCTGAGTATGTCATTGGGCCAGAAGACGTGCTGCACATTGCAGTATGGAAAGAAAACGACCTCACGGCTACATTGCCGGTGCGTCCCGATGGCAAGATCTCGCTGCCTTTACTTAATGACGTGCAGGCTTCGGGCTTGACGCCGCAGCAGTTGGCGGATTCGGTGACCGAGAAGCTGAGAAAATATATCGCCGATCCGCGGGTTACGGTGGTTGTGACCGCGATCAACAGCAAGCGGATTTATCTGGTGGGCGAGGTTTCGCATGTGGGGGCTACGGCGATGTTGCCCAATATGACCGTGCTGCAAGCGTTGTCGAGCGCGGGCATCAACCAGTTTGCGAAGACCAAGGGCATTTACGTTCTGCGCATGGAAAATGGCAAACAACAGAAGCTGCCGGTGAACTACCGCAAGCTGATCAAGGGCGATGTGCAGCAGAACTATGTATTGCAGGCGGGGGATACGATTGTTGTCCCGTAGTTTTACGGTCCTATAAGAGATGACGAGGATAGGGACAATTCGATTGTTGTTGCTGGTTTTGGGGATGAGCGTGTGCGCGTATGGGCAGACGACCTCTCAGGCGCAAACTCAGGCTCCGGCCCAGAGTGAACCGGTTCCCGCGCCGGCTTTTGGGCAGACGGCGCCGGTGCTGAATCCGGAGAACCCGCCGGTCACGGGCCTGGATGAGCCGAGCCTCGATCTGCGGCCATCGGCCCGCAGTTTCATCTCGCCGGCTTTGCAGGTCAGCGAATCAGCGGACTCGAACGGCGAGAACACGCTTGGGAACACCAGCGGTGTGTCATCCATTAGCCGTGTTCTTGGAGCGCTCGACCTGCAGCAATACTGGCCGAAGAGCGATTTCCTTCTGGAATACGTGGGTGGCGGAGCGTTCTATGCCGACCCCTACGACGTGCGGCAATTGCAAGCGGCTGGCCTGGAAGCCGTCACGCGCTGGCGAACCGGCCAGATCGCGTTGCGCGATGCTTTTAGTTACCTGCCTGACGGATCTTTTCAGATCGGCACGTTTGGTGGAGCTCCGGGGCTGGGACTGGCCACCACGATCGGTCTGGGAGGCGGGGCGACGGGAGGCGGATTGCCGGGGATCAACAATTCTTCCAGCGGAGTTTTTGACGCGGCTGGACTGATCCCGCGGTTGCAGAACACAGCGATTCTCGACGTCGTGCAGGCCGTCACTCCGCGCTCGGCGATCACGGCGGCGGGCGGGTTCAGCGACGCGCACTTTTTCGATTCGGCGAATTGTGAGCTGGGACCGACATCCTGTCTGCTTAACAGCGATCAGCTGACGATCGAGGGCGGATACAGCCATCTGATCAATCGTCACGACCAGATTGGTATCGTCTACGCGTTTCAGCTTCTCCAGTTTCCGCAGGATACGGGCGGGCAGATTTATGTCCATGTCATCAATGCTCGCTACAGCCATAGCATTACGGGCAGGTTGAGCCTGATTCTCTCGGTGGGTCCGCAATACACGGAACTGGAATCGAATGGCTATTACGGGCATTGGTCACCGAGCGCGCGAGTGACGCTGCGTTACCGGATCGGCCATGCGGCGATGATTGCGACTTACGAAAAATTCACTTCGGCGGGATCAGGTTATTTCGCGGGTGCGAATGTGCAGGCGGCGCGGCTGGGCTATACGCGCCCTCTCGGACGAACGTGGGACCTGTACAGCGATATTGGCTACACCTATAACTCGAAACTCCAGGATGCACAGTTAGGAGTAACCGCGGGCAGTTTCAACGATGGGTTTGCTTCCGCCATTCTGCGCAAGCATCTGGGACGTTCGTATGAATTTTTTGGGGCTTACCGGTTCAGCGAACTGGCGTTCGATCAAACAGTAAATCTTGGGATTGGCGGTAGAGGCAAGATTGCGGAGCGTAATGTCGGCACGATTGGCATTGAATGGCATCCCAAGCCGACGCGTATCGAATAATTTTTTTGGCCGCTCCGAGCGGCCGGATTGGTGAACTGTATGAGTGGAAATCGCGAACTGCAGATGGACGATTACCTGGCAATGCTGCGGCGGCGCCTGAAGGTTATTCTGATTCCGGCGCTGGTGGCTCCGCTGACGGGCTTCGGGATCTCTTACCTCCTGCCGCCGAAATATACGTCGCAGTCGACGGTTCTGGTGGAAGGGCAGAAGGTGCCGGACAACTATGTCATGTCGGTGATCCCAACCGATTTTGCGCAGCGTGTACAGACGCTGAGCCAGGAGGTGTTGAGTCCGAGCCGGCTGCGTCCGGTGATTCACAGCCTGAACCTGGTGAAGCCCGAAGATGAGGGAAAGCTCATCGGAAATATCCAGCAGAACATGCAGGTGGAGCCGGTGATCACGACGATGAGCGCGGCGGCGGCCTCTTCGCCCACGGCCAAGACCAAGAAGCCATCGGCCGGCAACGAGCCGCTTCCAGGATTTACGGTCAATTACAGCGACAGCGACCCGGTGCGAGCGCAAGAAGTCTGCAACGCCTTAACCTCGCTGATCGTGGACGAGAACCTGCGTTCCCGTTCGGAAGTGGCGCAGAGCACCACCGATTTTCTGACTCGCCAGGTGGAAGAGGCCAAGCGGGCGCTCGACGATCAGGATGCGAAACTCGCCGCCTTCAAGAAGCAGTACATGGGTCAGTTGCCGACGGACGTCGACAACAATATGCGCATGCTGGTGTCGCTGAACTCGCAGTTGGATGCTTCTACGCAGACACTGAGCCGCGCGCAACAAGATAAGGCCTATACCGAAAGCATGCTGGCGCAGCAGATCGCCAGCTGGAAGAGTTCGCTATCGAGTACTAACCCGCAGACTCTGGAAACGCAGTTGACGCAGTTGCAGGGGCAACTGATGCAGTTGCAGGCTCGCTATACCGACGACTATCCGGATGTGATCAAGACCAAGGCGGACATTGCCGAGGTGCAGAAGAAGCTGAAAGAAGTCAACGCAGCGGCGGCCTCGGCCGACGCCAGCGACAGCAGCGAGAAGGCGAGCGCCTCGGAGCCGCCGGAAATTCGCCAGCTGCGTCTGCAGATTCATCAGTACCAGAACGTGATTGCGCAGGCCACGCTCGATCAGAAGAAGCTGCAAAATGCGATTACGGTTTATCAGAGCCGCACTAATATGAGCCCGACGGTGGAGGAGCAGTACAAGCTGCTGACTCGGGACAACGATAACGCGCAGGCCTTCTACAAAGATCTGCTGGCCAAGCGGAGCTCGGCTGGTCTCGGCACCAGCATGGAAAACCAGCAGGAAGGCGAGCAGATGCATATTGTCGCTACCGCCGGACTGTCTGAAACTCCGAGTTTTCCGGTCCGTCCACTGTTGGCGGCGGCCGGATTCGGTGTCGGGCTGGTGCTGGGCGCGCTGATCGCGATCATCCTGGAATTCAGCGACAAGTCTATCCGCACGGAACGCGATGCGGCGGCGGTTATGGATCTGCCGCTGTTGATCTCCGTGCCCTGGCTGGGCGAGGACGACGAAGAGGAAGCTGTTAACGGCAACGGCAATGGAAGGCGGCGATTCTGGGGCAGAAATGATTCGGCGCCCAAGGACCACGATCACGCAGAGGTTTGATTCAGGAAAGTTTAGCGTATGTATAAAGAATTTTTTGGACTTCGCGCCAACCCGTTCAACGTCAATCCGGACCCGCGTTACTTGTATTTGACGCGGCACACGGAAGAGGCGTTGGCCTGCCTCACCTATGGCATACAGAGCCGCAAAGGCTTTGTGCTGCTGACAGGCGAGGTCGGCACGGGCAAGACGACACTGATCAATAAGTTGATGGAGTGGCTGCGGCTGCAACAGGTGGCGACGGCCTTCATTTTCAACTCGCGCATGGATGTGCCGCAGTTGCTCGACTATATGATGGCCGACTTCGGCATTCCCTGCGACACCAAGTCGAAGAGCGAACTGCTGCAGCGGCTCTACAACTGGCTGCTCGATCGTTATAGGGCCGGGGAGACGGCAGTGCTGGTCATCGACGAGGCGCAGAATCTGTCGGATGAAGTGCTGGAAGAGATTCGGATGATGACGAATCTCGAGACCTTCACTGAAAAGCTGCTGCAGATCGTTCTGGTGGGACAGCCGGAACTGGAACAGCGGCTGAAACAGCCACAGTTGCGCCAACTGCGGCAGCGGCTGACGCTGCGCGCCAAGACGCATCCTTTTAATCTCGAGGAGACGAAGTCATATATCACGCAGCGGCTGCGGATTGCGGGATCGAATGGCGAGCCGATTTTTGACACCGACGCGACTACGGCAATCTTCCGTTATTCGCTGGGGATACCTCGAGTGATCAATCTGGTGTGCGAGCACTGTCTGGTCAGCGCCTTTGTGGATCAGAAGAAGACGGTGGCGGTAGAAGTGGTCGACTCGGTCGCGCGCGATTTCGATTTGGCCGAGGGCAATGCCGCCGCGTCCATGACTGCGCCGGTGCCGCCGTCGGAAAAGTTTGATCTGGTCGACGCCTTGCGCACCTTGGCAACCCTGGCCGACCGGCTGCGCCAATCTGAACAACAGGACCTCCCCAAGGAGAGGAAACTATGAGCCGTATCCATGACGCTTTAAAACGCGCCGAGCAAGAAAGAGCCGCATCCACGGGGAGGCATGTCGAGTCCGCCTTCGAGCAGCCGACCTCGCAAAGCGATGAAGCGCGCGAAAGCATGCCTTCGATGCAAGCCTCGGGGGCCATGGCCATGCCGGCCATGCCCACGATGACGATGAATTCGGCATTCAATTATGAATCGCTGATTGCGCGCTGCGCGCAGCGAGAGTGGAGTCCCGATCCGCGCACCATGCTCTTCTTCCAGGCCGATGACAGTCGCACTGGGGCGGAGGAGTTTCGCACTTTGCGCTCGCGTCTTTATCAGATCCGCGAAAAGATGCCGCTCAAGCGTCTGCTGGTAACGAGCGCGCTGCCGAAGGAAGGGAAGTCGTTCGTGGCGGCGAATCTGGCTCAGGTGCTGGTGCGCCAGCATGGGCGGCGCGTTCTGCTGATCGACGCCGACCTGCGCAACCCAGGAATGCATCGCCACCTGGGAGCACCGCAGTCGCCGGGAATGTCGGATTACCTGCTCGGCGAATGCGATGAGTTCGCCGCGTTGCAACGCGGCCCGATGGAAAATTTATTCTTCCTGCCGGCGGGTAAGACCGTTTCGAGCGCTCCCGAGCTGCTGGCGAACGGCCGTCTGAAGCTTTTACTGCAGCGGGTGGAGCCCTTATTTGACTGGATCATCATGGATACATCGCCCGTGATTCCGGTGTCGGACGCGACTCTGGTGGCAGGCTCGTGCGACGGCATTCTGATGGTGGTGAGATCGAATGTCACGCCTTCTGATTTGGCGCGGCGCGCGCGCGAGGAATTTCCGGACAAGCTGCTGCTCGGTGTGGTGCTCAACGGAGCGCCCGCAGACAAGCTGCAACATTCGAAGTACTACTATGGCGAGGCCGTGAGCAGCCACGCCTGAGTTGAACCGAGGCCCCATTGATTCGGCTGTTCCATGTCTATTACCCGATTCGCACGCTCATCCTGCTGTTGGGAGAGGCTCTGATTGTTTGGACCTCGTTCTTGCTGGCGGCGGTGCTCGTACTTCGGGAAGATAGTTACCTGGTACTCAACTATGAAGGCGGATACGTCAAGCTCTTCATATTTACAGGGGTGGTATTGCTCTGTTCGCACTGGTTCGATCTGTATGACACGGCGCGGCTGAATACCAAGGGCGAGCTTTATTTCCGGTTGCTGATGGTGCCGGGATTGCTGGCCTTCCTGATGGCGGCGATCAGCTATGTGCGGCCGAACTACCTGCTCGGCGGCAGTTCGTCGGCGCTGGGGTTGCTGATTCTCACAGTGGCGCTGGTGGGATGGCGGATTGGGTTTGCGTGGCTGGTGCAGTTGCCGATTCTGGTCGAGCGTGTCTATGTGCTCGGCACGGGAGAGCGCGCGCAGAGGCTGGTACAGGGCTTGCGGCAGAATCCGGAAACCGGGGTCGAGGTTGCGAGTTGGACGGGCAAACTGGAAGGTGCGATCACGCGCGAGTCGGTGGGCACGCATCTGATGGATGTTGTCCAGCGGCAGAAGGTGCATCGGGTGATTGTGGCCATGCCCGATCGTCGCGGAACGATTCCCATGCAGGAACTGCTGGAATTGCGCATGCAGGGAATCAAGATCGAAGAAGCGACGACGTGGCTGGAAAAAATGTCGGGCAAGATCGAGGTCGAAAATCTTAATCACAGTTGGCTGATCTTTGGCGACGGCTTTCGGCGGAGCACTATTTTTATCGTAGTGCGTCGCGTTGTTTCGATTTTCATTTCGCTGATCGGCCTCATCCTGACGCTGCCTTTGTTGCCCTTGATTATGCTGGCGGTTCGTCTCGATTCCGAGGGGCCGGTTTTCTATACGCAAACCCGGGTGGGCAAAGCGGGAAAGTTTTTCAAGGTGGTGAAGTTCCGGACCATGCGGCAGGACGCGGAGGCGGCGAACGGGGCACAGTGGGCAGGGAACAACGATCCGCGGGTGACGCGCGTGGGTAAGATCCTGCGGACTACCCGACTCGATGAGATTCCGCAGATGTGGTGCGTGCTCAAGGGCGATATGGCGTTTGTCGGCCCACGGCCGGAGCGGCCGGAATTCATCGCGCTGCTGTCGAAAGAGATACCGTTTTACGGCGTGCGGCATATGGTGCGGCCGGGGGTTACCGGATGGGCGCAGATTAAATACAAGTACGGGAGCACGATCGAGGACGCGCGCGAAAAGCTGCAGTACGATCTGTTCTACATTAAGAACGCTTCGATCGGGCTCGACTTGCTGATCATGTTTCAGACGGTGAAGACGGTGTTGTTGCGGCGGGGCGCGCAATAAGAATTACTGAGAGTTAGCGAAAGAGGTTTTGGTGGCTATCGGCGAGAATGTAACTAACGCGGCGGAACTGCCAGCCTGGCGGCGGGTTTCGAAAATCGCGGACCCGACGAAGTCCGGGTTTTTCTGGCTCAGCGCATTCTTCTTCGTGTATTGCGCGCGGCCGGAAGACTGGTTTCCCGGTCTCAAGTACATCCCGTGCGCCAAGGTTACCGCCATCCTCGCGATGTGGGGTTTGTTCACCGCCCTGGGGAAGACCAAGCGTACTTTCAAGGACGTTCCGAAAGAAGGCAAACTGCTGCTGCTGCTGATCGGCCTCATGTTTGTCAGCGGCTTCCTGTCGCCGATCTGGAAGGGCGGCGCGGTCAACCACACCATCGATTTTTCCAAGGTGTGGATCGCCTGGATGCTGACGTTCCTGCTGATCACTTCGTTCGAGCGTCTGCGGACCATTATTGAGATTCAGGCCGCTTCGGTTGCCGTGATCTGCCTGATCTCGATTATCAAGGGCCACAACCAGCCGAGGCTGGAGGGTGTGATCGGCGGCATTTATTCGAACCCCAACGATCTGGCCTTTGCGATCGTGCTGACGCTGCCGTTTCTGCTCGCTTTCCTGGTGACGAGCAAGAACGTGTTTAAGAAGTGCTTGTGGGCGCTGGGGATGTTGATCATGCTGGCGGCGCTGTTCCTTACCGCTTCGCGCGCCGGGTTTCTGAATCTAGTGATCTCGGGCACGGTCACCCTCTATCATTTTGGCATCAAGGGCAGACGCCCGGGGCTGATCATTGCGGTGCTGCTTTCCGGCATGCTGCTGCTTGGGGTCGCCGGCGGAAAGCTGTATGACCGTTTTCAAGCTCTGGGCGGCGACAGCACGACTGACGAATCGGCCTACGGTTCGTATCAGGATCGCATGTTCCTGATGGAGCGGGCGGTTGACGGCATTGTCCACTATCCTCTCTTCGGACTCGGCGCCAATAACTTCCTCACCTACTCGCTGATCTGGCACGAAGTGCACATGACCTATTTGCAGATGGGCGTGGAAGGCGGCATCCCGGCCTTGATTGTGTATCTGATGTTTATTCGCTGCGGGTTTAAGAATCTTAAAGTCATGCGAAAGGCCACGGACCTTGACGAGCATACGGTGCTATTCGTGGGTGCGCTGCACAGTTCGTTGATCGGTTTCGTCGTGGGGGCGTGCTTTGCGCCGGAGGCCTATCAGTTTTTCTCCTATTTTGCCGTGGCGTTTACCGCGACGCTGTTGCAGACGCTGAAAGAAAGAGAGACGGGACCATCGCCGGTTCCGCCTCCGAAGAAGCCGCGACATTTCCTGGAGGTTTATGCCGATTACGGAAGAACAGGTGCAGTCACCCCTGTCCGCTGATTTGCAGGCCATTTTGTGTTGCCTGAACTGCGGCGGGAAACTTGAAAGCGACCAGGCGCAAGGCTACGTGTGTCCGGCGTGCCAACGCGCCTATCCGAACGTAAAAGGGATCGTCCGTTTTGTGGACGCGCAGCATTACGCCGCGAGCTTTGGCTTTCAATGGCACCGCTATCAGAAGACGCAGCTTGATCAGGGTGAGGTGCGCGAATCGGACCGGAATTTTCGCATTAAAACCTGCTTGCGGCCCGAGGAACTGCAAGGAAAGCTGGTGCTTGATGTGGGTTGCGGGATGGGGCGATTCGCCGAGGTGGCGACACGGTGGGGAGCGCGGGTGGTGGGAATCGACCTGAGCGCGGCTGCGGAAGTGGCGGCCATCAATCTCGCGGATCGCGAATTTACGGCTTTCCAGGCGGATGCTTTCGCTCTGCCGTTTGCGCCGGAGAGCTTCGACATCATCTACAGCGTGGGCGTGCTGCACCATACTCCGGATTGCCAGGCTGCCGTCAAGTCTCTGGACAAGTATCTGAAGCCGAGCGGAATTCTTTCGGTGTGGCTGTATAGCGGATATAACAAGTGGTATCGCTTCAGCGATTTCTGGCGGCGCTACACGCACAAGATGGAGCCTGAAAGGTTGCATAGCGTGCTTAAAGTGGCGGTGCCGTTTTTTTATAATCTCGAACGCGGGTTGCGGCATGTGCCCCTGGTGGGGCGTCCAGCGGCGGGTGCGGTCCATCATGTGTTTTCGGTGAATCGCCAGAAGGACCCTGAGGCGCGCTTGCTTGACACCTTTGACTGGTATTCTCCGAAGTATCAATCGAAGCACACCTACGAAGAGGTGTTCCGCTGGTATGAGGCGATGGGGATGGAAGACATGCGCGTGGGCGAATCTTCGATTGCGGTGCGGGGACGCAAGCCGGCGCGGCGGGCTTAGCGCATCGCTTGAGCGATGATGATGCTTCGCGTAGGCATGCTCACATACTCGTGCCTCACATAGTAAAGAGTGCTGGTAAAGAGTGCTGGCTGGCGCCCACGATGAGTCTCGGAAAGAAAATTGCTTACGCCAGAAAAGTGTTGCCGGGCGGAACGTGGCGCACACTGAGCGCTCCCGTGCGCGAACCGGTGCACCTTATTATGGCGGTGGCCGATCACTTCGAACCGGCGATCGATCCGTCGGGCGGGCAGAAGCGCGTTCCGCGGTCAGAGCAGGAACGGCGTTTGGAGTGGTGGAGTCGCGAATATCCGAGAGCAGCGGAGCGCTGGCGCGACCACGATGGGCGTCCGTTTGTTCACACATATTTTTATCCGGCGGAACAGTATGACGAGGGCTTACTCGATATTCTGGCTGAGCATTGCCGCTCGGGATGGGGAGAGACGGAGGTCCATCTGCATCATGGGATTCCGCATGCGGATACGGCGGAGAACACGCGGCGGGTGCTGACGGAGTTTCGCGACCGCTTGGCGTTTCGCCATCGCTGTTTATCTTTTGAAGAAGGTTCGGAGCAGCCTCGCTACTGTTTTGTGCATGGAAATTTTGCGCTGGCTAATTCCGCGGGTGGACGCTTTTGCGGCGTCGATTCTGAAATGCAAGTGCTCGCGGAAACCGGGTGCTACGCGGATTTCACGCTGCCGACCGGAGTGCTGCATCCGGCGCAGACGGCGAAAATCAATTCGCTATATGAGTGTGGTGGGGAGCTCGAGCAGGCGGCGCCGCATCGGACCGGGATCGATTTAACCGCGGGCCGGGCGCCGCGCATTTTTCCACTGATCGTGCAGGGGCCGCTGCTGACGGACTTGGCGCGCAGCTGGCGGGCGTTTCGGCCGATGTTTGAAACGGGCGCGATCACGGCGCCGAATCCGATGACGCTTGAACGGCTGGCGCTTTGGAAGCGGGCGCGAATCCACGTAGCCGGACGGCCGGACTGGTTGTTCATCAAGCTGCATTGTCACAGCATGGATCCGACGCAGAAGGATGCGGTGATTGGCGGCGCATTTCAGCAATTTCTGGAAGCACTCGTGGGCGGCGCGGGCGCTCGAAAAGAGACGCTGCACTTTGTGTCGGCCCGGGAAATGGCGAACATCATCCTTGCGGCGTGCGAAGGAAAAGATGGCAATCCTGGTGAATATCGCGACTATCGCTACAAACGGCTGCGAGATATGCCCGCTGTGGCGGAGAAGTCTGATTCTCTTCCGGTAACTGTGAAAGGTTAAGAAGCAAGCCATGTGTGGAATTGCCGGAGTGGTGAGCGCAACTCGCGAGAGCAATATCACTGAAGCGCTTGTGCACCACATGTGCGAACAGATCGTCTACCGCGGTCCCGACGACGAGGGGCTCTACGTTGCCGATGGCGCGGGGCTCGGGATGCGGCGGCTCAGTATCATCGATCTTTCTGGCGGTCACCAGCCTGTATTCAACGAAGATCGCAGCGCCTGGATCGTATACAACGGTGAGGTCTACAACTTCCCAGAACTTCGCCCGGAGTTGGAAAAGCGCGGCCATCGCTTCTATACGAAGACGGATACCGAAGTCATCATTCATCTTTACGAAGAAATGGGCGCGGACTGCGTCACGAAATTGCGCGGCATGTTCAGCCTTGCGATTTACGATCGCACGAAGCGCAAGCTCGTGCTGGCGCGGGACCGATTGGGCAAGAAGCCATTGCATTACGCGCTGCTGAAAGACAAACTTTATTTCGCGTCGGAGATTAAATCGATTCTGGCGGTGGCTCCCGAACTGGCGGAAGTAAATGCTCAGGGGCTTCTCGAATACCTGTATTACGGGTATGTTCCCGATCCGATTACGGCGTTCACCGGAATTCAAAAGCTACCACCGGGGCACTTGCTGGAATTCGAAAATGGCAAGATTAAGACTCGGCAGTATTGGGATCTGCCGCGCTACAACACGCACCGACCGAAGAGCGAAGAAGAATGTCTGGAGGAACTGGAGCGGCGACTACTTGAGGCTACGCGGATACGATTGATCTCGGATGTTCCGCTGGGTGCGTTTCTTAGCGGCGGCACTGATTCTTCTACCGTCGTGGCCTTGATGGCGCGTGCGAGTTCCGCGCCAGTGAAGACTTTCTCGATTGGTTTCACGAAGGACGATTTCAATGAGGCGCAATACGCCCGCATCGTAGCGCAGAAGTTTGGCACCGATCATCGCGAGATGATTCTGGAGCCGAATGTTGTCGAGACGGTGGAACATCTGACTAGCTCGCTGGAAGAGCCTTTTGGCGATTCTTCGATGCTGCCGACTTACTACGTTTCGCAGATGGCGCGGCAGCATGTCACGGTGGCGTTGTCGGGCGACGGCGGCGACGAGCTTTTTGCCGGCTATGATCGTTATCGCATTCACTCCAATCGGCGTTTCTTTGAACACATTCCGGAGTGGGCGCGGCGGTTTTATCGCAATCAGGTGTTTCGCCTGATGCCTCGTTCGATGAGTGGGCGGAAGTTCAGCTATAACGTTACGCTGCCGTGGCGCGAACGTTATGTGGATGGATTGTCATTTGTGCCCGCGTTTGAGCGGGACGGGCCGCTGCTTTCGGATGATTTTCGGCAGGTGCTGCGGCGGAGCGACGATCCGCAAAATGTGATGATGCGATATTTTGCGCAGGCTCCGGCTGATGATCCGGTGAGCGAACTGCTGTACGTGGATACCAAAACTTATATGGTCGGCGACATTCTCACGAAGGTCGACCGTATGAGCATGTTGAATTCGCTGGAAGTGCGCGTGCCGATTCTCGATCACGAATTTGTTGAGTGGGTGACCGGGCTGCCGCCGGAATGGAAGTTGCGTGGCAATACACAGAAATATATTTTGCGGAAGCTGGCCGAACGGGTGGGAGTGCCTCTTGAAGCGTTGAACCGCCCGAAACAGGGATTCGCGTTGCCGCTGGTGCACTGGATGCGCAATGAGTTGAAAGATGTGCTCATGATTTTGCTTGAGCCGCGCACATTGCAACGTGGATATTTCGAGGCCGAAGGCATTCGCAAGCTGATGAACGATCATCTCTATGGCGGCAAGGTTTTTACCGGCCGCATTTGGCGGTTGCTGATGTTTGAGTTGTGGCACAGAAACTTCCTGGAAAAATTCACCAAGCCTGCGGGACTCTTTTCACTTCCAGCGGCAGATTCGCAGATGCATGTCGCAGCCTCCTCCGTCACCATGGCGACCGCGCCAGCGGGAGAATGACGCGGTGACCTCGTCCGCCACGGACAGCCGGGAGTCGGCTACTGGCGCGGAATCTCGGGATGACGATTCTCGAATCCGGCTGTTTCTCATGACCAATAGTTTTGAGACGGGGGGATCGGAGCGGCAGTTTTCCGTACTCGCTCAAAATCTTCGCCCCGAGCAATTTCAGGTTCACTTGGGCTGCATTCAGAGGATTGGTCCGTTCGCTAATCAATTTGGGGAGGTCCCTGAATTTTGGCTGGGCCGCAATTTGTATGGATTGAAATCTTGGCGAACGCGGTTGCGGCTCAGCCGCGAATTGCGGCGTGAGCGGATTCAAGTCGCGCATGCTTTCGATTTTTATACGAACCTTACTTTGATACCGGCGGCGCGCTTTGGGCGTGTGCCGGTGGTGATTGGCAGCCAGCGCCAGTTGGGCGATCTTTTGACTGCGAGGCAATTTCGCGCGCAGGCGGCGGTCCTTCGCTGGTGCGACGCGGTGATTTGCAACTCGCGGGCGGCGGCCGATCGGCTGGCAGAGGAAGGATTGTCACGCGACAAGCTCGTGGTAATAGGCAATGCGCTGCCGGCGGAAGTTTTTACGCCTGCGCCCGCGGCCTTGCCTCGAAGACAGGGGAAGCTCCGCGCCGGCATGGTGGCGCGGATGAATGCGCGTTACAAGAATCATTCGGGATTTTTGCGCATTGCCAAGCTAATTAACCAGCGGATGCCGGAGGTTGAATTTGTTTTGGCGGGGGACGGGCCGCTGCGTGCGGATCTTGAACGCGAGGCGGAGATTCTGGGGCTTGGCGATCGCGTGATCTTCCTGGGGGATCGCCGGGATATTCCCGCGGTGATGGCTTCGCTTGACGTTGCCGTGCTCACTTCGGATTCCGAGAGCCTGTCGAACGTACTTCTTGAGGCGATGGCGGCGGGATTGCCGGTGGTAGCTTACGGCGTCGGCGGGAATGTGGAGTTGGTTAACGAATCTCGCGGAGAGCTTGTGTCGGCCGGGGACGAAGCGGGATTTGCGGCGGCGGTGGAGCGGTTGCTAGCCGCGCCTGCCGTGCGCCGCGAACTAGGCAATAATGCGCGCAAGTTTGCGGAAGAGAATTTCAGTCTCGACAATGTTCGCGCCCGTTATGAAGCGTGTTACCTGGAGTTGCTCGAAAAGAAAGGCGTGAGGACCTCACCGGAAACATGGCGGCCGAAAACAGAAGCTCGAAGAAACGGCTGAAGGTCGCCATCGTCGCGGCCAGTCTGAAGTATGTTGGCGGGCAATCGGCGCAGGCTGACCTGCTGGCGCGACTTTGGAAGGACGATCCCGATGTCGAGATGAGTTTCATTGCCGTTGATCCTCCGCTGCCGGCGGGCTTTTCTTGGGCCGAGCGCATTCGAGGTCTGCGGACAATTCTTCGCGAGCCGGTGTACTTTCGCGACCTGTGGCGGGGGCTGCGGGACGTGGATGTTGTTCATATTTTCTCAGCGTCTTATTGGTCGTTTTTGCTGGCTCCCGCTCCGGCGGTTTTTCTTGCGAAGCTGCGCGCTAAGAAGACGCTGATTCATTACCACAGCGGAGAGGCGCGCGATCACATGAAGCGTTTTCGGTCGGCGCCGTTTGTGCTTTCGCGCGTCGATGAAATAGTTGTGCCATCCGGCTATTTGGTCGATGTGTTTCGGGAATTTGGTTTGCAGGCCGGGGTAGTTCCTAATCTTGTCGATCTATCGCAGTTTCGTTATCGGCGGCGCGATCGGCTTCGTCCGCATCTAGTTTGTACGCGAGGATTCTCGCAGTACTACAGCGTGGATGTGGTGGTGCGGGCATTTGCCGAAATAAGAAAGACGTATCCTGAAGCACGACTTGATCTGGTTGGAAGCGGCCCGCTGGAGGGGGAGATTCGCCAGTTGGTGGGTGATTTGAAATTGGAGGGCGTGAATTTCACTGGTGTGGCGTCGCGCGGGGAGATTGGAAAGTATTACGATCAGGCGGATATTTTTATCAATGCGTCATGGCTCGACAACATGCCGGTGTCGATTATTGAGGCGTTCGGAGCGGGCACGCCGGTGGTGACGACGTCGCCGGAGTGCATGCCTTATCTCGTCGAACATGAGCGGACCGGATTGCTCTCGCCGGTTGGCGATGAGAAGGCGCTGGCGGCGAATGTGATTCGGTTGCTGCGCGAGCCGGGGCTTGCTCAGAGACTGGCGGAAAATGCTTACGTTGAGTCGCAAAAGTACACTTGGGAAGTTGTGCGCGGACAGTGGTTGGAAGTGTATCGGGGATTGATGGAGAGCCGATAGTTGAAAGCGATCTAGTAGGTTGCGGTTTGCCGCAGGAGGATGCGACCTCGGCGCCTAAAGGCGAAGCCAAAATAACCAAAATAAAGCTGCTATCGCAGCGGTGAACCGCTGCGCCACCCAAAAGCACAGATGAAATCGGTTTTTTCCGTAACTTGTTAGGATCCTTGTCCCGGAGGAAAAGGTCCTTGTGGCGCAAACAAAATACATAGGTCCTTCGCTTCGCTCAGGATGACAATGACTTACGAGACATAATACTAGCGAGTCGATGGTGAGACGGTTGAATCGCCTGATTGCCGAGCATCGTCGGTAGGAGCGGGAGGGGCCGAGATTCCCATGCGGTTAATTTCTCCGATACGGGCGAGGGGAGTGTAGGTCTTCAGCCAAAGTTTCACGTCGAAATAGATTGGATAGAGAAAACTCATCAGGCTGATCGGCAAGGTGCGGCGACGGGCGGCTTCGGGGCTGGCTAGTTCGTATCCCGTTTCGTGCAGCAGATTGCCGATCAGACTTTCGACTTGGGCGACTTCGGCTGGCGAAAGTAATGCCTTCCAGCGCTCGATTGGATTCGCTTCTTTTTCCTGACCATCGCCGCGGAAGGAAGAGTTGGGATCGCGCAGGGTTCCCTGGGCGTTTTGCTGGATGCGGTCGTAGTTGAGGTCGTGATCGATGAATTCGCCGAGGCGGGCCAAGGTTTCGCGCGGCTTCTGGACTACGTCTTCGAAGTGGACCTCTATGTAGTCGCCGGGCATATTGCGGCCGTATTTGCGGCCTTTGCTGACGATCCAACGCCAAAAAATTGCCGGCACGAGCAAAGCTCGTTTTTTGTCCCAGGGCAGCGGCTTGATCCAGCCGATACGATTGAGAGAGACGGTTACGTCGCGGCCGTCGCGGATGATGTCGACGATCAGCGCGTCGGGGAAGAGCTTTTTGATCAGCGGGAGATAGAGAAGGTGCAACGGCGTTGACTCCGCCCAACGTTCTACGCCTTGCTTGCGGGCGATGGTTTCCATGAGAATGCGCAGGAAATCGCCGGCGTTGTGGCAGTCTTTTAGAATTTTTGGTTCGATCTCTTCGCGGGTTAGACCCGAGCGGTAGAAGAGTTTGCTGTTTAGCCAGTGGTCGAGCAGGGTGCGACGGTTTTTCGGATTGCTCAGGCTGCCGAAGCGAAGACCGATCAGATTGAAGGCGTTGCTCTCGGCGTGATAGACGGCGAAGCCTCCGGCGGAAAGAAGGGTGTGGTAGAGGAGCTTGGTTCCGGAACGCCCGCATCCGAGCACGAAGACAGGCGCCTTGGAGCGGGCTCTGCTGGCCTGCTTGGCGGCGGCTTGCGGATCGTCGAGTTGCGCGGGCGTGATTGCTGAAGTCGGATTCATGACGCTGGATTTATAACTCTCATGACCGCGCCGGTTGAGCCAACTCGGGCGGCTCATTCTCAAGTTCAAGGACCGACAGGTTGACCTTGCGGCCGGCTGCGGTATTCAACTTCAGCCACATTTTCGTGTTGAGATAATTTCGATATAACGCTCGCTTTGCCGACTGGCGCATTCCCGGCCGCCGCTCGGCTTCCGGCAACGACAAGGCGTAGCCGGTTTCCTCGAGACATTCTCCCACAGCGGCTTCGATGGCGGCTACGTCGGTGCGCGCGAGACGTTCCCTCCATCGGCCTAGCGGGTTGAGCTTTTCTTTACTTTCGACGGCTTCGTCGCGGAAGGAGGAATTGGTCTCGGAGAGACGGCCCAAGCCAGTGCTTTGAATGCGATCGTAGTCGAGATCGTGATCGAGGAAGCTGCCGACTCTCTGCAATACGTCGCGGGGATTCGTGGTCAATTCTTCGTAGTGGATTTCGAGGTAGTCGGAGGGAAAGCGGCGGCCGTGATTGCGACCGTTGCGGACCATCCACTCCCAATATAAGGCGGTTGCCACGAGGCTGTTGGTTTCGCTTCGGTCCCAGGGCAGGGGGCTGAAGCCACCCATTTTTTTGAGCGAGAGAGCGATGTCGCGGCCGTCGCGGATGATGTGGAGGAAAAGCGCGTCGGGGATACTGGCCTTCAAACGCTCGACGTGGAGGACGTTATCGGGATCGTAGGCGGCCCAACGGGCGACGCCCTGATGTTCGGCGACGGCGTCCATCACGATGCGGATGAAGTCTCCGCCGCTGCGGCAGTCGTTTAGGATGCGCGATGATAGGGGTTCTGCATCGAGGCCAGTGCGGCGAAAGCCCTTGCTGCGCAGCCAGGTTTGCAGGAGCTTTTCGCGGTTGTTGCGACTTTCCATGGATCCGAAGCGTGGGATTAGCGTTTCAAAGACGGGTAGGGAACCGCGGTAAATGGCGAAACCTCCGGCTGACAGAAGCATGTCATAGAGGAGATTTGTGCCTGAGCGGTGGCAGCCCATCACGAAGACGGGGCTGTGCTTGCGATTGCCGGGGCTTGGGACGCCGGGGGTTGCGATGCTTGAGTTCGCGATGGCCAACAACGAAAAGTTTATCACCGCGTGAGATGGGGAAGTTATGGGCAGGTGAAAGTCGCCGGGTTACGAAAGTTGGGTACAGTCCTAATTCCGCGTCCGTGACTGTACCGAGACCGAGGGCGAGGACGCTCTCGGGACAGCCGGCAAGGATGCCGGCGCTACATTTCGAAGCCTGCGCCAAATTAGGACACTACGGAAAGTTACCTGCGATTAAGCGGCTCCGCGGGGCGTGATGCGAGATTACTCGACGCCTGCAAGCGCGGAATCGGGCGCAGGTGCCGGTGCGGGCGATGCAATAAAACCCGCTGAAATAGGAGTTGATCACCGCCGCTCTCACTGCTGTGATCGAGCTGGGACGCGATAGCGAAATAGTAACATGGTGGTGCGGACTGCTTTGGGTTGCGGCTTCCGCTTTGGTAGCGGCGGGGGCGAGACGCCCCCGCGACAGCCGGCGGGACGCCGGCGCTACGGTCGGGAGATGGCGGCGCGATGCTGGTGCATCTAGCGTGTTGTTTGTGCCTGTCCAGCGCGCATTTAAGGGGCTTACTTTTGTAACCAGCCTCGGCTGCGGAGGGGGCGAAAATACGTTTTCAAATCGTCGCTCAGTGGGCGATACTTAGAGGGGAGTCCTTCGCGATCGATCCATCGGGGAATGTCAGAGAAAATACCCAGAAATGTGGTGTCGGTGGACGTGGAAGACTATTTCCACGCCGAAGTGTTTTCCGACGTGGTTGATCGTGGACGCTGGGATAGCTACGCGACTCGGGTGGTGCCGAATACGCAACGATTGCTCGAATCGCTGGCGGCGCTTAATGTGCATGGCACTTTTTTTGTGCTGGGGTGGGTTGCCGAGCGTTTCCCTGGGTTGGTGCGGGAGATTGCGGCCGGCGGGCATGAGTTGGCTTGTCATTCTTATTGGCATCGTTTGATTTATAAGCTGGAGCCGGCGGAATTTCGGGAAGATACGCGGCGCGCCAAGAACGTGATTGAACAGATTGCGGGGCAGGCGGTAAACGGGTATCGGGCTCCGACATATTCTGTAATCGATCGGTCGGTGTGGGCGCTGGAGATACTGGCGGAGCTTGGATTTACTTACGACTCCAGTATTTTTCCGATTCATCATGACCGTTATGGCATGCCGGGAGCGCCGCGGTCGCCGTTTCGCTTTCAGACGCCCTCGGGACCGCTGACTGAGTTTCCGATTACGACATTTCGCGTGGCGGGGCACAATATGCCGGTGGGCGGTGGTGGCTATCTTCGGCTGCTTCCGCGCATTTACACGCGGTTGGGATTGAAGCGGGTGCGAAAAGAAGGATTGCCGATTGTGGTTTACATACATCCGTGGGAAATTGACGCGGAGCAGCCGCGATTGCCGGGGCGGCTGAGTTCGCGTTTACGGCACTACACGAATTTATCGCAGACGCTTGACCGGTTTGAGAGCGTGCTGCAAGCAGGGAAGTACACTAGTTTTCGAGAGAGCGGACTCGCCGAAACGGCCAAGGATTTCGACTTTTATGAATGGAACAACAACCACAAGAACTGACGAAACCGAACAGATAGCGAAGTATTGGAACGACATCGCTTACGACTTCGACGCCATCTATACGGGCAAGAAGAACCCGATCTCGCGCGGGCTGGACCGGTGGCTGCGGCGGGACATCTACGAGCGCTACGAATGGGTGATGCGGCAGGCGGGGCCGCCCGATTTAACTGGAATGAAAATCTGCGACATCGGGTGCGGATCGGGGCGCTTTGTCGCTAGTCTCGCCAAACGCGGTGCGCAGGTTACCGGCGTCGACTTCGCGCCAGACATGCTGAAACTGGGTGCTCAGTTGGCCGAAAAAGAGGGAGTCACGGATCGCTGCAAGTTTGTGCTCAGCGATGTGCTCGATTGGAAGACGAACGAAAAGTTCGATCTCGTGATTGCCATCGGATTCTGGGATTACGTTGCCGACCCGTTGCCGCGGTTGCAGGTGATTCGGAGTCTGACGAAGACTACTTTTTTGTCGGCTTGGCCGCGGGCTGCGACTTTGCGTGCGGCTATTCGCAAGGTGCGGTTGAAGGCGGACGGATGTCCGGTGTATTTCTTCCATCTGGCGCAGGTTGAAGATTATTTGCAGCGCGCGGGCTTCCGCGTGGATTCGCGCGAGATACTTGGGCAATTGCACTGTGTCAAGTCTTCAGTGGTTGCGACCTAAAGGCGATGGCCAAGCTCCTGTTCTGGATCTCAGGCGGATTTATTGTCTACGTCTACTTTGGTTATCCCTTGCTTCTGTGGGCGCTGCAAGCGGTATTTCGCAGCGCAGCCCGGCAGCAGCCGGTTGAGCCTACGGTTTCGCTGCTGGTCGCGGCTTATAACGAAGCTGCGGTGATCGCTGACAAAATCCGCAACAGCGTTGCCCTCGATTACCCGGCCGACAAACTCGAAGTTGTGATCGCGTCGGACGGATCGAAAGATGCGACGGCCGAGATCGTGCGGTCGTTCGCCGGAGTTGCCGGGGCCGATGGGGGACAGGTTCGCCTGCTCAACTACCAGCAAAATCGCGGCAAGATGGCGGTTCTGAATGACGCGGTGAACGATCTGCGCGGAGAGATCGTGGCTTTTTCTGATGCGTCGAGCATGCTGTCTCCGGACTCGCTGCGCGTATTGGTGCAGAGCTTTAATGATCCTCATGTCGGGGCGGCGAGCGGTGTTTATCGGCTGCTGAAAAAAGATCAGGCGCAACTGGGCGCGCAGGAGGATCTTTATTGGAAGTATGAAACTTTTCTGAAGGTGCAAGAGGCCAGATTGGGCGCGTTTACTGGCGCGCATGGTTCGCTTTATGCCATACGGCGCGAGCTCTATCCGTTTCCGTCGGAGAATACGATCAATGACGACTTCACGATTCCGATGCGGATACTGGAACGCGGACACCGCGTGGCGTATGAGCCGGCGGCTGTCGCTTATGAAGAGGCGCATGAGATGGAGGGATTCTCACGGCGCGTGCGGATTACTGCCGGCAACATCGAGCAGCTGCGGGAGATTAAAGGGTTGCTCTGGCCGCCGCGGCCGTTTGTTCTTTTCTGCCTGCTCTCGCATAAGACGGGCCGACTGATCGTGCCGGTATTTATGATCATCGCGCTGGTCGCGAATATCATGTTGCGCGGACAATTTCCTTACAACTGGTTGCTGGTTGGGCAAGGGATTTTTTATGGGCTGGCTGTGTTGGGCGCGATTTTCAGTCTTCGGCCGAAGGTTTTGCGGCTGCCTTATTATTTCTGCATGATTAATTCGGCGCTGTTTGCGTGGGTGTATCAGGCGCTGCGTCATGGGCGCGCGATTCCTTCGCGGATAGAGCTGGATCGGTTGGGGAATCGTCCGCCGGTGGGATGAGGCGGCGGAGGCTTGGCGTCCTAGGAAGAAGTCAAGGGCTTTTACCACAGGGGGTCACAGGGGAAACCAACGATTTATAAAGGTCGATTTGCGTGACGCAATATGCGAGCTTCTAGAGATCATCTGATAATGCAAGCTAGCGGTTCCCTCGGGGGGTAAAGCCCTTGTCTTTATGGGGCATTTGCGGCACGGCTGACCAGGTTGCGGAAAAGTGTTTCTCTCGCGGCAGCATTACCCCAGCGGCTGAAGCCGGCATTGAAGACAAACCGTTTATCGCAGCGGTAAACCGCTGCGCCACCCAAAAGCAAAGGAAAATCCGACTTTTTCCGCGACCTCTGAAGCCGGTGTAAAGACCGTTGCTACTGACTGAGCCGGTGGTGGCCGACCAGGTCACGGCGGTGTCGGATGTTCCGCTGACGCTAGTGGTGAACTGCTCCGTCTGCGTCGAGAGCAGAGAGCCACTGGTAGGCGAGACGCTGACTTTCACGGTTCCGCCTGAAGAGTCTGGGAAGTAAGTCTGGGTTGCTCGCGAGTATTTCGGGATGATCACGACGATTATCCGAGATAAATAAAGTTTTGTCGCACACGTAGATTTGATTTATCTATCGGGTGCGCGACCTCAGCGCCTAAACAGTTTGCTGAAAAACTCGTTGGGCGCGCGGTAGTCTCCCTCAGCGGCTAAAGCCGGTACTGAAAAGAAGCCTTTTTTCGCAGCGGTGAACCGCTGCGCCACCCA
>Ga0182024_10006684_pt1 | contig 25220 bp, 27 predicted proteins | sample P32metaG_FD_120480 | JGI IMG/M metagenome (GOLD analysis project Ga0182024, IMG submission 120480) | Permafrost microbial communities from Stordalen Mire, Sweden - P3-2 metaG (Illumina Assembly) | ecosystem: Environmental > Terrestrial > Soil > Wetlands > Permafrost | place: Sweden: Stordalen...
AATAAGTTGTGGGCTTCCAGGTAGTCAAGCACCGCATTGCCAGCCGCAGTGCAGACCGGGTGCGCCGGATACGTAAAACCGTGCTGGAAAATTCCAGAACCGCGTTCGAATGCTTCGACGATGCGCGCAGAAACCATAACAGCGCCGAGCGGCGCGTAACCACTAGCGATTCCCTTCCCCACCAGAATCATGTCTGGTTCCACGTTCCAGTGTTGAACAGCGAAGGGCTTCGCGGTACGGCCCATTCCAGACATAATTTCATCGGCGATCAGCAAAATCTTATTTTCTCGGCAAATTTCTGCGATGCGCGCGATGTATCCAACGCTCGGTACAGCCGCACCAAGAGTCGCGCCAACCACCGGCTCTAAAATAAATGCCGCCGAGGAAATGCCATTGGGGCCGCGGAGAAATTTCTCCAGATCGTTAGCACAAGCCAGGCCGTATTCTTCATCCTTTAAATTGCCAGCACGATGATATGGGAAGCACTCGGAGACGTGCCCCCACTCGGGTAGCAACGGTTGATAAGGAGCCCGGCGCGCGACATTGCCGCTGACAGTCATCGCGCCGAGGGTGCTGCCATGGTAGCTCTGCCGGCGCGAAATCACCCCGTAACGCTGCGGCTGGCCGGACTCCAAATGAAATTGCCGCGCAAGCCTGATGGCTGTCTCGGTGGCTTCCGAGCCGCCGGACGTAAAGTAGACGCGCCCGCCATTGCGAAAATTTGAAGCCGCCAGTTGTAAAAGGCGGGCGGCAAGTTTCTCGGCCGGATCGGAATGGAATTGCGAAGTATGCGCGAAGGCGATCTGCGATGACTGTTCGGCCATGGCTCGGCCAATTTCCGCGACGCCATGCCCAATGTTGACCACCGCGGCTTGGCCGGCGGCGTCCAGAAAACGCCGTCCATCTGAGGAAATGATCCAGCAGCCTTCTCCCCGAACGGCGACGGGATAATCCTTTTTAAAATTTCGCGGGAAGATGCTGGAGCCGTTCGCCATAGTGGATTGGTGCGGAAATTGTAACAGACGGAAGACTGGACATGAGCCCGCGATGATCGCGCTTGCGATATCGGTAGTTGTGCTACGCTGGCACCGTTTTTCGCTGGCTGAAGATTTAGCGCTTCGCATAATTGCAAAATTTCGAAAATGGAGAGGCATTGGGGGCAGCGTCTTCCAGCGGTTTGGTTCGCACCATCGGCCGCTGGAGTCTGTCGGCATTAATCGTAAATTCGGTGATCGGCGGCGGGGTTTTTGGTTTGCCCAGCGTGGTTGCAGGCCGCCTGGGAAAGTATGCTCCTCTGGCGTACTTGGTGGCGGCCGCGGGCATCGCGTTGGTTGCCGCATGCCTCAGCGAAATCGCATCGCAATTCAACGAAACCGGAGGCCCTTATCTTTACGCGCGTACCGCGCTCGGAAGATTCTGGGGCATTCAAATCGCTTGGATGACGTGGTTGTCGCGGATAACGGCCGCGTCTGGTACGGCCAATCTTTTTGCCACTTATCTTGCAGAGTTCTTCCCACGAGCAGTGCAACCTGTCTATCGTGTGACATTTTTGTCCGCGTTAATCGGAATCCTCGCAATTATCAATTATCGGGGCGTGCGATCAGCGACGCGGGTGAGCGATTTTCTAACCAGCATAAAAATATTTCTTTTGCTGATGTTTATTGGCGCCGGACTGGGATGGTTGATCGCACATGGCCAGGTTGTTCCAGCGCCGTTGACCCACGCGGTAACGCTGAAAGATTGGCTAGGCGCTGTTTTAGTGCTGGTTTTTGCTTACGGCGGATTTGAAGCGGTTTTTTTCGCCACCGGAGAAACGCGCGATCCGCGCAAAGATTCAGCTGCAGCGCTCTTTTACGCGCTGACGCTGGTGACGGTGATTTACACCTTGGTCCAAGTGGTGATCAACGGTACGCTGGCCAACCCTACTGCGACCGAGCGCCCCCTTGCGGAATCGGCGCGTCACATTTTTGGGAACGGCGCTGCGACGGCGATTGCTTGCGGGGCGCTGGTATCCATCTACGGATATTTAGGCGCCAATATGCTGCACACGCCGCGCTTGACGTTCGCACTGGCAGAGTGCGGAGATTTTCCGCGATTTTTTGCAGCTGTGCATCCCAGATTTCGCACTCCGCACGTGTCTATTATCGTTTACACGATATTGCTGCTTACCTTCACGGTAGTAGGAAATTTTCGATGGAATATTACCCTTTCCGCGGTGGCAAGATTGCTGACTTATGCCTCATTTGCCGTGGCGCTGCTGGTGTTGCGAATAAAGCACCCCGAAGCGGATGCGTTTCGGCTTCGTGGTGGTCCTCTCATCGCGATACTGACACTGGCGTTTTGCGTAGTGTTATTTATGCAGACGCCGCTCAGCAATTTGTCCGTCGTTATCGGGGTCATCACCATCGCGGCCCTGAACTGGCTGCTGGTGCGCAACAACAACACTAGCCGCATTTAAATGCATAGTCCAAATTGGCGAAACTCTTTTTTAAATCATGCGTTGTCGTCTGGAACTCTTGCGGCCGTCCGCGTGAGAGGATTCAGTTGTTCGCGCGTTTGCGAAGATCGGGAGGATCTAGTTATGACCATGACGCGTACTGGCGACGCCTGGATGCCGGCGGACGAATATGGCCGAGCTTTGCCGAAATTCTCGGTAAACCTGCTGGTGCGAGACGTATCCCAGTCGCTTTCTTTTTATCAACAGGTGCTGGGAGCCTCGGTCCGTTATAGCGACACCGATTTCGCGGCCATCGTCTTGAATGGTGTGGACTTCATGCTGCACGCTGACCACACCTATGACCATCATCCTCTGCATACGCGACTGCAAGGCGGAGGAAAACGCGGCACCGGAGCTGAACTTCGGGTGATGGGCATCGATCCGGACAGTTTGCAAAAGCGCGCGGAGGAGGCGGGCACGGTAATTCTGCAGCCGGCGGCGGATTTTCCGCATGGGTGGCGCGACGTAATCCTGGAAGATCCCGACGGCTACATTTGGGCGGTAGGCGTACCGCTGAAAAAGTAAGCCATCGCGAAGTTGATAAACCCTTTAGACTTCCTGTTGCAGCTTGCAGTGCATCTAAGGAAGGCGCAAGAAACATTGCTCGGTCCCTTGGCATCGAGCATGAATCGTGACATTATCCAAAGCCCTGCAAGGCAAATTCCCAAAGTCACTCATAAAGGAGAAACGCATGAAACTGGCGGCGCTGCGGTGCGGATTCGTGGCGGTGGTATTGAGCGGCCCGTGTCTAGCCATGTTCGCGCAAGACACCGCCAGCAAACGGCCCATCACCTTTGACGATTTAAGAAGTATGCATCGCGTCGCGAGCCCAATAGTCTCACCCGACGGAAAATGGATAGTCTATTCCGTAGCGACTCCAGACATGGACGCCAATCGAAACGCCAGCAATATCTGGGCGGTGCCTGCGACTGGTGGCGCGGCAATACAACTGACGCAAAGCGGCCACGATTCCGCTCCAGCATGGTCGCCGGACAGCAAAACGCTAGCATTTATTTCTTCGCGCGACGGAAATTCCCAGGTTTACGTGCTCTCGATGGAAGGCGGCGAAAGCCATGCGATTACGCATATATCCGGCGGCGCGGATCTAGTGAAGTGGTCACCTGAAGGGTCGACGATCGCTTTTACATCATCGGTTTACGTGGATTGCAAGGACGATGCGTGCAACAGCGCGCGCGACGCAGAAAAAGAAAAAAGTAAAGTTAAAGCGCGAGTGTACGAGCAACTTTTATATCGCCATTGGACGCATTGGTCGGAAGGAAAGCGCAGCCATTTATTTGTTGCCCCAGCAGATGGCAGCGGAACCCCGCGAGATTTGACGGCCGGCGCAAATTACGACGTGCCTCCCGACGAACGCGGCGGGCCGGACGACATAAATTTTTCGCCCGACGGAAAAGACATTTGCTTTACCGCGGTGCCGGACAAGGTCGAAGCGCTCAGTACCAATGGAGAACTGTTTATCGTTCCGGTCACCGGCGGCGACGCGAAAAAAATCACCACAAATGCAGGATTCGATGGCAATCCGGTGTATTCCCCGGACGGGAATTACATCGCCTACCACGCGCAGTTGACCCCGGGATACGAGGCCGACCGCTGGCGGGTGATGCGCTATGACCGGCACACGGAAAAAACTGAAGATTTGACCGAGAAATTTGACCGCAGCGCGGAAGGCCTGGCGTGGTCCCCGGATAGCAAAACGATTTACTTCACAGCCGAAAACGAAACACTTTCCCCGATTTATGCGGTCGACGCACGCGGCGGAGCGGAGCCGAAAAAAATTGTCGCCGAAGGATTCAACACCGCGGTGTCGATCAGCCGCGATGGGAAGATCATGGCCTTCGAACGCACCAGCCTGACCATGCCGGCCGAAGTTTTTGTAGCGTCGGGCGAGGGAGCGAATGCCCAGCAAGTGACGCATCACAATGACGCTTTGTTGGCCCAGCTAGATATGCAAACGCCGGAAACTTTCTGGTTTGAAGGTGCCGGCGGTTCGCGCGTACAGGGCATGCTCCTTCGGCCGCCAAAATTTAGCGCCACCAAAAAATATCCGCTGCTGGTGTTGCTCCATGGCGGGCCACAAACGATGTGGTCGAATGCCTGGGGCTATCGATGGAATCAGCAGGTATTTTCCGCCCCGGGTTACGTGACCCTGATGATCAATCGCCACGGGTCAACCGGCTATGGCCAGAAATTCACCGATGAAATCACGAATGATTGGGGTGGCCAAGCCTACACCGATGTGATGAAGGGCGTGGATTACGCGCTAGCCAATAATAAATTTAACGACGGTTCGCGCATGGCCGCCGCCGGCGGTTCCTACGGTGGATTTATGGCCGACTGGATCGCCACACATTCCGGACGCTTCAAGGCAATCATCAGCCACGCTGGCGTTTACGACCAGACCTCGATGTACGCTACCGAAGAGTTGTGGTTTGCCGAGCATGATATGCAGGGGACGCCGTGGAGCAATCCGGAAAGCTACAAGAAGTGGTCGGCCTCCACGTTCGCGGCGGAATTGGGGAAATACAAAACACCGACGCTGGTCATCGCCGGGGAAAATGATTTTCGTGTGCCGTACACGCAGTCCTTGGAGTTTTTCAATACGCTGCAGCGGGAAGGAGTACCGTCGAAATTAGTAATCTTCCCGGATGAAGGTCACTGGGTACTAAAGCCGCAGAATTCGCAATTCTGGTACAAAACTTTCCTCGATTGGCTGGCAATTTATTTAAAGTGAGCTGATCCGCTCAGGCCGTGGACAAGCGATGAAAGGCGTGACGCGCGAACCGAAATAGATGAAAGATCAGAAAAGCGGAGAGAATCAACAGTGCGCCGACCACGATTGCGGTGGCCAGCGGATGAGCACCGGCCATCCAGGTAAGCCACACGGCCAGCAAATCTTCGCCAAAACTTAAAATCCAATTGCTGAACGGTTCAGGACTGGTGTTTACGGCTGCGCGTGTGGAAGCTTTTGCGCTATGCGAAGTGAGCGCAACACCGCCCGCAAGCAACGCGGCGGCCCAGCGCCATTCAGGTGATACGTCGCCGACCGACGCATAAGCAAGCAGCGCCGCCGCCGGCGGACGAATAAATGTGTGGATGGCATCCCATACCGTGTCGATATACGGCACTTTGTCGGCGAAGAATTCGACAAAATATAGGAGCGCCGCAATTCCCAAAACCAGAGGATGCGAAAGAATCTCCAGCGATTTGGAGAGATGAATAAAGCCATATCGCTGGAGAAGCCCGAGAGTGAGTATTGTGGCGTAGAGATTCAGACCGGATGAGTATCCGGTTCCCAGTACAGAGCCGAGCGCATTCAAGATATTCATAGCACGCTTGCCTAAGGCGATTGGAGTTTAGCAAGCAGTATCGAGATGTTGTAGAGGGGGGCGAGCAAATCGGCCGCCGCTGCAGCGCGCAGAATATGGTTCAGTCATGAAATCGTACACACTCATGCCGGCGCAAAAAAAAGCTGGCCCGATAATCGGGCCAGCTTGATCGACATCTACAACACACAACCTACAAGGAAACTAGACCGATCCAGCACCACGGCTCTTGTCGCGCCGGGCGTTTTCGTCGCGCTGCGCGGCGTTGTCATCCGAAAAAGAATTACCCCAATCGTTCACTTGTCGTTCCGCTTCATCCTTGGCAATGCCGTAACGCTCTTGGACTAGCCCAACGAGCTGATCTTTCTTACCGCTCAGCGTTTGCATATCGTTGTCTGTGAGTTTGCCCCATTTGGTCTTGGCTTTGCCTGCATACTGCTTCCACTTGCCTTCGATTTGGTCCCAGTTCATTGAAGCCTCCCTATTGGTTCTTTGCTGATCCAATCAAAACAGCAAGGCACCTTGTAGAGCAGACCATACCGCCCGTAATCCGCAAATACAGCGTTCGGTTGATATGCGCAGACTGGCTCTTGTAGGTTTTAATTTGACCAAAACTAATACTGTTTTGACGTTCGTAAACTCACAAATCCAGCTAAATTGCTACACGATGCATTCGCTCAGGCTAAAGGTTTTTAGGTATGGAGCCTTAGTTCCGGATAACGTACAAGTAAAAAGCGCGCCGGAAACCTCATGATTACTCCGGGGTATACGTGTGAGGAACGGCTGCGGCAGCAGCTGCGAAATACATCGGGAGTGCGCGGTGCTGTCGGAAGGACGGTAAATGAACGGACGAATGCTCTCAGGTGTGGTCCTGATCGTGATTGGGATCATCGCGCTGGTGTACCAGGGTTTCACTTATACGACGCACAAGAAAGTGCTGGACATCGGACCGATTCAAGCAACCAAAGAAGAACACCAGACCATAACGGTTCCCCCCGTAATTGGCATCATTGCAGTGATCAGTGGAGTTGCGGTTCTAGCCCTTGGGCGCGGCAAGTAAAAATTCAAATTTAATGGAGGAAACAAAGATGAAGAAATGGACAATTGCAATGGCGGGAGTGCTGGCGTTTTCAACGCTCGCAGTCGCAAGACCGGCCAGTGAAAAAGAAGAAAGAGAACGTGTTGCAAACGCCGGTCGAGTAATGAAAGAGATCCTGGATGTTCCCGACAATATTCCACAGGACATTTTGGACAAGGCGCGCTGTGTGGTGGTGTTGCCCTCGGTGGTTAAGGCTGCTTTCGTCGTAGGTGGTAGCTACGGTCGCGGCGTTATGGTCTGCCGCAGAGGCCACGAATACAACGGCCCTTGGGGCGCGCCCGCGATGATGGCACTGGAAGGCGGCAGCGTGGGGTTCCAGATCGGTGGAGAAGCCACTGACTTCGTGATTCTGGTGATGAACGATCGCGGAATGAACAGCATGCTGCACAGCAAGGTGAAGCTTGGCGGCGACGCCAGCATAGCCGCGGGGCCCAAGGGCCGCACTGCTTCGGCGGAGTCGGACGTAACCCTGCGTGCGGAGATGCTGAGCTATTCTCGGTCTCGCGGCGCATTCGCCGGTGTATCGCTGGAAGGCTCGACATTGCGCCCTGACGGCGGAGCCAATGAAAAGCTCTACGGCAAGGGTGTAACCGCTGCGGAGATCGTTGAAGAAGGCAAGCGAGATACTCCGGAAGAGGGCCGCTTGCTAGTATCGCGGTTGCAACAGGCCTCGCCTCATCTAGAGAAGTAACGGCTACACAAGAAACTGCCGAAGTCCCGGAATGGCGAAAGGGCGGAAAATTTCCGCCCTTTCACTTTTTAGCTTCGGGCTCACCCGTGGCCGCTAACAAAAATGCTAAGTGTTTGTTAGCCTACAAAATTCTCAGTGGCCGTGTACACGGTCCTCTGTATTGTTCATTTGGAGTCGAACCACTACCTTCAAATTCAAGCTCCGGGAAAGCAAAAGCGGAGAAGTTCTTGCTCTCGTAATTTCGACGTCCCCCTGACCGAGAGTCAAATTTTAGGGTTGTTCGAGGAGCCGGCTAACATGAAAAACGAAGTGTTATCTTCGGAAGACAAACTGATCGCGATGGCCAGGCGTGGAAACCACGAAGCCTTCACCGAATTGGTGCAAAAGCACTCCGGTAAAATTTATGGCGTTTCGCTGCGCATGCTGAAGAACCGCGAAGACGCCGAGGATAACGTGCAAAATGTCCTGGTCAAGGCCTATTACAATATCGGCCGCTTCGAAGGCCAGTCACAGTTTTCCACCTGGCTGTTTCGCATCACCATCAACGAAGCGCTCATGAAATTACGCCGCCATAAGCCAGAACGGTTTGTGAATCCATCGGATACCGGGCAAGACAGCGGAACGTTTGCGAATTATCCTGAGATTGAAGACCAGCGCCAAAATCACGAACGCGAATACATCAACCGCGAGCTGGCAAGTAAAGCGTTGCAGTGTTTGAATCCTTCGCTTCGCCATACCTTCGTGCTGCAGAAAGCAGAGGGATGGACAAATCGCGAACTCGCCCGGGCCATGGGCATCACGGTGGAGACTGTGAAATCGCGGGTGTTCAGAGCGCGCACACGCTCGAGACGCCGGCTTGAAATGCTCGCCCGCACGCGGCCCTTAGCGGCATATAGCGCGTAGGTCCAATTACTTGGATTCGGAGCCAGGCTTTCAGACGGCGCTGGTTTCCAACGGTTTAGGCTCGCTGGCACACTGCTCAACTGGGATTGTAACCCGCACGGCAGTGCCCCGAGCGCCCCGCTCAACTTCCAGTGTTCCATCCAGTTCCGCCAAACGCTCTCTCATTCCCGCGAGACCCACGCCAGAAGCCCTGCCTGAGCTAAAGCGGGTCAGAACCTCCGGCGCGATTCCAACACCATCGTCGATCACGGAAAGCACTATATGTCCCGTTGAGCAGGTGAGAACAACTTCTATAGACTTTGCGTTCGCGTGCCGGTGAACATTGGTCAAGGATTCCTGGAGCATCCGAAACAATGCCAACTCCACTTCTTTTGGAAGACGGTTGGTGATGGGGTCGAGGTGCAAGCTTACTTTTAAAGCGCACCGTTGTGCAAACCCGTCCGCGTACCAACGAATCGCTGATTCAAGCCCGACCTCATCCAGGAGCGGGGGATGCAGCAGGTGCGAGATAGTTCTTACTTCCAACATGGAACGCTCGGCCAGCTCGATCGTTTCGGCCAAGAGGTTTTCATGCGCAGAGGACAAGTTGGCGCGACTGGCTAGTAACTGCTCCAGATTGATTTTCAGTCCTACGAGATATTGCCCGACGCTGTCGTGCAATTCCCGCGCGATTCTGCGCCGCTCGACATCCTGAAGATCGAGAATACGCGCGCTGAGTGCACGCGACGAGCGCACGTTCTCGCGCTGGATAAGTTCCAACTCCCGGGTTCTAACGATTTCTCTGCTTAGCAAACGAAAATTGTAAGCAAGAAATCCAAGCGCCGCGAATAACGCCAGCGTAAGAACAACTGAGGTACGCCAAAACTCGCGATTCCAGGTGCCCAAGCGCTGGCTTAGAAGACTAATTTCCTCTTCGTCCATGCGGCGTATTAGACGATCCACTCGTGATTCTTGTGAGTCGAGTTCGCGGATGGCGGCTGATTTGGCGGGCGAGGCGGAATTTGGCTGTACGCCGGGCGCCATGGCTCTTTGCAATTGTGCGACGTAATTCCGCGACAAAGATTCCAGCTCACTCAAACGCTCTTGCTGCCGCTCATTGTCCGCGGTGAGTTTGCGTAGATGCTCATAGGACTTATCGATGTAATCGAAATGCTGACGGAAAAGCTGAAGCTCGGTTCCGTCTCCGGACCCGCTGTACGCCAGGGCATTGCCACGAATTTCAGCTAGCTGAGTCTGCAGATTCTGCAACTCACCGCGAACGTCATATGTGTGCAACACCCAATTGGTGCTGTTATTGATCCCGCGTTGGGTCAGGAAAGCCGCCACGGCTATAACTACAATGAAAAAGAAGCCCAACAAAACTGGGATCAGAGAAACGGCACGAGCAGACTTATGCAGCAGCGCTTTTTCGTTCGCAGCCAACGGGAGATTATCTTCGGCCATTGTTCTCCGAGCTGGAGTCAAAACGTAGCTTCATGAAAGCACGCCACGCCTTTGGTATACCACACGTGGAAACAAAATTGAGCAATGCGCCAGGTTTTGCTGGAACTTGCGGGCAAGAAAACCGAACCGGGAGCGAAGCTTACGTAACCACGCTCCCCGGCCGACAATTTAATGACGGGAAGAAGTGGCCTTTTGTCCCTTGACTTCCATTTCGTTGACCACCTGCCTGACGTTGGGCACGCCGTTGGCGACTTGTTCGATGGCCGAGCGGCGGTTCTGAGTCCCAGCGTCACCCTTTAGCGTAACCACGCCGTTTTTAACATCGTAGTGGACGCCCTTATCCAGCTTGCGTTTTACGAGCGCGGCATCGAGATTTTTGTCGATGGCTTTGTCGAGGTCGGAGTCCACTGCTTTGGCGGCGCTCTCATCTCCGGGAGGGCGAACCGCGACAGTGTTGGCTACTACCAGCCCGCCGGCCGCGGCTTTTGTGAGCGATTCGGCTTGCGCCTTGTCGCTCTCAGAGGCCACCGTGCCAGACAGCGTGACCACCCCTTTATCGCGATCCTCACTGACGCTTACATCTTTGTAACCGGACTGATCCAGCGACCTGCGGACGCTGTCCGTGACATCCGGCGATTTAGTCGGGGTGTTCGAGCAGCCCAGCAAACCCCCAACCAACAGCACAGGAACGACGGTCAACATTGATCTAAGCGATTTCATATCTCTCCTTGAATCAATTCCTAGGCATTCAGCCGAAGTGTAACGACGCTTTATCCGTAAATCGGCTGTGCGCGGTACTGTGACTCGCTAGCGCGCCAGCCTCAATCGGGGATTACACGTAGAATTGCGGGAGACTAAGGGTAAGAAAATCACCGAAAAAATTTAGACCGCGGCCGGGGATAGCTTCCAGACAGGTCAAACTGCAAAGGCCCTGCAGGGCTACCGTGTACAGTCACTCCCGCGAAGGACACCGGCCAGCGGTTTTGCAGTCAATGTCGACAATACCCGTATCGCATGTAGCGTAGAATCCAGTGAAGACCGTAGACCGGGCATTTCTTTCTGAAGATTTTCTTTAAACCCTAACGCACCCTCGCCGAACAAAGTGACCACCTACCGCGATGTACTGATTGTTCGCAATCGTGCGGTAGGCCATTCTGTTTTTCGTGTTTGAGTTTAAGGAGAAAGTAAAATGCCGCGTTTACGCGCCGCAGAACCGAACTGGCCTGGTCCCGAAGAACCCGTGCCGCAACCTCCGCAACCGGAATTGCCTCCCAGAAAACCTTCCGAGCCCGAACTGCCATCGCCCGATCCGGGCCGCGCTCCTTTTCCAGGGCCAGGGCCTACTGATCCGGGAGTGCCGCCACCGGTGAGCTACTAAACAGAATGCCTCAGCAACGGCGCGTTCACATAAACAGAGCGGCACGGGAAAACAGACGGCACATCCGCGTGGAACATGGCGTGCGCTTATAGCTTCGGAGTGTCAATTCCCAATGCCGTGGCCAACGCGATTTGATGATCCTGTTCCTCGATAAGAATCTCGCGGATCAACTCTGCGGTGGCAAACTCACCAAGTTGTTCGCACTGGCGAATCCGCAGCCGATAATTCTTAATTGTTTCGTTTTCATTGTTTAGATCTGCGCGCAACATCTCTTTGTTGTCTTCCGTGGACTTCACCGGCTCCGGTTGCACGGTGGGAGTGCCGCCAAGATAATCTATTTGCTTGGCAATGGTGAGGGCGTGCTGCAATTCTTCGCCGGCGTGCTTTTCCAGTTCGCCAGCGATGTTCATATATTCGGCGCCTTTCAGCACCTGAGAGTAGACCACGTAGGCGATAATCGCCTGGAACTCACGTGCCAAATCTCCGTTCAAACTCTTGATAAGATCTTCGCGCGTTCCGCTGTCGGCGGGGACTTTTTGGTTGGTAGGGGGCATCTGAATCCTCCTGAAATTAACAAAACGATTTTGCGGCTCTATTTTGTATGCGCAGAGAAGAAAAGTCCACGGACCAAGCGCTTGTCTCGCATGCAAGCGTACTAATTGTTGTAGAAGATGGATTCTTTCACCGCGCGCGCATCGATGGCCGGACTAACGTAAGTTCCTTCTCCGATCACCACATTCAACGCGCGCACGAGCTCGTTTTCCGCATCCGATTTCAAGACGTAACCTCTGGCTCCCGCCCGGAACGCGCTGCGCACAAATTCCGAGGAAGAATGCAGCGTGAGCAACAAAACTTTAGTTTCCGGAAGCACGTCGTGGATAATCCGCGTTGCCTCCAGGCCATTCATGCCGGGCATGGACACGTCCATGATGACCACCTCGGGCGCAAGCTCACCGGCGAGCCGAATGGCATCTTGCCCGTTGTCGGCCTCGCCGCACAGGTCCCACTCGGGATAGGTACTTAGAATTCCCTGGACCCCGCGGCGTATCACCGCATGGTCATCGACAATTAAAACGCGTGGCATAATTCTCCGCACAGGTACAAACGCAAGCTGCAAAACCAGAAATTTTCACGCCTCGATAATCTGGTTTCTAACCGCGTAACGAACTAATTCGCTCACCGAATGCAATTCCAGCTTCCTCATGATATTCGCGCGATGCGTTTCCGCGGTTTTTACGCTAATTCCCAGCGACACGGCCACTTCTTTGCTGCTTTTCCCTTCCGCGAGCAATTGCACGATCTCGCGCTCGCGTGAAGTAAGGCGGTTGCGAATCACGGCGTCGGGATCCGGGGAGACGGCGTGAGGGCGAACAAATCCATCGAGCAACATATCGGCGGCTCGTGCTGTAAAAAAAGGACGGTGATTGCCGAGCGCCTCGACGGCAGCGACTAAATCACGGTCGGCGTCGGACTTCATGATGTACGCGCGCACGCCAGCCTCGACGATTTCCCGAACCAACTGGTCGGAAAAATGAAGCGTGAGGATCAGGATTTCCGTCTTGGGAAGACTCTTGCGGATTTTTCGAGCAGCCTCCAGCCCATTTAAATCGGGCATGCTGATGTCCATTACCACCACATCAGGTCTCAACTGCTCGGCCAGCATCACCGCCTCACGTCCTGTTTTCGCTTCGGCACAAACTTCCCAGCCGGCGCGTGAGGTCAGCAGTTCTTTGAGACCACGCCTGATAATGTCGTGATCGTCCGCTACCAAAATGCGCAATGTAGTTGTCTCCTGTTCGCGAAGAAATTAGACCGAGAATAATTTACCGGAAGCGCATTGCTAGACGACAAAACGTCGATGCCACGTGAGTGTCGACTCGATAGATAGTTGTCTGTATCCCATTGCAAAGAAATACTGTTTAAGCTGTATTCGGATGGACTTTGTCTACCCAGGAAACAGCCCCATCGGTCCCCATAAAAAGTCAGTGAGCATTAACTCGCGCTTAAATACACACTTACACCGATTGCGCTGGCTCAACTAAAACGGTCCAATGCGTCACGGAGGCGCACATGCTGATTATTCTTCTGGTCGTGCTTTTGGTTCTCTCACTTGGATCATTTCCCGCATGGCCACACAGCCGCGGATGGGGTTACTACCCCAGTGGGGGTTTGGGGCTTGTGGTTGTCATCCTGGTGATATTGCTGCTACTCGGCAGAATTTAGTAAGAGAAATTAGCCAAAGGCATGGATGAATTTCGCTTGCCCTCGCCGGGTTCAAACTCGTTTCCATAACAGGAGAATCCGGCGTGGCCACACCCTCAAAATCCGCAGTAATCCAAACTCCTGAAAACAAGGTCGAGCCCCAGGCGCGCAGGACAACCGCCGCTCTTCCGGATCCGGATTCCTTTGCAGAGAATATGGCCTTCGTTGGACCGGGGCTGGTCACCGGTGCATCCGACGACGATCCGAGCGGGATTGCTACTTATTCGCAGGCCGGTGCGCAGTTTGGATTTGGAACACTATGGCTGACCCTTTTTTCTTATCCCATCATGTGCGCGATTCAAGAAATCAGCGCGCGCATTGGCCGCGTGACGGGAGTAGGAACCTCGGCCAATATCCGCAAAATGTATCCACGACCCGTGGTTTACGCCATCGTGGCCATGCTGCTGGTTTCCAGTGTGTTTAATCTGGGCGCCGATTTGGGAGCCATGGGCGAGTCGGCTCATATGCTGTTTGGAGGCCCCGCGTGGGTGCACTTGCTGGTAATGGGATTAATTTCCATTCTGCTGCAAATTTTTGTGCCCTATACGCGTTACGTAAAATATTTAAAATTTCTGGTTTTGTCTCTGATGGCCTACGTGGTGACCGCGTTTCTGGTGCACATTGATTGGCCGGCCGCACTGAGAGCGACGATAGTGCCGCCGATAAAAATATTTCACGGTGATTACTTGACCATGGTTGTCGCGGTGTTAGGTACGACAATCAGCCCGTATCTGTTTTTCTGGCAAGCCTCGCAGGAAGCCGAGGAAGTACAGGTTCGGCCGGAAGAAAGGCCGTTGAAACGTGCGCCGGCGCAAGCACCCAGACAATTGCGCAGAATCAGAATTGACACCTATGCGGGCATGGCGGTCTCCAATGCCGTGGCGTTTTTTATCATGTTGACGGCTGCGGCCACGCTGCATGCGCACGGCTATACCAATATTCAAACTGCGACGCAAGCGGCTAGCGCGCTGGAACCCCTGGCGGGCCGCTTTGCCTATGCGCTTTTTGCCGCGGGAATTATCGTGACGGGCTTGCTGGCTGTTCCAGTGCTAGGTGGAGCCGCGGCTTATGCCGTTGGCGAAGCGATGCGTTGGCGGGTTGGACTGGAAATCAAGCCGCACGCGCGACAAAATTTTATCTTACGTTAGGCTCAGCAACGCTGGTGGGTTTGGCATTAAATTTTGTGCACTTCGACCCGATCAGATCGCTTTTCGTCGCGGCGGTGATCAACGGATTGTTAGCCGCTCCAGTGATGGCTTTGATGATGCTGATGACCCGCAGTCCGAAAATCATGGGGGATTTCACGCTGCCAGTTTATTTACAGATCCTTGGATGGATCGGTACCATCGCGATGTTTGGCGCGTCAGCAGCTTTCTTATTATTCGCCCTAAAATAGAAACCGCCGCTGGCTCTGTGGCGCAACGGCGGTTTTTTCTAATTTCCGTTTAAAACCTTCTACGATGCTTTTACCGTCAGCTCGTTCTGTACCTTGTCGTTTCCACCGGCGGCCTCCGAGGCCTTCGCTCCGATAGCGTTCTTCTCATCGTCGGTGTGCACCGGGCCCTTCAAGGTAACCATGCCATCCCGCACAATGACCTTGATGTTGTGGGCATAGGTGGAAAGTGAAGAATCACTGGCGATGGACTTGCGAATCTTTTTCGCGAGTTCGCGATCCGCAGGATTATTCGCCTGCTGATCGGCAGTAGTTGCACCCTTGCCGTTATCTCCCTTGTTGTTGCGCGTATTGTCTGGCTGAGTTTGTTGGTCCGACTGCCGCGCCAGCGTAGAGATCCCTGTCACTGAAAATCCAGCTATCCCCAAACCCAGAGCGGCGATTTGCAACGTCTTATATTTGATTGTCATGGTTTTGCCCTCAGTTAAAGAGTTAAGTTAAAGCGATAAAGTGGCCGTGGCAAAAGATACTTCTGCCGGCCTCGCGCCGCCATACACGGTCGTGTGTAGTCTCCCGGCGAGTGCAACGTAGGCGCTAGCAGAGTCGGGTAAAACCCCATTTCATCTGCAGCGAATCCCGTATTGGTTTGACTCCATGGCTGCACCACTATGAGTGCGCCTTGAGAGCGGTAAAAAAAAGCGCTTGATTTTTTTTTGTGTCAGAAGAAAACCTTTAAGGAGAATATAAACATGGCGAAAAACAAATCGGTGTTCGGAATTTATTCTAGCCGTAGCGGTGTTGAAAACGCAGTCGTTGCACTGAAGGATTCGGGCTTCCAACACTCCGACGTATCTGTTTTACTGCCGGAGAATTTGGGCAATCGCGAGATTTCTACGGAGAAAAATACCAAGGCACCGGAAGGCGCCGCAACTGGCGCAGGCTCTGGTGCAGTAATCGGCGGCACGCTTGGCTGGCTGGTTGGTATCGGCGCACTGGCTATCCCCGGCCTGGGTCCCTTCATCGCGGCCGGCCCGATCATGGCCGCATTAGCCGGCGTCGGAGTTGGTGGCGCGGTTGGCGGAGTTACCGGCGCGCTCGTAGGTATGGGCATCCCGGAATTTGAAGCCAAGCGCTACGAGGGTCGATTGCAAAAGGGCGGCATTTTGGTATCCGCGCACTGCGACACTTCCGAGGAAGTGAAACGTGGCAAGGATATTCTTCAGCGCACCGGCGCGGAAGATATTTCCACGGCAGGCGAAGCTTCGGCCGATGTGAAAGACAAAACAGACGTCCGCGACGTTCCGTCGACTCGTAAGGCCGGGACCGGATATTAATTCTGTAAAGACTTCGTTGCGGTTGCTAAGTACTTAAAGCTCCAAAGGAGGCTGTATGTTCCTGGTGCTATTCATCATTTTGCTGCTTCTGTGGCTCGGCGGGTTTCTGGTATTTCACGTTTCTAGTGCGCTGATTCACTTGCTGCTGTTATTTGCGGTGATTTCGATCATCATTCATTTCTTTCAACGCAGAACAGTGGCATAAGCAAGAACGCGGCGAAAAAACTTAAAGCCAAATGGCGGCTTCTATTTGTATGGAAGCCGCTATTTTTTTGCGTTGCCTGCAACAATCGGCATGGCCTGCCTCATGGCATGTGCACGCTATCAGTGGATAGACAGCCGCTATTGCTGAGTGTAAGATTTTTTTGTTTCTTGGATGCAAACATTCTTGCGCCACGAATCCAGACGATTCCCGATTTTGTTTTTAGCGCGCGCCATAGTGGTCGCTATGTTGGCGTGCCACTTCAGTTTTTATCCCCTTCTCGCACGCCAAACGGTGATCGATACTCATGGCTCCCCGGACGAGGTGCTCGCGCAAGGCCGGGGCAAAGTATTAGTTTTTATCTTTGTGCGCACAGATTGCTCAATTTCAAATCGCTACGCGCCATTGCTGCAGGAGATGAACAAAAAGTACCGGCAGCAAGCCTCGTTCCGCCTCGTTTTTCCGGACAGAAACGAATCGACCGATAAAATCCGCCGTTATCTTCAGGACTACAATTACCAATTGACGGCAATTCGCGATCTGGATCACGCTCTGGTAAAAAAAACCATGGCCAAGACCACTCCTGAAGCCGCAGTCTTTGATGCCAAAGGTGACCTTGTCTATCACGGCCGCATCGATAACCTCTACGAGCACATCGGACAATCCCGCCGTGCCGCCACCACGCATGAATTGGCGGATGCGATTGAAGCCGCGAGCAAAGGTCTGCATCCCGCGGTGGCAACGACTGAAGCCGTCGGATGTTTTATCTCGGACCTTGAATGATCCGGGTAGGACTAGCGATTTCCGGTGCGGCGCTGCTAATTGTTTTCTTGTTGTCTCATTCAGCGCGCGTCCTTGCAGCACCCCAGGCTCCGCAAGACGCCAGCAATACCAATTCGCAAATTACGTTTAACAAGGATATTGCTCCGGTATTGTTTCAACATTGCGCCACGTGCCACCGTCCCGGCGAGTCAGGCCCCTTCCCTTTGCTTTCCTATAAAGATGCGAAATCTCATGCCCGGCAAATCGTCGCCGTTACGCAAAGCAGATTCATGCCGCCGTGGCTGCCCGATCCCAGCGAATTTAAATTTGCGGATGAGTTTCGACTCTCCGACGCACAAATCACTACGATCGCTCATTGGGTGGAACAAGGTGCCGTCGAAGGCGCGCCTTCCGATCTCCCGCCCACTCCGAAATTTGCAGAAGGCTGGCAGATGGGGACGCCTGATTTGGTTATCAAGGCGGAAAAGCCTTATCAGCTCCCCGCCAGCGGCACTGACCAATATTGGAATTTTATTTTTCGCACTCCAGTGAATCGAACCCGCTGGCTCAAAGCCATCGAAATAAGGCCTGGCGACAAGCGCGTGGTGCATCACGCAAACGTTCTGGTGGACCGCACGCAGTCAGCTCGTGCGCAGGAGTCTTCGCCTGGAGCCGGCTTCGGTGGCATGGAAATTAAAATTGAATCCGAAGCATTTGATCCTGACAGCCATTTCCTCTTCTGGAAGCCGGGAACCGCGCCTTACACCGAGCCCAACGGCATGGCCCTGCGACTCGATGCGGGCACCGACCTGGTGCTCAACATTCATTTGCAGCCATCCGGAAAGGCGGAGTGGATCCAGCCAAGCCTGGGTTTGTATTTTACGGAGCAGCCCGCGACGCGTTTTCCCATGTTGCTGCAACTCGAAAACGACCGGAAGCTGGATATCCCTCCCGGAGAAAAAAACTTTTTAGTCACCGACGAATTCACGCTCCCTGAGGACGTCCAACTGCTCGCAATTTATCCACACGCACATTACGTCGGGAAAGATCTACAAGCGTTCGCGACGTTCCCGGATGGCACGCAAAAATCCTTGATTCACATTCCGTCGTGGGATCTGAACTGGCAGGCGGTTTTTCGCTACCAGACGCCCGTGGAGTTGCCGGCCGGAACGGTGATTTCCATGCGCTATCGTTATGATAATTCCGACGAAAATATTCGCAATCCCAATGTACCGCCGAAACGCGTGGTAGGAGGTAATCGCGCCAGCGATGAAATGGCCCATCTCTGGCTGCAGGTTTTGCCGCACAGCAATCCTGGCGAAACCGGGGATCCGCGAAGAATTTTGCAAGAGGCCATGGCCAGGGACATTGTCGACAAGAATCCAGCCGACTTTGAAGCGCACTATAATCTTGGCGCGATGTTGCAGGGACGCGGCGATTTAGCCGGCGCGGAAAAACAATACGCCGTGGCGCTGAGCATTCGCCCCGAAGATGCCACCGTGAATAATGCCATCGCGGGAGCGAATCTGGCCGCTGGTCATCCCGATGCGGCTATAACTTATCTGCAGACCGCGCTCCATTCGCGGCCGGATTATTTTGACGCGCACTACAATCTGGGAACTGCCCTGGCCATGCAGAATAATTTCGCGGCAGCAGTGGAAGAATTTCGCGCGGCGGTACGCCTTAATTCTCAGGATGCCAATGCCGAAGCAAATCTTGGCGCAGCGCTCGCGGAACTGGGGAACTGGAAAGAAGCCCGCGCGCATTTGGAAAGAGCGCTGGCCGTTGATCCCACTCTCACAAATGCCCGCGACAATCTGGAGCAAGTAAAGCGCGCTTTGCTCAACGACCCCAAATAGTCCTGATTTACATTAACGATTAGCGCGGCAGGTCGATTCGTTGCCCCTGCTTCTCTGCCTTCAGCGCCAACTCCATCGCGTAAAAGCAATGCTCCTGATTCATGGCCGTGTCGGTGCGATCCAGCACATCATTAATAAGTTGTTCGCCATATGGCAAAGCAACGTCCTGGCAGTCGATGTAACGCGTGCCTTTCTGGTCCACCTGAAAAAGAAAGCTCCCGAGATTTCTTCCCGCGATGTCCACGTTCTTCCGAATTTCGAAATAACCGTCAGTGCCCAGCACAAACAGCCGCCCGTCTCCCCAGGTAGCGAGGCCATCAGGCGTAAACCAGTCGACGCGGATATAACCCGTTCCGTGATCGCCTCGCAGCATCACATCGCCGAAATCTTCCAGGCCCGGGTATTGCGGATGATTCAGGTTGCCGATCTGCGAAGCAACAATTTCGGCTTTCGTTGAATTGGTGAAATAAAGGAATTGGTCGAATTGGTGCGAGCCGATATCGCAAAGAATACCGCCATATCGCTCGCGCTCGAAAAACCACGGAGGGCGTTGCGGCGGATTCATCCGGTGCGGTCCCGTGCCAATCGTTTGCAGCACACGGCCGATTGCTCCGGCGCTGACTAATTCCCCGGCGCGAACCGTTGCGCGATTCTCAAACCTCTCGCTGTACATAATGGAATAAATCCGCCCGGTCCCCTTCTGCGTGTTCCGTACTTCAGCAAGTTGTTCGAGCGAAGTCATGCCCGGCTTGTCCACCATGAAGTCTTTTCCGTGGCGCATCACTTCGAGGCCCAGCGGAGCGCGGTCAGCGGGAATTGAAGCGCTCAAAATCAGCTTGATGGAGGGGTCGTCCAGTACTTCTTTTTCACTGCCGGCCAGTTTTATGTCCGGATAATGCTTGCTGAAGGCCGCAGCCAGCTCCGGTTCTTTTGCGTAAAAAGAAACCAGTTCGCCGCCTCCACGGCGTGCAGCTTCGACCTGAGCATAAATATGGTCGTGATTGACGCCGATAACCGAAAATTTCAAGGATCGTTTCACACGTGAGTCCGATGTGCTCTGGCTGCTTGTGGCCCGCAAACCCCTTGCGGCGTTTGCAGAAAGTCCGGCGGCCACCATCATACCTGCGGCAGCGTTGCCAGAAGTTTTGATAAACTCCCGCCGGTCGACTGATTTCTTTTTCATTTGGTTTTCCCTGACAAATTATGTCCTAAATTCCGCCTGCAGTAATCTATTTTGCAAAAAGTGTATAACCACAAGGCGTTGCACGGTTTGAATATCACCAGCTAAGATCTCGAGCGCCGTCAGGGGCATGTGATGAAGCTATGCAGATTGATCGTTTTTGTAGCGCTCATGTTGTCCAGCGTGTTCCCCTCGGACAATAAAATCGCTACAACTACCGAAGCAAAGGAGGATGTGGCACTCGACACAAACCCCGCTTCCACGTTTTGGAGCGAGACAGTTCCTATATATGCGGATCGCGATAAGTACGATCAAGTCTTGCCGGGCTATCGCACTGAGATTCGATCGCGCTGGACCGCCAAAAATCTTTATTTTTTGTTCAGTTGCCCCTATGAAGAGCTGTTTTTGCGCCCCAGTCCAAGCACCATCACGGAAACCTATAAACTCTGGAATTGGGACGTGGCCGAGGTATTCATCGGCTCCGATTTCAAGAATATCCAACATTATAGAGAATTCGAATTGTCCCCTCAGGGAGAATGGCTCGATCTCGACATCGATTTAAGCAAACCACATCATGAAGAAGGCTGGAAGTGGAACTCCGGATTTCAGGTTGCCGCGCGCATCGATGAGCAAACGAAAACTTGGTACGGCGCAATTAAAATTCCGTGGGCGGCATTGGACGAGACTCCTCCATCGCCCGGTAAAACATTACGAGTTAACTTTTTCCGCAGCCAAGGCCCACGCTCCAACTGCAAGGAGATTGCCTGGCAGCCAACCCTGAGCGAAACGTTTCACGTACCAGAGCGATTTGGCTTGTTGCGATTGGTTGCACGCCGTTGAGGTTAACAACGACAATAGCCACATGTTTATTTTTCGATTCCTTGCACCGTACGAAAATCAATGAGTGCGCCCTCCCCAAGCTTGCAAGGTAAAATCGCCGTTGTCGTCGGCGGCACGTCCGGCATCGGACGCGCCATATCTCTCGGTCTTGCCGATGAGGGCGCGGCAGTGATCGCTTCTGGAAGAAACAAAGACAAAGTCGACGCCGTCGCCATCGAACTCGAATCTAAAAATTCCCGCACACTGCGCGCGACCTGCGATATTGCCAATCGCGCCTCCCTGGAAGATTTGCTTCAGCAGGTGCTGCAGCGCTTTGGCACAGTCGACATCCTCGTTAACTGCGCCGCAAAGATTCGCCGCGCGCCGACACTGACATTTTCGGAAGATGAATGGAACGATATTCTGGACACCAACCTGACCGGCACCTTGCGATCTTGTCAGATTTTTGGCAAGTACATGCTGGGGCGAAAATACGGTCGCATCATAAATATCGCCTCGCTCAATAGTTTCGTCTCCTTATCCGAGGTCGCTGCATACGCCGCCAGTAAGGCCGCGGTCGTTTCACTGACGCGGTCGTTGGCGGTCGAATGGTCGAAACATGGCGTACTGGTGAATGCTATTGCCCCAGGCGTATTTCACACAGAATTGAATGCCGGATTGTTGGACGGCACGGAGCGCGGCCACGAATTGTTGATGCGCACGCCGATGGGGCGTTTCGGTCGAATCGATGAAGTCGCCGGCGCTGCCGTGTTTCTGGCCTCCGACGCAGCCTCGTTCATAACCGGGCAGACGCTGGTGATCGATGGCGGATTCCTGGCAAGTGGCGTCAACCAGTAGAACCGGCAATTTTGTCCATCAATGCACTAAGATTAAAATCGAGCTGTGCGAGGTGATGAGTGCCGTGGTTTTGGCGCGAAGCGGACGAACTGTCGCGGGCCGAAGTTGACGCGCTGGCACTTCGACTCCTAGATGAAGCGGGTGTTCGGGTCGGAAAAGAACTTCGCAGAGTTCTTTTGCTGCCGCCCGATCTTACGCGAGCACACAGCGGTTCCGGCAAGATCACTGAAACTCTTTATAATGCGCTCGCCCCGCACTGTGATGTGCACGTCGTTCCTACACTTGGTCAGCATGTTCCTCATACCGCTGAGCAAAATCGCTGGGTCTTCGGCAGCATCCCCAACGAGCGCATTCATGTTCATGACTGGATCGGAGGTGTCACCAGAGTAGGCGTCATTCCCGGGGAGCTGGTAGCAAGGAGCACTGGTGGTGTCGCCGATTGGGACATTCCAGTCGACCTGAATCGTTCCTTGATGAGTGAAAAGTGGGACCTGATCATCAACATCGGTCACGTAGTGCCTCACGAGGTCCTTGGCTTTGCCAATCACAATAAAAATTATTTCATCGGACTAGGCGGCAAAGAAACCATCTGCACTTCACACATGGCGGCAGCGATTTATGGCATCGAGAATAACCTGGGAAAACTCATCACCCCGCTGCGCAGTTGTTTCAACTGGGCCGAGCAAGAATTTTTAGGCCATTTGCCGGACGTTTATTTTCAGGTAGTGATGAAGCGTAGTCCGGACAACCGGCTGGTCACTTGCGGCGTGTACGTGGGAGACGATCTCGAAACTTACTTGATGGCCGCACGCGCCAGTAAAAACGAAAACATCGCCATCGTGGAAAAACCCATCACCAAAGCCGTGGCGGTCATGCAGGCGGATGAATTTCACAGTACCTGGGTAGCCAACAAGGCGGTCTACCGCACACGCATGGCGTTGGCCGATGGCGCCGACCTGCTGATTATCGCGCCCGGACTACAACGATTTGGCGAGCAGGAATCTGTCGATCGCCTCATTCGAAAATACGGATACCGCGGGACCCCTTATACGCTACAGCAGTACAAGAAAAATTCGGATTTGCGGGAATTGGCACATGCCGCGGCGCACTTGATCCATGGATCGAGTGAAGGGCGATTCACGATCTCTTATGCTCCGGGTCATTTAACGAAAAATGAAATCGAACAGGTTAACTATCGCTATGTGCCGCTCGATGAAGCAATCGCCAGATATCCGCCGGGGAAAATGAACGAAGGTTGGAATATCATGCCCGATGGCGAAGAGGTCTTTTTTATCAGTACACCGTCTTCAGGACTGTGGGCCACGCAAAGCCGATTGGACTCGCGCAAATAGTCAAAGATTTTCTATGACTTCCAGGTTCACACGTTTTTCGGTCCGGCAGGCCTCGTAGATTGCTTGGACCAGCACTAAACTGCGGCGCCCCTCCAGCCCATCACATCGCGGCTTCGTGTTCGTCCGAATGGCGTGCAGGAAATCTTCCAACACCGCCTGATGACCTCGCGCATCGCTGATCGTCGGTGAGGACGAGCTTGGATTTTTGTCGGCTTCCGATCTTTTCAATAAATCCGCGTATGGGTTTTTCAGGTCTGCCGCCAGCAATCGATCCTGCTCGAGGATCAGCGTGCCTTCCGAACCGGTAAGCTCGAGTCTGCGCGGATAACCCGGAAACACCGAGGTGGCCGCCTGCAATACCCCCAGTGCTCCGTTCGCAAATTCCAGCATCGCAATCAGCGTGTCCTCCACTTCAATGGCATGCAACGCAGTCTTGCAGGTAGCTTGAACAGCTTTCACTTCGCCGAATATCCACAACATCAGATCAAGCGTATGCACCGCTTGATTGATCAGTGCACCGCCACCGTCGAGCGCCCAAGTCCCGCGCCATCGGGAGTTTGCATAATACTCCGGCGGCCGATACCACTTCACTCGGGCATCTGCGAGAATCGGTTTGCCCAACACGCCGGCATCCACGGCATTTTTCACCGACAAAATATCCGGCTTGCAACGATCCTGGAAGAAAACGCCGAGATGTACGCCGGCTTTACGTGTTTCAGCAATAAGCGCATCGGCCCGCTCAACCGTAATATCAATGGGCTTCTCAGTAAGCACGTGCAGGCCGCGACGCGCCGCCGCGATTCCCTGCTCGGCGTGGAGCCCAGACGGGCTGCCTATGGCCACGAGCTCCATCGGGCGATGAACAAGAAACTCATCAAAGTTGCTGTAGGCTTTCCCGCCGTATTCGCGGCACAACCGGCCAACTTTCTCGGCATTGGTGCCGAATACCGCCGCGATTTCAACATCCGCAATCGCGCGGGCAACACGCGCATGCGTCTCGCTGATATTTCCTCCGCCTATCAATCCTATGTGTGTGGTCATTTGCGAAAGCTAAAATCGCAAGCTAAGCGCTGAGTCCCAACTCTTCCGCCAGATGTTCACTGGCTCGAAACTCGTCCTTCATCCATCACTTTTAACCTGACCGCTGAATACTATTCCTAGCATACCCGGAAGCTGCCACTAAAGTTCTGAGCAGCGACGCGGAGTTGGATCATGGTTTTTTTCTTGGAATGGTCCAAAAATGCTCTAAAATCAGCCTTGCCGTTACTATGCGCCCGTAGCTCAGCTGGATAGAGCGTCCGCCTTCTAAGTAGGCAATATCAATCCAAGTCATTGCTTCGCTTGCGTTTACGAGTTCCGAGCCATTCTTGGCCTGCTCTAACGTTGCTCCCAAAAAAGTTCGTCAAATTCTCGTATGTGTTCCTGTCTCTAGTGCGATGAGACTTTGCGGTATCCTCGAAAATGTCTGCTTCATCGCTTCCGGTGTCGTCGGCACTTTTTGTTCGAGAATGATTTTACTCAAAGAAATCGAATCGCTGAACGAGCGCATCAAGGAATACGACGAGCGGATGGAGAAAATCGCCAAGGAAGTGTACCCGGAAGTGTCCCTGCTCAAGCAGGTGAAGGGTGTAGGAACGCAGCGTTCACCATAAGATTTCACCAACCCGCGTGCCGCGTTCACCAAGGCCGTTCGAGCACTCACCAGGACGCTAATCAGGTAGTGAGTTCGAGGGCGGGGCTTTGGGTTTAGCCTTGGCGAATGACGACGCGCCGACCGCTCAGGACCTAATGGTCAGCACCGGGCAGTGCGCTTCGCACACGATGCGATAGGCTTTTGTGTGCGG
>Ga0182024_10006685_pt1 | contig 25218 bp, 33 predicted proteins | sample P32metaG_FD_120480 | JGI IMG/M metagenome (GOLD analysis project Ga0182024, IMG submission 120480) | Permafrost microbial communities from Stordalen Mire, Sweden - P3-2 metaG (Illumina Assembly) | ecosystem: Environmental > Terrestrial > Soil > Wetlands > Permafrost | place: Sweden: Stordalen...
CTGCCGTTCATTCTTGGTGCGCGACGGTACGTCCACAGACCCAAGGTCCGCGCTTTGCTATTCGCTAACGGGATGTCCATTTTTGCGGCGCTCATAGCCGTTGCAATGCACTTTTCTGGGGTTTTGAAATGGCTGCTTCCCGGCCTCACCGGGGGAGAACTGATTTTTGGAGCGATTTTTACAGTTCTCAATTCCGCAGGTTTTGGTTACCTGATAGCGCTGAAACGCGCTCCGACTCAGTGAGCGCTGGTTTCCCGTTCCTCTGGTCATATTCCTAGAAACGCATTTGAAATGACGCCCGTATGGAACATGACTCCAAACAACGCGATGCCTTTCAGCGGCAATTGCAAAGCGATGGCTTCGCCATCTTTCCAGTCTGCTTGGACGGAGACACGGTCTTTACTGGTCGCCAGTTTGGCTAGGTTCTGACGACTTAGCCCAATACGGTGCTTGGCAAGTCCTGTTCGTTGGGGCTTGGTTTCTGTGTGGCGCTGTTCCATCCACTGTGCTGGTCACGATTGTACGAAATCGCCGCGCCCAGTAATGCCCTAATGCGTTGGGCGGCTCTCTTCGACGTGGTCGGCTTTTTTTTCACTGGCTTCCGGCAGGCAAAGCCGTCTTCCGGTTGCGGTTCGCAACCAAAGCCCCGCCGATACAAGCAGCCGCCGGGACCAATGCAGCAATCGTCTGCGATATCCGGTCGATGAAAGTAGGTGGGTTCACCCAGTGGTGTCCCGTGTACTCAAAGTAGAAATACAGAACTGCGGGAAGAAAACCCCAACACAACGGCCATTCAGATTCCACTAATAACACGATAGCAGCGCCAACCCCGGCAGCAACGAGCGCATATGGGACTTTTGTAACCAACGGCATCACGACCGCATATCCGAAGTTACCTTCATAAATTATCCGGCCAATCATCTTTCTGTAGCCAAAGCCCAACGGGTAGACCAGCCACCATGAAAGATAGTAGGCACCGCTTGCAATCAGAATATTTCTAAATGTAGTTATCATCATCGTTCTGTGCTTAAACAAAATATCACAGCCAAGAATATTCCCAGCGGGATGTGGCTACGAGGGAGACACCACCCGCTGCCAATCTTACTGGTCAAATCGGAACGTTGGAGTCGGCTAGTTCCGAAAGTTTTTCACCACGAAAAACAATCGACTGATTGCCGTCTTCACAGCCCCACCGTTCGTCGTACGGCCCAGTAAACAGTTCACGCGAGAGCGGGATACGTGCCACGCCGTTCTCCCACACGATGACCGCTAACCGTTTTTCTTCCGCGTCAAAGTTCGGATAACGCTCGGCTGCTGCTTCACACACTTCATCGTAAGCGAAGGCTATTCTCTTGTTCCTGAAACTCGCGTCATTACTCTTTTTCTCCTGCCACACTCTATCAATCCTTCGCCTTCCCACAGCGACAAAGCGAAGGGTAATAAGTGCACTGATAGTAGTGTTCTGAAGACGCTTGGACCTAATCATCTTGCCCCTACCTAAAAACGCATGGCTTACATCAGGTAGCTCACTCGGTGTCGGACCACCGCCCACATATACGGGAACAGTGAAGCCAGCATCCCCGTACATCGAACCTAACATGATGCGCGGACTCTCAAGATTAACCAGTGGATTATCATTATTTTTGAGAACTAGAGAACACGGATATTCCTTGAACTCCTTAAACTTTTGGCGGCCTTCGTCGATTTTCTGGCGGATACGTGGGTAGGGGTCATAGGCACCAAACCCAAATGCAGGCAGGTTGGGTTCGAAATCTTTTACGTCGAACAGAGATACACCGTTCAGACTGATTGTGTAGTCCGGACGTTTCTTCTTACCGGGGAACTCCTTTTCAAACTCATATTCATACCGCATCGCGTCCAAGTAATCTTGGAATAGCAACTCACCGTCTGTGGCGGGAGATAATGCAGACGAAGACATGCAAGAATTATAGCGCAGTGTTTTTTGTAACAACGATTTGTGCACGGAAGACATTTTCGGGAAGGGTCTTACGAATCTGGAATTTCGCACATGAAAGACGACTCCGAATTCCGCCGTCCGGTGTCAGTTGCGCCATACAAATGATTCAGCTACTTCGTGTGAGATATCTGGATGATTCGACCGTCGCTCTTCGATAGCTGGGCCGTCGCCACGCCACCTTCGCAGGCGGTGGTCGTACCGCCCTTTCCACCGCCGCAATGCAACGTGCCGCTGACAATCCACATATCTCGTAGCATTCCCGCCGTCAGGGGCCGCTCCGAGGCAATCACGCTTGCGCCATATGTGTGAATCAGTTCCGGCTCAGTTACCATCAACGCAGTCTCTTCATTTGGAATAGGGCCAGCGGCCAGCGGTACTTTTACGGTGCCGCACCCGGCTCTTGCTCGATATTTCCAATGGGACGCCGCTAACAAAAGATTTCCGTCGAGTTCTTTGATGCCAGAATGACGCACGAGCCGCAGCTTACGAACATCGCCGTTTTGCAACACTTCATAAGCGACCATCGGCGGTCTACGATACTTTTCTCCCTTGTGCGGCTGGACCTGTTCAATCGCGGCGGACTCGCCCAGCATTACCAGAGCCTTGCAGTCCTGTGCGGGCTGACCCGTTTGCCGCAGCAGTAGCGGCGGGAACATCAGCGCAAGAATGGCGGCAATCATCATCTTCATACTGCAGCCATTGTCTGGCCGAGTTGTTGCCGACGGGAAACCGATAGCATAATGAAAGTGTGGACCGCACGTACTCGATGCAAAATTCCAGCTCTTTCATTCTTACGACGGTTTCCGGGCTGGCGTTGTTGGTTCCGGCCACCGCTGGATTGTTTCCGGTTGGCATTCCAACGATATTTTGCGCAATGCAACGTGCCGCTGACAATCTACGGACTGGGTAGGGGTTTTATTGGCAGCCCTACGGGCTTGTGGCTGACGCCGGGCGGGCCGAGGAGCGTCAAGTCCACTTGTTCGAGACCCGGCTAACCGGGACAACACCTTTAATTACGGCTTCCTCAACAGCCCGCCAGCATACAATCATCAATATGCTCCGAATTTTCGTCCTAGTGGTGCTGTGCTGCGGCACGCCGATTATGCCGTATCCATCTTTGTCGTTGGGTGCGCAAGTCTCAGGCGATACGGCGAACCTTTGCGACTTAAAGAGGTTACCTGCTGACATTCAGAATCGCCTGAGAACAGATTTTGACAGTTGGAAGGTACAGGCATCGGATAATTTAAGCCACCAAGCCAGCTTGACGTGGGCGGGCGAGAAAACCCTTGCCTGTCCGGGGTTTGCGGCCGGATTTTTTCGAAGCGCAAAGCAACTCTCATACGTCGTCTTGCTTGTACCGTCCGACCATCCAGACTCCGCGTATCGGTTCGTGGTCTTCAACCCCGGGGTGGAAAACGCAGCATACGAAGAATTGATTGTTGAAAAATCGGGCGAGTACGGCGCATCTAATTTTTACATCCAGAAAGTTCCCGTCTCCAAATTCTTTGATGGTGTCTCGAAGAAGAAATTTAAGGTCCAAACCGCCGATGCCATCTTGATGGTCGATTCTGCGAAAAATGAATACGGGGCGGTCATTTATTTTTGGACGAGCAACGGATTTCGGCGGGAACCAGTAGATTACTAGGAACTAAAGTCCTTGATAATCAGCCGAACAAATTGACATCCTCCAAAAAACGACTGCTCCGGCCCGCCCCGACTAATATTGAGTTGCCATGCGGAAAAATATTTCAACGGCCCACAAAAAACGATTTGGGAACTTCGAAGTCAGAAGCGAACAATGGCAACCATGGTGACCGCAGTTAGCGTTGTGATAATTGCAGGCATGGCGCTCGTAGTTTACGGAACCATCGCGAAGAACAGATGGGGAATAAACCTAGGTCCAGTCTTTTGCCCGCGCTGCAATCAACGCTTATCGCAGGTGCGAAAGCCACTATCTTCGCGCCAAGCCATGTGGGGCGGCTGGAAATGCCCGAAGTGTGGCGCGGAGACTGACAAATGGGGGCGCGAAGTCAAACACCACAGTGCCCGGTAAATGGACTGAACGCACAGTTGGTGGTCGCAATTCTACTTTTTCGGCAATCCAACTCACCAAGAGTTGCACTATGGATGGTGGGGAGGTGGCAAGAAACTGATGATTTCGCCAAGCAGGCTGCCTAGCAGCATTGCGTAAACAACCACTCGAAGCCAGTAGTATTTTGCTTTAGCTCTCGTTGCATAGACCGACCAAAATCCGAGAGCCAGACAGATATTATAAAAAATTAAAAATGCGGGTGAGTGCACGACGCTAAGAATTCTGTTATTCCACGCGGTTGCTTCGGGCGGCGGTGCCGATTCGTCAAGCCTAGTAAGGGTGAAACTAAGGCTCGCGAGCATAACTACAAAGACGGTTGCTGCTCGGAATGTCAGGTAGCCGCGAATCTTCTCCGGGAAGAGAAATTGCCCGATTTTCTCAGTTAAGCTGTTCACCTTCACCGAAGATGCCCCGGATAAACTGGCTTGCGACTGCTGAGCCATGTATTCGCTTCTTGTTTTGCAGTGGCTATTTGTTCGCTGGTTAGATGGGGATGCATACCAGCTAGAGCAACCTGCGCTTTTGATTTGCTTTCCGTTGCCCCTCGCTCCGCGACAATCAAAAACGATTTATACGCTTCGACGTCATTCCTCGGAAGGCCCGTTCCGTCACGCAGCATGGCTCCGTACTCCAATTGCGCAGGTACAAGACCCCATTCCGCTTATTTGGCAATCCATTTTGTCGCTTCAGACAAATTCTGTTTAGTGCCGAGACCCGACTTGTACATCAGTCCAACTTGCAATTGAGAGAGTGCGTATCCGTTTGAAGCTGCCGGGAGCAGTAATGCCATAGCCCGACGATAGTCTTGCGGGACGCCTTGGCCGTTGTAATACAGGTCTCCCAGCGCTGCAACGGCTGGTCCGAATCCTGCGCCTGCGCCATTCTCGAACAATCTTAGTGCTTCGGGCAAGTCTTGTTTCACCCCGTCATCACCCTGCTTGTAAATTTGGGCGAGCATGAACTCGGCGGTAGGGTCGCCCTGCATCGCCGGGGCCTTATACCATTTCACCGCTTGAGCATCATCCTTAGGAACACCAAGGCCGAGATGATACATAGTGCCCAGATTGCCCTGGGCAGCATAATTACCCTGCGCTGCCGCGAGCCTGTACCATTTCAGTGCTTCTCCAAAATCTTGCGGCGCACCTTGCCCGGTTCGAAAAGCATCACCGAGTTGCAACTCAGCAGATGCGTCACCGTTTTGGGCAGCCTGCGCCAGAGCATCTATGTTTTCCTGCCCTATTCCATGCGATGTCGTCAGGCCAAGCAAAACAAGAAAAAGGCATCCGTGTTTTATTCTCATGATTTACCCGCTCATCCGACGTCATTTCTTTGGTCACGTTAATTTGACGCTTACAACCTACTAGCGGAAAAAGAAACAGCAGCAGCGTAGAGAGCGCGATGGTTTTATTTTTGGAGAACGCCACGGCCTTACGCGTCTGGCACAAACTTTGTCTCCATCAGAATTTTAGTATCTTTGCGCCACCTGAACTGTTCGGCTCAGTGCACATCAAGAGTTGCTGCCAATCGCCGTTGGCCTGATTGGACCGAGTATTTTGCGGATTTCGGTCAACTTTTCCGAGCCTTCTGCGAAAAAGTCAATGTATTCGTCGTGACTAAAAAACGCGTTGACGTAATTTTCTTCCGCCAGAATGTATCCTCCCCAGCCATTCAGCATGAACACTTGCAGGAATGAAGCCAAGTCTTCGGCTTCATGTTCGAAGAATAAGTGGCCGGGGGCGTCGTGCAGCAATTGCTTGTCGCCATAGCTCTGCCGTAACTTGTAATAGAGATGCCAGTTTTCGCTGCTCGGCCAGATGCCCCATTCCGTGACGAAAAGTAGGAGTGGCTTTCGGGCCGCTAAATTAGTGGCGAGCCAGTGAGCGACGAAGAATATGCGATAGGGTGTGGACGGGTATTCGATGCGTTCAACGTGCACGTCCCGCACCAAATCCGGAAGCTGCCGTTGCCGCTCGGATAACCACATCTCGCATTCATGTCGTGTGCAGAAGCGCAATGGTCCATTCTCGCATTCTGGCCGGATTCAGGGACGGCAATGTGGAAAGCAGAGCGGAGTGTTGCATCCAGCGTCGGATGTGTCCGTGCCCCGACGTAATCGTATGTACAGCTTCTTTTCCTCCCCGGATGCGAGCCGCAACGGTTTAGCCGCAGACTTGCTGTCTGCTCCCGGGTAATACCACGGCAGGTAGCCGTCGCACCAAATCTTCATAATTACATCGCGGTCGGGAGGAATCAGAAGACGGTATTCCGCAATAATAAGGCCAGTTCCCGACATGAATTTGTTAGGGTCCGAAGCCCAGTGGAAGTCAACGCACGGTTCCAGCGGAACGCCAGTAACCGCATCCACAGCCGTGCCCGTCAAAATTCCGGCTCGTGGTCCAAGAATGATGGTGTCGGTCGCGGCTAGATGGGAAAGCGATAACGTTATCGGCGCTATTTTACGCTCGTAGTAGAATCGGCTGCTGGAATCCGGATAGCCTTCACTTTCTTTTTTGGCGGTGACATCAAACTTCCCGACCAACAAATGTTTAATGTAGAAGTGCCCGAAGGCGTCGGTTTCGGTCGCCGGAATTCTTCCGAGCATGATTCGGTCCAGAGGGAAGGCAGATACCATTGCACCTTTCGCTGGTCGCCCATCTTCGTAAATGACAGTGCCTTCGATGACGCCGGGGCTTTCATCCGCAGCAACAATTCTTATCGCAGGCTGCCGTGAGCAGGAACCCGCAGCCACTGCAATAACCAACACTACCGTTGTTATCCATCCGGCCATAGCCCGGTGCCCGGCGCTACTAAGAATGGCGATGAGGATATGCTCGCAAAATGTTAAGAAACCACAGCACTACCACTCCCAGAAGAAACCAGAAACCGATAGCTTTGAGCGGCACAACCCAATAGCGGTCATGAATCCCGATATCCAACGTTGACGGCAGCCTGCTGATGGCAAGGGCCACGACAATCACCACACCTAATCCAAGTAGGCGCTTCATTTTCACGGCCCCCTTCGGCCACCGTCAATTCTGCGGCGGGGCAGATTCTCGATGGTCAACCACCGTGTATCCGTCGGGAAGTTCGAACAATTTTCGTTCTGGCTCAGAAAGGATTAGATTGGTCGTCGTGAATGTCTGGGTGCCGATTCGCGGGTCGGAACGCTTCGAAAGCAGGTTGATACCCAGTTTCGGCGAATACCAGAATTCCCGTTCGATGGTCACCTTCCGGTCGTTGCCGAAAACGTCCGGATTGTAGATTACGCTGTCCCGTGTACCGATGGTCTCCACGCCAGCGATGAACTGCTTGCCAAGGTCTTCGTGGATTACAGAGCCAGCATCATCGGGCAGCGCTCCGGTCTTAGGGCCTTGAAAATTGTAAACCGCATCTGTGGATGGCGTGTAACTGCTCAGCACGCACTGGTGGTCTCCATCGAGCATAAAGCAGTTATACAGTGTATGGGCGTGCGGGTCAGAGATTTGGATAGTGGTCATCGCCGACTTAACTTTTCCATTTTTTGGCACTAGAAACCACCGCTCTTGGTAGATGCGACCGTCGCTGTCTCGCGCAATCCGACGCTGGTTTTCGGACGTGATGGTTCCGCCATCAGGAAGGGTCTTGACCCACTCAGTTTGTAGGATTAAGGAAAATGGCGCTTTTCCTTTGGGCGGTATAACAATGCTTTCTAATACTTCGCGAGTGCCGCCGTCTTCTACGTGGAATTGCTGGACTGGTGTTTGTGGTCCCTGCGGTTGTGCTCCGGGGGCCAGCGGCGGCTGCGTCTGCGCAAATAAAGGCTGACAGGAGAAAAGAATAACGAGGGTAAGTAAATACTTGTTCCGCATGATTCACCTTGCCCACGAGCAGCGACGCGGCTTCGAGTTGACCGAGCGAGTATATATCAGCAAACCGCTGGGCCCCCTACGGCTCGATATTTTGACTCGCCAGACTTTATAGTCTGACTCTTCGCCCGTCTGGATGCGCACTTTGAAACATAGCGAGAAATATGTGAGCCAGTGGCGTGGAGTAGAATACATTTCATGAGAAAAATGAAGCAGCCAAGGGCGGCGTGGGAATTGTCGCGCCTGCGCACGATGCCGGAAGCCGTTTATTTTGAAGCGATTTTAATTTTGGTCGGACGCCGCAGGGTTTCGCGTGTTGCTCGGGCGCTTTTGGCCGCTCCTGACCGGGGTGGCCTACAGTCAGCAACTTTCGAAACATTACGAACCTACCTGACTTCGCCCCACAGAATTTTGCGGGAGTGGCTGAAAACGTTCCCGAAGTTAGGTCCGGCCCCAGATTTTTTCTTGGAAGCGCAGAACTGGAAAAACGTTCAACTCGCCACGAAGAGTGAATGAAAATTTCGGCATGATGGCCATGTCCCTGCGGCGTCTGGTTGGCTGGTAAACGTGGTCCCATCCCGAACCCTAGTACTAGGCTGGCTTGACTCGCAACTACTGGTAATAAAGGCGACTTAGCGACCGTTTTCGCTCAGGGCGGAGCGGCTCGGTAACGTGAATTGTGAGATTTCCGCTCCGCCGTGCCAGTCCGTTTTGAACATACGAAGTAAGACCAAGCTGTGCTTTAATCAGGACGCCATGGGTCGCTTTCGGACTTCTCTGTTCGCCGTGCTCCTAGGAGTCGGGGCACCATTGATGGCCATCGCACAATCTTGGAATGACCATCCTAAAATTGTCGTTGACCGTGTGGAGTTGAAAGGTACTCGTTTGTCTGAGCCGGAGCAGGAGCAGCTAACTGCTTCCTTAAAGCAACGCCAGTGGGAGGAAAAGCCGGACTGGGATGCCGAGGTGACAAATCTGGTGATTAATGCTGAGCGTTGGTTTGAGAGGGAGAATGAAGGATATTTGGGTTTCTCTGTATCAGTTGGATGGAAACCTCTACGCAGAGAACCGGGGTTGCTTCACGTCCTAGTAACCGTGCACGTCAACGAAGGCCACCAAAGAAGAGTAGAAAAGATGGAGATTCGTTTCGCCGGGGGTCACTCGGACTCCCCAGTTTTCGACTCCAATGCCCTTCGGAAGCTAATTCCGTTGAAGAATGGCGAAATATATAGCCGCGACAAATACCATGCTGGTGTCGTCGCAGTGGCCGCTGCCTACGCAGAGCAGGGATTCATCGACCTTACTACCAACGAATCGCTCGCTTTGGACGACGATAATCAGACGGTTGCACTTGCGATGGAAATAACCGACGGCCCGAGATACCGTTGGGGAAACGTTCGGGTGATTGGTCTGGACCCTAAGACAGAAACAATCCTGCGTGCGCGACTGCCTAAAGATGGCATCGTGAATCCGCAACTCGTCCGAGAATTCTACCGAGAGTACAAATCATCACTACCTGTTGGTGCATCGCCGGAAACTGTAGAATGGAACCGTGACCGACAGCGCTGCGTGGTAGATATTACGTTTGACTTCAGTACGCGACCCGCCCAATCAGTTCACAATTAGAATAAATGTGTCCCTAAGTCCGCCCACTCCCGGCGGTCAAGAGGCAGTGACGGAAGATTAGCGGCCCGAGAAACTGCAATCGCGGCCCGGACGCGAAGCCCGGCAACAAACTACGCCCGGCGATGCTGCGTCAAAATAATTCCCATAAACACTCGGCGCTCCTTCATAGACCGATTCCACGAATCCGTGCATAATACGACGCTCTCGGACACAGAAAGTAACCCCATGAAAAGAAAATCGCCGTCAACTAAAAAAGTCAAGTTGCCGTTACCGCTGAGCCGTTATCGCAGGTTGGCACCCGCCTTCCGCTGTCTGGACTGCCACCCGAAATTGAACACCGTGATTCGCGGGTCGCTGTCTGACCAAGCGCGGGCCAAGGCACAGTTCATCTGCCGCGATTGTAATGGCACCAACATAGAACGCAACGTACAAGCTGGAAAAAGCTGAGACGCTAGTAGTGCCGAGCGGCTCGATAGCGCGAATTGTAGATTTCCGCTCTACCACTTGGCACCAAATAGGTAGTATGGGGAGGCCATTTCGCCTGTATGCTTCTGTATGCTAGTTTTACCACCATGAAGCGAACAGCCTTATTCCTGAAGGACGCGCAGTTAAAATCCCTGAAGACCCTATCCGTAAAAACTGGTGCTCCCGTTTCTGAGTTGATTCGGCGAGCGATTGACGAATACGTGAAAAAGCAATAATTACCGCTTCCTTCCGCGCCTTCAGCCACTGTTAATATATCTATGCATATGTATGCCTATAGGGTATAATAGGTATATCATGAAGTGCGCAATCTACTGTCGCGTATCCACCGCCGAGCAGAACACCCAGATGCAGGTCCAAGAACTTCGAGATTACTGCAAGCGCCGGGACTGGGAAATTACAGATGAATTTATTGACGCGGGCGTCTCAGGGTCCAAAGAAAGCCGCCCGGCACTAAATCGCCTGCTCGCCGACGCCAAACGCCGAAAATTTGATGCAGTGCTAGTGTACCGCTACGATAGGTTTGCTCGGTCGCTGCGGCAACTGGTGAACGCGCTCACGGAATTTGACGCTCTGGGCATACATTTCATTTCCCTGCATGAAGGGGTTGATACATCGACGCCAAACGGGCGGTTGGTTTTCGGCATATTCGCCAGCATTGCTCAGTTTGAGCGGGAACTCATCTGCTCCCGCGTCCGCAGCGGTATCGCTGCCGCCCGCGCCAAGGGTAAAACATTAGGGCGGCCACGGGTGGTTGTGGACACCGCCGAGATACAGCGTCTCCGCGAACGGGGCTACACGTGGCGGGCTATAAGTCGCGAGATGGGTATAGCAGCGGAAACGGCCCAGAAGGCGCTTAAAGCCGCTTAAAAATTGTCTCCAAGTATATTCCTAGCAGTGGTCGGGGAAGTCGGAGGAACGATTAGCACGGAATCGCCCAAGAAAAATGCTAACCAGCCGAAGCCAATCGAAACAGAACGGAAATTGATAATTGCCATGGTGCCGCGCCCTAAGAAGCCGAACAAACCAACTCAAACCATCGTAGAAACTCCGCAGCAGCGAAATTGTGGCTGAAGCGTAGCGAGCATATTTCGACATTTAAAATAAACGGCCCGAACCGGGTTGTACCGTGCTACGGGATGTATAAGCACCCTCGTCACAGTGACACTTGCTCGGTTACCGCGAGTTGTAATGCTGGTGAGCTAGAAGCTTGGCATGAAACTGCGATTAATTTCGAGATGATGACGTTCGGAGACGTGGATTAATCTGGTGCGTTATGGGACATCATCGACACCGCATTCGCAGGAGGGTCTTTTCGATGTTATTCGCGCCCGGCAAGGTGTTAAAGTCGTCCCTGCGGATGATGCCGTGCTTCATTATCTTCATCGTCACGGGTGGCTCGCAGCGGGACCCAACCAAAAGTTCGAAGCAATCCACATCCGATTCACCCGTTTACTTCCCATCCGAGCAAAACCGCACTCCCATTCTCTATGTGGCTCTGGCGTCCTTGAGCGAACCATCGCTCTATGAGTCTGCGAAAGACAAGAATGTCTTTTCCTTCCGAGCCAGCTACTTTTCGCCAGTGCCCGAGCGAGCTATAGCAGTACGGCTGGTCCTGCATTCTGATGGAACTGGTCAAATCACGTCCGCATTCTCATCAGGTGAACCATCTGGAGTTAAAAGAACGCAAAATAACGTTTCCGCCGTAGACGCCAATAAGCTGCTGCAACTGGTTGCGAAGGTGGAATTCTGGTCCATGGCGAGCGTTGAGGATGACGACAAGACAACCAACACCGCTGGTCGTAGGGCATTCGTAATGGACGGGTCACACTGGATGGTGGAAGGCGTCCACGACGGTTCGTTCCACTACGTATATCGTCAGAATCCAAAGTCTAGTCCCGTGACGGAAATTGCGTGTACTTTAGCGAAGGAACTAACGAAACCCGCCGACGCCGAAATTTTAATTACCCTGTGCCCTTCGAGACTCCATTATTTTCCAAATCGAGATTAATGCTCACGGATTTGCCGACTCCGGGTGATAGCCGCTCTCACCGTTTTTCAACAACTGCGTACGCGCTTATTCCTCTGGCTGGAAGCGTCTGGGGTCGTGAGGAAGAATTTGCAGTGATCAGCGCTGCGCGTTTCATTTTGCGGCGAAACCGATGAACACCACGGTTATGCGGCGTTGGGCTTGGCACCGCGCTGCGCGAAAATCAGCGATGGGTTCAGGGAAGAAATTGACGCTGTCCCCGCTGGGGGTCGGTACCTTGGTTCCGCGCAGCGGCACCTGTCCGGTAACCTGACTTACCATGACCAAAGGCAAGAACCACAGCCCAGATTGATGGTTTCCAAGCGGGTCGCGAAAATCCGCACACTTACGAACTAAGCAACGCCACTGGCGATACGCGTTGAATTGCAAAGTTCACCAGAAATAAAATTGACGATATGCAAAGCCGCATGGACATCGCTAGTAAGGTTGGCGCGATGGCGATTTTAATGATGCTTCCAGCCCAAGGCTGGCTGCTGTGGTCGGGCACACATAACACTCTTCCGTCTTATCCTTGGCCTGCAGTTATAGGGTTGACGTCCATCGTCCTTACCGTAACCACGTGTACATTTGTGGCCAAAGGAATGTTCGCCAATGCGTTGACTAGCGCAACCGTCAACGCGATTCCGCATGTGTCTGCGTCAGGAGTTCGCATCGAGAAGATTTATTTCAGCAGCGTGGATTATTTGAACGGTGTCGTTTCGTTGCCTTGGCATGCGAAATATCTGGGAATTCTGCCTTCAGGATTCCCAAGAATGCGCGGAACTTTTGGAATATCGCTCCCGACTGTTTATTTTGCAATTGGGTCCTTAGTCATCACGCCCGAGCAAATGACCGTGGCCGCAGCAATGGTGGGAGACAATGTAGGGAATTTTTGTACCGACGACGCTAGGGCGTTTAGTTTTTCGTTCACTCCGGGGCAGATTCTCAGCGCTCAGCGTTTTGATATTCGAAAGACTGCAAATTGGTTGATTCCACTTCCGTTTTTTCGGATTCAAACAACGGTTGCGGGAGCGGAGGACTTTTTGGTGTGCACTGGGGCCTTAGACTTCTACGATATTAGTCAGGAGACGAGTGACCTGTGGGCAGCGCTGGGGACGTTTTGAGTAAGCGAACGCCGATTTCCGAAGGACACAAGGCAGCTATCGCCACTATCGGCTCCTTTCCCGAATAATTGCCGATGTTCGCCGGGGCCGCGCCGGAAGATTAGACCGCCGTTCGTGAGAATTATCACCAAAGAAGCATAGTAAATCGGCGCCGCGATGATTGTTCCAAATTTCCACGACGGTCATTTCGACGGACTACGGATTGGCCCGAGCAATCTGGTGAATCTCTTCCTACGAACGCAGGACGGCAAATCGTTTACCTTAGTTCTGCAACAAGTGGATGCCCTGACATTTTCCGAAATCAAACAAGGCAACATCATCTTCGACTTGGTTCTCCGCAGCCCTGAAGAATTAACCCGCTTAGACATGGCGGAATTGTACAGCGTGGATGGCGATACTTCGCAGGCCGGAGATTTACTAACGGCAAAGCGTGAACAAGGATTTCAGCTTTTGGAAATAAACGCATCCTACGGCGCACAAGGGCGGGTCTTGTTCCAGACTTTCCAGATACCACAGTCAACTCCCGAGTAACGCGCTCAGCGGAAAAACTGGAACTCCCGGTGATGGCCGCGTTGTTCACTGCTCTTTCAACACCAGTGCACCCGTCGCTTACCTGCTCTCCGGGATTTCCGCCCAGCGTCGGGTGCGGCAGAACATTGGCGGTATGCGGTCGCCGTTTCCGGCGATGGGTGCGGTGGCAGAACACTGTGCTGCCAATTCATCCAAAGCCGTTCAGTCAATTCGTGAATGTAGCACGGCTGGTGCGCGGCGGCGGAGCCGATGCTTCACCCCGCTCCGTTCGGTTACCGAGCAGCCCGGAGCCTTCAAGGACAGCGTGGGGTCTCAAAATGCTCGGGGAGTGTGAACGGAGCAAAGCTGGAATAGACCGTTCCAACGGCAAGGTGTCCGTACTTCATCCAACGCTTCTTAATGTCTTGCGCACTGGCTTCAGCGCTAAAATACGGCCACTCGTATGGCCAAGTCTGAAGGCCGACCTGCAGCACGTAACTCCCTTTCGCCAACAGCCCCCCTCTCTTGGCAATAGCGGTGTCACTGGCTCCGAATACAGGCACTGAGACTTTGGTCTCGAACTGCTCTCCCGGTCGCAAAAGGACGAATAATTTGGGGTTGGGTGTTCCACCAAATCTTGGCCCTTTAGGAAGTTGAGCTACCGTGGAGTGAGCGTCAGGGGAATAAACGAAATTACCATTCTCTCCAGCTTCGGCGCTGAGTGCGACATGAACGATAGTAGGAGACTCGATTTTCCGCGACAGGATTATGATGTGTTCCGCGTTGTTGGAAAATGTCACCCGCAACTTCAGATTCGCAGCAAATGACTCATCATCGACATGACAGTAACTCTGCCCGATGACCGACACCCGGGCTGTGAGCGAGACGGAAGCACGTTCGGGATTAGCGCGGTTTGCGTTTTGGGCTTCCACCCGAAAACACAACGCCAAGCTGCAGGCTAAAACCACCACAAGGGAACCCTGTCGCACGCCAACCCCGCGAAGTATTTGCTGACGGCCTTTACATACAAAGCTTAATACATGCACTTGCAGGCCCCGCGTGATTTTCCGGCGTATATGTCTAATTAACGCGCCAACCGGAGAAAATTCTCCTTACAAGACCGGGAATCGTTAGCGTGAAAAAGCGGGCAAAAGTGGTTTGGAAACGTGGTCCGACGCAACTGCCGAGTCAACTCTGGAAGAAAAGTACGCGGTGGGCGCTGCCAAAAAAGCAGCCTTGCCGCACCACCCTCCCCCCAGCGGGCACTTGCCCGGTAATCCGACTTCTCGGGCACTTCGGTCATCAAAGGAGCGATTTTCGGGGAAGCAATTGGATGATTCTCCAGATGAGTGCTGCGATGAGTGCATAATACAAACCGTTGACAACGCCCATCAAGCAGATGAGTAACAGACCAAGTGGGAAAGACGGGTGACCATCGAGTGCTGACAACGAAAGGCAAAAAGGCCACACTATACTGCCGTGACTGGCCACAAAGTCTGTGTCCATTACCCAAGCAGTAGACGCAAGAGACATCGCCACGAAGCAACCCAATGCGCCCCATGCTGTGACCCATTTAAAGAGTTTTTGGACAAACTTCCTGTTTGTAACGGAACTGGCCCATCCCACCGCAGTCATGCACAGCATGATGAACAAGGTTGGCAGGCCAAAATAAATGAAGAAAGCTTTCATATTCACAGTGAGCAGCAACGTTACTTCAATCCATGTAGAACTTCCACTCGTCACTCTCTCGCAGCCCCAAGCGGACCCCGGTGAACGCCACCTTATACAGCGTCGGTTTGGGACCGCTCTTCGCGTTGCGTACCCCGGCGGCGTAGGCGAGACTGGTAAAACGCATAGCGCTGGGAATATCGGGCGCAGTGGCTGGCAATGATTCAACCTACGGACTGCCCAAAAATCCAGCCTTCCAGTTTAATTAATTCTTCCTCGGCGGGGTCGCACGTCGTTCGGTTTCCAGTTACGACTTCCAGCATTCCCAGTAGGCCGATGACCGCATCAAATGCGTCGTCGTCCCCGTGCGAAAACCCTCTTTCAATTTCCTGCCGCACAGGCTAGAGCTATGAACGCAATCCTGATGGCTTCATCTCGCAAGCGTAAGGGACACCGGATTTCGGCTCAGTTGGAAATTCCATAGACCTTATACAAGAAGTATCCAATGAAGCAAACACCGATGAGATAACATGCTGCGACGTCTTCCCAAAACTGACGCGGCTCTTCGGCGCGGTAGATAACACGACCATAGCGTGCAAACGTTACTCCGGTACACGTCGCAACCCCTCCCATGCCTAATGAGATGCCCCCGAAAATCAAGAAAATACGCGGGGGCGTTAGAAGCGATTGTAAATCAGGCATGAACAACCTTCTCCTTCCTGCTTGCGCTACCCGCCAGTTGTCAGTGCGGCACCGATTTTATCGCACTTGCCTAATGCTTGACACTCATTCATCAGCGACGCCGCCGTTCTACGCGAGTGCTTCCATTAGATTCACAGCCCGTGAAAGCCGCTTCGCCAGACCGATGCGCTCATCAGGCTGGAGTTCCTCGTTCCGAGCGGTAATCGCTGCGGATAAATCTCGATATGTTGCTATTTGGTCCTGAGCGGAATTGGTTCTGAAGCGACTCCAGAGTTTTGAACCGATAGCTGCGTGGGAGTCGATGATTGATTCCACGTTGTACAGCTTGTCAGCAGCCACGACCCGAAGTGCTTGCGGCGTTTTATGCGCGATGCTTTCAACATATTTTTGCTTACGCTCCAGCCACCGTTGTCGCTCTTCGGCTGGTGTATCCGCTGAACCTTTCGCGAATCCTTCGTCATCGGTACATGCATCAACAAGATTGGCGACTGCGGCTCCAAACTGCTCACGGATGTAAACTCGCAATGCACCGCGCCCGCCGGGATATTGGTCGCCTTGGTCTTCGATTGAATCATGCAGCAGCGCGGCAATGGCTTCATCCTCGGAGCCGCCATCTTCTATCACCAGTGCAGTTACCCCGAGCAAATGGCCAAGGTACGGAATCTTTGTGCCTTTACGAACCTGCGATTTGTGGAGTTTGGCTGCGAAGACAAAAGCCGAATCAAAACGTTGTGAGAGCATAGGCCGTTGAACTACTTCATCAATTATACAGGGTAATGGAATCGCTCTGGAGTGGTTGAATTTGCCGCAGAAGGCATTGCGGACGGTGGGTTTTCTGCCCCGCTTACTTTTTACTCCGGGCAAGCCCCCATGCAGTTGCAGCGGACTCCTGTTTCAGTTCTTTTATTCGCTTGTCCAACTGGTCCAATTCTTCCTGCGTGGAAAAGGGTTCCAACACCGGGTCCAACCAATACCCCTTCGGCAACGCGTTGGACCTTCGGTCGGCAATTTTCCATTTGCTTTTGGTCATAAATTGTTGCCTTTCCAATTGTAACCGCCGCAGGTGCAGATTTTTCTTCGTTTATCGTTAGCATAATTAGCGAAGTTAGGAAGCGCAGTGTTTTGGTGAAGCGGCCAACGGCGAAAACCATCCGCGTAAAGTTGCGGAACCAAAGCGCCACGCCCACAGTGGGGTAAAATACTGCCATGAGAAAAGCGAAGCAGCCCAGAGCGTCGCGGGAGTTGTCGCGCACGCGTCAGCGTATATCCGCCGGAAACGCTTTATCGTAAAGGCGAATAATTTCATCCGTCACATCCAGATTCGTCGATTTATAAACAATCGGCGAATCCTGCACAGAAGAATCGAAGATAATGGTGTAACCGTTTTCACGCGAATAGCGAACCAGCAAATTTACAGCCTTCTGTCGAATGTCGTCCATAATCTTGAGCCGCTCCAATTGCAAATCTTCATTCAACTCCTTGGTCTTTCGCTCGAACTGAAACGTAAGTCGTTGTCCATCCCGTCTCAAACGGTAGATTTCTTCTGCTTGACCGAGCGTTTGACCAGCTTCCTGTCGCTGGCGCACAGCATTGAGTTGCTCACTAAGAATCGCCAAATCCTTCTGACGCTCAGCGAACCTGCCCTGCAATTCTGCCAATGCTTGCTTGCTTTCGCCTGTCGATACGATGACTTCCTGCATGTTAATTACTCCGACCTTGGCCGGACTCGGCGCAGTAGCGCTCTGAACAAACCCTAAAAGACCGAACGTGGTTATCGCGAAACAAACCATGCCAAAGATGACCACGCGAAAGATGTGAGTTGACATGACTTCTCCTTTGACGGGTGAGACTGAATAACCCGAAGATTGGTTGTCTTCTAGGGTCACCGTGCATGGACCGTCGTCGGCTGGAGAACCAAATCAATGGGTATGGGAGAACGCTCCGGAGCGCTAAGCCCATGTAAAATAGATATCAACCATGGCGACGCGCCTAGTCCACAATCGGCCATCTCGGCAAACATTGCAGGAACCCGGTGTTACCCGGAAACCAAGATTGAATATAGCGCAGCGCCGGGAACATCTCTGGATAGCGAAGCTTCGCCGCTTACCAGACGGGATGTTCGAGCAAGCGGTAAAAAAGCTGCTTAGCGGGCTTGGTCCCAGTGCGGTGGCGAAGTGGCTGGTGGAATTACGACCCGATGTCCCGGAATTCCACGGGCTTCAATTTCCCACCTACAAGAAATATTTATGTGTGCTAAATCTGCGGCTAAAACGCGAAGCGCAGGGCGTGACCCGGAATGACGTAAGTTCGCTTGCTCAGGTCGCCGCACTGGCGGAAGTCGAACGCCAGCGGGCTGCTGTTTTGAACGGCGACCGTGCGGCAGTTCAACCCGTAAAGAAAATTTGGAGCGTGGTCACCAGAGCCGTGCAGGAACTGGATGCGGAGATGGCGCTGAAGTACGCGTTCATCACGCAGGTATCGCGGGTTGAGATGATGCGAGAGTTAGAGAAAAAAACACCATCGCTCATTCTTAGCGGCGGTGGGCATCACCAAATCGCTGTTCTTACGGGGATTGGCGCGGAATTGGCGAAGCTGGAATTGAAACGGCCACGGCCAAGAGACAAAGACGGAAGATTTGCGGCGGTGAAACAGCAATCACTGGATGCAAAGGCCGTATTAAGTCGTCGGTAGTAGCGGCTGGCAGGCCCGATGCAAACACTGGATAAGTGGCTCATTTCTACCGTGCAGCGCTCAGCACGCCGTCACGACGCCCTTCAGAATGGGGCTGAAATAGTCTTTCCACTTTGCTGGCAGATGAGAGCTGCTGTGCTTTTCATTCTCGCTGGATGTGGAGTGCTTCTCTTCGCATTAATTAACAGCAGACCGATTTCAGCGGACCCTTGGTACATCAAACCGATTCTTGTATCCATTGTCGCGGGGCTTCCCGTGGTGATTTTGTTCCTGCAACCCGGTGTCGTCGTCATCGACTCCATTGGCGTCAGACAGCGTTATTGGTGGCGCAAAGAAAGGGTTGTTTCGTGGAACGATTGTGCGTCTGTTATTCACGACCGAACCGATGGCAGCACGATTGTCTATGGCAAATCGGAAGCATTGCCCGTAATTTTTTCTCCTTACCTAGTGGACCAGTCGCGATTCGACCGCGAAGTGAAGGCTTTCTCGAACACCCGAGAAATTCGCGATGACGTGTAGGTCACAGATGACAGTCGGGCAAAAAAGCGTCAATTCCTGTGCAGCGCATCATCCGAAACTCATTACTGGTAATCCGGCCCCTTTGCCTGCGTATGCCGATATATGCTAGTGTTGCCACCATGAAGCGAACAGCCTTATTCCTGAAGGACGCGCAGTTAAAATCCCTCAAAACTCTCTCCGTGAAAACTGGCGCTCCCGTTTCTGAATTGATTCGCCGAGCGATTGACGCCTACGTGAAAAAGCAATAATTACGGCCCTTCCCCGTTAGTGTAAATATATATATGCATATGTATGCCTATAGGATATACTAGGCATATCATGAAGTGCGCAATCTACTGTCGTGTATCAACCGCCGAGCAGAATACCCAGATGCAGGTCCAAGAACTGCGGGATTACTGCAAGCGGCGCGATTGGCAAATCGTAGATGAATTTATCGACACGGGCATCTCGGGGTCCAAAGAAAGTCGCCCCGCACTAAATCGCCTGCTCGCCGACGCCAAGCGCCGTAAATTTGGAGCAGTCCTAGTTTATCGCTATGACCGATTTGCCCGGTCCCTTCGCCAGCTTGTGAATGCGTTGTGCGAGTTCGATGCGCTCGGCATCCACTTTGTTTCCCTGCACGAAAGCGTGGATACTTCAACTCCTAACGGGCGGTTAGTTTTCGGCATCTTTGCCAGCATCGCTCAGTTTGAGCGAGAACTCATCTGCTCACGCGTTCGCAGCGGTATTGCAGCCGCCCGCGCCAAGGGTAAAACGTTAGGGAGACCAAGAGTGGTTGTGGATGCATCCCAGATAAAGCGTCTACGCGAACAGGGCTGCTCGTGGCGGGCTATAAGCCGCGAGATGGGTATAGCAGCGGAAACGGCCCAGAAGGCCCTTAAGGCCGCTTAAAAATTGTCTCCACGTAACATTTTTAGCAGCGACGTATCCAAATGGAAGTCGGAGGAACGATGAGCACGGAATCGCCGAAGAAAAATCCTGAAGAATCAAAGCCACCAATCGAAACAGAACGGAAATTGATAATTGCGATGGTTCCCCGACCCAAGAAGCCGAAAGAGCACACCAAACCATCGTAGAAACTGCGTAGCACTGAAATTGTGACTGAAGCGTAGCGAGCGTATTTCGAGATTAAAATAAACGGGCCGACCGGGGTTGTACCGCAAGCAAATGCAGGGTTGCAATTTACGCTGGCGTCAGCACATTCAGGCAGGGTGGCTCCAGCCCCGACTTAAACTGGCCAACTGTTCAACGCGTTCCCTCAAGACTTGAGAAGTGATTCATTGGTTCAGCGCAGCGGCACTTGTGCGGTAACCCGACTTACCAAGCACTGACACTGAATCGTGGTAGATTCACTTTTAAAAATGAACTACCAGACCGAATTTGAGATTGGATTCCGCTCCTTTCCGTGGCGTGCCCTCATGCACCCAGTTCCTTTTATTGTCATTGGAGTGCTCCTGTTCAGATTCCGGAAAGGAAAGCAAATTTATCAGGCCGCTGGACTCATAGTAGCGGCAATGGCAACGTTATTTTTCCTTCTCTTAGCTGTGAGTCTAGTGCCGAATTACGTGAAGCTTCGCCACACATATACCAGCGGCAACAGTTCGGTAGCGGAGGGCGTCATCGAGAATTTCAAGCCAGCGCCGTACTTAGGCACCGCGAGAGAGTCCTTTGACGTACAAGGAATTAATTTTTCTTACAATGCGCTCAACCCGACGCCCTGCTTTCATAATGCGCCTTTTCATAAGGGTCCGATTAGGCCGGGTCTCGCTGTTCGTATTTACTATAAAGATGGGTGCATTCAGCGTGTGGACATTCGTCGGTAGGTTTTGGTGCGTGTCCTCGCTCAGCCAGCCCTGCTGGATTAACGCCGTTGCCGGACAACTGGCACTTCCGGGTGACGGCGCACTGCTCACCGTTCTTTCAACGCCGCAGCTTCGCCGGATTGCGTACGCTGCCGTGCCGCGCAAGCCGATGGAGCCGCAGAAAACTTTATGGGCGGCAAACCGGATTTTGCGGCTGCCTGCCGGACTGGCCATGATTTAACCTATGTACTGGCCAAAAATCCAACCTTCCAATTTAATTATTTTTTCTTCAGTGGGGTCGCACGTCCTTCGGTTTCCAGTTACGACTTCCAGCATTCCCAGTAGGCCGATGACCGCATCGAATGCGTCGTCGTCCCCGTGCGAAAATCCTGTTTCAATTTCCTGCCGCACGGCTGTCTCGAAGGTAATATTTTTTCTGCTTGCCCACTTCAGTAACGCCGGGGCGATTCCTCTGCGGAGTTCACGCCTACGTTTGGATTTTAGTGGCCCCGAAAATATGCTGCGGTAATATTCCGCTGGATAGGTTTCGCAAACCACAACGTTACCCGGCTGAAGCAAATCATCCAGCGGCCCGTCGAAGGGCCACAGTAGAACGTTTTTCCCAGCCTTGATTGCTGGAACCAGCACATCGCGCCACCCAACAATTGCCGCTTTGCCGACCTGATTAGCACCAAGCGTCCAGAACAACGGGCAGGCCGCTCTGCGTCCGCTATGCTTCTTTTCGCACTTTCGCCGTAAGTCGTCGATATTTGGTAGCCCCAATGCTCCCAACAATTGTGACTGTTTAGTTCCTCCGGGGATAAATGGATAAAACGGGCGGTGAAGCGATATTTCCGAAGCCCGTGTGGCACAACTAAAAAAATCGGTCCACTGGCCCAACCCCAGCAGTGTCAGGAAGGATTTGAAGTGCTCTATTCCAGCGGCGTCCGCATAAGGCGCGGGTATACCGATTGGAAAATCGAAACCCATCAAAGCGCATTCAGTTGGCCCAATTTCTTGCTGAATTGACGGGATGAGTTGAGTAAGGTCGCCAGCCAATTCGATACTTTCCGTCGTATAACTACCATCCGCTTGCAGCTTTGCTCTGGCTCGCCAACGTTTGTTGGGGACGGTGCCCCAATCGCAGTGCTGGACATAGGTTGGTTTCATCTAACGGGGCCTAAAGAGATTCGCATCCTTTTACGGATGACTACTCTCGCCCGACCACCATGGTCGCTTCCGTCTGCCACGCATTCCGCATGTAACCAAGCTTTATTTGCGAACCCGGCCTGCACGACGCTATCGCTACGTCAAATTGCTCCTTACTTTTCACCGCCATTCCATTTAGCTGAATGATGAAATCGCCAGCAATTATTCCAGTTACTGCTGCGGGGCTGCGGGGAGCGACTTCAGTCACGGTTAACCTGCGCTGCTCATCGCTTTTCGTGACCAGTCCAATCCATCCGATGCCATTTTCCGAGTTGCCAGCAGATTGTGGTTGAGCAGCGATTGTCTGAACGTACGGTTGGTTTGACCGCACTGTGTCGGCATTCGCATCTTGGTGATTCGCGCTGGCGACAAGTTCAGCGTTAAGGCTAACGGTTCCATTTGAAATGTTTATCTCGCGAGTCCAGTCGGCGTATCCAGCTTTCCGTGCTGAGATGATTCGCTTTCCCACATTAAGTTTCAGTGTCGCCGGAGCATTACCCGTAAATTGTCCGTCCACAAAAATATCTGCACCATCTGGGAGTGAAATTAGATTTACAGTCCCCGTTCGAGTTTCAAGCGTAACCGTGGGCGAAGGCGAATGCTCGTTAGTGGTCTGGATTGCCGCTGGACCCTTCGCGATGTCCGCAGTCACGCCTACAGGAATGAACTCACGGTCCTTGTCGCTGACGGAAACAGCCACCCCGGAAACGCTTTGGAGTGCTACCAAAATTGCCCGGTAGTTGTCTTTATCGCCTTGGAGCAACAATCCAGCAGTTTTGCCGTCTGGCGTCTTATATTGAATACCAATGAAATGAAGGCGTGTTTTGTAAAAAAGTCCAAACAGCGCCACAGGGGCGACGAGGATGGCTAACGCGACCATGGTGCCCACGCGCCGATGCGCTTCCTGTCCGTAACTTAATGATGTGACCGATTTCGGGTTGATGGTGGAAATCTCACCATCTTTGAAGGTGAAAGTGATTGCGTCGGAAGTCACAGAAAGATGATTCCCCCAATCTTTGGGATTCACGCGATTGGAAATTGTTCCGCCGTTGTACCGTACCCGGTCGAAGGTGTTTCCATCTGAATGGGCGAATGCGTTTTCCTGCGCGAAATAAACGAGCGACACACATACCAAAATAGCGGCAAGCGCTTTTGCGGCGTGCATTATTTTTCTCCTGAAGACGGGAAGGAGTGACTGCGTGGGGACTGGCGGCACTATACCCGAAGATACGTACTTAATATGTATAAATATTTTGAACGCCGGGGTGAACAGTGGCGGACGGCAGAGCAGATACTTCACCGCAATTTGCCACAGCAACAGTCCGGTGACGCGACTTTATCAGGACATAGCCAGCCGCATGTTATAAAGTTTCTGCATCATACGCAGAAGACATTGCCAAGATTGGAGCGTCAAATGATTGTCGTGACGGGTGCGACGGGACGCACTGGAAGAGCGGCTGCGCAGGCGTTACTCGCGAAAGGTGAAAAAGTTCGCGTGGTTGGTCGAGACGCGAAGAAGTTGGCCCCACTGGCGGAGTTGGGGGCCGAGCCATTCGTCGGTAACGTTGAAAATAGTGCTTCCATGACGGAAGGTTTTACAGGCGCTTCAGCCGTCTACCTAGTTTTGCCAGAGGACATCTCGCAGCAGGACCTGCGGGCGCATCAAGAACGAGTTTCCGATTCCTACGCCGCAGCAATCAGCGACGCCAAAGTCCGGTTTGTCGTTAATTTGAGCAGTGTCGGTGCGCAGCATTCAAAAGGCACTGGCCCCATCGTCGGTCTTCACAATCAAGAACAAAAGCTGAACCGTGTGGAGGGCCTCAATGTCCTGCACCTTCGTGCAGCATATTTTATGGAAAATCTTTTCATGAGTATGGAGCCATTGCGCTCGATGGGAGCGCTGCCGGGCGGTCTGCGACCAGATGTACCAATGCCATGGATTGCAACGAAAGACATCGGCGAACATGCTGCGTCTCGTCTGGCTGGCCGCGATTTTTCCGGAAGTACAATTCAGGAGTTGCATGGACAGCGTGACATCTCTATGCGCGAAGCGGCCTCGATTGTTGGTAATGCAATCGGTAAACCCGACCTAGCATACGTGCAGGCACCAAGCACGATGTTTGGGGCATCCCTTTTGCAGATGGGTTTACCTAAGAAGACCTCGGAACTGATTGTCGAAATGTGTGACGGTGCGAACGCGGACCTCATTGTGCCGCAGGAAGAACGTTCTGGGAAGAACACGACACCCACCACTCTCGAATCATTTGTCAAAAATGTATTCGCTCCTGCGTATCTACAGAAAGCCTAAAGCAGCCTTGGGGAAAAACACATGGCGGGGATGCGTCAGCGTTTTTCCGGCGGTGGATTGAGTGGTCATCGGGCGGGATTTGATTTGCGAAAAATTCCGTCAAACGCGACGACAACAGGACGTTGGTTCTGGCACGGCGCACGAAATCAACGATGGGTTCAGGAAAGAATTGTCGTTACACCATCGTGAGTCGGTCCCAGCGTGGAAGAGCGCGGAAAGTGGTTCGTTGCCGATTCAAAAGGCAAACCTTCGCAGCGGCCTTAGCCCGGTAATTCGCCTTTCAGGCACTGGGGGGCTTCAGCGGGAATGCGAATGGATGACATTCTAGCTATCGTGTGTTTTTCGGGTCGTGCGGCACTGCGTTCCTTTTCTTTCTTAGGTACTTGGCCAGTTCCCCTGCTGCGAACACACCAGCGACCAGCATGCAGGCAGCCCAAGCGAGCGCCAATGATTCGACGATTCTTTCCGGCAAGTTGCTGACTGAGACTAACAGGGCAGCGACTGCAAAAATGCTGCCAACAACAACAAAAAAGACGGGTCTATTGTTACGATATCGCCACGCCATTACGACAAGGAATGCCGCCGTTATTACAAGAAATCTCATTGTGATTTTGCTGTGCCTTGCAGCTTTC
>Ga0182024_10006686_pt1 | contig 25216 bp, 22 predicted proteins | sample P32metaG_FD_120480 | JGI IMG/M metagenome (GOLD analysis project Ga0182024, IMG submission 120480) | Permafrost microbial communities from Stordalen Mire, Sweden - P3-2 metaG (Illumina Assembly) | ecosystem: Environmental > Terrestrial > Soil > Wetlands > Permafrost | place: Sweden: Stordalen...
CACCGCCCGCCCAGCCGGACCGCACCGCCCGCCCAGCCGGACCGCACCGCCCGCCCAGCCGGACCGCACCGCCCGCCAGCGCCTCCCACTGGTCGCCTCCTAGAATCAACATGTGCGCACCCGCTGGCTGTCCCGAAGGGCCTTCGCGCTGCACTTCCTTCTGGTCACGGTCGTCCCTGGTTGTCTGTTCGCTGGGTGGTGGCAAGTCCACCGGGCCCTCAGCGGCAACCTGATCAGCTACTTCTACTCGATCGAATGGCCTGTATTCGCGCTACTCGGCGTACTCGCCTGGTGGCAGTTGATCCACGACGTGCGGTTGGAGAGGGAGTACGACGAGCCAAGCCGGGTGCGCCGGTCGTGGCTGCACCGCGACGACGAAGTGCCATCGCAGCCTCTCAGATGGGACACCGCGCTGGAGACCCCCGAGCTGAGGGCTTACAACGAGTACCTGCGATCTCTCGCCGCGGGACGCACCCGCAAGACGTGGGGTAACCCGAGAGGTCTGCCAGAGGTAGCGGGAAGTGGACCGGGCGACCAAACCGTAGCGGCCTCGTGAGCGGGAGGCTCAATAGGCTTCTCACCCTGGGGGGCACGGCAGGAGCCTTAGCCCGTTACCGGACGATGGCGTTGATTGTCGGGACAGGGCTCGCAATCCTGTGCTTTATCGGGATACCGCTCCAGCTGGCCGGCGGCGTCCCGTTGGGCCAGAACAAATGGCCCTGGACGAGCGTCGTAGAGATAGTCGGCCCCCTTCATGGCATCTTCTACATCGTCTACCTGCTCGCGTGCCTCGACCTCGCAAGCCGTGCCAGGTTCAAAACGGCCCAGCTGCTTGGCATGGTCTGCTCTGGGCTGTTGCCGCTGCTCGCGTTCTACATGGAACGTAAGGTCACAGAACGGGTACGCGCCCAGCTAGCCCTGGGTGACGACGCCCCACCCGGCCCGGCGGCCACTATTTGGGCCACGCTGTCCGGCCAGTCGAGAAGGCAAGCCGAGGCGGCGGCGAGAGCTCGCCAGCAAGCCTCCCGGTCTGAGTACCGTAACGATCCTGCAGACAGGGTCGAGGACGCGGGCTGACCCGTCAGGTGAGGAGCCCGAGTTGACAGCCAAGATCTCCCCCTTCGGCACATGGGAGTCCCCGCTCGCGGCATCTGACCTTGTCGAAGGAGCTCTGGGTCTCGGCTACCCGACGCAGACCGGCGGCGTTGATGGCACACCTCCGAGGGTCGTTTGGCAAGAAGCTAGGCCCGCCGAAGGCGGCAGGGTGGCGTTGGTGGCATGGGACGGCGCAGAGGGCGGGTGCAGCGAGCTGTTGCCTGTAGAAATGTCGGCCCGGAGCACGGTCCACGAGTACGGCGGCAGGGCATGGGCGATCGGCGGCCCGGGCGGACATGCCCTTGTGACCTCCAATTTTTCCGACCAGCGCCTATGGGACATCTCCCCGGGCCAGCCACCTCGACCTTTGACTGGCGAGCCGGCAAGCCAGCACGCGGTGCGTTTTGCGTGCCCGGTAGTGAGCCCCGACGGGCGCTGGGTAGTCGCGGTGCGGGAGCGCCACGTTGACGGCGAGGTCAGCAACGACCTCGTGGCTATTGCGCGCTTTGGTGGACTTGTAGAGCCCAGCGTTCTTGCCGAGGGCCACGACTTTTATTCCTCACCGGAGCTGTCCAGCAACGGCGAGCTGCTCGCGTTTATTTGTTGGGACCACCCGGACATGCCATGGGACCGGACGCAGTTGTGGCGAGGCCGCTTTTCAGAAGGAAAACTGATGGATCTTCGCGGCGTCGCCGGGCAAGGCGGCGCAGAGTCCGTTCTGCAGCCGAAATGGGCCCCTGACGGGAGCCTCGCTTACATTTCGGACAGGACAGGTTGGTGGAACCTTTACATTGACGACCGGGCACTTGCCCCGATGGAAGCAGAATTTGCCGGACCGGCATGGAACTTCGGCGACTCGGATTACGCGATCTTGGCGGACGGATCCCTTCTTGCGACATGGAAGAGCCGTGGGACGGGGTACCTCGGGCTTGTCGATGACCGGGGCACCCACCCTTTGGACCTTCCCTATACATCCTTTGCCCATCTATGCCCGGCGAGCTCGGACGGTGAAGGCGGCGTCCTGGCCATAGCGGGCGGACCGGCTCGTTCGCCCGAACTTGTGAGGATAAATGGCGCCGGGGAGGTGGGAGTGCTCCGCCGCAGCAGGTCCGACGTCCTCGGCGAGGAGTGGATCTCCATGGGAGAAGCGTTTGATTTCCCAACCGGGGACGCGGAACTTGCTCATGCCATCTACTACCCCCCGCGCAACCCACGCTACGTTGCGCCCGAAGCGGAGCTGCCGCCGCTGATCGTGACAAGCCACGGCGGGCCGACGGCCAATACCTCCAGGGTGTTGGACTTGCGGGCCCAGTTCTGGACCACGCGGGGTTTCGGTGTCGTTGACGTCGACTACCGGGGGAGCACGGGTTATGGCCGTTCCTACCGGGGCGCCCTGGAGGGGCGATGGGGCCTGGCCGACGTGGAGGACTGCGCCGCAGCTGCGCAGTGGCTCGCAGACAGTGGGCGCGTGAGCCCCGAGCGGATGGTGATCCGGGGAGGTAGCTCCAGTGGCCTGACGGCAATGGCTGCCTTGGCTCGGCACAAAACCTTTGTCGCCGCAGTGGTCCTGTTCGGGGTGGCGGACCTGACGTCATTATCCGCGACCACCCACAAATTCGAAAGTCGTTATGTCAGCCGTCTTGTACCCGAGGCGGAGCTCGTCGCACGCTCGCCGCTCCAGCTGGTCGGCAGCATCAACGTCCCGGTGATGTTCGTCCATGGTCTCGACGACAAGGTCGTCCCACCAGACCAAAGCCGGCGAATGGTATCGGCATTGCGCCAAAACGGGGTGCGCGCTCTGCTTGTGGAGATCGAGGGGGAGAGCCACGGCTTCCGGAAGGCCACCTCCTTGGTGCGCTCGCTCGAGGCCGAGCTCGCGTTCTACGGCTCCATCTTCGGTTTCAACCCGGGCGGCGACCTGTCGCGCGCCAAAGCCGACCTCGTCGACGCGGAGACGCCGGCCGGGGCGACCTGGCGTTAGGGGCCCTTCGTGTTGTCGCCAGACCCACAAACGAGCGACCTGGCATTTGCTTGGCAAACGCACTGGACTTCTTTTGTCGCGGTGGTCGTGCAGGTGGCTGTCTTGGCCTGGTACCTCGGCAGCACCCGCCGCCTGGTTGCTTTGGGCCGTCACTGGTCGCTGCTGAGGACGGCGAGTTTCGTCGTCGGGATCCTCGTAGCGGCCTACGCCGTTGAGGGCGGGATCGCTTATTACCAGCAACGGAACTTCACGACCCACGTTGTCCAGCTACTACTGCTGATCGACGTCGCTCCTCCGCTGCTGGCGATGGGCGCGCCTCTAACCCTGGCCTTGCAGTCGTCTCCGCGCCGGGTGTCGGCGGCTTTGTTCGCTGCCCTCCACAGCCGCACGGTGCGCGCCCTGTCCAACCCGCTGGCGGCTCTCGTCGTGTCGATGGGGACGATGTACGTCTATTTCCTGACGCCCTTGTACCGTTTTTCCGAGGAGCACCCGGTGTTCCTGGCCTTTGTCCACCTGCAGTTTTTCCAGGCGGGTTGCGCCCTGTGGTGGCTTGTAGTCGGTCGGGACGCACTGGCGCGGCGCCTCGGAGTAGGGACGCGGTTCGTCCTGGTGCTGGTCCAGGCCCCCTGCGACGCTGCCCTTGGTCTTGTGATCGCGATGGCCACCAAACCGTTTTACCCGGTCGGCAACACACTTGCCGACACCCAGACCGGGGGCAACGTCCTTTTGGGACTGGCCGAGGTGCTGATCGTGGCCGTGCTAGCGCTCATGTTCGTCGAGTGGGCTCGAGAAGAAGAACGCAAGGCCATCGAAGCGGACCGCCAGCTCGACGCGGCCCTGGCAGCCGTGCGAGCGGTTACAGGCTCTGGCGGGCCCGGTTCAGAACTTGAGTGCTGAGAGCTCGGGGATCCAGCGCTCCGATCGGGAAAGGGCGTCTTTCCACCGGGCGCGCCGGTCGTCTCCGCTCGGTTCCACGACAGTGCGAGGTTTGGCCACCGCGGCGATGTCCTCGTAGCCGGCCCAGATCCCCGTGGCAAGCCCGCCAAGAAAGCCTGCCCCGACAGAGGTGGTTTCGAGCTCGGCGGATAATTCAACAGGTCGCTGGCACGCATCAGCAAGCTCTTGCACGAAAACAGGGTTGGCGGTCATGCCCCCGTCGGCTCGGAGGTGCGCCACCTTCTGACCGGCGTCGGCCTCGGCGGCCTCCAAAAGGTCTGCGCCACGCTGCGCCACGCCCCGCAGCACCGCCCTCACAAGCTCTGGGCGCCCGGTGCCGGCCGACATGCCTATGAACAGCGATCTCGCCCCGAAGTCCCAATTGGGAGTGCCGAGCCCGACGAGCGCCGGCACGAACATGACGTCTCCTGTGTCCGAGCAGCGCCCGGCTACCTCTGCCGACTCTGCTGCGCTGGACAGGAGCCCGACGTCGTCGACGAGCCACGACAAAGCGGACCCCGCAGACAGCATGATCGCTTCGACTCCCCAGGTGAGGGCTCCCTCGCGCTGCCACGCAATGATCGGAAAACAGCCATAATCGCCGCTCTTGCCGAACGCACCGAAAGGAGGAGGCTCGCCGCCAATGTTGACGTCAAGGAACGCCCCAGTGCCGAACGTTGCCTTGGCGTCGCCAGTCCGGACGCAACCTTGCCCGATCAGCGAGGCCTGTTGGTCGCCGACTATGCCGCAGATGAGCGGGGAGCCCTCCAAGGCGCTTGCTTCGGCGACGGCACCAGACGAGGCCACGAGGGTGGGCATGCAGCTAGGGGGGATGCGGAACCTTTCCAGCCGGGCCAGGTCCCAGGCCAACTCGTCTGTCCCTGACAACACTCCCTCGGTGGGGAGCAGCCCGCTGACGCCGGCGTTGCTCGGGTCCGTGACGTGCGCCCGGCCACCTGTCAGCTGCCATACGGCCCAGGTGTCGAGCGTCCCGAAACGAAGGTCGCGGTTGCGCTCGGGGTCATAGGTGTCGAGCAGCCAGGCGAGCTTGGTCGCCGACTCGTTGGGCGCCAGCCGGAGGCCTTCAGCTTGGAGCTCGAGGCAGGTGCCGGCTGTGCGAAGGTCCTGCCAGCTGAGGGCGGGCCCGACAGGTTCGCCGGTGGCGGCGTCCCAAACGATGGTCGAGCCTCTCTGGTTCGTCACCGCGACGCCGGCGACCTGGCCGACGTCGGCCAAGCAAGCGCGCGCCACTTCCAGCACGGCGCTCGCGATCGCGGCGCCGTCGAGCTCGACAAGGCCGGGGAACGGGTGCTGGGGGGCCAGGTCGACTTGTCGTTTTGCCGTGAGCGCCCCGTCGGGGCGGACCACGCCGGCCCTCACTGCGCTGCTGCCTATGTCGATCACGAGGATGCTGATGGCTGGCCCCTCTTCCCCTGGTCAGGCTTCGGACCAGGAGGACGTTAGCGACTGGCGCGTGTGCCCTCAAGATCCGCGGCGTCTCCGCCTCAGTTAGTACCGTAGGGACGTGCGCGGTCCTGGGGAAAGCGAGCCAGGCGAGAAGCTCTCACTGGTCGATATCGGCGGGTGGCCGGGCATGCTCGGCCGCCTGGGAGCCGGCCAGGACCTGACATCGGCCGAGGCAGCCGTGGCGATGCGCGAGATCCTGGATGGTACGGCGACGGCTTCGCAGATAGCGGCTTTTATTTTCGGCTTGCGCTGCAAGGGGGAGACCTCCGAAGAACTAACGGGCATGTTGCAGGCCATGCTCGAGGTTGCCGAGATCGTCCCACTTCCCTACGAGCTCGCCAAGAGGCTCGCGGACACCTGCGGGACGGGCGGCGACCGGGCCGGGACCATCAATGTTTCGACGATCGCCGCACTCGTTGTTGCCGGAGCGGGAGTGCCGGTCTGCAAGCACGGTGGCCGCGCTGCGTCCTCCCGAACGGGATCAGCCGACGTGCTCGAGGCCCTTGGTGTCGAGATCACACTGCCTCCTGCATCCGTCGCACGCTGCATAGAGCAAGCCGGGATCGGTTTTTGCTTTGCGCCCCGTTATCACCCAGCGATGCGCAACGTCGTCCAGACACGCCGGGAGCTCGGTGTCCCGACTGCGTTCAACCTGCTTGGCCCGCTGGCCAACCCGGGTAGAGCTCGCTACCAGCTGGTAGGGGTGGGCGATGGCCGGGTTGCGGAGCGACTGGCCAGGGTGCTCGGAGCTGCCGGCGCCGAGCGCGCCTGGGTGGTCCACGGCCATGATGGCCTCGACGAACTTTCCACGGTCGCCCCGTCGACGGTTGTCGAGTGGGTTGCCGGCGAAGACGACGTCCGCACCTTCGTGGTTGACCCCGCCGCTCTAGGGCTTGAGCGGCCTCGGCCGGAGGAGCTCATGGGTGGCGACCCTTCGGTGAACGCGCGTGCGGCCCACGACGTACTTGCGGGCTCCAAAGGGCCGCAGCGGGACATCGTCCTTTTGAACGCGGCCGGCGCGCTGGTCGTGGTCGGGGAGGCAGGCGACCTCGAGGAGGGTCTCTCGTTGGCGGCAGAGTCACTCGATGAGGGCCGAGCCCTTGCTTGCCTCGTCCGTCTGGTCGAGCTGTCTAACGAAGAAGGTGCCCGTAAGTTGTGACGGGCCCAAGCCCTCCCAACCCCTTCTACTGACCGTTTTTGTTATCTATCGCGCGATTGGTCCATAGATGCGTCCTGGTTACAGCGTTCGTTAGACAGCCTCGTTAGGGAGCCTGGTCAACCGGCCGGAGGGGGCGGGGTGAGCTCGCCGAGGGCCGCCTCCATCGCACTGATCCTCTCGTCGAGGTTCAGGGTGAACGGCCCGGCCGGGCGGGCAAGCTGGGCCCGTTTGGTCGCGAGCTGATGGACACGGCGGGCCGCGTCCTCGAGCCCCCTTACCTGGTAGTCCAAGGCCGTAAGCGCCTGGTCCCTCGAGACGCCCCGCGCCAGCTTGCTCGTCGACTGGAGCTGATGGTCCAGCGCCACAGCCTCCCGGAGGACCTCCTGCGCCAGGCTCGCGATCCCGTCGTTAACCGGCTCCCTCCTGCGTCTGGGCCATCGTTCTCTCGGGAGCGAGCCCTCCACCGAGCCTGCCAGGGCGCACGCTGAGCGCAACCTGCGGTGGAGCACCGCGGCCGGGCTGGGGCTCCACAGCCAGCGCAGTGGAGCCGATATGGCGGAGCGGGTTGGCACGACCTTGTTGGCGCGGCGCAAGGAAGAAACGCCCAGAGCGCCCCAGGTGGCGAGGGCCATCATGAAGGCCACCGGCACGAACAGGACGAGGAAGAGCATCAGCAGCAGCAATTCCATGAACCGATGGTACGGCCAAAGGCGGGCCACCGCCTGGCGGTAGTTTCAGCGAACCGCTAGCCGTCTGCTCCGAGCTCCCACATCTCGTCGAGATCCTTGCGGCTATAGGACTGGAACGCGACAAGTGTGCGCGTGTCGGTGACGCCGGCCAGCCCGTGCAGGCGTCCGGTCACGACTTGGGCCAGGTCTTCGATATGGCGTACACGGACGACAGCAACGATGTCGGCGTGGCCGGCCACCGAGTAGGCCTCCGCGACCCCCTCGACGGCGGCGACCTCCTCTGCCAACGCGGCAACACGGGCTGGCTCAGCGTCCATCAGGACAAAGGCAGTGACCACTCACCAAACGTAGCGCCCCCGCGGCCTGGGCGCGCCCAACGACGGCGGTTTACGCGAGGCGTCCCGCTCCCTCCATTGGCGCAACTGGGAAAACCTCCGGTTGCACGAAGCCCGCCCGCTCGAAAGCCTCCGACATCGGCGTCACGAGATCCTCTGCGTTTGCCCCAACGGAGATGGCGCAACCGCCGAAGCCGGCGCCCGTCAACCTTGCACCGTCGGCGCCGCTGGCAAGTGCCACATCGACGGCAAGGTCAAGCTCGGGACAGGAAACCTCGTAGTCATTGCGTAAGGACAAGTGAGAGCCGATCAGCAGGTCGCCGATCGGGTGGTCGCTCCGCAGGCGTGCCGTGGCCTCGACGACGCGAGCGTTCTCGGTCACCACATGGCGGGCGCGCCTCAGGAGTTCCCCATGCAACTTGTCCTCTATCTGTTCGAGTGTGGCCTGGCGCAGAGACGGCACCCCGAGCTCCCGGGCCGCTTTTTCACAAGCGTTCCGGCGGTCGGCGTACGCTCCGGCGGCGTTTGCGTGCTCGACCGTTGTGTTTATGACAACGAGCGGGCCGCGGCCCACTGGCACTTGTTCGGTTTGGAGCGATAAGAAGTCGATGAGTACCGCCGCACCTGCCCGGCCCTCGAGCACTGCGAGCTGGTCCATCAGCCCGCACGGCAGGCCCGCCACCTCCGACTCGGCTTGCTGGCCGATCACGGCGATCTCAGTGTTGGACAGCCCAGCCGCGGCGATGTCGTTGACTGCTATGGCGACGGCAATACTGAGGGCTGCGCTGGAGGAAAGGCCGCCGCCGATCGGTAGGTCCGAGGCGATCACGAGGTCGACGCCCGGCACAGCGGCGCCGGCTCGGGTCATCGCCCAGATAACCCCAAAGGGAAAGCGCGCCCACGGTTCGAACTGCGAAGGGTCCCCGCCAATGATGTCGTCGAGGCTCGCGGTTGCTTGGCGGTCCAATGTGCAGGAAAGGGCTCGCACCATGCTGTCCGGCCGACGGCGAGCGGCCACGACCGTGGTCCGGTCGATGGCAAAGGGAAGCGCAAGGCCAAAGTTGTAGTCGGTGTGCTCGCCGATCAGGTTCACCCTCCCGGGAGCTCGCCACAAGCCCTCTGGCGCCGCGCCCACCAGGTCGCGGAACCTCTCGCTTGCCGTAGCGGCCGGCGTCGCTGCCGGTCCCGCTGCTTGTCCTGATGTCACGGTTGTCCTGGCGTCACGGGGCCCAAGGCTAGCTGGGGAGGGGCGCAGGAGGCCCACTAGAGACGGGTTCCGTTTTGACCGGTTCCTCAGCTGCGCGGTCCAGTGATGCTACCTTCGAGACTGACCGACACCGTACGCGTCCGGCCATCCCGGTGGTTACGGCAGGGATTAAGCGACGAGACCGAAAGGGGCCAAAATGAGCTCGAGCCGCTCCATCGTAAAGTTGTCCAAGACGGGGTTTGCCCGCCTGGTACCCATTGCTACCCTGAGCGGCTGTATCTTGCTGGCCGCGCCGTCGGTAGCCTCTGCGAGCACCTCCTCCTCACCGTGGAACCCGATACTGAAGGGCCTCACCAAGAGCGAGAACACCTCGTTCAGCGCCGTCTACCAAATCGTCGAGACGACGAGCAAGGTCACGACCGAAAACGAAACCATCACCTATGCACAGGACCCCTCCCAAAAGGAGTTAGCGCTCATAACCCCGAGCGGCTCCTTCTACGTGTCGGCGACGAAGACCTTGGTGTGCAGGAAACAGGCAGGTCACTTCGCGTGTACGCAGTTGCCGGCGAGCCTGGCGTCCCCCATGATGTCTATCAAGAACGCCTTCGCGCCGGGCAACATCGAAAGTGCCGTCGGCACACTACAAACCGAGGCCAGCGCTCATGGCTACACCCTGAAGACGTTCTCGCACAGCTATGGCTCGGGTTCCGGGACGCAGTACGACTCCAACTGCATACAGGTGACCGGCCCGAAGATGCACGGCACGGGGACCTACTGCGCGTCCAGCTCCTACGGCGTGCTTACATACACGCAAGGGTCGTCTAGCAGCACAAAGACCAGCACGATCACGATCCATGCGGGCGGGTACACGGCGAACCCACCGGCGTCGACCTTCGCCCCGCCGCCCGGCACGACGGTCGTCACCATGCCGAAGATCCCCTAGGTACGGCGGCCGGCTAGTGCTTCGCTGGGCCGCCCTCTCAGGCCCGAGGTTATGGTCACTGGCTCGCGAGAGCCTGGTGGCATGGCAACGCTGACAATCGAGTGTGACGGCTGCATCATGCAGGGGAGCGACGCCTGCAGCGACTGTGTCGTGACCTTTATCTGCGATAGGGCGCCAGAAGATGCTGTTGTCTTCGACGTGGCCGAGGAGAGAGCGCTTCGGGTGCTCGGCCGCAACGGCCTGGTGCCTCCCTTACGCCATATCGGCAAGGCAGCCATGTCCGGATGACCCGGAGGCCTGCCAAGCTGTAGGCGGTGGGAGAACTGTCCGCGGTGGCGTTGGTCGGCGAGCTTCAGAAGTGCGGGGAAGAGGCCGGCCTGGCAGCGGTCGGGATCGCGCCAGCCACGCCGATGGAGGCCACGCGACGCATCCTCGAGGAGCGCAAAGCGGCGGGCCTATCAGCCAACATGCAGTTCACCTACCGCAACCCGGCACGCTCGACCGACCCGAGCCGGTTGTTGCCGGGAGCGGCGGCGCTCGTCGTGGGTGCCTGGCCCTACGGTGGGCAGCCCGCTGTCCGAAGCACCCCGGACGGCCGGCCCAAGGGCGTCGTGGCGCGCTACGCCTCACGGGACCACTATGCCGACCTCGAAGGGGCGCTGCGCAAACTAGCCGACCTGTTGAAGCGGGCCGGCTGGCAGGCTCGGGTTGTCTTCGACGACAACGCGCTGGTAGACCGGGCGGCCGCCGAAAGGGCGCGCATCGGCTGGTTCGGCAAGAACAGTAACGTCCTCCTCCCAGGGCTCGGTTCCTGGTTCCTCCTCGGTTCGGTGGTCACCGACGCCCCGCTCCCGGTGGGTACGCCCGTCGAAGAGGGCTGCGGGCCGTGCAACCGCTGCCTTGGCTCTTGCCCGACCGGCGCACTTGTTGCCCCGGGCGTGCTAGACGCCCGGAGGTGCCTCGCCTGGCTGCTCCAGGCCCCCGGCGTCTTCCCTTTCGAGTACAGGGCCGCCCTCGGCGGTCGCATCTACGGCTGCGACGACTGCCAGGATGTCTGCCCGGCCAACCGCGTCGCTGCGAGGCTCTCCGCGTCCGAGGGCAACTCCGAGCAGAGCCCAAAGACTGAAGAGGCCGAAGTCGACCTGCTCGAAATGTTGGCTTCGAGCAGCCCAGCTCTGCTCGCTCGCCACGGGCGCTGGTACATACCCGAACGCGATCCTCGCTACCTCCGGCGCAACGCACTCATCGCCCTCGGCAACGTAGGCGACGGCCAGTCGCCAGACGTGCAGGCGACATTGGAGCGTTACCTTGACGGCCCTGACGACCTCTTACGAGCTCATGCCATCTGGGCGGCGATCGCAGCCGGCCGCCGAGATCTCGTCACGAGCCGGCCCGCGCTTGACGAAGACCCTTCGCCCCTCGTCCGGTACGAGCTAGACAGGTCTTGATGCGGCACCTGCTCCTGACCAACGACTTTCCCCCCAAGGTCGGAGGCATCCAGTCCTACCTGTGGGAACTGTGGCGCCGGTTGCCCCCAGACGACGTCACGGTCTTCACGGCGTCCTACCCGGGCGCCGCATGGTGGGACGGCCAGCAGAAGTTCCAGGTCATCCGGTCAAGGGAGCCTGTGCTGTTGCCTCAGCCATTCCTCGCTCGCCGGGCCCGGCGAGCTGCCCGGCACGCGGGGGCCCGGGCCGTCGTGATCGACCCCGCCGTCCCGCTGGGCCTAGTCGGGCGTTCGCTTGGGTTTCCTTACGCTGTGGTCCTGCACGGTGCAGAGGTCACGGTGCCGGGGCGGCTCCCCGTCAGCCGCCAGCTGCTCGCGCGCTCAATCCGCAACGCTTCCCTGGTCATAGCGGCAGGCAATTATCCCGAAGCCGAAGCTCGCAAGGCTGTGCGCCACGGCGCAAAAGCTTCCGACGGCGTCGGCGCGGAGAAATTCCCTCCTGTGGTCCAGATCCCCCCGGGAGTCGATACCGAGCGCTTCCACCCGCTGCCGCAGATCGACCGGGCGGCGGCGCGAGCCCGCCTCGGGCTGCCGCATTCCGGGCCGCTCGTGGTCAGCGTTAGCAGGCTTGTGCCACGCAAGGGGATGGACACCCTGATCAAAGCCGCATCGGCTCTCGCGGGCAGGTTCCCGGGGATGTCGGTCGCCATCGCGGGGGCCGGAAGGGACCGGCACCGTCTGGAGCGGCTCGCCTCACGGGCGCGGGTGAGGGTGGACTTCGTCGGCAAGCTCGACGATTCCGACCTCCCCGACTTTTACGCGTGCGCCGACGTGTTCGCCCTGTGCTGCAGGTCGCGTTGGTGGGGCCTGGAAGAGGAGGGATTTGGGATCGTGCTCGTCGAGGCGGCAGCGTCCGGCGTCCCATGCATAACGATCGATTCGGGTGGGGCCGGAGAAGCGGTGCGCGACGGTGAGACCGGCCTGGTCCTGAAGGCGTCCGCGGGGGGCAATGGGTGGCGTGATGGGCCGCGCCGCAAGGCAGCGCAGGTCGCTGAGGTCGCCGAAGCCCTGGCCACGGTGCTGGGAGACCCGGTTCTTGCCCGCCGCATGGGGGAATCGGGCAGGCGCCGGGCCGAAGAGGAACTTTCCTACGACATCCTGGCAAGCAAGCTGGCCGCCGCGCTCGAGCATCTTTGAAACGCCGGCGCACCCCTGCCGAGTCACTAAGGTCATGTTCGGAAGGAGGTGTGCAAGTGGAGGAGCAGGTCACCGAAAGGATGGTCATCCGGGCTAGCCCTGCTTATTGCTTCCAGGTCCTCACCGACTTCGAGCGTTACCCCGAATGGGCCTCCGACATCAAAGCCGTTGTTGTCGACGAGCGCGACGCCGAGGGCCGTCCCGCACAGGTGACCTTCCGGGCAGCCGCTTTTGGAAGGAGCACCTCGTACACGCTGCGTTACGACTACAGCGCCGCCCCTTCGAGGCTTTCCTGGGAGCAGGTTGAAGGCGACGTCACGCGCCGGCTCGATGGGAGCTACGACATCGACCCGAGCGACGACGGCTCGGCCGACGTCACTTACCACCTCGTGGTCGACCTAAAGGTCCCCCTCCCGGTGTTCGTCAAACGTAGGGCGGAGGGCCGCATCGCTTACACGGCGCTGAAAGAGCTGAGAGCGCGAGTCGAGACCTGAGCCCGTGTAGGCCGGAGGGCTCGCTCGTCGAGCTTTGCGAGGTGACAGGCCCCTCCGACGCGCGCCTGGCTCTGTACCGCGACCTGAAGGACTCAGCCCTGCGCCGGAGCGCCGAGCTGGCTGGGGGTGTTTTCGTCGTGGAGGGCATGCTCGCTCTGCAGGCCGTGCTCGCCTCCCCGTACCCTTTGCGTTCGCTTCTGGTGCTGCCTCGCCGCCTCGAGGCGCTCGGGGACTTGGCTTTGCCAGCCGGGCTGCCCGTGTACGTGGCCGACGAGGAGGTAATGGCAGCGACCACGGGGTACAACGTGCACCGCGGCCTGCTCGGCCTTGCCAGCCGGCTGCCGGGCGTGTCAGCCGCGGGTTTGCTGGCACAGCTCGCTTCACGGGTGGTGATGGTCGTCGAGGGAGTCAACGACCAGGAAAACCTCGGTGCGATTTTCCGCAACGCCGCAGCGTTCGCCGCGGGTGCCGTCCTGCTCGACCCCACGTGCTCGGACCCCCTCTACCGCAGGACCGTCAGGGTTTCGCTCGGCCATGTGTTGCGAGTGCCTTTCGCTCGTCTCTCGCCGTGGCCGGTGGCGCTCGAACTGGTGAGAAAATGTGGCTTTGTCCCCGTGGCGCTCACCCCCTCATCTCAAGCCGAGAGGATCGAAGTGGTTTCTGCCGAGCTCCAAGGTTCCCGAGTCGCGCTGGTCTTCGGCGCGGAGGGCGACGGTCTCAGCGCGTCGGTGCTCAGTATGTGCCGGTCGGTGCGGATCGCGATGGCGGGCGGCATTGACTCGCTCAACGTGGCAGCCGCTACCGCCGTGGCACTGCACTGTTTCGCAGGCCACCCTTGAGCGGCGGAGGAGTGCCTCTCGGCCCTTCGGTCGGTGTCGATATCGGCGGCTCGAAAGTGCTCGCTGTCATCCTCGGCTCGGCTGGTGAAATCGAGGCGGTCGAGAAATTGGCCATACCCCCAGACGCCGGGACCGACGATGTCATCGCCATCGTCCTTGCCGCTGCTGCCGCCGTCGCCGCAGCTGCCGGCGCCTCCGCCACCCTGCCGCTCGGCGTCGGCTGTCCCGGCATGGTCGACCGCGAGGGCGTCGCTCATTTCTGCCCGAACCTCCATGCCTTCGACGGTATTGACCTTCGTCACGAGCTTGCGAGACGCCGCCCAGAGGCAGCGACAACGGTTGTCGTTAACGACGCGACCGCCGCCTGCTGGGCCGAGCACGCGATCGGTGCCGGGGAGGGCTCAGACGACGTGCTCATGGTCACGCTAGGGACGGGGATAGGGGGCGGGGCCGTGCTCGGCGGGAGGCTCGTCGAGGGCGCCCACGGCTTTGCCGGCGAGATCGGCCACATGGTTATCGACCCGCACGGCCCACCGTGCCCGTGTGGGAAAAAGGGCTGCTGGGAGCGCTTCGCCTCGGGGAGCGCCCTCGGCAGGTTGGGTAGGGAAGCGGCTCAAGCGGGGCAGCTCAGCACTGTTGTCGGGCTCGCGGGGGGAGACCCGGAGGCCGTGCGGGGTGAACACGTCACGACAGCGGCGCTCGACGGGGACCCCGAGGCCCTCGAGGTGATGGCGACTTTTGCATGGTGGATGGCGCTCGGCTTGGCGAACCTGGCCAACGCCCTGGACCCCTCGGTCATCGTCCTCGGTGGAGGTTTAATCCAGGCTGAACGGGCATTTATGGGCCGCATCAGGGACGCGTTCGCGGAGCTTGCCGAGGCGCCCGGGGCCAGAAAAGTGGAAATATTGCCGGCTCATTTCGGCGAGCGCGCCGGCGCTGTCGGCGCCGGTTTGCTTGCTGTCCGACGCGCTGGTGGCGAATAACCTTCACCAGCCCGTCCACTCGGCCCGCTAGCCTTTAAGGAGCACCGGTACGAGGCCCGGTCAAGGAGGCACAGTGGAGTTCCGCCGGATCAATGGGCTGCCGCCTTATGTGTTCGCAGCTATCAACCAACTGCGCGACGAGGCGCGCCGTGCCGGCGAGGACGTCATCGACCTGGGTTTCGGTAACCCTGATATCCCGAGCCCCCCAATAGCGGTCGAGAAGTTAGCGGAAGCGGCGCGCAACCCACGCAACCATCGCTACTCGTCGTCACGTGGCCTTCCAAACCTGCGCCTCGCGGTTTCCAATCTGTACAAACGCCGATTTGACGTGGACTTGGACCCTGAAACTGAGGTCGTGTTCACAATCGGCGCCAAAGAGGGGCTTTCGCATCTGATGTGGGTCCTAGTCGGGCCCGGTGACACGGCCCTAGTACCTTCACCGTCCTACCCGATCCACATTTACGCGCCGCTGTTTGCCGGAGCAGATGTTCGCGAGGTGCGAGTCGGTCCAGGCGAGGATTTCTTTGCGAACTTGATGAAGGCTTGGGAAGACGCTTCGCCGAAACCGAAAACGATCGTGTTCTCCTTCCCCCACAACCCGACGACTGAGTGCGTGGACCTGGCTTGGATGCGCAGGATCGTTGATTTTGCCAAAGCCAATGATGTGGTGCTCGTTCACGACTTCGCGTACTCGGACACGTATTTCGACGGGTACGAACCTCCATCGGTGCTCCAGGTCCCCGGTGGCAAAGAAGTCGCGGTCGAGCTTTACACGTTGACGAAGAGCTTTTCCATGGCCGGCTGGCGGGTGGCTTTCGCGGTGGGTAACTCAGAGGTGGTGGGTGCGCTCACAAAGCTGAAAAGCTACCTGGATTACGGCACTTTCCAACCTATCCAAATCGCTTCTATCGTGGCCCTCAACGAAGCGGCCGATTACCCGAAGTCCGTAAACGCCATCTACGAGTCCCGGAGGGACGCGCTGGTCGAGGGCCTCAACCGCATCGGCTGGGCCGTCGCCAAGCCGGTTGGCACCATGTTCGTCTGGGCAGCAGTGCCCGAGCCCTACAAGGAAATGGGCTCGCTAGAGTTCGCCAAGTACCTCGTCACCGACGCGGGCGTGGCGACCTCTCCGGGGGTTGGTTTCGGCACCGGTGGCGAGGGTTACCTCCGCTTCGCGCTCGTCGAGAACGAGCAGCGGATCGGGCAGGCCGTGCGCAACCTGCGGCGGGCGCTCACTAAGCTCGGATGACACACGGGGCGATGCCCCCATTTGCCATCAGCGATTAACGGGTAAGCGCGTTTACTGAAACCTTCCGTTCACGTTCGGGCGCCATACTGTTAACTCGATGGCGACCTACGTGGTGCGGGTCTGGCTACCGGACAGGCCGGGCGCGCTCGGTGCCGTTGCCAGCAGGATCGGTGCGGTTCGAGGTGACCTGGTCGGGATCGACATCCTCGAGCGCGGCGCCGGGCGAGCGATCGACGAGCTCCTGATCGAACTGCCTCAGGCGAGCTTGCTCGATCTTATGGTCAACGAAGTCAACCAGGTCGACGGTGTGGACGTAGAGGACGTCCGTGAGGTACCCGGAGCTCTGCCCGACCCGCGCGTGGACGCTCTCGAGACTGCCGCCTACATCGTCGAACGCAACGACCCGAGCGACGTATTGCTTGCGCTGGTTACTCATGCCGTCAAGGACTTCGAGGCGGACTGGGCTGCCGTGGTTGACCCGGTCGCTCCACAACCGCTCACGTCAGTTGGCACCATGCCCCCCGAAGCGTGGGTCTTCGCCTTCGTCAAGGGCGCGCGGGCGTCGGTGGGCGGTGGGGGTGCTGCAAGCCCTTCTGACGTCGCCTGGGCCGACATGTCGGATGCGTCCCTGGTCGTGGTGCTTGGCCGCGACGGGCGCCCGTTCCGGACGAGGGAGCGCCGCCAGCTCACTGCCCTGGCGCGGATCGCGGACAACCGTTGGGTGGAGCTGGTTACTCGTTCCGGCCAGCCCTCACTGCTCGGCGGGACCGCCCTGGCCTCAACGCTTGTTTCGGCTCCCCTTTCGGCCGCTCCTGAAGCCCCGGCCTGAGCTCTTCGCTCCGGGATGGTCGCGGGGTAACGGAGCGGCCAGCACCTGCGATCTGGGCCGTCCTACGGAACGAGCCCATCTCGCAGCTGCCGGCCTGCTCCGTCTGCAGCAACGCCCGTTGGTCAGCAGATCCCTGGTCGCGTGGTTCGGGCGCCCGTCATGCCCGGGGTTGCGTCGGGGCGGTGGTCCCTGATGAAGAGATGAGCTGCCAGGTCGGCGCTCCTAGAGCCTCACATAGCGTAGGGGGGGCGTAGGGGCCGAGACCGGCCAACAGGTCGCAGAGCGCGGAACGCTCCCGGTGGGCGAGCGAGGCCCCTGCTTTGGCCTTTGCCCGATCCTAAGCAGGTCGGGCGCGGCCACGCGAATGACCCCCAGGAGATCCACAGCCTTTCCATCTGTTAGCCCACAGGCGGCCGGTCCTAGGTTTGAGAATGGCTTCTGAGACCTATTGACAAGCGTGTAATTACGTGTAGAGTAGTCCCTTATCTTGTGTGTGGAAGACATAGGCGCGGAGCGCGACCACAACAGGTTGTGCTCTATGGACTCCAGACCCCGGTCAGCGCGAACAAGGTTGCAAGTGAGCTAGTCGCCCTGGGTAGGGCGGTCCATCCAGTCGAATCTCCCGGATAGAAGGGACCCCAAATGGCAATAGCCCCTGAGCGGACCGGCATCGGCATCCGCCGCTACTTCACGATGGCAGGGACGGACCCCTATGAGACGGTTACCTGGGAGCGGCGCGACGCGCGCATCACCCACTGGGCTACCGGCGCCGTGGCGTTCGAGCAGTTGGGCGTCGAGGTCCCGAGCGGCTGGAGCGTCAACGCCACCAACATCCTGGCTCAGAAGTACTTCCGGGGCACCCTGGGCACCCCTGAGCGGGAGTGGTCGTTGAAGCAGGTCACCGACCGGGTCGTCGGGACGATAGTCGCGTGGGGCAAGAAGGACGGCTACTTCTCCGACAAGCAGGAGGCTGAGGCGTTCGAGGCGGAGCTGAAGTGGCTCATCATCCACCAACGGGCGGCGTTCAACTCGCCGGTGTGGTTCAACATCGGTGTCGCCGGAGTCCCGCAGCAAGCCGCGGCGTGTTTCATCCTCGCGGTAGAGGATTCGATGAACTCGATCCTCAACTGGTACGTGGAGGAAGGCACGATCTTCAAGGGCGGCTCCGGCGCCGGGATCAACCTTTCTAAGATCCGGTCCTCCAAGGAGGAGCTGCGCGGTGGTGGGACCGCTTCGGGGCCGGTGAGCTTCATGCGCGGGGCTGACGCCTCTGCGGGGACCATCAAGTCCGGGGGCAAGACCCGTCGGGCCGCCAAGATGGTCGTCCTCAACTCGGACCACCCTGACATCGAAGACTTCATCTGGTGCAAGGCGATCGAGGAACGAAAGGCTCGGGCTCTTCAGGACGCGGGCTTCGATATGGACCTCGATGGCAAAGACAGCCACTCCATCCAGTACCAGAACGCCAATAACTCGGTGCGGGTAACCGACGAGTTCATGGAGGCTGTCATCGACGACAAGGACTGGGACCTACGGGCCGTCGCCACTGGTGAAGTCCTGAAGACGATGAAGGCGAGAGACCTGTTCCGCCAGATCGCCAAGGCCACCTGGGAGTGCGCCGACCCGGGGATGCAGTTCGACACCACCATAAACAGGTGGCACACAGCTCCAAATACCGGGCGCATAAATGCGAGCAACCCGTGCAGTGAATATGTTCATCTCGACAATTCAGCCTGCAACCTAGCCAGCCTCAACCTTCTTACGTTTATCGATACTGAGGGTACCTTCGATGTCGAAGGGTTCAGGGCGGCGATCGAGGTTGTCTTCACTGGCCAGGAGATCCTCGTAGGGAACGCCGATTACCCGACCAAAGCAATCGGGGACACTTCTCGGCGCTTCCGTCAGCTCGGCCTCGGGTTTGCGAACCTCGGAGCCCTGCTAATGGCGCAAGGCCTTCCCTATGACTCTGATGGAGGCCGAGCTTGGGCGGCGGCAATAACTGCGCTGATGACGGGGCATGGTTACGCCGTTTCTGGCCGCACCGCTGCCAGGATGGGCCCGTTCGCCGGGTACCACGAAAACCGCGAGCCGATGCTCGAAGTGTTGCGTATGCACCGGGCCGAGGTTGCCAGGATAGATGAGGACCTGGTGCCACCCGACCTGCTTTCTGCAGCGCAAGAGGCCTGGGACAATGCGGTCGAGACGGCGGAGTCCTTCGGTGTCAGGAACTCGCAGTGCAGCGTGTTGGCGCCTACCGGGACTATAGGCCTGCTTATGGACTGCGACACCACCGGTGTCGAGCCTGACCTGGGCCTTGTAAAGACAAAAAAGCTGGTGGGCGGTGGGACGATGTCGATCATCAACCAGACGGTGCCCCGCGCTCTGCGCCGGTTGGGGTACGCGGAGCAAGAGATCTCTGACATTGTCGCCTATATCGACGAGCACAAGTCGATCCTCGGCGCGCCGCACCTAACATCTGACCACTTGGCTGTCTTTGCTTGTTCCATGGGCGACAACACGATCCACTATCGGGGCCATGTCCGGATGATGGCGGCCGTGCAGCCATTTATCTCCGGAGCCATCTCCAAGTGTGTTACCGGTGAGACCTTGGTGACCACGGCCGACGGGATGGTGCGTATCGGGTCGTTATATGAGGGGGAGGAGCCCGGTTCGTTCCGCGAAGAAGTGATCGAGGTCGCTTCCCTGGAGGGCACGAGCAAGACGGACGCTTTTTACTATGGAGGTCGGCGGCCGGTCCGGACCGCAGTGCTGCGTTCGGGCTTGCGCGTGACCGGGACCCCGAACCATCGCTTGCTCACAGCGGGGCAACGGGGCCTGCAGTGGCGCCGGCTCGACGAGCTGGCCGAGGGGGACTACGTAGCGGTGCGGTACGGGGCCGACATGTGGTCGGAACTTCCTGCGAGGCTTGGGGACTTCAGGCCCTCTGCGCTCCAGGCGGGCCAGAAGCAGGTCGTGGTGCCCGGGGAAATGACAGAGGAACTGGCGTTCTTCCTCGGCGCCTACGCGGCTAGCGGCCACATCTCTCGGACGACCTGGACGGTGCGGATCGCGCACACGGATGCCTTGGTCCTGGACAGAGTCAGCCAGGCTGCGCGCGACTGCTTCAAGACAGATGCGATGGTGCGCACCCCTGTCGAGGGGAGCCCCTACGTCGAGGTGCCCTCCCGGACTGTGGTCGAGCTGCTCGAGCACCTCGGGTGCGGGGTCAGTTCGTCTACCAAGCGCATCCCGGGTACTGTCCTGCGTTCACCTCGCCGAATGGTCCTGTCGTTCCTGCAGGGCTTGACAATCGATGCCCACGTTTCGAGCGGTGCCATGGCCAAATGGGCTGTCTCCCTTAGCCCGTCGAGGCTGCTGGACGAGCTGCAGTCCGTGATGACCAACCTAGGGATCATGACGGGGCGTACGGCCAGGCGCGGCGGCAAGAACGGCACCGGTTATGACGAGGTATATGCCTCTGGCCAGCACGCGCAGCGGGTGATCGCTCTCGTGCCGTTCCTGCAACAGGCCAAGCAGCAGGCGGCAGTCCTGTTGCTGAGCAGGTGCCCTTCGCATGGCACAGGCGATGTAGTGCCCGGAGTTACGGCGCCAGAGCTGTTTGCCATGATCCCACAAGGTGATCATGGGGAAGAAATGAACGCGCAGTTCTCCTCCCTGGCAGACTCCCGGACGCGCCACGTGAGCCGGCGCACGCTCGAGCGGGTATCTGCGGTTGCGGGTGTCCGCCTCCCAGGCTGGCTCAACACCGTGCTATCTCAGCGCCTCCACTTCAGCCCGGTGACCTCCATCACCGACGCCGGCACGCGGGAAGTCTTCGACGTATCGGTACCACGCAGCCATTCCTTCGTCGGTAACGGGATCATCAATCACAACACGGTGAACATGCCGGAGGAAGTCACCGTCGAGGAAGTAGAGAAGCTGCACATCGAAGCGTGGCAGATGGGCATCAAGGCGATCGCGATCTACCGCGACAACTGCAAGGTGGGCCAACCGCTCGCCACGACGAAGAAGGCCGCCGCGATGCCCGAAATCTTGTCGGAGCCTGAAGCTCACGACGCCGAACTGGCGATGAAGGTGGCCGAGCTCGAAAAGGCACTCCAGATGCAGACGGTCGTTGTCAAGAAGCCCGTCCACGAGCACATGCCACGCAAACGCAACTCCTCGACGTTCTCGTTCCGGGTGGCCGATTGCGAGGGGTACGTCACCGTCGGCGAGTTCCCGGACGGCAGGCCTGGCGAAGTGTTCATAAGCGTTTCCAAGCAGGGTTCCACTCTCGCCGGGATCATGGACGCCTTTGCGATCTCGGTGAGCATGGGCCTACAGCACGGCGTGCCTTTGGCCACGTTCGTCCGTCATTTCACCAATATGCGTTTCGAACCGGCCGGTATGACCGACGACCCCGAGCTCCGTTTCGCCGCCTCGCTCGTCGATTACATATTCCGCCGGCTCGCGGTCGAGTACATGGGCCCGGTCGAGCGGATGGACCTAGGGATCCTGACAGTGAGCGAGCGGATGCAGCCGACGTTGCCCGGAGTGGAGGAAGCCACAACTGTCGACCGGCCGCTTATGGGCGACCGGACTGCAGACATGGATCTCCGCGACGGCTCGGCCCGCCAGGCTTCGCCGGCGCCGACCCCTGCTTCCGCGCCCGGGACCAAGGGAAAGCCCGCCTCGACGAGCGACGCTCCGTATTGCTACCAATGCGGCGTGCAGATGCAGCGAGCCGGCAGCTGCTTTGCCTGTCCCTCCTGCGGGACTACGAGCGGCTGCTCATAGCTGTTATCGCGTTGGCGAATGGCCAAGCGTCATGCCGGCACTTCCTCACGCTGGGCGAACGATGAGGAATGCGGCACGCACGCTTGTCCATCCCGTCCGGCGCTCCAAGAGCTACCGCTCCCGCCATGACATGCTTGACGCGTGGGCGACTCGCGTAGTGGGCACGACCACGCGTGGGGATCCGCTCGGACGCCTTCGGGCTCGCCCCCGGCGGAGATCGATGTGGACGAACCACTCGTGCGCTCGCTCGTCGCGGGTCAACACCCTGACCTGAGCGACCTTGCCTTGGAACATCTTGACGCGGGTTGGGACAACACGCTCTGGCGGCTCGGCGACGAGTTACTGGTCCGCCTACCGCGGCGCGCGCAGGCAGCACCGCTCGTGGCAAACGAACAGCGCTGGTTACCCACCCTCGCTCCGCTGCTCCCACTTCCGGTCCCGGCACCTGTGAGGTTCGGACGGCCTTCGATCGACTATCCGTGGAGATGGTCGATCGTGCCATGGCTCAGCGGTCGTCCTGGCGACCAATCCACGATCAGTGATCCCGATGATGCCGCCCGGCGCCTGGGGCACTTCCTGCGTGCTCTGCACCAGCCGGCTCCACCCGAGGCGCCGCTGAACCCCTATCGCGGCGTCCCACTTGCGCAACGCAGCTCGACCTTCGAAGACCGCCTCGTCGAACTCGCGACCGAAGTGGACGTCGTGGCGACGCGGCGGGTGTGGGACCGAGCGTGCGAAGTCCCACGGTGGTCGTACCCTCCGACGTGGCTGCACGGTGACCTCCACCCCGCAAACACCCTCATATCGCACGGAACGCTCGTTGGCATCCTGGACTTCGGCGACATCTGCGCCGGCGACCCGGCAACCGACCTCGCTGCGGCGATGATGCTGCTTCCTCGGTCATCGGACGCAACTTTCGTCGATGCCTACGGCGAGGTGGACCGGGACCTGGAGGCTCGCTCCCTCGGCTGGGCACTCCTGTTCGGCCTGATGCTGCTCTCTATCGGTCTCGACGGCCGACAGGGCTCGGGCCATCCGACGTACGCGCCGATCGGTCGGTCGACAATCGCGAGAGCTATTGAACGGCACGCAGGGGGCACTGACGGCACAAACTGGACGAAGGAAAGGACACATCTGTGACGCGTGCAGCCCAGTGGCTTACGGCGCTATGCACCTTCCTGGCCGTCGCCAGTGCTCCGGCCACGGTGGCGGCTGAGCCCGCGTGGGGGCCGGTAGGCCCGGTCGCCTACGGCGACGCCCAGATCGAGGTCCCCCTGACCTGGCCGGTAGTGGATCCCGGCACCAGTACCTGCAACCCGAGCGCGCCAGGTAACGACATCGTGGTCTTGCTCGGTGCTTATGGTCAGTCGTCGTGGTGCCCGCCCGGCAGTGGTGCCGCCCCGCATATGGCCGGCACCGTGCGGCTCGGCCCCATGCCGACGGAGCCTTTGACCGGTACAAGGCAAGTGCGTAACGGGATCGTGATGTACAGGTCGGTGACCCAAGGGCCTACACCTGCCACGGTGTACGTGGTACCGGCGCTCCAGATAGAACTGGCGCTCTCGGGCGCCGACCAGGGTCGGGTCCTCGACAGCCTGCGCCCTTCGGTCCGCCAGCGCGCCCTGGCCAAGGGCCCGCTGCCTCCGCCTACCAGCTGGCACAAAGGAACCTTCGCCGGCCTCACGTTCGCGGCGCCGCCGACGTGGGCTGTGCAGCAGACGCCGTACGTCTACGACTGCAGCCTGCAAGCCGACCGCACCGGGCTGCTCCCCCCGCCCCATGTGGAGTTGGACACCGACACAAACGACTTAGCCTTGCCGTGCGCACTTGTGATGCCACCGAGGACGCCGGCTAACGGGTTGGTGCTGGCACCTGGCAGCGCCAAGGTTCCCAACGAAGTACCGGCGCGAGCCCGGCAGCTGCGCCTCGGCGGTCTCCAAGCTTTCGTCGACCCGTCGGCCGCGCTCGGCACTCTGGTTCTTTTCGTGCGGGCCGCTGGTCGAACGCAGCCGGTCCGGGTCGTGGTCGGCTTGGGCGACCCGCTGACCGTTGAGCGGATCCTCGGCTCGCTAGGCCCCGCTTCCTGACCAAGTGAGCGGGCACCTGTAACGCTGTCTAGAGGCGCCGCCAGGTAGCTCAAGGTCGCCGTTGGCCACCTGGTGATTGGCAGTCCTGCTCCATAGCGTCCGATCTCAGGAGCGAAAATCCCCTTCAGCGCTGCACGCTCGGTCGCCGCGGGACTCCCCACACGCAAGTAAGCGAGCGGCGATCCCATCAAGGATGAGGTCGACGCCCGCCCACATCTCCGCCTCACTGTCCAGGTGTCGCGCCTCGGAGATAAAGGCCGCAACTCGGGGGAAGTTGCCGCTCGTCATCACTCGGTCGATAAACGGTGCCCCGGCGGCAAAGACCTCCGCTTCAGTCATTTGGGCTTCTGCCCGGGCAGCTTCCTCAATGGTGGCGTTGAGCGCCGAGGCGACGACACCAGAGTACACGGCGCCGACAAACTTCGCCTTGGTGCCGATGTCGATGTCGAAGTCGTCAAAGATGGCCAAAGCTCGCTCGAACCCGGCCATCCCACTTGGTGTAATCGGGGGCCTGACCATACTCGCCTCCGGGAACCAGCGGTGCCGACGACAGAGCCGCCAGGTCGACCCTGCAATGTAGCGGAGGCACTCCCTCCACCCCTCGGGCAGGGCGTCATCGTCGGCGGCCTGGCTCGAATGGGCGATGGCGGCGTCGACCATCATGGAGACGAGGGCGTCCTTGTCCGGCACATGCCGGTAGAGCGACATCGGCGAGGTGCCCAGCGCAGCAGCAACGCTCCTCATAGAGACAGCGGCTAAGCCATGACCATCGGCGATGTTGGTGGCCACGTCGACGATCTGAGCCCGGTCGATGGTCGTCCGCCGGGTCGGGCCGGGCCCCCGCAGCCCCCAGAGGAGGTCATAGCCGCTCCAGTACGACATGGGGGAGGGACCGGTCGACCCGTTTGACATGCGTACATCGTACCCTTAGCATACACTGTACACTATGACGGGCTCAAATACTCTTCGCGGAGCCTCGGGCGCCTGCCATTATTGGCCCCGACCGCGTCACACCTAGGAGCCTCATGCTGGTCGGTCTACTTCGCGCCTACCTCCGTCCCTACCGCCGGCCGATCACGGCTGTCGTTGTGCTGCAGCTGTTCTCCACCATTGCCACGCTCTACCTCCCGACGCTCAACGCCGAGATCATCGATAACGGCGTGGTCAAGGGGGACACCACGTACATCCTCGGCGCCGGCGGCGTGATGCTGGCCGTGTCGGTCGTGCAGATGGCCTGTTCGGTGGGTGCGGTCTATTTCGGGTCCCGGACCGCCATGGCTTTCGGGCGCGACCTGCGGCGGGAGGTTTTCGGTCGGGTGCAAGAGTTCTCCCAACGAGAGTTCGGGCGTTTCGGCACACCGTCGCTCATTACCAGGACTACCAACGACGTCCAGCAAGTCCAGATGCTGGCCCTCTTGAGCTTCACGCTCATGGTCTCGGCACCCATTGTCGGGGTCGGGAGCATCATCCTGGCCCTCAACC